>Ga0307422_1000071_pt1 | contig 54158 bp, 47 predicted proteins | sample SalMarWE160290MG_FD_202153 | JGI IMG/M metagenome (GOLD analysis project Ga0307422, IMG submission 202153) | Salt marsh sediment microbial communities from the Plum Island Ecosystem LTER, Massachusetts, United States - WE1602-90 | ecosystem: Environmental > Aquatic > Marine > Intertidal zone >...
TTTTAGTTTTGTAATATCTGCGGTGGACCAGTCGAGCTCAATCTCACCTATCGCATAATGTATATCCGTATTTCCTTTATGATATCCTATTTTTAAAGTATGGCTGGAAGGTGATAATCCGGCCAATTGTTCTATCCAGTCAACGGCTTGTTGTGTGTTTGTCGCCTTACCAGCATCAGGAATGATCTCTAAAAGCAAATATGATTTTTTCATCTCATTTTTATCATGAGTAACTCGAATATTAAAATCCGATACACCATTATCAACGTCAACATAATAGCCTCCGGTTTCATCATGCGTAAAATATGTAAGGGAATTCTGTACGGTGCCTGCATATCCGTCAAGGTATACAATTCCGTATATTTTATCCGTACCGGTAAATTTTGTTTTAAACCGGGAAGGATCTTCCTTTCTGACAGTAACAGGCTGTGATGAGAATAATATTTTCCCTTTATTGGTCTTATGGAAATCACTGGTATATAACCTGGCATAATAATCGGCAGCGATATCGGTTTGTGCTTTTTTAATATCGGAGTTGAGTTGAAGCCCTTTTTCGTTTTCCGGATCCAGGAGTAATACCGCATTGGCGTACTTCGAGGCTACGTCAAGATTAAGTACGGCTTTTTGTGTGTTATTATTTCCTTTCTCTTTATAAGCTTCCGCTATGTATTTTTTTATTTCTGGTTGGACATGATTATCGATCATCGCGGGTATTTTGTCCTTAAATTCGATTAAAATATTGTAATGATTCTCATTTGCATTTTGTAACCCTTTTTCTTTCACACATTTATAAGTTGCCGGGTAATCCAGTTCCAGCGCTTCCTGATATAATTGTTCAGAGCCGTATCTTTCAGGATATTCTCCCAGGTAATAAGCGGTATGATATTTCGAGGACACAAATTTCTTATATTCCTCATCATATTTTACAACATTTGATTCACTGCTTTCAGAAGAGGAAAAAGAAGCTTTTTTGGTAGTTACATCTTTTTCGGTTTTGCTATTATCAGCTTTTTTTTCTGTGCTTTTTACAGTTTTTTCCGCTTCCTTTTTTAATTTTTTTAATTTACCGAATTGTGCTCTGCATGGGTTACCGGGTAAAAAAATAAAAGACAGAATAATAAGGTAAACGATTTTTTTCATGATATAATGATTTGGTGAAACATAATAAATCGGACAAATGGTACGTGAAAATACTCAACATGGTTGAAGGATAGCAAAAGAATGTTGTGAAACGCAAAGAAATGTTGTGAAATGCATTTAAATGATTTTCATTTTCCCGGATCAAGGACAGGTAGTTGGATATGGTCAACTTAGTATACCTTATTGAAGCAACATAATTTTTTTTGTTTGGAAGCCATAATTTTCTGCTACCATCCTGATCAGATACATCCCTTTTGGCAAACCGGCTAAAGTAATGCTTTCTGAATACGTCCCTGGTGCTTTTTCTTCGGCAATTTCTTGTATTATTCTTCCGTTTATGTCCAAAATATGGACAAGAATACGGGTTTTTCCGGGTATTGTATAGTTTAATACTATCACATGGTGAGCCCGGGTTTTGATATTCATGGAAAATGCATTATCCCAATTCCTGTTCAAAGACACACTTGACTCGGGAACAATGGAAAATACAGTATCACTGGAATCTGCCAATTTTTCGTTTGTATCGCTAACGCGAATAAGGCAATTATCCGAAGAAGCTTCCGGAACGGTCCAGGAATATGAGCCAATGTCGGCTGCACTCACTACTTCTTCAGTCCATGAGCTGCCATTATCCACAGAATAATCAATTTTTACATTGCCGCTCGTATTCTGTGAATCCCACGTGATATCATGAATACTTCCTGCCTGCCAGGTTTCACCGCCATTAGGTGATGTTACAGTAATCTCCGGAGGGACACTACTGCTCGTTGAAATAGAAAATACAGCATCACTGATATCACAGGGATAATCATTGGTATCATAGATGCGCACAAGACACCTGTCGGATAATTTATCAGGAATGGTCCAGGAATAAGAACCGTCATTATCTGTCAGGGTAACTATTTCGTTCCATGAATTACCAGCGTTTGTGGAATAATCAATGGTAATATTTTTATCCGTTGATCCTACGCGTTGACTGGTCCATGTAATATTATGGTTACTTCCTGTTTTCCAGTTTTCTCCTCCGTTGGGAGTGGTCACGGTGATGGTGGTAAAGCCGTCAATAATGTGTCGTGTAAAAAAGTGCCAGATCTCTTCACTTGCATTGATCCCTCCACTGACAGACATGGGCCATACATGTTGGTCTTCCCGGCCCGTGATCAATACCACTTCGGTATCTGTAGTCTGAGAAATAAAACTTTCCTTAAAGTATGTTGAATCTGTATTACCGGGTGGATAGGGATCCGCGACAATAGGATGTGTGGAACATTCATTATGGTCAACCCAGAAATCTATCGTAGTTTCCATGTTTTCATAGGGTGCGGTTTCATCATCCATACCATGAATATTTAATATGCCAATGGGCTGGGTAAAAGGGCAATGGTAAATATCACATAGACCGGCTACAGAAGCTATAGCTGCAAACTGATCGCCCATACAGCAGGCAAGGCGATGTGACATCATACCTCCAACGGAGAAACCACAAACATAGATTCTATCCTGATTAATAGTATAGTCGGAATTCAATGTATCCAACAGGGCAGAGATAAATTCCACATCTGTGTCTCCCAGATAATCCCATGTATTTTGATCACCCTGTGGATATACAGCTATAAATCCTTCATTTTCTGCAATATCGTTAAAACCTGTCATATGCATCATTCCTTCTCCGTTTCCTCCGATGCCGTGCAGAATCAGCACTAACGGGGCATTTGTTATGCCATCGGGTTTATACAACCAGTAACTTCGGGTGTTTCCGTTTACCAGAATACTGTGTTCATCCTGCCCAAAAAGATTTGCTGCAGGAATGTTGCTTACAAAAACAAGAGCTAAAATTGAAAGATTAATATTTTTCATAGGTAATTTTAATGTTGTATTTGCTTGTTGTTCGCAAAAATATTCATAGGGGTTATATAAATGCAATCAAATGTTGCGAAATGCAAATAAATGTTGTGAAATGCATAATGATAACAAGCCAGGGAAGTTTGGCCTGTCATTTTAATTTTTACTAAATTGCCGTTTTAAAAAGAAATCACAGGATGAAGTTTAACAATTATATACTGACATTTTGCTTACTTGATAAGGAACAGGTTGTCTTTAGCCTTGCTGATGGCCCGGAAGAGTTTTTTATCCGGTATGATAAACGGGATGAAGATTTTTATTATGATGATCATACTGTAATTGCGGGAATACTGGTAAGAAATCAATTTCAGCTTAAAAAAATTATCCGGTCAGCCCTTAAGGGTCAACCTGCTCCAGGTGACCGGGTCAATTGCGTATTGATTGACCAGTTTACTTTTCTTAATTATAATGATTATAATCATTTTATACGGGTTGACAGGCGCTGGAAAAAGCCGGGGATTGATGTCAGCGAAACCGGAACATCAGCCATTCATAAGATATATGTTGACGGATCATATGCCTGTGATCTCGACCGGTCGGCTTACGCTGGAATTATTGAAGACACGAAAGGTAACCGTGAGATATACCATGCTTTTTTAATCGGGGGCAGCAGCAACCTGATGGAACTGCTTGCCGTGACTGAAGGGTTACGACGTCTTGGCCCGGTTAAAAAAGTACAAATCAATACCGACAGCCGTTTTGTGATCCGGGGCCTGGCCCAGTGGATTCATTTCTGGAAGCTAAATGATTGGCAGACAGCACACGGCCGTAAGGTTAAACTTGCAACATACTGGCAACAGGCCGATCAGTTGTGCAAAGGAAAATTATTGGAATTAAAATGGATCAAGTCCCGTTCAGGCGATATCAACCAGGATTTTTGCCACCGGCTTGCCAAACAAATTGCCACGGGATGAGAGTAAGCTTATTTTGCTTTCCGGCAACTTCTGAAAAAATCTATTCAGCAGTACCGGCCACCGTCCGGTCAATTTCGGCCACGCTCATATTCATTGTGCCAATCAGGCCAGGGCTGGCATTCACGTTGGTATAAACCGAAGTCCTTTCTGAAAAGAAATTTTCAAAGGGATTGTCACTGTATTTTGAATATGACGGGAAAAAATATAATAATTTTCTGATACTGGAATTTTATGAAAAACGGCACGGGAATTTTTTTATTCCAAACCAAATTTTTTATGGGAGGTTCTGTATATTTAAGGACTTTTAAATCAATGCGGGTTTCTTAACAATAAGATATTCAATCTATAAGCACAATCACTATGATTAACTGGCTTGAAAGCAATTCTTTACCAATACTCTTCGTAGTAGGGGTTATGTTTTTGATTCCTCTTGCATTGTCACAAATCACCAAACGATTGGGACTTCCGAAAATTATTGCATATATGGTTGCGGGAATTCTTTTAGGGCCTTCTGTCCTGAATTTTTTAGATGAACAAACCCTTGGCAATATGGAATTCATTACCCATATGGTTCTGGGGTTTGTAGCTTTCAAAATTGGGTTGGAAGTGAATGTCAGAGAAGTTCTGGCACATGGACGGGGAATTATTATTACTGTTCTTTCCGAGTCGTTTCTGGCTGTAATTATGGTGTCACTGTTCCTTTATCTTTTTACCGGGAATCTGCCTTTAGCATTAATGTTTGGAGCTTTAGCCCCGGCCAGTGCTCCGGCAGGTACCATTGCTGTTATTGATGAAACCAAATCCAAGGGCAGTCTTACCCAAACCTTATATTCAATCGTTGGGATAGACGATGGATTGGCCATTATTATATTCGGCCTGATAAGTCCTGTTGCTATTTTTTTTCTTTCTCATTCGGGCAGCGATGTAGCTCTGGGCGGCAGTTTTTGGACATTTTTAATCGAGCCGTTTCGTGAAATCGGGCTCAGCATTCTGTTGGGAGGGGTAACTGCTGCCCTGTTTATTTGGTTGACTCGTTTTAGAGGTTTTCGTGAAGAGTTAATGCCTCTTTCATTTGGTGCAGTTATACTGGTTACCGGTGTTAGTCAGATGGCAAACCTCTCAGAGATTCTCTCGGGCATGGTGTTCGGACTAGTAATTGGGAATTACCCTAAACTCGATGAAATAAAAGATTATGAGGAAGAGGAGGTCGGTTTTATAATCCCGTTGTTTTACCTCTTGTTTTTTACTTTAGCGGGGGCAAATCTCCATTTGGAATCTGTTCCTGCTCTGGGTCTGGTAGGTCTGTTTTATGTGACAGGAAGAATTGTTGGAAAAGGATCAGGTGCATTTATAGGGGCCAGCCTGGGTAAGATGGAACCCAAAATCCGCAGATACCTGGGCTTTGGAATATTGTCACAAGCCGGAGTGGCTATCGGTTTATCTTTGGTGGTTAAGAACCGCTTCCAGGGCCTGGGCCCTGAAATCAACGATGCCGGTTTGACAATGGGAGACCATATAGGCAACGTTGTTTTTACTACCATTACAGCCACCAGCGTGATTTTTGAGATAATCGGGCCAGTCCTGGCAAAATATGCGCTAAAAAAATCGGGGGAAGCCAGGGTCTGATTAATCCTCGTGCTATTATAACTTTTATTGGTATTGCTATTGGAAATAAAATAAGGGTCACAGTCTGAAAAAACCTATTCGGCCGTACCGGCAACCGTCTGGTCAATTTCGGTAACACTCATATTCATTGTGCCAATCAGGCCAAGGCCGTCATTTACGTTGGTATAAACCGAAGTCCTTTCTGAAAAGAAATTTTCAAAAGGATTGTCGCTGTATTTTGAAAATGACGAAAAAAATTTGTAATAATCTTCTGAGATGGAGTAAACGACAATTTTATATCTGGTTGATAAAAGTGATGTTGAAACATTAAAAGTATGAGTTTTGCCATTAAAGAGATCATCACTGAGAATAAATGTATGACCCCATATTTCATCCTCCATTTCAACAGGATAAACATTATATCCATCATAGGTCATTTCAATATAATTGTCTTTAGTATCCATGGAGGCTTTTGTAAATGTATAAAAGGAGTCAACTATCTGCCAACCCTGAGTTTCAAAAATATATTGCTTATTATATGTGAGAACCGAGATCATATAATAATCCTTCTTTTCTGATCTGTCATTTATTGTGATATCAAGATTAAGCTGGTGGTTCTCTTCAACCCAGGTTTCCCCGTTATAATCTATAATTATTATTTCTATTTTTTTTGAGGAGGTATCAATATCAGTGATCTCAGGTTTTTGAGGCAGTTCGAATGTACAGGATGCTTCCCCAAGTTTTTCCGACCGGGCTTTTATTTCATAAACGGCATTTGTTTCCGGCTTTATTCCGGGCAAACCATAATAGTTATTGCCAAGGGGTTCGAGCATATCTATAAAATCCCCGTTTTTTATCAGTTCCAGTTTAATATCTTCAGCTGCTATGGTTTTGTCAGGGTCAAGGCCACCTATACTTTGTGAAACATGAACTTTAATGATGCTGTCGGGCCTTATAATGCTGTTCATTACAATAGAAGGCTCAAAATCCTTAAGTTCAAAATTTTTTACTTGTTTTTCACAGGACAGGAATGTAAATAAAGCAATAAAATAAATAAGGTATTTTATGTGTTTCATCATTTTTATTTAAAATGTAAAGCTGTATTTGAAATAGGGTATAATAGGGAACAGGCTTATCTGCTTAACTACCTTCTTATCCTTTTGGGGATCATATTCCCACATGTCTTTGAAATTATAATAAAGTACAAAGGCATTTTGCCTGTTATAAGCATTGTATGCTCCAAAGCTCCATGTTCGGGTATGGTGTTTTTTTTCCTTATGGAAGTTAATACCCAGGTCGAGACGGTGATAGTCCGGCATTTTATAATTGTTCCTGGTATCGATATGTTCAATATATTTTGTATCTTCCATATACCACTGGTTGCCATGGTCGACATCCTGAAAGACCGACAGGTTATTAACATATTTTTCCACGGGGAGAGTGGTGTGATAGCCGGTTCCATATACCCAGGTCAATCCCATGTCTATCCTTTCATTTATCTTATGGGAAATCACCAGTGAAATGTCATGACGCCGGTCGTACTTGTAGGGAAATACCTTTCCATTGCTTATATTGGCATACTGACGGTTGGCCCAGGCCAGTGTATAACCTATCCATCCGGTGGTTTTGCCAACCGATTTCTGGATCATAAATTCCATTCCATAAGCATTTCCCTTACCCGATTCTATTTTGTCCTGCCAGTCGCTTCCCACATCAATAAAGCTTTCACCCTCCTTATATGCAATGGTATTATTCATATCCTTATAAAAACCTTCGAGTGTTAGTTCATACTGATCGTGTAAGGCCAACGCAACACCCAATGCCAACTGTTTCGACCTTTTGGGTTTTATTCTATCTGTTGACGGAACCCAAAGATCAGTGGGTAAACCGATATTTGTATTGGTAAGGAGGTGAATGCTCTGCTGCATTTCAGCATATGATGTTTTTAAAGAAACTATATCGTTCATGAGATAGCGCACAGATACGCGGGGTTCCAGGGAAAAGTAGTTCTTATTTTTCAGTAAAAAGCCGGAATATCTGATCCCAATGTTTGTTTTTAACCGGGTTCCTATATTGATATCATCTTCAATATAAAATGATATGTCATTTACAAATATTTTTTTATTGCCAAAGCTTGTATCTATAGATGCAAGCTCATCATTGTAGATATCTTTAAATGCCAGCACACCGGGATTGAATGTATGATTGATAAAGTCGACACCGGCACGGATATAATGGCTGGCAGATGGAATATAATCAATCTCTGCCCGTGCAGAGTAATCCCTTATGCCTGAAATATATGACATGCCAAATTCATTAGTCTCCTTCCCGCCAGGATTCTCAGTAATATATGTATAATTAAATCCGGTATTGAAAGCATAGTCACTCACGGTTAATGTAATATTACTGAACAAATTTTTATTAATAATTGTGTTTAACCGTAAAGCAGATGTGATATTTTTCCAGAAAATACCCATATCACCCTTATCATCCCATGAATTGTCAATATCCTCATATTTATCATGGTAATTCATGTAAAACTTGTCTTTTCCCGTGTAGATACTGTAAAAGATCCTGTTCCTGTTGTTTATTTTATGGTTGATCTTGGCATTAATATCATAAAAGAAGTAACCCGTGTTCATGTTAAAATTATCACCTTCCATGTTATTCATATGTTTTATGAGTGGCCTGGCGAGAATATCAATATATGTGCGGCGTGCTGAAACAATAAATGATGTTTTGTCTTTTATTATGGGGCCTTCTATAGTAAGTTTTGAAGAGATTAGTCCAATAGATCCTTCCCCTTTAATCTTTTTCATATTGCCTTCTTTCATTCTGATATCGAGTACAGAAGATAAGCGCCCTCCATAGCGTGCAGGGAATCCCCCTTTAATTAAAGTAACATTATGTATGGCATCGGCATTAAAAACTGAAAAAAATCCAAACAGATGATTTACATTATATACCGGGACTCCGTCCAGTAATATCAGATTCTGATCAGGCCCGCCACCACGAACGTAGATCCCGCTCAGACCTTCAGTGCCGGATTGTACACCGGGTAAAAGCTGAATTGTTTTTAACACATCGGTCTCACCCATCAGCACTGGTACGCTTTTTATTTCGGATATAGGGATCTTTACTAAACTCATTTGGGAACTGCGCACCGTGTTTGCCGGTCCCCTGTCGGTAACGGTAACTTCCTCGAGTTCAATGGCAGGTGCCAGCAATACATTGATAACCGTATCCTTATTCAGTGAAATGGTTTTTTTAATGGTCTGATAACCAACATAGGAATATACAATTTCAACCATTCCGGCCTGTAGTTTCAGGCTGTAAAATCCGTAGTTATTACTTATGGTGCCCTGTAAAGTAGATGATTCGTATACATTGGCAGATACCAGGCTTTCTCCTGTGGTGGCGTCTTCAATGATGCCGCTGATCGTATATTGCTGTGCCGGTAATGCAGCATTAAGCAGTATACTCAATAGCAGCATGCTGAAATGTTTTTTCATATAGGATGGTTTGGATTATGTATAAACATTTTTTACATGATATTATTATGCGGGAATAATATTTTTTTGCATCCCTATACAAATGGAATGCCAAAGTAAACACTATTTTTGTAAATTTAATGTTTCTACATGTTTCGCATGCGCCACGGCTAAAGCCGAAGGCGATACGCGGCCGGTGGACGAGAAGATATGGTTTAATTGGCTTTGCCGAACTCACCGCCAACTGACGGTATGGTTCCCCGGGACTTTCGTGAGCGTTTAAGCTACTCAGCGGCGTTTCTTCACCGAAGACTTTGACCGCCGAAGGCGAAGACGCTGCCCCGGAAAAAATTGTGCAGGGCTTCCCCTGGGGTTTAATACAATTTATTTACAGGGTTGTTATTTTACCTGCTTTTTTGGCTTCGCCGGGCCAAAAGTTTATAAATATGAGTTTTTAACTAAGCAATATGTTGATAATCATTATCAAAACATAACCAGAGAGTTAGTTGATATTAATAAATGAAATTTTTAAATATAAAAACATATTGTTTGTTAGTAAATTATAATATGCCTCGCCTGGTAAATAAAGATAGTTACCTGTCCCTTGAAACATCCTTTCTTTTGTAAAAATTTATTTCTATTTTTGCATCCCAATGCAAAGAACCATATTGATATATAACAATATTACTCCGCCCTGAGAATAATACCCGGGCAGGTCCTTTTTCGATCATTCCGACAAATATTCCGGATTATTTATTGCGAGCATTTTAATTCAAGTGTTCATGATTATTTAGAGTCCGTCTATAAAGTTGGCAAAATGTTTAACGAGACATGTGTCTGTTCAGAAGGTTCCATTTGCAAGGCTCGCGTAGTCCGAAGACGCGGAGTTTACTAGTCGTAAATGAGCAATTTTCGGACAAGCGTAACGCGGCAAATGGGACTTTATGGACAGACAATATTTAATAATGATAATACCGGTTAAGCCCTGCGGCCGGCGATATAATATTTATAGTTAATAAAACAAATCGATCAATACAGAATGGATTTAAATGCTGAAATAAAAAAAAGAAGGACATTTGCGATCATCAGTCACCCTGATGCCGGCAAAACCACCCTTACTGAAAAGTTACTTCTTTACGGAGGGGCGATACAAACAGCCGGTGCCGTTAAAAATAATAAAATAAAAAAATCAACAACTTCTGATTTCATGGAAATCGAACGCCAGAGAGGTATCTCGGTTGCTACCTCGGTGATGGCATTTGATTATAAAAATTGCAGGATCAATATCCTTGATACTCCCGGCCATAAGGATTTTGCAGAAGATACTTACCGTACGCTGAGCGCTGTGGACAGTGTGATACTGGTGGTTGACAGTGCTAAAGGTGTTGAGGAACAAACACGCAAGCTGATGAAGGTGTGTCGGATGCGGCATACGCCGGTTATGGTCTTTGTTAATAAGATGGACAGGGAGGGAAATGACCCGCTTGACCAGGTTGAGGAAATAGAACGAGAGCTGAACATTGCTGTGTGCCCTTTTACCTGGCCGATAGGGTCGGGAAGGGGATTTAAGGGTGTGTATAACCTTTATACCGACAAGGTGAAGTTATACGAGCCGGATAAATCAAACATCTCGCGGGAGATTGCAGATATTGGCGATCCTGAGGATGCACGCCTCAGGAATTATCTTGGTAATAAAAATGTTGAAAGCCTGCAGCAGGATGTTGAGCTTACCCGTGAAGTATTCGAGACTTTTAATATGGACCTGTACCGCGGGGGATATCTTGCACCCTTGTTCTTTGGAAGTGCTCTTTATAATTTCGGGGTACAGGAATTGCTGGATACTTTTATTGAGATAGCTCCGCACCCGGGAGCAGTTGAGGCAGCAGAACGTATCGTTCAGGCCGATGAGAAAAAACTTAGCGGTTTCGTGTTTAAGATACATGCCAATCTCGATCCCAACCATCGTGACAGGATTGCTTTTTTGCGGATATGTTCAGGAATATTTGAGAGAAATAAGCTGTATTTTCATCCGCGTCTGGGGAAAAAAATGCGCTTTCCTTCACCAACAAGCTTCATGGCCAATACGAAAAATATTGTGGATGAAGCCTGTCCCGGGGATGTGATTGGATTATATGATAATGGCAGTTTTAAAATAGGGGATGCGATATCTGAAGGGGAGATGTTAAGGTTTAAAGGTATTCCGAGCTTTTCTCCCGAAATATTGCGTGAGGTGGTAAACCTCGATCCTTTTAAAGCAAAACAGTTTGAAAAAGGGGCACGCCAGCTTACCGAAGAAGGCCTTGCCCAGCTTTTTATCCAGCAGCCGGGAAATAAAAAGATCATAGGAACCGTGGGTGAACTGCAGTTCGATGTTATTAAATTCAGGCTCGAGCATGAATATGATGCAAGATGCAGGTTTGAATCCTTACCCTTTACAAAAGCATGCTGGGTTACATCTGATAACAAAGAGGAGCTTGATGCCTTCATGAAATTTAAACAGGCCTCGATTGCATTTGATAAGGAAGGTAATCCTGTATTCCTGGCTGAAAATGACTGGATGTTAAAGATAACAGGGGATGCTTTTCCTTCGCTCAGGTTCCATACAACTTCGGAGTTTAAAATGGAAAGCCTGGAGAAGGTCGCGGGTTAATTTTTTTAATTTTTTGTTTAAAGTTTAATGGAATTTCATATATTTGTTCGGTAATTAACGAACGATGATAGGTGACCTGCAAATAATAACAGAAAAGCAGAAAAAAGCTGCACGATATGCCAAGGCTATGGGGCACCCCATAAGGATGTATGTGCTGGAGCTTCTTTCAAGTCAGAGTTGCTGTTACAGCGGTGACCTGACAGATATCCTGCCCATTGCCAAATCGACACTTTCACAACATCTTAGGGAGTTGAAAGATGCCGGACTTATTCAGGGTGAGATTGAAGCTCCGAGAATCAAGTATTGCATTCACAAAGAAAACTGGGAAGAAGCGCGGTTGCTTTTTAAACAATTTTTAAAAATTTAAAAAATTTTGTTTCCTATGTTCGGTGTTTTACGAAATACGAATTAATAAACATTAAAGTTTAATCTATTATGGATATTAAAGTATTGGGTACAGGCTGCCCGAAATGCAAGGCAGTAGAAAAGGCAGCTAAAGAGGCTGTTGCCGGTTTAGAAATCGATGCAACGGTAGTAAAAGTGGAGGATATAGTTAAGATCATGGAGTATGGTGTAATGCATACACCGGCTCTTGTTATAGACGAAAAAGTTGTGTTTTCGGGACGTGTTCCGGATATTAATGAAATAAAGCGTTTAATAACCCAAAATAAATAATATTATGAACCGGATAAAATTTTTATTTGCTGCTCTTATAGTTTTTACTATGAATGTTTCATGTTCTTCCCAGTCTGGCGAAAGTGACGAGAGAACAAAGGCAGCAGAACCTGATAAGGTTGAAGTATATTATTTTCATTACACACGCAGATGTGCAACCTGTAATGCTGTTGAAAGTGTTTCGAAGGAAGCCGTTGCTGAATTATACGGGGATAAAGTAAGTTTTGCAGGTTATAATCTGGATGAACCGGAAGGTGAATCAAAAGGAAAAGAACTTGGGGTTGCAGGCCAGTCATTATTGATCGTCTCCGGGAATACAAAGATTAATATAACCAACGAAGGTTTTATGAATGCCCGTTCAAACCCGGATAAGCTGAAAGAGATCATTAAAAGAAAAATTGATCCTTTATTGTAGTGTTTTATAGCATAGTGATTTTTCCATGGAAGAATTCCTGAACAATTTAATGAGTAACAGCTCACTGCCTTTTGTTACGGCATTTGTGCTGGGGCTGATGACCGCGATCAGTCCCTGTCCCCTTGCCACAAATATCACGGCCATCGGGTTTATCAGTAAAGATGTTGAATATAAGAAAAAAGTCTTTGTTAACGGACTTGTATATACGCTTGGCCGTGCATTGTCATATACTCTGCTGGCCGTGATAATATTTGTCGGGGCAGATCAGTTTAAAGTTTCAGGTTGGTTTCAGCAATACGGGGAAATGATAATAGGCCCCCTTCTGATACTGATCGGGCTTTTTATGCTTGATTTTTTAAGAATTAATTTCCCGGGTTTGAATTATTTAACAAAACCTTTTCAGGAAAAAGGCACCAACAGTTATTGGGAAGTGTTACTGTTAGGGGTTGTATTTGCTCTTGCTTTTTGTCCTTATAGCGGAGTGCTTTATTTTGGTATGCTTATTCCCATGACCATAGGCAGTGCATCAGGACTTTACCTGCCTGTTGTTTTTGCTGTGGCTACGGGGATACCTGTAATTATTTTTGCCTGGTTGCTCGCTTATACGGTTTCAGGTGTAGGAAAGCTTTACCACCGTTTAAAAACCTTTGAGATTTGGTTCCGCAGGGTCATTTCTATCGTTTTTATCGGAGTAGGTACTTATTATGTGGTTATAATTTATTTCTAAAAAAATTTATACTGATAGTTCGTTAAATAACGAACGGGGGGGGTTCAAATAATCTTAATATTAAAAAGGATGCAGTGGAAAAAAGAGATTAAAATATTAGCCTGGATAATAGTGGTATTCGTGTTTGCTTTCTTTATGCCTTTGGAAAGTGAAAGGTTTAAAGAAGCTATTATGGCAATGTTTGATTTAGCCAGATGGTATGCACGGGAGCATGTGATTTTGTGTTTGTTGCCTGCATTTCTTATTGCCGGGGTAATTGCTGTTTTTGTCAGTCAGGGTGCTGTAATGAAATATTTTGGGGCAAAGGCAAAAAAATGGCTGGCCTATACCGTGGCATCCGTTTCCGGAACTATACTGGCAGTTTGCAGTTGCACCATACTGCCATTGTTTTCAAGCATTCATAAAAGGGGTGCAGGCCTGGGGCCGGCTATTGCCTTTCTTTATTCAGGCCCGGCAATAAATATTCTTGCAATAATTTTAACTGCCCGGATCTTAGGTTTTGAAATGGGAATTGCCAGAATTATTGGTGCAGTGATCTTTGCCGTTGTTATCGGTTCGATCATGGCTTTAATATATCGAAAAGAAGAAAAGGTAAAACGGGAAGAACAGGTAAATTTTCCTGATATGCCTGAAAAACGTCCCATGTGGCAAACGGCTTTTCATTTCTTTACGCTTGTGGCTATACTTGTATTCGCCAACTGGGGAAAACCCGGGGAGGGTGTTACTGATGGGGCATGGTACTGGATATGGGCCAATAAATGGTATATCACTTCAGCTTTTGGATTGTTGTTGATATATTCATTAATTTATATCCTGAAAATAAAATGGCAACATGTTCTTTTGGCAGCCCTTGCCACGGCAGCTTCCACCTTTTTGGGCTCATCACCCCTGATCCCGATGGTGGTTGGAATTGCCGGCATAAGTGTTATCACTATTCTGGATAAGAGAGATCCGGAAAATAAAGAGTGGACGCTCTCTTCATGGGATTTTGCAAAACAAATCATGCCATTGCTGGCTGTTGGTGTTTTAATTGCAGGATTTCTTTTGGGTTCAACGCATGATGATACGGCTATGGCAGGCATTATTCCAAATCATTGGGTAGCAGGCCTGGTAGGAGGCAATTCATTGTTTTCCAATTTCTTTGCTTCCATTGTCGGGGCATTTATGTATTTTGCAACTTTAACCGAAGTACCTATATTGCAGGGGCTGATGGCAGCCGGAATGGGGAAAGGGCCGGCACTGGCATTGCTGTTGGCAGGACCTTCATTATCACTGCCGAATATGCTTGTTATACGCGGTGTAATAGGTACTCAAAAAACAATTGTTTATGTATTGCTGGTTGTGGTGATGGGAACTATTAGCGGACTTATATACGGTGCGATATAAACTCCATTATTGGCTTCGCGGGGCTGAAACTAAGGCTTTGGTTGCTCTGAATCTGCCCCAAACATGAATAATACAGGTTAACATAAATAATTTTATTATAAACAGGATGAAGATTTTAATATTATGCACAGGCAACAGTTGCCGCAGTCAGATGGCACAAGGTATTTTACAGTCTATGGATAAGTATCTTACTGTCCGTTCGGCAGGTACCGAACCGGCTGATCAGGTTAATCCAAAAGCAATACAGGTTATGAGCGAGATCGGTATTGATATTTCCCGGCATAAACCAACGATGGTGGATGAATATCTGAAAGAGGAATGGGATTATGTGATCACTGTGTGTGACCATGCCAATGAGACCTGCCCGGCATTTTTTGGCAAGGTTAAACACCGTTTACACATGGGATTTGAAGATCCTTCATATGCAACCGGAACGGAAGAATATGTATGGAGTGAGTTCCGGAGAGTCAGGGATGAGATCAGGGAAGCATTTAATAAATTATATACGGAACAGATAAAACCACGGCTATGAAAGCAGATGATTTAAAAGTTATTGTCAGGGAAAAATACAGTGAAATAGCAAATAGCCGTACTGATAAGGACCAGTCAATATGTTGCGGCAGTTCTGGTTGTTGCAGCAATGCAGATTACAGCATTTTCAGCAGTGATTACAGTCAACTCGAGGGTTATAATTCTGATGCGGAACTTGGACTGGGATGCGGTATACCTACGGAGTTTGCAGGCATCAGCAAGGGGGATCACGTACTGGACCTCGGTTCCGGGGCCGGGAACGATTGTTTTGTAGCCCGCGGCTTTACCGGAGAGGAAGGAAAAGTAACGGGAATTGATTTTACAGAGGCTATGGTGAATAAGGCAAAAACTAACCTTGCGAAAACCGGCTTCAGTAAGATTGAATTTATTAAGGGTGATATTGAGGATATCCCTCTTCCTGATAATTCATTTGATGTTGTTATAAGCAATTGTGTTTTAAACCTTGTACCTTACAAGAAAAGGGCATTTAGTGAAATTCACCGGCTTTTGAAAGGAAGAAGTACCTGTAATGTTATCACTGGTGGCTCTGGCAAACAAGTGGAAATATTAGCCTGCATCATTGGCTTCGCCGGTCTAAAGGTTAATAATAATTAATTAAACCCTCATCCTTAATAATAAGTCCTAAGTTAACATTCATGTCCTGTTGTCTTTGTACTTTATTTTTTTTACTTTCCTAAGGATGAGGGTTTAATTAATTATTACAAAGTGTACCAGCTTCAGGGCATATGCAGGTCTCAGCAAGTTGAACCTTTGGTTTGGTGACGCTAATAATGCAATTAATAGGGCTTATAAAACTATACGTGATATTTCCTTTCCCGCGGGGTGTGCCACTTCACCCTCATCCTCGGCCGTGATAAATATTTCCTGTGGTTCGAAAGGGATAAGTGTTTTTAATGTTACTTTTTTTGCACCTTCAGGATTTATTCGACCAATATTGAGAGTGCCGCTGTTTTGCGTTTTTACCCAGACAACATACACATTTCTCGGGGGAGTTAAACGTTCAGGATTGGTAAGGTTTTTTGCCGTTATTGAAAAAACGTGGTTGCCATGATTATCCGTAGAAGTGTTTACCTTTATATCGGCACCGGGAGTTACTTCTGAAATTGGAAAGCTAGTGGTGGAACCGCATGATGTTAACAATATAAACAGTGCTGAGCTTAAAACTATTGTAAAGGCTTTCATATTTTTTTTGTATGAATAGTTTATAAAAAATGTTTTTTTGATTTTTTCATAACAATATAAATTATATATTGTTCAATTGCATTGATTAAAAAAATAGTATGATTATTTTTATTTTTTTCAAATACTGATTATATGCTTAAGGGAATTTTTATTGCAGGCATCGGAGGATTTGTTGGTACGGCTTTCAGGTTTTTGATATCCAGATATATTCAGGTTTCCTGGGATTCCCTGTTTCCGTGGGGCACGTTCATTGTGAATATCCTTGGTAGTTTTATTGTGGGGATCATTTTCGGTGTTTCCGAGAAAGGAAATATCATGTCGCCGGAATGGCGTATTTTTCTTGCTGTTGGTTTTTGTGGCGGGCTGACTACATTCTCATCCCTGTCGAATGATGCTTTTATGCTTTTTCAGACCAGGGAATTCATGCGTTTTGCATTGTATTCGGGATTTAGTTTTTTCCTGGGATTGATGGCTGTTTATCTTGGTCGCATACTAATTAGTGTTTGTCCATAATGTCCGATATCTGCGTTGCTGCTCACATTTTAAATCCTCAAATACTTTAGTATACCGCGGTTTAAAATGTTCACGCGCCTTGATCTCGAACATTCTGGACAAACACTACGAGTTTATAGACAGACTCTAATTAAAGTCTGTCTATAAAGTTGGCAAAATGTTTAACTGGTCATGTTATTATGAAAAAAAATGAACAAGCACTAATGATGCGTATTTTTATCAGTTCAACTGATAAAGCAGGTCATGATGTTTTATATGAATACATTGTATTTAAGGCTAAAGATGCCGGCCTGGCCGGTGCCACAGTTTTAAAGGGCATGTTGGGCTTTGGCGCAAGCTCAGTGATCCATTCGTATAAATTATGGGAGGTTAATGAAAAACTGCCCGTTGTTATTGAAATTGTTGATGAAGAGAAAAAGGTGATGGATTTCTATGAAAGTATACGCCATACTCTTGAATCAGTACGATACGGATGTCTTGTTACTGCAGAAAAGGTGAATGTGTTACTGTATAAGTCCGGAAAAAACAAAGGCCTTGATCAGAAATAATATACCTGGAGTTTCCTGCAAAATATAGAAAAACATGCTTCCCAGTGTACTTTATTACTCCTTATTCCCAGGCATATCATAGGGTTTGCTGAAAAAGTCTGTAGCGCATCAGATACAAGGCGGCAAAGCGAAGCTGTATAAGAATACTGCGAGCTGCAGCCAACGCGGTAGATGATGTGCTACAGACTAACGAAATATTATCCTTAAATAAATGCAAAGGATTTAAGTAATATGAGTTAAAACCCTTGCACTTAACAAACAATTAGTTGCTGTATTGTGCTGATTATTAATCTATTTCGTGTTTTTCAGCAGACCCTATCATAACGCTCTTTCAGGTCATTAAGATCATTTAATTCTGAGAGAGCGGAATTTGCCGCCTTGAATACCATTTCAGCATGCCGGTCAATGGCATTTTTTTGTTCCCGGTTACGGGCAAGGTTGTTAATATTTATAAACGCTTCCATCAGGCGGATTAGCACAGGCGGGTTATTTTTTCCGTATTGCCTAATCAGATTATAAGCGGCATCCATCATACCGGAAAACGTAAGGGGACGGCTTCGTATCACACGCAGGTTATTATCATCATCATAGCGCCGGGGGGAAGGGAAGCAAGCACGTGTGAGGCTGCACATTGTGGCAGTGAGCTTGTCAATACAGGTAATGGCAGTATAAGGATCATTGACCCCCGGCGATAATGCTCTTGCAGCTATTTCAACCATCTGGTGTATGGCAAATTCCGCATCCTGGGTAGGAGTTCTTTTGTTTCCCAGGATGAAGGCTGATCTTATCCTTTGTTTTATTTCATCATCGCAGCTTTTCTTTGCATAAATACGGGCCAGTTCAATGTTTTCAGTAAGAAAAAAACCCGGCCGGTTGTCAATTGAGATCAGAAGATCATTTTCAGCAGCAAGCCTGATCAGGTATTCAATATGCGTTGATTGTATATATCCGTCATTATTATTTATCACAATATCAGTTACAGGAAATGTCTTTTTCAGTTCATTAGCCAGTTTCTCATTATCTTTGCCTGTTTCTTCTTTTTCTTCTTCTTCAGGAAATAATCTTCTGATACCGTTTTTCAGGTTTACGGCTGTTTGTGATATTACCTGATCTGCCTGTATGCTGACAGATATATGGTGAATAAATACGATCAGCAAAAAAATATTTCCTATAGCAAGAACAATGGCAAAAATCACAGATATGTCGGGAATAAAGACAATGCCGGTGTCCGATTTAACTGTTCTCATCACGAGCAGGCAGAAAATAAAAGTTGCAATGTAAGTACCCAGCACAGTTTGATTAAGGCGGTCGTGCATGAAATTACGTAAAAGCCTTGATCCAAACTGTGATGATGCTAATGTAAGCGCTACCAGGGTGATGGAAAAAACAACACCTGCTACGCTAAGCATTGCCCCGGCAATTGTGGAGAGAATACTCCGGGCTGAATCTGCACTTCCGGTGGAAAAAAACTGAAAAAAACCTGGAGGCTGGTAAGTGATAATGCTGTCTATATACACCAGTCCGAAAGAAGCTCCGATCGCCATGAACACTATAATCAGCGGGATGAACCAGAAACTTGTTTGCAGCAGTCCCCAAAAATAGATTAACCTTGTTTTCAAAATAATTCTTTATAGCGTATACTTTTTTTATTATGTGAATTTACAAATAAAACATCACCCTGATCATCATAGCTGTTATTTTTTTGTTATGCTTTGGATCTTTACCAAACACGGTAAGTGTCAGATCTGCATCTGCCGGGTATTAATTTATAATGGGATTTTGTGATAAATTTAGTCTTTGTTACCGGGAGTGAATTGACGTTACCAAATATGAGGATGTTGTTAAATTTATTCATAATATTGTGGCCGGAATTTTTTTTGAAGCGGAATCATTTGTTAATTAAATAGAGTCCGTCTATATAGTTGGTAAAATGTTTAACAGATAATGCATATGGAATCATTTATTAATCTGCTAAAGAAAAAGAATATTTCATTGCCGGGCGATGTTTCCGGACTTCTGGAAAATTGCAGGAGTTTTACTGTTTTCAATTCGGTTGAAGATCTGGCAAAAGTTGCTGTTGGAGGTGAAGGTAACAATGAATTTGAGGTAAAGTACGATATACCTGGAAAAGGGGAATATACAGAAGCCATTGTTCATAAAGTGACAAATGGCATATCTGTTAATTATACCGAGTCGTATATGCGTCGGCGTGACCCGGATACAATGTTAATCTCAGATGACCGGCCTACTGATAAAGAACATTTCAGGAAACGATTAGGATATGAGTTTCAATCTCTCAGGACAGAAACTTACAATTGGTTAAAGGACCAGGATCTGGCCGTGTTTTTTTATCTGGCAGGTAGGGAGAATATGGGAGTTTATGGGCTGGCAATTGCGCCGGCCAATGCAGGGTTTTTTGCTATGGGACTAGCTATGTTACAACGTCTTATGCCTTTGGATGAACTGCCTGAAAAAATGAAAGTAGAGTCTGTGATATATGTCGCACCTACCTTTCGACATACACATTTTGACGGAAAGCAGATAGTGGTACACAACCGGGCAGATAAGCTTCATGAGATGTTTTCCTACAATTTATATCCGGGGCCCAGTGCAAAAAAAGGCCTTTATGGTGTGCTTTTGTCAAAAGGTGAAAAAGAATCGTGGGTTACAGCTCATTGTTCAACTGTTCAGGTTGTAAGTCCTTACGATAATATTACCACTTTTATGCATGAGGGGGCCAGTGGAGGCGGTAAAAGTGAGATGTTACAGCATATTGTCAGGGAACCTAACGGACAGGTACTGGTTGGCGAAAATAAAGTCACCGGTGAAAAGAGGATAATCAGCCTGCCTCTTTTTTGTTCATTCTATCCTGTTACTGATGATATGGCGCTGTGCCATCCTTCCATACAAAAAGACAACGGCAAGCTTGCTGTGCTGGATGCAGAAAATTCCTGGTTCATTCGTGTTGACAATGTTTTAGATTACGGAGATGATCCTTTTCTTGAGAAGATATCTATCCACCCCGGGCGGTCCCTGCTTTTTCTGAATATTAAAACCAATCCCGGCAGTACGGCATTGATCTGGGACCATATTGAAGACGAGCCGGGCAAGAGGTGCCCCAATCCCAGGGTAGTTCTTCCACGTGAAATTGTGCCCGGTGTAGTTAACAGGCCTGTATCGGTTGATGTACGTAGTTTTGGTGTACGCACTCCTTTCAGTTCAAAAGAAAAACCGAATTACGGGATTATCGGTTTGTTCCATGTTCTGCCTCCTGCTCTGGCATGGCTATGGAGGCTTGTCTCACCCCGCGGGCATGGTAACCCGAGCATTGTCGGCAGTGAAGGGATGCAATCGGAAGGCGTTGGTTCCTATTGGCCTTTTGCTACCGGCAAGATGGTGCACCATGCCAACATGTTACTGGAACAGATCATTGAAACACCACGTACTCGGTATACCTTAACACCTAACCAGCATATCGGTGTATGGAAAGTTGGTTTCAAACCCCAGTTACTGATGCGTGAATACCTTACCCGGCGTGGAAATGCCAAATTGCGGGGTGATCAGTACCAGGAGGCAAGGTGTCCCTTGCTGGGCTATGAGCTGAACTACCTTACACTTGAAGGGAATAAGATACCCTCGCGCTTCCTCCGTGTATACCGCCAGAACGAAGTCGGGGAAGAAGGGTATGATGCAGGTGCTGAAATGCTGTATGATTTTTTCCGGAAAGAGTTAAAACAATATCTTACCTCCGAACTGTGTGCTACAGGCAGAAAACTTATTGAAGCCTGCCTGTCGGGTGCCTGCATAGATGACTATAATAATATTATCCCCATGGATTATCAGTATTCGTTTTTATCGATTGATGATTACGAGCAGAGTAATAGCTGATCCCGGTTTTTTTTATCGTATAAAAACTGACGCGGACCGATGGTATGAAGATTCGAGCTGATCATAATTTTTAAATGGCTCGAGGTCATCTCTTTTAAGCCCGGGGGGTTGGCGAAAATTTTGTAAGTAAAGATTTCCCGAGATGCTTTTTGCTATTTCATTAATGGAATCAACAGTATGATAATGGTTAAGCAGGGTTGTCCGGAATTCGTGTTCGACAGACCCTTTTTCCAACAGATCAACCGAGATTATGATCTTTTTCATAAGCCCGGATGTGAAATTTTTTCCTGCAAGTTGCCTGTAACTGCCCGTGTTTAAAGGAGCTTTAATGTCCATTGCCACGTAATCGACCATTTTTTTGGCGATCAGTGTTTTTAGCATCTCAGGGTTAGTGCCGTTGGTATCGAGCTTGACTTTTAATCCCATATTTTTTATCCGGTAAATGAATTCCGGAAGTGAACCGTGCAGGGTAGGTTCACCCCCGGTAATCACAACAGCATCCAGTAGTTGATGATTTGTATAAACATAATCGATAATACCACGGGGATCATAAGACTTTGATTTCCTAATTTTTTCCGGCAATACCAGGTCCATGTTATGGCAGTATATACACCTGAAATTACAGCCTTGTGTAAATATGACGGACGATATATTCCCCGGGTAGTCGATCAGGCTTTGTTTTTGAAAGCCGCCTATCGGTAGTTTTATAGGTTTATTATTGATATACATTGTCATGTAATTACGTGTCCTGTGAATGAATCATTTCTTTTTCAGCCGGATTTGTATTCATTTGCTGTGCCTTGTTTTTGGCAATCCCGTTTGAGTCAAAAAGTTTTCTTTCCTTAAATTCTTCCTGTTTTCCTTCATTCCACTGGTCAACCGGTCGCAGGTAGCCCACAATACGTGAAAATACCGTGCATTTTTGTTCGGTACCCTGTGCCTGGCATTTGGGACACAAGGGATGTTCACCAAACAGGTAGCCGTGAACCGGACAAATACTGAACGTGGGCGAAAGGGTGATATAAGGCAATTGGAAATGATCCGTTATTTTTTTGATCAGTTGTTTAACTGAAGCCACCTGTAACTGGCCTTCTCCCAAAAAAGTATGGAATACGGTTCCTCCCGTATACTTTGTTTGTAAAGTATCCTGCATGCGAAGAGCTTCAAAAAGGTCATCCGTATATTTTACCGGTAGTTGCGAGGAGTTCGTATAATAAGGCTGCCCTCCTTTTTGGTAAGCCTCTTCATTGGCAACGATGATATCAGGGTATTGCATTTTATCGATACGTGCCAGCCGGTAAGAGGTGCCTTCTGCCGGTGTAGCCTCGAGGTTATAAATATGGCCGGTTTCCAACTGGAATTTTTCCAGCTCACCGCGCATAAAGTCCATTATTTTAATTGCAAAATCATGGCCTGCTTCATCAGCCAGTGAATATCCCGTATGATTCAGACAACATTCGTTCATGCCGATGATACCAATGGTAGAAAAATGGTTGTCCCAGTAAGCATTGTTTTTCTTGTGCAAATGCCTCAGATAGAATTTTGAATATGGGTATAATCCCCTGTCGGTAAGCCGTTCAATGATTTTTCGTTTGATCTCCAGGCTGTTTTTTCCCATTTCCATCAGCCAGGACAGGCGGTTAAAAAAATCTTCTTCTGATTTAGCCTCATAGCCCAATTTAGGAAGATTGATGGTTACTACCCCGATGGAACCGGTTAAAGGATTGGAACCAAAAAGCCCGCCGCCCCGTTTTTGCAGTTCACGTTTGTCAAGCCGCAGGCGGCAGCACATACTGCGCACATCATCGGGACTCATGTCCGAATTGACAAAGTTGGAAAAATAGGGGATGCCGAATTTTGCGGTCATTTCCCATATTTTTTCATAATTGGGATTATCCCAGTTAAATCCCGGGGTAATATTATATGTAGGTATAGGAAATGAGAAAACACTGCCACTGGCATCACCTTCAAGCATTACCTCGGCAAAAGCTTTGTTGAACACGTTCAGTTCGGCTTGAAAATCACCGTATGTTTCATTTTGCGGCTTACCCCCTATAATTACCGGTTGTTCTTTCAGAAAACCGGGCACTTCAAGGTCCATCGTAATATTGGTAAACGGGGTTTGAAATCCAACACGGGTAGGAACGTTAATATTGAACAAAAACTCCTGGAGACACTGTTTTACTCTTTGATAGCTCAGGTTATCAAACCGGATAAAAGGAGCAAGATACGTGTCGAAATTGGAGAATGCCTGTGCACCGGCAGCCTCACCCTGCATTGTATAGAAAAAGTTAATGATCTGGCCTAAAGCGGTTCGAAGATGCTTTGCCGGTTTACTCTGGGTTTTCCCTTCTACACCCCTGAAACCGGTCAGCAACAAATCCTGCAGGTCCCATCCCACACAATACACGCTTAAAAAGCCCAGGTCGTGAATATGAAACCTCCCGGTTTTGTGGGCATCTGCAATTTCTTTGGGATAGATCTGGTTAAGCCAATATTGTGAACTGATGATGGTCGATACGTGCTGGTTGAGCCCCTGCAACGAATACGTTGAATTGGCACTTTCTTTAACCCGCCAGTCTTTCAGGTTAATATAATCTTCAATGAGCTCAATATTGGAAAATATTTCCTTGGCATCCCTGATGTTTTGATGTTGATACCGGTAAATAATATACGCTTTGGCTGCATCATATTCGTTATTTTCGAAAAGTGTTCTTTCCACCAGGTCCTGGATTTCTTCTACAGCCGGGGGGTCATTACGGGTGGTCATGTTCATTTTTTCAATCACATGACTACAGTATACTTCCGCCTTTTTGCGGTTCGGCCTGCCAACGGCCCTTAAGGCCTTAAAAATGGCGAAAGAAATTTTATTTGCATCAAAAGGTACTTGTTGGCCATTACGTTTGATAATGGCGGCATTTGGTAAAGTTGCATTTTTCATCATGTGTTTTTGTTTTAAAGATTCGTTTATCAAATGCAACTTTCGGACAGTGAAGGATCGTTTACGTCTGAGGTATTCTTTCCCTTTGCCTTTCACCCGAAAGCTACGGTTTTATCTTACCGGCAGGTCTTCTGGCTTGTCTTGTTCCGGCTGCCTTCCCTTGTGCTCCGGAGCTTCAGCAAATAAAGAGGGTGTATTAATAAGGTACACCTTCTGAAACTCTTTGCAGGCAAAGTGGCATGAAGGATGCCAAAAACATAGTAAAGACTTACAGCTGCGGGGACAGCTCCTGACTTTCCCTGGGAAAAAACCACCGGGATCACAGGATTCCCTTTTCATCCCGGATCCTGTTTATTTTGGATCCGGGAAACCAATAAGTAATTATCAAATTTAACAGAATTCTGTATTGTTTTTTTTGTTTGGTTTTTAACAATAGTGGTCGTATAATTCAGAAATAACTAATAGTGATTATTTTACATTGTTAATAAAAGCAAATGATTAAGGATTGCTTGTTTTTATCAAATAACAAAATTTATAACGATAGTATTAATTCAATCGTTATAGGGAAAAATAAAGAAATATTTATTTGTTAATTATTTTTTGATAAGGTTTCTTTTTCGTTTATACAATCTATTGGCATGTCCTTCAATTTATGCAAATAAGAGGCATAAATGTCCCAGCATAAAAGTGGCACCGTTTTTACTTTTTTGTAGGGTTCTTGTTTTCTTTTATTTTTTGACATCATATAGGACGTTATTTTATATTTATTTGTTAGTGTCTGCTCATCAGGTCATTATTTATTAGTTCAGTAAGGCATTCTTTACATAAACATCCTGCATAATTCATTTCGATAAAGTCCCTTACTTTTTCCGGTATTTCTATTTCAAAACACCAGCAATTCGGTCCCCGCGAGCATGGAAAAAGTTTTCCACACCGGGGACAGGTTGCTTTTTCATATTTTTTTGTATTAAACATGGATAAAAGAAAGAAAATCATGAACAGGATGTATTCATGTTTCGTTCCGGTATGTTTTTTTTGTATTATAGCAGATCAGGTTTTAACCTGTGTTTTTTTCGTATGATGGCTGCTGTTTGCACCATTTTTTTCAGGGCGGGGATCACCTCTTCCCATTTTCTTGTTTTTAAACCGCAGTCGGGGTTGACCCATAGTTTTGCAGGATCAATAAATTGGCATGCCTTTTCAAGAAGTTTTTCCATTTCTTCCACTGCCGGTATTCTTGGTGAATGAATATCGTATACACCCGGACCGATCTGATTGGGATAGTTAAAATCAGAAAATACTTCAAGCAGTTCCATTTGTGACCGGGATGTTTCAATGGAAATCACATCTGCATCCATTTCGGCAATGGATGCGATAATATCATTGAACTCCGAATAACACATATGGGTATGGATCTGTGTTTCATTCCGCACACCCATTGTACAAACCCGGAAGGCCTTAACAGCCCAGCGTAAATAATTTTTCCATTCTTTTTTCTTCAGGGGCAGGCCTTCACGCAGGGCAGGTTCGTCGATCTGGATCATATCAATACCTGCTTTTTCAAGGTCGAGCACCTCTTCCTGAAGAGCAAGGGCAATCTGGAACGCGGTGAGATAGCGGGGCTGATCATCCCGCACAAATGACCATTGCAACATTGTGACCGGTCCGGTCAGCATTCCCTTCATTTTCTTGTCTGTGAGTGACTGCGCGTATGTTGACCATTTCACGGTCATGGGTTCTTTCCTGCTGATATCGCCATAGATAACAGGGGGTTTTACTCCGCGTGAACCGTAACTTTGCACCCAGCCGTTTTCAGTAAAGACAAAACCATTGAGCAATTCACCGAAATATTCCACCATGTCATTGCGTTCAAATTCTCCATGTACCAGAACATCCAGTCCGGCCTCCTCCTGCATCCTGACGGCATTTTTTATTTCTCTCCTGATGAAGGTTTCATACTTCTCCCGGTTGATCAGGCCCTTTTTAAAGGCCCTTCTTTTCTTCCTCACATCAGTAGTCTGTGGAAATGAACCAATCGTGGTTGTCGGGAATAACGGGAGGCCGAATTTTTTATTTTGTTTTGCTATACGCACTTTAAACGGCGATTTCCTTGCAATCTCCTGTGTGTGCAGGTTATTTACCTTTTGTTTAATTTCCGGCTTGTTAACCAGTCCGGATGTTTTTCTTTCCGATTGGATTTTCGCGTTGTATACTAAATCGGTAAATGTATCATTATAAGGATTATCTTTTAATTCTTTTATTTTTTTGAGGGTAGACAGTTCATTGAGTTTTTGTTTTGCAAAGGCCATCCAGCTTTTTATTGCAGGAGGTAATGATTGTTCATTAGTTTCCAGATCAATGTCATAAGGGCAATGCAGGAGAGAACATGACGGAGCGAGCCATATGTTTTCTTCTCCGATAAATTTGCATGCTGTATGAATGATTTCAAGCGACTGCTCAAAATCGTTTTTCCAGATATTTCTTCCGTCAACTATTCCGAGCGATAGCTTTTTTTGGTCTGGCAGAAGGCCGGTTATATTATTGAATTGAAAATTGCCGCGGCAAAGATCAAGGTGCAGTATATGTACGGGCAGACTAACGGCCAGTGAAAGGTTTTCACCCGTATCTCCAAAATACGTGGCCAGGATGATCGTCAGGTCCGGAAAATGTTTATTGATCTGCTGATATACATACCGGTATACCGCATGGGTATCTTCATTCATTTCTGTTACCAGGTATGGTTCGTCGAGCTGAAGGTAGGTACAACCGTTTTGTACAAGCTTTTCAATTAATTGCAGATAAACAGGCAGTAACTTTTCCATCAGGTCAAGACGGTGAAACCCCGGCTCTTTCTCTTTACCGAGCAATAAATAACTTACAGGACCAACCATTACGGGTTTGCCGTTATGAATACCGGATTCCTTTTGTTCCAGGTATTCGTCGATCACTTTTTGGTTATTCAGAAAAAAGTTCTGGTTTTTTGTAAACTCGGGGACAATATAGTGGTAGTTGGTATCAAACCACTTTGTCATTTCCATGGCAATGATATCATGCCCGTTTTCCTGGTAACCCCGGCACATGGCAAAGTACAAATCGATATCGTGTAATACGTTTTGCAGGGGGCGGTATCTTCCTGGTATACATCCGGCCATAAAGGTCATATCCTGCACATGGTCATAGAAGGAAAAGTCATTGCACGGGATGATATCGATCCCTGCTTCTTTTTGAACCTGCCAGTTTTTCTGACGTTCGAGCCTTCCGGCCCTGAAGAGTTCTTCTTTACTGATTTTTTCTGCCCAGTAATTTTCACAGGCTTTTTTCAACTCCCGCTTTGAACCGATGCGCGGGTACCCCAGATTGTGTGTAAGCATACTTATGGTTTTAAAATTAAACAAAAATTACATGTATGCTCACGCGGAAAAGATAATTCAAGGATGGGAAAAACAATTCGGATGATACCTTGATAAATGCTTTAGGCCGCGAAAGCAAATATCATTCAAACAGATCAAGACAGGTCTCCTGGCTTTCCCGGCTTCTAACGCCTTCTCTCATTCGTTAAAGCTTAATAGAAAAAAATCATATGGTTTTTTCCCAGGCTTCATTGTAATAAAATGGCATGTTTGTTAAAAGCACAAAACTGCATCATGCAGAATCGGGATCACAGTTGCGCGTCAGCCCATGATTTTTCAGGCGGCTGTCACCTGAAGCACATGGTTCCCTTTTCAACCCCTGTTACAGGGTATCTTCATCTTTCATCATTTGAATGAACGTGACTGCAAATATAAGGGTTTTTTATAAACGTTCTGCCTGTGTGTTTTTAAATGACTTATTCATGTATCAAAGATGTATTCATTCTAGCCGGGGATTAGTTTTTTTGTTGTATTTCATAATTATTTTTTACGGCAGCTATAATGATTTCAGCCGTATGCCCACGTAAAACGTGCGTGGTGATGCAGGACCGTAAATGTAGTTGCTGTCGCGGTATTTGCCGGTATCAAAATCATCCTGAAAAGCATTGGTGATGTTTTTTACACCGGCAAAGATTTCCAATCCCGATTCAAGTGATTTAAATTCAAAGGTGTAACTAATTTTAGCATTCACTTCGGTAAATGGCGGGGAAGTTATATACTCATCCGTGATTTGTTCGGGGGCCCCCGCGTAATGGACCAGTTTCATGGAACCGGTATAAACACTGCTAAGTGAGGCATTTATTTGGTTAGTGGGGGTGATCATTAAGGTCATATAGCCATATTTATCAGGTGTCCGTAAAAATTTATGTATGGGTTCGCTGTCTTCAATATATGAAACCGGTTGCTCATAAAGGCTTGTTTGAATGGTAAAACCTGCTTCCAGTTGTAACTGACGGTTATAGTTGCCACGAAGTTCAAATGTTGCTCCCTGCACAGTTGCTCCCCTTCCGTTCCTTTTTTCGAACAGGTCACCATAAGTATCTTTTCCTATAGGGTGGAGGTAAAATGCATTTTCCTTTTTTGTATAAAAACCTTCGATAGTGAATCCTGCAATGTAATGTTCAGTTGGAAAGTCCAGATTTACCGAGCTGCTGAAACTGTTTGAATGTTCTTCTTTCAGGTCAGGAGCAAGTGAAATCCGTGAAACGCCTCCTCCTGCAAAAGCCATATGCATATCTGCATCGAAAGCCCGGGGTGCCAGGAATCCTGTTCCCCATGTTACCCTGAATTGCATGTAATTTTTCATCCTGTAAAGCAGCGAAACCCGTGGACTGAATATTACATTATCAATCAGGTTATGTTTGTCAATACGAATACCGGTAAGCAAATTTATGTTATTTCTGATCAACCAGTCGCTTTGAACAAATCCTCCCGTATTTTTTGTAACCTGGTCGGTTTCATAATTATATGCCGGGATCGTGTCAAAAACATCATCGAAAACATATTCCGTACCCAGGGTGATCACATTACGTCCACCCATAAAATGTTTCAAAGTGTAGTTGAACTGTGAACCTGCCTGTAATGTGGTGTTATTTGTTATCCCGTATGGCGGATTGGCAAGATGCTGATCAATTTCTTCCCGGAGGTCAGGATAAATACCTGTATAATGATCCCTGTTGGTATGCTGTCCTGCAGCATAAGAAATGAATGAGTTATCATTAAATGTGATCTGATAATCCATGCTTGCCATGATGATGTTATGTGTTCTTTCTTCCGATTGCAAAGCAATATGTGCAGGCTCATTTACCATCTCACCTCCGTATCGGTATTCGTAAAGACTGGTGAGGTTGATTTCCAGCTTTTGATTATTTGCTGGCTGAAAAAAAAGGTTTGCTCCGAATGAATTATTTTCTATTTCAGGCAGTTCTGAAAAATTATCTTCATTTTGGTCATATGACTCCCTTTTTCTGTGATTAATAAAAAATGAGGCTCCGGCATTTTGTTTATTTGTCAGCACATTCAGGTTGCCGTTAAGGATAAAATCATTTGCTTTTCCATTGATACATTGAGTGGTTGTACTTACACTATACAGCTCTTTTTTTGGTATTTTAGTAATAATATTAACTATTCCGCCAATAGCTCCGGAACCATATAATGCTGAACCACCTCCTCTTACCACCTCGATGTGGTCGACCATGTTGGCAGGTATTTGTTCCATGCCGTATAGTCCGATGAGCGGACTGAATATTGGACGGCCGTTGATTAGTATTTGTGAATAGTTACCTTCAAGTCCGTTCATCCGCAGTTGCGTATAATTACAGGTCTGACAGTCGGTTTCCACTCGCAGACCGGGCTGAAAACGCAGTCCCTCGGAAATGTTACATGCCTGCAATTTTTCCAGTGATTTGCTTTCCAGAATATTTACAATTACAGGTGATTCGGTTTGCCTTTTAAATGTTCTTGTGGCTGTGACTACGACCTCGTTCATTGCCATTATCTTTTCTTTCAGTACAAAATTAACTTCCTGTATTTTCCCTTTTTCAACACGAATGGTGTCTTTTGCTGTCGTGTAATTCAGTGATTTAGCTACAATAACATAGGTGCCCTCCGGAATGCCGGTCAATCTGTAACACCCGTTATGATCAGTTGTTGTGCCAATAGTAGTCCCTTCAAGATAAATGCCGGTAAAAGGAATATGTTCGTTATGTTTTTGTGATATCACACACCCTGAAACAGTTGCATCGATATTTTGTGTTTGTGTCTTTCCTACTGTTGCCAGGATACAGAATGATAAACATAAGGCAATATATATTTTCACAAGAATATATTTTAGTTAAGTCCTTAGTAATTAAGTTGTTATTTCGTTTAATCAAAGTTGGTGGAATTTGTTCACCTGTTGTTTATTTTAAATGGTGTTCACGAGCTCTCCCGCTTAGGCGGGATCGGTTGTTGCCTCATATCGTTTTTTATTTTAATGGTGTTCGGCGAACCCTCACCAGTAACCTGGTTATAAAAATATTCATGTCCTTTTATTCAACCCTTTATTCACTTTAATTTTGTTCATGAGCTCTCCCGATTACTCGGGATCGGTTGTCTTTGTACCTCATATTTTAAACTCTCTTAATGGTGAGGGTTTCATATCTTTTATGTTGATCAATTCGTCTTTTTTCTTTTTACATAAATAATATCAGAAAAGTCTGCCCCCAGTAACAGGATTTTATTTTGAACCATTATTTCTGTCATATTGTTTTTTGGATATTGCTTTTCAATTTTTAAAGATGTTCCTATGTCAATGTGATTGGCATGGCAGAAATCAAAGAATTCTTTTTCTGAACTGAACAGGCGTGTTATCCTGTAATATTTTCCTTCTTGTGCTTTTGACAGCGGTACGCAACTTTTATCAGGAGCAATGAAACCATTGATTTTTGGTATGGGGTCACCGTGTGGGTCGGTCTCAGGATGTCCCAGAAATGCATTGATTTTATCCGCCATGAAGTCGGAAGTCTGATGTTCAAGCAATTCTGCTTCACGGTGTATCTCATGTAGTGTCATATCAAATGTTTTATGCAGGAAGGTTTCCCATAACCGGTGCTTGCGGAGAATGTTCAGTGCAAATTTTTTTCCTGTGGGGGTCAGCTTTACCGGCTTGTATTTTTTATACTCGACCAGATTTTTGTCGGCCAGCTTGCGTGCCATATCAGTGGCTGCTGCATTGGTGATACCCAGATTAGCGGCAAGATTTCCGGGTTTTACACCGAAACCGGTTACCTGTTCGGATTTGAATATGGTTTTAATAAAATTTTCAGTAGAAGCTGATAACATAAAAAATATATTTAAAAAATAATTTAAGCATACTTAAAATAATAAACAAAGTAACTAAAAAATTATTTTTTATGCAAGCCTTTTTATATTTTTTGAAGTTCATAGGATGTATTTTAAAATTTAATGTTTATTTTTAACCCATTCATTGGTTTCCCGATCCCTGTTCAAAGGGTGAGGGATGAAAAGGGAATGCCGTGAGATTCGGCAACAGTTCCCGCTGCTGTGTGTCCAAAAATATGGTTTTTGGCAACCTTCAGAGCCACTTTGTCCGGAAGAGGCCTTTTTTAGTAAAGCTTCGGAAGGCATGGGAAGGCCGCCAACAACCGGACAAGTCAGAAGACCTGCCAGTGAAACATCGATTTTGCAGCCTGCGGTGAACAGGTAGCTGATCAACACGGTGTTTCATTAGCTTACCTTCTGCATCGGTTGCTGCAAAATCCAATAAACCAAATTGTATAACTTAAAATTGCAGTAACGATGAAAAAACCTTTACTCATCGCGGGATACGGGATTTTATCCGTGATGATGATGACCTCAGTTTATTGTCAGCCGGACAATAACGGCGATTTTACCATTAGTGATTTTGAAAATTTCAGTCTTGAACCGGATACTTTCCGTAACGGGGCTGACCTGAACGGTAGCTTTAAGTCGGGTTTAGCTGTCTTCCGGAATAATTATGATGCAACCTACGGTTCATGGACAGGGTGGTCGTATTCTAATATGGCCGATGATACCACTGCAGGATATGCTAACCAGTATAGTGCAATCACTGCATCAGGTGTTGAACCGGTAGTGTCGGAAGGCAGTACTTACAGTGTGGGTTATATCCCGGTTGATTTTATCAGTATGCAAACCCTGCCTGTTGCTGTCCGGTTTACCGGCAATACAGCACATGAAGTGGAAGGATTGTATGTCACTAACAGCACATATGCGGCCTTATCCATGGAACAGGGAGATGACTTTGCCAAAAAATTCGGGGGTGAAAGCGGTGACGATCCCGATTGGTTTATGTTATCAGTCTGGGGCTTAAAAGGCAGTACCGAAACCGATACGATAGATTATTTCCTTGCTGATTACCGCTTTGATAATAATGCCGAAGATTATATTATTAAATCATGGGAATGGATTGATCTAAGCTCACTGGGCAAGGTAGACAGCCTGATGTTCCTTCTGAATTCATCCGATGTGGGGGATTTTGGAATGAACACACCCGGGTATTTCTGTATCGATAACCTGTATATTGCCCCGGATGATCCCTCTGTGATTAAGGAGTATGAAGGTTCCCTGTCAGTCAGTGTTTTTCCCAACCCGGTAAAGAGCCGGTTCAGGATTGATACACCGGGCCGGGACATTCTTCAGGTTAGTATGTATAGTATAACAGGCGAACTAATCTATACCCGGCCGGAATATATTTCAGGACAGAATATTGACATCAGCCATTTCTCTGCCGGAAATTATATCCTGAGGGTTCAAAAAGGACAAATCAACAGTGTTCATTTGATCATTAAACAATAAAGTAACAACCGGGATGCCTGATAATGCTTCCCGGTTTGTTTTCAGATAATGAACAGGATTTTACTTTACATATTGTTGATAATAGTGAACAGGCACATGATACACGGCCAGTATATTGCTGAAGTGCTGGAATATGTGCCTGCGCCCGGCCAGCATACCAATCTGGCTCCCTGGGGCATTCCCTCATCAGCACGTTCCATAACCGGCGGTATTACCGGGTCGTTAAGCCTCGGATCTTTTGGCGGGTATGTGATATTCCGTTTTGACCATCCTGTGGAGAACCATCCGGACAATCCTTACGGGGTTGATTTCACTGTTTTTGGCAATCCGCTTACTAACTGGTCTGAACCGGGAATTGTATCTGTGATGAAAGATGATAATGGTAACGGGCTGCCTGATGATACCTGGTACGAACTGGCAGGGAGTGATTATTTTTTTTCAACAACAATCAGGAATTACAGTGTGAGATATGAAAATCCGGATAAAGATGTGGCAATGGATGTACCATGGTACGATAACCATAGCGATTCGGGATTTGTTTATGCCAATTCATTTTACACCCAGCCATACTATCCATCTGCCGATTCATTTCCTTCGGTCGGTGAAGAGAACTATACCCTTAAAGGGACATACATAAAATCTGTTATTGACACATCAAATCCGGTAGCGTTCATATCCTGCAGAAGGGCATTTGGCTATGCAGATAATCAGCCCCGGGGTTCAGCCCCCTATACACTTCCTGATAATCCCTATACACCGGAGACCGAAAATTCAGGTGGTGATGCATTTGATATTGACTGGGCTGTTGATGAAGAAGGAAATTATGTGTATCTGGACCAGATCGATTTTGTTAAAGTGCATACGGCAGTATTGGCTAATGGCGGCGGGCTGGGGGAGGTATCAACTGAAATAACCGGCGCTGTTGATGTTGAACCGGCGGATACCGGTCCCGGCGTTCTGGATATGATAGTTATCAAAGAATTGTCGGAAAAGCTCGATACTTCTGTTTATCAACTGGAAGCTTTTGTGTTTCACGGGGGAAGAGTGCAAACCGGTAAAAGGATCAACTGGATTAACAACATTCCCGGAGTATCTGTGGATGAATACAATATACTCACGGTCACCCGTTCGGGTGAGCTTACACTTACAGCTGCTTTAGTTGGGAAACCCGGCATTACCGCGTCTGTGTCAACAGTCATTCCTGCCGGGATACTGTCTTCTGATGTGTATGTAAAAGAAGAAACAGACTATAATCTTTTTCCTAATCCTGCATCGGTTTTTATTATGATCAGCAATGTGATAAGTGCCTATGTGTCAATTTATGATGCCATTGGTAACAATATATTTAATATTGAGAATTACACTTCGGGAGAGAAGATCGATATTTCGGGTGTATCTCCCGGATTGTATATTATTCAAATAAGAGAGAAGAAAAAGGTTCATTCATTAAAATGTATAAAAAGATAAGATGCCGGTTCGGTATAAAATATTGATAATATCAGCAGTTTTGTTTTTTGCTGGCTGGCGTGCGAATACGCAGGGGATCCGTGATTCGGTTTTTCAAATATCCGGGATTGAGGTAAGGGCCAGGCAGATATTTAAAAAAGAGATCGCCGGGATGAAAGAAACCCGTGTGGATTCGCTTGTTCTTGCTGAAAAGATCAATCTAAACCTTTCTGATGTACTGGCTGAAAACACTTCGGTCCTGATAAAGGATTATGGCAGGGGGGCATTATCAACAGCTTCATTTCGGGGTACTGCACCAACACATACCCAGGTTTCATGGAATGGCATTAATATTAATTCCCCTATGCTGGGCATGGTTGATTTTTCACTGATACCGGTATATATTATTGATAATATCAGTCTTCAGCATGGAGCAGCCTCCATCTCCGGGCAGAGTGGGGGCCTGGGCGGACTTATCAGTATTGAGAACACAGCCGGCTGGGATAATGGTGCAGGAGGGAGGTTATACCAGGGTATAGGCAGTTATTCCACATATGATTTATTTGGGCAGTTTCATTTGGGAAACAATAAGATACGGTCTAAAACCAGGTTATATTATAATGTCTCCGATAATGATTATAGTTATATTAATAAACACATTTTCGAAAGGGATTCTGCCACGGGTGAAATGCAACATCCGGCAGAAAAAAATAATAATGCAGGGTATAATAAATACGGAATAACACAGGAGGTTTATTACAGGATCTCACCGGGATGGATCGCATCGGCCAGGCTGTGGTATCAGGATGCCAAAAGGACAATACCCACGGTGTTGAGTTATGAAGGTTCCGATACAATCCGTAAAGAAAACCGCCAGAATGATCAGACACTCAAATCTGTGCTTGAAGCAAAATATTACGGAGAAAAAGTATCGATACGCATGAGGTCGGGATTGGATTATCAGCAGCTGGATTATGTTATGCGCATTCATATCAGCGGATATGAAGAACAGAAACCGGTGAACTCGGGTAGTGATATGTTTAGCTTGTATAACCGGTATGAAATGGATTACCGCTTTAATGAAAACATCTCACTAACATTGCATGCTGATCACGGTTATTTTGATATTTCCACACTTGATAGTTCTAATCACGCGGGTTATGATGTTACCAGAAATGAGTTTTCATTATATGGCGGAGCCTTCATTAAGATGTCGGAAAAGATCAACATATCACTGGGTCTCCGGAAAGACAGGGTGCCTGATATTTTTTCACCGGCAGTTTATAATATCGGTTGCAGTTATAAACCTTTTACAGGCCATGCGTTTATACTGAAGTCCAATATTTCAAGGAATTTCCATCATCCCACATTAAATGATCTTTACTGGCAGCCGGGGGGTAATCCTGATTTACTTCCGGAAGAGGGATATACTTTTGAAACAGGGTTGCATTATTTATTGCAGAGAGGCCAAACCGACCTGGAAACCCAACTAACAGGATATTATTCTGATATTAACAACTGGATCCTGTGGCTACCCGGTTTCAGGGGTTACTGGGAACCACTTAATATAAAAAAAGTGAGATCATATGGCCTTGAATACCAGCTTAAGCTGGGCTGGAAAATCAAAAAAACGCGAATCGGCCTGAATGGCAATTATGCATTGACCAGATCGCGTAACTACGGTGAACTGCTTGTTGAAGGTGACGGTTCATATGGCAAACAATTACCTTTTATCCCTGTCCATTCGGGTAATGCTTTTATTTCGGTGTCTAACAGTGGATATTATTTAAACATTCATCACAGTTCATATGGCGTCAGGTATTTGTTAAACAGCAACAGGGAAGGATTTGATGATGATTCCGGCTTCTTCGGAGCCTCTGATGGAAATCATCCTATGGTTCGCTTGTATCCTTACCACATAAATCACCTGTCTTTTGGCAAGACATTCGAAGGAAAAATATTCAACACGGGAGTCGAATTTAAGATATATAATCTGTTTAATGAATCATACAGAAATTCACTTAACCGGTTTATGCCGGGAAGAAACTACATGATTATGGTGCGTATGGATTTTTAATATATTAAATAGTTCTGATAAAGCGGCAATAGCTGTGTTATGCTTATTGAGGGGGACTTGTTTATGGTGCTTTATCATAAGTATTAATATTTGCTTTTTAAAAGATGTCTCATGTGTTTTGTGCTTTTACTATGAAATATAGGCCTTATGAACTTTAAATACAAACTATATATACTGATTCTGTTTGTATTCACATCATGTATGAAAGATGATGAATGGTACGAGCTTAATAGTCCGCTGAACCTTAGTAAAAAGTATTCCGGTGTGTTTATCATCAACGAAGGAAATTTCATGTATGAAAACGCGTCGCTTTCATTCTATGCCATTGACTCCATGAAGATGCTGAACGATATATTTTTTCGTACCAATGAAGGTATACCGCTGGGAGATGTTGCCCAATCCATGACCATACGTGACAGTCTGGGATATATAGTTGTTAACGGCAGTGGTAAGATATATGTCATTAATGTGAACACATTTGAATATGCCGGTAAAATTACCGGGTTTACTTCTCCGCGTTATATTCATTTCATAAGCGATACCAAAGCATATGTTACAGATATGTATGCCAGATCTGTATTCATTGTTAATCCTCAAAGCTTTACCATAACAGGAACCATTGATATCAGTAATCATAATGCCCGTTTTTATCAACATGCTGCCGAACAGATGGTACAGTTTGGCAAATATGTTTTTACAAACTGCTGGAGTTATGATAATATGATACTTGTAATTGACACTGAAACCGATCATGTGGTTGATTCCATCGAAGTATTGAAGCAACCGACTTCACTGGTGATTGACAGGTACAATAAGATATGGACACTTACTGACGGGGCATTCGAAGGCAGTCCATACGGCCATGAAGCGCCGGCGTTAATAAAAATTGATGCTGAAACACGGCAGGTGGAAAAAATATTCAGGTTTGATCCGGATGATAATCCGTCGGAGATTACCATTAACGGTACCAAAGACACCCTGTATTTTATTAACAGGCATATATACCGGCATGCAGCAGCATCCGTATCGGAGCCTGAAGTATTTATCAGTACTCCCTATTCAGGTACGTATACAGGAGGGTATTACGGGCTGGGCATTGATCCGGTAACTTCCGAAGTATATATTGCCGATGCCATTGACCATGTACAGCGGGGGATTGTTTACCGCTACCGGTCTGACGGCGAACCGGCAGATACTTTTAAAGCAGGGGTCATCCCTGGTACATTTTGTTTTAAACCATAAATAATAATTATTAGAATGTCAGGATATATACAGGTATACACAGGTAATGGCAAGGGCAAAACAACGGCTGCCTTTGGATTGGCCTTACGGGCTGTTGGTGCCGGCAAGAAAGTGTTTATTGCCCAGTTCGTTAAAGGACAATCGTATTCGGAGATCGAAGCTGTAAACAGGTTTTTGCCTTCTATAACTATTAAACAATATGGTTTGGAATGTTTTATAGTGAAAAAACCCAAAAAGGAAGATATCGAAGCGGCCCGCGGGGGCTTGGACGAGGTTGACGGCATAATTCGGTCAGGAGATTATGATATGGTTATTCTTGATGAAGCCTCAATTGCCCTCTTTTATAAGCTTTTCACCACCGGTGAACTGATAAATGTAATATCCAAAAGAAAAAAGGAAACCGAGATCATTATCACCGGCCGTTATGCTCCCCGGGAAATCACTGATATGGCTGATGTGGTCACAGAGATGAAGGAAATAAAACATTATTATAATGACGGCGTGAAAGCCAGGAAGGGGATAGAGTATTGAAAATCTATAATAAATATGATACGGAGATCAATTGTTTGTAAAGTGCAATGGTTTCGACCAATATTTGCAACAATCTTTATACTTATTCAGTATAATATTTCGTTAGCCTTGCAGCACATCATATGCTCCGTTGGCTTCAGGCTGAACATCGGTTTGGAAATAAATGTTAATTTTTATGTCAGCAACCAAATACATACTGCCATTGTCAAATAGGCTGGTGATCCTGTTTGCAGTGTTATTGACATTGTATGCCTGTTCTAAAGAAAACCCGGATAACGACATCTATGAAATAATTACTCCGGATGCACCCCTTGACAAAGGAGATAGATTATTTGGAATTAATATTTCCGAAAGTAAATTTGGATTTGAGGCATCATTTGAAAAAGCCAAAGAGGTCGGAATTGATGTAGTTGAATTAAATATTCCCTGGAATGTAATGGAAAGCACGGAAGGTAATTATTCAGATCCATGGGATGGTGTTTTATCTGCTACTTCATTTTATGGGAATGAACAAATAAGGGTAATGTTCACAATTGCACTAATCAATACGGTATCATGGGAAATTCCGGATTATTTGGATGGTATTGCACCAAATTCAGGCAAATTTATTACATCCTTTCAACACCTGATAGATTGGTTTATAGAAACAGTGCCTGAAAATGTTGTCATAGCAGCTATTAGTATTGGCAACGAGGTGGATCTGGTATTGGAAAGCCCAACAGAATGGTCAACATATACCGGGTTTTATGAAGCAGCAACAAATTATATGAAACAAAATTATCCGGATATAAAAGTAGGTGTTAAAACAACAGTGATGGGGGGAGTGTTTGGCAGTGAACAAAATGAGATCATTGCTATTAACGAGTTTAGTGACGTTATCATGCTTAATTATTATCCACAAAATGAACAATTCCAGGTAAAAAATCCGGAAACTGTCCACGAGGATTTTGATGGGATTGTATCGGTTTTTCCGGAAACAGATATTTGGATAACAGAAATTGGTTATCAATCAGGGAAAAATTATTGTAAGAGCAGTGAAACAAAGCAGGCACATTTTTTTCACGAGATGTTTACCGCCTGGGATACAAATAAAGATCATATCAGCTTTTTATTAATTGATTGGTTACACGACCAGTCGCCTGAGATCATAGACGAGTGGAAAGATTATTATGGCAATGATCCCGCTATGGTCGAATTTCTGTCGACACTGGGGTTAAGGCATTATGACGGGACAGACAAACCCGCGTTTAAACAGGTGAAAGAAGAACTTAAAGTCCGGAACCGGATTAAATAGAGTTTGTCTATAAAGTAGTCAAAATGTTTAACCGGCCATGTGTCTGTCATAAGGTTCCATTTACAAGGCTCGCGCGGTCCGAAAACGCGGAGTTTACTTATCGTGAATGAGCAATTTTCGGACAAGCGTAACGCGGCAAATGGGACTTTATGGACAGACACTAAATAAAATCCATTAATCGTTGACATTACAAAAGAATGATCAAATATGATTAAGCAGGCCCTGTTTAATTGTTCCGGGTTTATGGCAGGCATGTCCCTAAACTTTGTTAAATTAGTTTTTACAAAGTAGTAAGGTTATGGAAAAATTACGTATAGGAATTCTCGGAACCTCCAATCATTATTTAAAACGGATAGTATTACCCCTGCGGGATACCAAGCATTGCGCTTCGTATGTCATCGGGTCACGAAATATTGAAAAAGCCGGGGTTATGGCGAAGGCCTTTGATATTCCCATGTGGTATGGTTCGTATGACGAGGTTTTGGAGAATTCGGATGTGGATTTGGTATTTATTCCGTTGCCGAATCATAAGCATAAGGAATGGGTGAACAAAGCCCTTGATGCCGGAAAACCTGTGTTGTGTGAAAAACCTCTTGGAATGGATGCGCAGGAAGCCATCCAAATGGTTGAAAAAGCGCAGGAAGCTGACCTGCCTCTGATGGAAGGCTTCATGTATCGGTTTCACCCTATGTGGCAGCATACCAGGGACATTGTTAGTACCAATCAAATTGGACATATTCAGTACATTCATACTTCATTTTCTTACAACAATACTTCACCAACCAATATTCGTAATATTCCTGAATACGGGGGCGGTGCTTTGATGGATATTGGCTGCTATGCCATTTCTGTACCCAGGTTTATTCTGGGACAGGAACCGAAAAGAATTATTTCGCTGATACAGGAGCATCCAAAATTCGGAACCGATATGCACACTTCTGCTGTTCTTGATTTTGGCGGCCCCAGGGCTACTTTTTCTGTTTCTACCGGTTCTCAGCCATTTCAACGGGTCGATATTGTAGGGACTTCGGGAAGTATAATCGTTCATATCCCCTTTAATACTTTTGTTGATGTTCCTTCACGTATCACTGTTACCGATGGAATCGGGACCCGTGATGTAGAATTTCCGGCTAGTAATGCTTATGGATTAATGTTTGATGCTTTTGCGGCTGCTGTTAAAGAGAATAAGCCCATACCGCTTTCCGGACAGGATGCCATTAACAATATGAAAGTGGTGGATGCCGTTCGGGAGTCTGCTAAAAAAGGGAAGTGGGTAAGCGTATAAGTGAAGGCTGTCAATAAAGTTGGCAAAATGTTTAACAAATCAATATTATAAAAAACTGAAACTTAAACTCACTGAGAAATTCCTGCCGGGTTTTCTTGACTTGAATATCTGGTCGTTTGCTTTAAATGACCGGTATATCAGTTCATTTTTCTGATCTAATATATTTTGGACCTTGAAGTTTAGCGATAAGTTTTTATCAGATCCAAATTTAATCCCCGAATTAAAATTGAGGCTGTGATATGATTTAATGTAGATATCCGGCCTGTCAGCAACACCCACATATTCCAGTGTCAATCCCTGAACATTATAAAAAAGACCGGTTTCTATTCTGTTTAAAAAACTATCGTCCCGGCCATTAAAGGAAATGCCGGCATTAACAATGTAAGGTGCCTGGCCTGCCATATCACGGTACTTATCGATAGTTTGTCCGGTCCGGGCATTCTCCAAACGCGAATTATACTCTATATTACTAAGTTCAATCAGTGAGTGGGTTAGTGTAATATTAGAATTTATGCTTATTGATGAAAGACTTTCACTAATAATACCCAGATTATGCCTTAATTCAAATTCTGCCTTGTATACTTTTCCATTTCGAGGCCAGACTTGAGTTCTTAAGATATAATCTGAAGAAAGAAGGGTTTGAGGTAAGAACAGCAAGTGGAGGTCACATGGCAGTTAAGCTGGCCAGAGAGTATATGCCACATTTAATTCTGTTGGATATAATGATGCCGGATATGGATGGCATTGAAATCTGCCATCAGATTAAGCAATTACAGGAATGTCAAAATACGCTTATTGTCTTTTTTACTGCACGGGGAGAGGATTATTCTCAGATAGCAGGTTTTGAAGTAGGTGCCGACGACTATATAGTAAAACCCATTAAACCAAAATTATTGATAAGAAGGATGAGGGCTTTACTGAAGAGATATAACACAACAATAATTGCTAAGCCGGAAAATGAGCCTGAGGTCTATGGTAAGCGGGAATTCAATATCAACAAAGAGAAATATGTAGTTAATAATAATGGGGAAGAAATTATGCTGCCCAAAAAAGAATTTGAGCTTTTATCATTTATAGCTTCAAAACCAAACAGACTATTTACACGTGAAGAGATCTTCAATCATGTTTGGGGGGCTGACACACATGTGGGTGACCGTACGATCGATGTTCATATTCGAAAACTCCGAAGCAAAATTGGGGGTCATTACATTAAAACCATTAAAGGAGTAGGATATAAGTTTATCATATAAGATCAAGATTATGAATATTGACCGGGAATAGATAATGTTGAATGGTTTATAAGTGATCCGTTCTTTATAAATTCTATTTACTGAATGTTTACTTTCCGGGTTTTTATAAAATTAACATTCCGGTAATATTTCAACACAAAACTTAATGTTCACATATAGTTAAACATTGGATATTACGTTTGTAATGAATTTAAAACATAAAAAAATGAAAAAATTAGTTTTAGCTGCGATTTGTATTTTAAGCTTTTCTGTAGTACATGCCAACGATTGTGATGGGGCAGGTAAAAAAGAACTTATGGCAACCGGGCAAATAGAAGGTAAAGTTATTGACAAAGCAACAGGCGAAGCTCTGGCTGGTGTTGCTTTAAAACTGGAGGGTAAGGATAAAAAATATTACACTGATTTCGAGGGTAACTTTATTATTGAAGGTGTCACCCAGGGGGAGCATGATATTGAGATTTATTATATATCTTACCAGAGTGTGACCGTAAAGGATATTCATACCTGCAACACTGAATTAACTTTAAAGGTAGAACTTGAACCAATGTCTGAATAGATTTATCAGAACGTTTTTTTCATAAAGGAAATTTATGGCAACGAGGATTTTTATAGCGGCATTAGTTTTCAGTTTACTATACACTGTCAGTTATGCACAACTTATTACAGGTGAAGACGGAAGGTATTATGACGAAAATAATGAGCCATATTCAGGTACTTATATTGAGTTTTACCGGAATGGAAATAAAAGAATTGAATTAAACCTTAAGGAAGGAGTTAAAGACGGACTGACATTATTGTATTTTGAAAATGGTAATAAGAATGAAATACGTTCATACAAAGAAGGCAGGATGCACGGTACCTGGATCATGTGGAATGAAGACGGCGTAAAGGTTGGTCAGGCAAATTACACTGATAATTTAAAAGATGGTGAATGGCTTATCTGGGACGAAAACAGTGTGCTGCGATTTTCAATGCATTATTCAGAAGGCAGGAAAGCCGGAATATGGAAAATGTGGGATGAAGAAGGCAGGTTAATTTCTGAAATGGATTATGGAAATTAAAGATACTATTACAATAATTTCTGTTGACATTAATATCAGTTCACCGGTTAAATTAATTTATAAGCGTCTTGCTTACTGCTAGCGATACAGGTAAACTGTACATTATCAAAAATATATTAACTTGTCTTTTTTATCTACTGCCATACGATATTAAATATACCACAGGAATAAAAATAAACACAAGCAACAATCCAAATAACAATCCGCCAATTACCACTATGGCCATGGGGCGAAGCATTTCGGTACCATCACTTAAAACCAGTGCAAGAGGCATTAAACCGAAAAGACTGTTAATGTCGGTAATAAGGATCGGGCGAAGCCTTTGTATGGAAGCTTCTTTTATTGCTTCTTTAATTCCATAGCCTTGTTGTTTTAGCTCGTCGATAAAGGTGAGTAACAACACGCCGTTATTGATTTCCATACCCGTTAACATTATAATGCCAATGAGTGCAGTTACACTTAAGGGTGTACCGGTTATATACAGGGCGTAAGAAATACCTGCCAATGAAAGGGGAATGCGGATGAGTATAATGAAGGGTTTTAAAAAACTTTCGAAATACAGCACCATTACCCCATAACCAAGAAAAAGTGCTAATAAAAGAATAATAGCTATTTCCTGCATGTTTTCTGTTAGCATTTGTGATTGTCCTCCATAGTTAAGCCTGTAGCTTGCCGGTAAATTAAAATTTTCGAGTTTCTTTTTTAAATCTGCGGTTGCATCACCCACGCTTATACCGGCAACATTAGCGGTTACTTTAATGATGCGGTCCTGGTCCCTTCGGTCAATATTCACAGGGCCGGTCGTTTTCTTTACTTCACCAATTGTACTAAGGGGAATTTTCGAGTTTTTTGAGGTATTAAGATAGATATTTTTTAAGTCAGCCGGTGATTTAATTTCCTGTTCATCCATCACAACGCGTATGGGATAATAATAAGCGCCATCCTTGTAACGCGTTGGAACACTGCCTCCAACGATGGTTTTTACAGTGTTTGCAATTTCTTCAAGGTTTATGCCCAGGTCGTAAGCTTTTCGCCGGTCTATTTTTATCTGATATTCCGGTTTGTTGAGCTGTAGTGAAATATCCAAACCTGCCAGGTATTCCAGATCTTTTAGTTCATTTCGTAAAATAGCTGCCTGAGAATAAATATCCTGAATGGATTCATTGCGCGGAGCCATAATTTCCAGTTCAATATCAAATTGTCCCATCCGCCTGATGCCTTTCATTTTGGAATGCATTACTTTTACGCTGGCACCGGGCGATTTCACCGCTTTCATTATTGCCGGACGCAATTGTTCTACATATTCATCGGTATTCATTGGCCGTTGGGCAGCCGGCACTAACTGAATGTTCATTTCGCCTTCAAAGCTTCTTTCTGCTGTGACCAATCCCATGATGCCACCTCCGGCAAGTGTTGCATAACCATATATGTAATCCTGTTTTTCAATAAACATTTCAATTTGTGATAAAACCTTATCGGTTTCTTCCATGGATGTACCGGTTGGCATTGTTACTTTGACGGTAATTAATCCTTCATTGGCATTCGGAAGAAATTCCGAACCTGCCTTTTGCAGGAATTGATAACCGGGAATGAGCAGGAGTAAAAAAACTAACAGAACCAGCCATCTTAATTTTAACGACCAGTGTAAAACAGGTTTATATAGATAGATTATTCCATTGATGAAGAAATCGGAAATCCGTGCAATAAACGAATGCTTCTTTTTCACTGGTCTTCCTTCGGGATAAAACAATGCCATAAGCATGGGGGTAACTGTGAGAGAAACCAACATGGACAAGAAGATGATAATGGCCACAGTTAAAACCAGCTCGCGAAATAGTAGCGAAGTCATCCCGGGTACGAGCAGGAATGGCACAAAGAGCGTTAAAAATGTAATGGTTGCTGTAGCGATGGCTGCTGTTATTTGAAGGGCGCCTTTTGTGACCGGGTTGGGGGTATCCGGTTCATTTTCCTGAATGCGCGTAATATTCTCTAACATAACCACGCTGTTGTCAAGAACTACGGTCATTGCAACTACTAATCCCCCTAGGGTAAATATGTTTACCGAAAAACCCAGTAATTCCATCAGGAAAAATGTACCAAGAACAGTGACAGGTAAACTCAATACCAAGGAAATTATCCTTCGCCATCCCGACAGGAATAATGCAGTAACCAATGTAACAAGAATTGCAGCCAAAAGCATGGCATCCCGAACCCCGTTGGTTGCCAGTCTGATATATTCCGCCTGGTCATATATCATATCAATCCGGGTTGCCGGTGGAAGTTCTTTACGAAGGGTTTCAATGCGTTGTTTGATCTGGTCGGAAACATCCACGGCGTTGGCATCAGCCTGCTGGAATATAGATATACGAACCCCTTCTTTCCCGTTATATCTTGTCCGTGTGCGCTGCAATTCATGATGGTCTTTAACACTGGCAATATCTTTGAGAAGCACTTCACCATCTGTTTCTGATTTTGCAATAATAAGGTTTTCAATTTCGCTTAAAGATTGGTATTCGCCATAAGTTCTGATAAGATAATCGCGAGGACCTGAAAGCATACGTCCACCGGCCCTGTCAATATTTTCATTTTTTAATCGCTCACTTATTTGTTGCAATGTGATATTATAACCCTGCAATGCCACCGGGTTAATATGTATCCGGATTTCACGTTTCGTTCCGCCCGATAAAGAAGTACCAGCCGAGCCTTTTACCGAGGCAAACTCTTCCTGAAATTCATTTTCCACCCAGGTGCGAAGTTGTGTAAGACTCATATTATCAGCCGAAACCAGTATTTCAACAACTGGAAGTTGAGAGGGGTCGGTTTTAAAAATGAAAGGCTCTTGTATTTCTTCCGGTAAGTCTTTTTTTACAAGTCCCATTTTTGCTAAAACATCCTGGTAAGCCACATCGCGGTCAACGCTATAATCGAAATTGACATTTAATTGATAAACACCTTCCCCTGAAGTTGATTCCATGTAATCGAGGTTATCAACAGTGGCCATCTGCCTTTCGATTACAGCAGCTATTTCATTTTCAACCTGTTCGGGGGTGGCATCTGGCCAGTAAACCCATATTTTTACCGTTGGATAGGTAACTTCGGGCAACATATTAACAGGAAGCTGTATAAAACCGCCAATGCCAACAACAATTATTACAATCATCAGCATGATGGTTCCCGCGGGTCGCTTTATGGATTGTGTTGTTAATTTCATTTTCTGTCTTCCTTTGGTGTACCCATTATTTTGACTTTCACGCTGTCTTTCAACATTTCATGTCCTGAAACAACAACTTTTTCATTTTCTTTCAGACCTTTAATAATTTCCAGTTCATTACCTGATGTTATTCCCGTTTCAACAAATCGGTGATAGGCAAAACTGTCTTTGTCCACCACGAAGAGAAAGTTTTTATTGTTTGGGGAAGTAAGCACGGCATGGTTGGGTATTGAAATGGCATTTTCATTAATCGAAACGGGGATTCTAATAATAGCCATCATTCCCGGAAGCAGTTTTTTGTTGAAGTTCAATAGCCTGATATCAAATTTTACACTTCGTGTTTCCGGGTCTATCTGAGGATACACCAGGCTGATTTTACCCGTTAAGGTATCGTTAGGATAAGCGTTCAAAATTACCGGTAATCGGAGGCCTTTTTTTACGGTTGCAAAATACTTTTCATTTACCTCAGCTTTTACAACTAAAGAACTCATGTCGGTGATCGTGACAATTTTTTCATTTATAGTAACCTGGTTTCCCTTGTCAAGCCATCACGAAGTAACCAAACCAGACATGGGACAAATTACTGGAATTGTTTGATACATGTTTTTAGCGTATTCCAAATCATTGTTTGCTTCCTGAAGTTCCCGGATAAGTTTATCGTATGTCTTTGACTCCTTATCTTCAGTTTCTAACTGCTTTTCCAGCTGCTTAATTTTCAATTGATTATCGGCAATTAATGACAGCCTGTCTTCCGGGTTGACAATAGCAATGATTTCTCCTTTTTGGGTATACTGGTTTTCTTTGGTATGCAGTGATTCAATAACGCCATCAGCAGGAGATTTTACCTCTGTAAGTATGTTGGCCTGAATAGTGCCGCTGATTTCAAGATTTGAAACCATTTTATTTTTTTTGGCAGGTTGTACTTTTACCAGAGGTGCTTTTTTTGCCTGTGATTGAGTTGTTTGTTCTGACTCCTGTTGGCAGGATGGGAATAATATACCTGTAATGATGAGAAGTAATGTGCTCATTTTCATATTTGAAAATTTACAAACTGATTTTCTTTGTTGACTTTTATTCATATTCATGATTATATTTTCCTTCCTGTTATTTCTATTTTCTTTTCCAAATTGGCTCATTTTCAAATTAATACATTGTTCCCGGTTAAATAGTGCAGTTTTGCTATTGTTTGCAGATAGGATAGAATTGATTTTTGCATAGCAATTGTGGCTTCCGTTAAAATGGTTTGTGCATCGAGTACGTCCACAATGGTTCCCTGTCCGCCCCTGTATTTTACCAAAGCATTTTCCAGGGTTTCATCTGCCAGCCTAATGATTTCTTCATTGTTTGTAATTTCGCTTTTTATATCCCGGATTTCGTTAAGAGTAATATCGATTTCTTCTTTAATATCCTGGAAGTCTTGTTTTTTTTCATCTTTCATTTGTTCCACTTGCAAATTGCTTTGATATATTTTAGTTTTATGGCTGCTGCCTCCAAAAAAAGGAATTGTATAACTGATACCTACGCCAATGTTGTAATTAAAATTATCCCCAAAAGGGATATAACCATGCTCCCAGCTGCCAATACCGTATGTGAACACCTGGGGCAGGCTCTGTGAGCGGTAAATTTCCTTTCGTGTTGCTTCAATCTCTATCTTATGGCCGGTTGCCAATAAGGCCGGATGATTATGAATAACTTCTGTATATAATGAATCGGGATAAAAAAAATGATTTTGCCACGTTTGGTAGAAGTTCCCTGTTACTTTTTCTATTTCGATATCTTCATTATTCTCGAGATAACAGAGTCTTTTAAGCTTTATATGTTGAGCTTTGATGGAATTAAGGGCTTTTTGAAGGTTCTTTTCTTCAACCGACATTTGAACTTTAATTTTAAGTATGTCAACTTTCGATACTTTTCCGCGTTTGTAAAGATTTTCAGCATATTGTAATTGTGATTTAAGCTGCTCCAATGAATTTTTATGCGCTTTCACTTCCCATTCCGCTTTTAGAATTTCAAAGTAAGTATAGGAAACGCCCCATATTATAGTATTTTGTATTTGCTTGTAGATCTCATCGTTTAGAAGTATTTCTTCTTCTGCCATTGATTTACCGGCTTTATTCTCTCCACCATCGTATATGGTCTGACGTACGGATATATCGGTATAAACATCTGTCAATGCATCTCCCAGTAACCGCTGTTTGTTGGGCAATAAAAACTTCCAGGCAGAAATGCTGGCCGATGTACTGATGGTGGGTTGAAAATTTTTCCTGAGAATTTCAATTTCCGCCTGTTTAATGACAGAGTTCTTTTCGTTTGCCTTTAGAAGGTGATTTTTCTGCAATGCACTATCCAGCAACTGTGTAAGGGAATATTCAGATTTCACTTCCTGGGCTGACACACTTTCCCCCGACAAAAGGAAAAGCAGAAAAAATCCGGTTAATATCGTATTAAGAGAAACGGTATTAAAATTTGAATGTGCATTTATAGTATTCTGCATGATTTCCGTTTTTTCTTTAGACACAATTCTTTGGGAAAACACTTAAAAATAATCCATTTATATAATCCATTTTCTTTTAATATTATAAAGGCTGATATAAAACAACATGAAACTAAAAAATGCCAACAGAAGTAAATTTAAACTGATTGGCATAAAATTAGTCCCTGAAATAGCATAGTGTAATACATCCACCCCGTAGGTAACTGGCAAAATATAGGAGAGTGGCCGGATAAACAAAGGAAGAGCAGCAACAGGGACAAACAGGCCACAAAGAAAGATCATCGGAAAACGAAAAAAATTAGAATAGGTTTGTGCTTCGAAAACCTCCCTGGCTGAAACAGAAATGAATAGTCCCAACAAGGTAGATATCACAGACAGAAAAATAATCCCGACAAATAAAATTCCCCAACTGGTAACCCCTGCCTTGAAATATAACACAGAAATTAAAACAGGTACCAGACTGTTAAAAATACCAAATAATACAGCACCCGTAATTTTTGCCGTAATCAGCAATATAATACTGATTGGTGCGAGTAACAGCCGCTCGAAAGACCGTGATTTCCGTTCAAAAGTTATGGTTACCGAAAGCATGGATGTTGTACCAAATAAAATTGACATTCCCACAATACCCGGAAATACTTCCTCTATGTTAAATGTTGTTTTGGTTTTTACAAACATCATCAACATCCAGGCAAACGGGAAAATGATACCCCAGCTGATATTCGGGGGTTTCAGGTAATAATTCTTCATGTCTTTTTTCAGGATGTTCAGGTATGCTATTGTGGCTTTCATTTTTTCTCTTTTTCTTTTTTCATTAAACTGATCTCAATTCCTGTAGCCCTGACAAAAGAATCTTCAAGGCTGGGTTTTATTAGCCGTGCTTCGTAAATAATCAATCTTTTTTTTGACAGATAGTTGACCACAGGGGCAATATCAATTGTATTCGTGCTTGATATTTTAATTGTGTTGTCGTTTACATAAACACATTCAAAACCCGAAAACTGATTACGGAGATTATGCAATAACTGATCTTTTTTGTCATTCACCGGTTCAAATTTGATCTCGATACTATTTATAGCCCGGTTATCATTTATCAGATAGTCAACAGTACCTGTTTTGATAATCGCTCCATTATTGATAAAAGCAACCCTGTTACATAAGCGTTCAGCTTCTTCAATGTAATGTGTTGTAAGGAATATGGTTGTTCCATTTTCATTTAGCTTTTTAATCATACTCCTGATTTGCCTTACACTCATTACATCAATACCGGTAGTCGGTTCGTCAAGGAATAATATTTCCGGGTCGTGGATAAGGGCAGCGGCAATGGTCAGTTTTCGTTTCATGCCTTTTGAATAGGCCTGGAACTTTTTATTTGCCACGTCGCTTAATTGGAATATTTCAAGTAAATCATGTGCTTTATTTTGTCTGCTTTTTTTTGAAAGTCCGTATAAAGCGCCACAAAAACAAAGGTTGTCAAAACCGCTCATTTCATTGTACAGGTTGCTTTCATCGGGTACTACGCCGATCATTTCCTGGGCTTTTTTAATGTTGTTTGTCAGATCGGTTTTATTATAGAAAATATTTCCCGAAGTAACTTTTGCCATTCCGGTAAGCATGTTTATAGTTGTGGTTTTTCCGGCCCCGTTGGGCCCCAGAAATCCAAATATCTCAGCCCTCCTGACGCTGAAATTAATACTGTTTACAGCTAAAAAATCGTTGTATGCCTTTGTTAAATTATGAACTTCTAATATTTTATCTGTCATTTTCAGGAATATTTATAATTTCTGAAAAACCGGTCAGGAATTCTTGTATCTTATACTTGTTTAGTTGGTAATGAATGATTGAACCATATCGTTCAGAGAATACCAAATTACAATCCTTAAGTATTTTAAGGTGTTGAGAAACGGCAGACTGCGAGATCCCAACATTTCTTGCAATGGTATTTACACAATATTTTTTGTCCCTGATTAATTTAATGATCTGCAATCTGGAATCTACTGCAGTTGCTTTTAGAATTTCAATTATTTCTTTTTCAGTCATATATTAGCATCAACTAAAAGAATTATTAGTAAATGCTAATATAATTATTTTTCGGACAAGTGTAATGCAGTAAATGGGACTTTATTGACAGACTCTAATTAGTGTCCGTCTATAAACTCATAGTGTCTGTTCAGAATGTTCGAGATCAAGGTGCGCAAAAATTTTAAACCGCGGTATACTAAAGTATTTGAGGATTTAAAATTTTGGCAGCAACGCAAATATCGGACATTATGGACAGACACTAATTATTCATCCCGGTCAATGTGCATGAGAATGCCCGACTGGTAATCCGTGTAGTGAATGTATTGTTCTGCTTGCATCCATAGTACCATCGGGATTCCTCCGGAAAACCGCGGAACAAAAGGCCTGATGTTGTCTTTTTCCGATCCGCTGGTGATCGCTGTCATCGGGGAAACGCACATAGGCGATCACGGGGTTCCCTTGCCGGTCTTCGGCAATATCCCAGATCCATGCCTTTTCCCCGGTCTTCTTTGCATCATACACAAGGTCACATTGCCCCTGGGTCACGGGGATATCATTCCAGCCGGCAATGACTTCTCCATTGGCTTTTCAGCAAACCCTACCTATATTTTTCATTAAGTAAATTACTGATATTTATCCCGAAATAAATGGTCCGGGGCACCACAGGCCCATACATGTAGGCAGGATCGCGGTCAATACCCGTATCAAAATCTGACTGGTAGGAATTGAGTATATTTCTTACACCTATGTTCCATTGTAGTTTAGCACCATTCAACTTTATGTTATGCCGTAACCGTAATCCCAGATCGAAAAATTGATCGGATTTATGTAATTCCCCGGTTTCAGGATCTGTTTCCGGGCCAAAATAAGGAACAAGCATGCTGCCGGTATAGTTTCCTGTTGCTGCCAGGCAGAATTTTTTTGCAAAGATCCAGTCCATGGCAAAAAATCCGTAGTTATCAGGCGTACGGAAAAATTTTGTTTCATTAAACAATTCCTGGGGTTTTTCATATTTACTGCTTTGCAGTGTGAAGCCTGAAGTAAAGGATAATATTCTTAAAGGTTTGATTTTTAGCTCCATATTCATTCCCTGAACAGTGGCACTACCTTCTGAATTTGTTCTTGTATAGATAATCACCCTGTTATCATTAATCCCTTCAGGATCATTAACAAAGGGATTAATAAGTTGAGTATGGAATCCTTCAACCAGAAATCCTGTATGAATAGTACCGATCATTCCGTTGAGATCAAGAGATGCCATAATACTGTGGCTTGTTTCCTGGTTCAGTCCGGGATCATTTTTATGTATTACCTTTCTTGCCCCTGAAGTCTCGATATGCAAATCCTCGTCATATATCTGAGGGGCACGATATCCCTGTGAGTAGCTGAGCCTGGCACTTAACACATCATGTATTTTGTACATCAGGTTTATACGCGGACTGAACACCCTGCCTGTTTTGGGGGATTCGCCTTCCTTTTTCCTGTCTTTAATCTTAAAATTATCATATCGTGCCCCGGCAGCAATTTTTGCCTTGTTGACCTCAAGTTCATACTGAACAAATACACCAGAGGTGATTGAGGACTGGTTGGCAATAGTGATATTTTCGGTATGAGGGACATTAATTACAGAGTCATTAACAATTTCGGCATTATCATAATCAGGATACCCGAGTTTTTTGTCAATAAGAAAATCACCCGTATTTTCAATGCCGGTGATTATTGAGGAATTTTTAAAAACTGCCTTGTACTGAATACCGGTATTATAGGTGCGGTCACGGGAATTTCCGTAATCACTAAGTGATCGCGCTGCTCCGTAATATGAGTCCCTGTCCAGAAACTGGCCGGATGCAAAAACCGTAAGCAGGTCATAATCCCTGAGAAACTGCTCATAAGTTATACTTCCGACTTTAAAATTATGTGTTAGTGATTCCGCAATATCACGTTCGTGAAGCGGATAATCCTGTTTGTTTCCCCCGTCACGTTGTTCTTTTATTGAAAAGAAATCAACCGCCACCTTGTCCCGGTATCCAAAACGATGAAAGAAACGTGTTCCCAGGGTAAGGTTGTTTATGGGAGCAATTTCGGAAAAACCGTCATTATTGGCGTCAAACATTTCCCTTTCCCTGTTAAAACCGTATAATGAAATGCCTGTTTTATGGTCGGAAGATAACAGTGAAGTATTGAAACTAAGCTTATAATCCACCACTGATCCACCCGACCCGTCAACACCTACACCAGTAAGCGCGTAGTCCGCACCCGCTTTATAGGTATTGGCAAGAGGCTCTTTTAAAATTATGTTTATCGTACCGGCTATCGCGTTGCTGCCATACATTGCAGAACCACCTCCCCGTACTACTTCTACTTTTTTGATCATATTGGCCGGGATCAGTTCCAGCCCGTATACGCCTGCCAGTCCGCTGAAAACGGGACGGCTGTTGATCAGTATCTGTGAATAGGGGCCTTCCATACCATTCATACGTACCTGTGAAAAACCACAATTCTGACAATTGTTTTCCAGGCGCAGTCCGGGCGTATAATTAAGTCCTTCGCCAAGAGTGAACGAATGTGAAGTAGTGAATAATTTCTGGGGAATGGTACTTATAATAACCGGGGCATCTTTGCGTTTTTGTTCGCCGCGGTCTGCTGATACAACTACCTCCTCAAGGTGGAGAACATCCTCGTTGAGTTCAAATTTAATATCAACTGTTTTATCTGCTTCAGTTAAAACTGTTTTTTCCGCGGACTGATACCCGATAGCGCTGGCTGACAGGGTAACCTCTCCGACAGGAACATGGATCAACTGGTAATGACCGGTTTCATCTGTCAATGTTCCTATGCTTGTGCCTTTAATTACTATACTTACAAAAGGAATATGCTTTCCTCCTGATACTACATGACCAACTATATTGGCATCGGTTTTTATTTTTTGACCATGTATTAGATGTATAGTTGATATAATAATTATTGGT
>Ga0307422_1000072_pt1 | contig 54088 bp, 42 predicted proteins | sample SalMarWE160290MG_FD_202153 | JGI IMG/M metagenome (GOLD analysis project Ga0307422, IMG submission 202153) | Salt marsh sediment microbial communities from the Plum Island Ecosystem LTER, Massachusetts, United States - WE1602-90 | ecosystem: Environmental > Aquatic > Marine > Intertidal zone >...
GTTTGTTTCATTATATGAAGGAGGGCTTAGCGCCCTGAAATAACTCCCGGAAAAACCCAGTCGCCGAAACTGCAGTGCAAGCGCTGAATACCAGCCTTTTTTAAAGCTCAGGTCATATAAGCCCCTTGCACGGTCATATGATAGGGCAATACCTGTGTATGCTTCAGTTTTTTCAAACAGATCAATTTCCGGCCTGATCCCGCCAACTGCCAGAATTCCGCCATTATCACGCAGATGATCATCAGGATTATGTATGGCAGTACCTGCAAAATGATACATCAACAGATCCTGCTGAAGAAAGAAAATATCAATATTCTGCCTTGCCGACACACGGACCATAAATGTCTCCCGCTTTGTATCCGACTGCCTGCTTGTCCAGTCAAGCCATCCGTGCAAATATCCCCACTCCCTGTCAAACCCCAGGTAGAGGCCCTCAATATTCGGCCGGTAGTAATTTATCGTATCGTTTAGCAGCATCCGGGGTGTCTTTGCAATATCCCGCCGGGGAAATGCACCTATACTTAATGCAGCGAAATCACCTTTATGCTGAAAATACATGGTTATATCAGGATATAATAACTCTCCCCTGCTGCCAAATTCATATAAGAAATCCAATCCGAATAAAAACCGGTTATTATCATCTGCCAGAAAACCTGTTTCAGCTGATATCCTTGATCCGAACATGGTTCGCGGGGCAACATAATCATTAAAATATTCCCGGTTATCGAAGAAGCCGTTAAAAGACGATTTCCATAACCAACTTTGTGCATTTACCGGTATTACCAATAAAACCAGAAATATTGTTGCGAAAAAAAAATTACGAACTGATAACATTGAAGATGCTTTTTTTACGCAATATTAGTTAATTTGCAGATCAAAAGGAAAAAAGTTCTTCCTTGTGCTTCAGTTGTAAGACAAAAATCTGCATCTGAATTATTTGCCTGATTGTAATGATATATCTTTAAGCAGGGAAACTGACAATAATAATGAAAAATATCTTAAGCAAATTAGACAATACTCCCCATAGTTCCAAAATCATTTATTTTTATCTTCTATTATGGTTGATCATAAACTTACTACAGGCAGGATTAACACCTTTGCATTCCGATGAAGCATACTACTGGATGTATTCCAAAAATCCGGATTGGGGATTTTTCGATCATCCGCCCTGCATTGCACTATTGATCAGGGCTGGTTACGGTATTATCCCCAATGAGCTGGGTGTACGCCTTTTCCCTGCTCTTATGGGCACGCTGACACTCTGGCTTATTTACACATTAATCGAAACGGAAAATAAAAAGTTATCGCTTTTTATAATGCTTACTTCCTCCGTTATCCTGTTACAAACACATGTTTGCGGCTTTCTGGCATTACCGGATATTCCCGTTGTGTTTTTCAGTGCATTATTCCTGTTACTATATCGTAACTACCTGGTGGAAGATAAAGCAAAATGGTGGATACTGCTGGGCATTACAGGGGCATTGATGTTATACAGCAAATATCATGCTGTTCTTGTTTTTATATTTATCCTGCTCTCGGATATTAAAATTACGCGCCGCAGAAGCTTCTGGTATATTGTTACTATTATCGTTGTAGCTGTCATCCCGCATTTGTTATGGCAAATAAACAAGGATTTCCCGACTTTTACCTATCATCTTTTTTCCCGTTCACGGCCATATAAATTTGACTACACGGTTAATTATTTCTACAGCCAGGTACTTATCGCGGGACCGCTTGTTGGAGTCATTATTCTTTACCATAGCTTTAAATTCAGGACCTCCGGCCGGTTTGAGCGATCCATGAAATTTATACTTGTAGGATTTTTGTTGTTTTTCTTTTTTTCAAGCTTCAGGGGACGCGTTGAGGCTCACTGGACAGCCATAGCATATATCCCTATGCTGGTATTGGCTTATAAGGGTATCCTGACGGCTAAAAAAGCGAATAAATGGATAAACTTTCTTTTTCTTCCGGGTATTATTCTGTTTTTGATCATTCGTATACATTTAGTTTTTCCCATTATTCCTGATAAATGGGTTCATATTAATGAGTTTAAGGACTGGCGATCATGGGCGGATGATATAAAACAATTTGCCGGAGATAAAAAGGTTGTATTCTACAATTCTTTCCAGGACCCTTCAAGATATTCATTTTATGCCGGTGAAAATGCATATGTAATTAACAATATCTACTACCGGCAAAACCAGTATGATATATGGCAATATGAAGACTCCGTAAGGGGGGAGGATATCCTGTTCATTAGGGCACGCGGAGCAAAAGACACACTTCATACAAGTATCGGGCTTGACTACCCCTATAAGTTCATAGATAATTTTTTTTCATATAACAAGATAAAAATCAGCCCTTTGCATAAGCAATATTCATTCCCCTCCAATGCCCTGGTAAGAATTCCTGTACTGATCTCAAACCAGTATAATATTCATGTTGATTTTAATGAAATGGCCGGGGCACCTGCCTTCACAACATATTCTTTAATTCACAGGGGGGAATTTTTACATACCCGTAAATTTTCAGCACAGGATATCCTGCATTCCCTGGATCCGGGTGAACATATAATGGAAACGCTCAAAATAATGACACCTGAAAAACCCGGTAAATACGAACTCATGATATCAATAGGAACAAAACATCTTTATCCCGCCTTTAACAGCAGGATCATTCAATTGTCCATCCACTGATTTTTTTCATACAGAGGTTACTTTTTCCTGCTTTTACATATTAACAAATATAGATTTGCAGCTTGCATCAGGAAAAAACCCAATGTTGATTATTTATGAGTATGAATTTTTCAAAAACCTTACCCGATTGGTCGAACCTGCATTTTCTCATTGCTGATGATGACTATTACAGCTGTTTTTACCTTGAAAAACTCATCACCAGGACCGGTGGAAAAACCATCTGTACTACAAATGGCGTTGAAGCCGTAACGGCATGCCTGAAAAATCCCTCTGTTTCGGTTGTGCTCATAGATCTGATCATGCCGGTGCTTGACGGGTATGAAACCCTGAGGTTAATCAGAAAATACAAGCCGGAAACAATTTTAATCGCGCAAACAGCTTTTGGTTTCAGATCAGAAGAACAAAAGTGTAATAAAGCCGGGTTCGACGGTTATCTTTCAAAACCTATTTTGCCCGGCAGTTTTTATAAAACCATTTCAAAAACGATAATGAATAAAAGCAATCATCTACGAATAATTCAAAGATAATCTATAAGCTTTTCAAGCTTATTGGCACGTGAACCTTTGATTAATACGGATGCATTTTTTATTTTATGGTCCTTCAGCCATTCAATAAGATCATCAACCCTGCTGAAATAATAATCATCTCCTGTTTTGAACGGATAAAAACATTCTCCAACAAAAAATACCATCACATCGGGCGTTTTTCGCAAAAAACCGACAAGCTTTTTGTGTTCCTCATTGCTGTATTTACCCAGCTCGCGCATTTCTCCGATAATAAGGATTTTTTCATCCTTATCTTTCTGTGATAAAAAACTGGTCAGTGCCGCGTACATGCTTGTGGGATTGGCATTATAGGCATCAAGGATCACACGGTTGCCGGTTGTGTTTATCACCTGCGAGCGATTATCCGCGGGAATATAACTTTCAACTGCCCTTTTGACCTGTTTCAAAGGAATATTTAAAAATATCCCGATAGAAATTGCAGCTAAAACATTCTCAAGATTATAATCACCTGAAAGCCTGGTAACAAACTCTGTTTTGTCTCTCCTGCCTCCCTTTTTAATTACCAGATTGAACTTTAAAAAAGGAGAAGCCGACAGCAGCTCACCATAGAGATCCAGGGAAGTACCTGTACCATATGGTACTGCTTTAATACCCCGCGGTAATATATTTTTCAACAGGTCATTATTATTATTATAAAAAATAATTTTCCCCGGGGAAGACAAATATTCATACATTTCCCCTTTTGATCTTGCCACACCCCCGATATCACCGAATCCTTCAAGATGAGCTTTCCCGATATTGGTGATCAAACCCATATCAGGTTCGGCAATATTGCACAATTCACGTATCTCGCCGGGATGGTTAGCCCCCATTTCAATAACTGCATACCGCGTTTCTTCCTGCATTGACAATAAGGTTAAGGGTACACCTATATGATTATTAAGGTTACCTTTTGTCGCTATCGTTATGAATTTTTCCGATAACACGTTTTTTATCAGTTCTTTGGTTGTAGTTTTGCCATTCGAGCCTGTAATTGCAATGATTATGGCTTTTAACTGATGCCTGTGATAATTGGCAAGATTCTGCAGGGTTTTCAAAACATCTTCAACCAGGATAAGCTTTTCGCCGGAAGCATACTGTTTCTCATCAACAATGGCATAAGACGCACCTTTGTCAATTGCTTCGTGTGCATACATGTTCCCGTTAAAGTTTGAACCCTTTAACGCGAAAAAAACAGAACCCTTTTTTACAGAACGTGAGTCTGTAGAAATCTCCGGATGGCTACGGTATAGTTGATATAACTTCTCAATTTTCAAATTGGCAATAATTGTAAGTTATTATTCAGTTAACTAAAAAAACCTCATTAAATATAATGAGGTTTTCTTAATTAGTGTCTGTCCATAAAGTCCCATTTGCTGCGTTACGCTTGTCCGAAAATTGCTCATTTACGACTAGTAAACTCCGCATTTTCGGACTGCGCAAGCCTTGCAAATGGAACTTTCTGAACAGACACATGTCCGGTTAAACATTTTGACTACTTTATTGACAGACTCTAATTTAATATATTTTATTTGCCACCCGGACTGCCCACGCGGATCATAGCACACCGGAATCCCAGGTCATCCCTGCTGGCTTCTTCATCAAGATACCTTCTTGTGCCGGGACTCATCCAATAAGCCCTGTCTCTCCATGAACCTCCTTTATAAACCCTCACATGATCCGATATCAGCGAGGATTCATCACCAGGCTCCTGTGAATACATGCGTTGCGAACCACGTTCCTGATCAGCCGCATCTGCAGACCAATCACTTACATCAGCCACACTTGATTCGTAATCACCGTCACGGTAGTTTCTGTAATCTGCTTTTCTGTAATTAAACCTGTCCATGGCTTCTTCATCCGTTATCTCACGATAGCGTAACCTTCCGAGACTGTCTTTCTCGGCAACATTTCCTTCTTCATCGCGTACAAGAGTTTGAAATACATTGCCACGGAAAGGATTGAATTCATTAAAATCCTGGAATGTAAGCGGCCTGTATACATCCTGAACCCATTCGTTAACATTCCCGGCCATACAATATAAACCGTAATCGTTTGGCCAGTATGAATCAACAGGTGCAGGCACAGTTGCATTATCATTAAGATCACCGGCAACACCCATAAGGTCACCCCGGCCACGAACAAAGTTGGCTCTCATTTCACCACGTACTTTTTTAGCATCATGCCTTACATTATGACCATCCCATGGATATACCCTGCGTTCGTATATACGTTCTTCGTATGAATTACCGATAAGCGCCAGTGCCGCGTATTCCCATTCGGCTTCGGTAGGAAGGCGGTATCTCGGAAGCAGCAATCCGTCTTCCAGGCGGACCCTTCTTGTTTCAGAGTTAGGATCAAGAGAAGGAAGGTTTTGATCTACTACGCCTTCGTACTGGCCTGCAATATAAGCCTCGGTATTGAAGTTTTCTTCACCGATCTGATTCGGATCGGGTAATAAAATCCCTTCGCGTATTAATATTCTTTCATTTACACGGTCGGTTCTCCATGTACAATAATCCGTTGCCTGTAACCAGTTTACACCAACAACAGGGTAATCATTATATGAAGGATGCCTGAAATAATACTGCACATATGGCTCGTTATATGACATCGGTCTTCGCCATACGAGAGTGTCAGGCAAGGCCTTCCTGTGTACTTCAGGATAATCAACAAACACTCTTGATATCCAGTAAAGATATTCCCTGTAATCAACGTTTCTAATCTCAGTTTCATCCATGTAGAACGAACTTACCGTAACCCTTCTCGGTATATTATTCCAATCGTACAGTAAATCCTGTTCAACACGCCCCATGACAAAGGTACCTCCTTCAATCATCACCAAACCGGGACCTGTTTCCTGATCATAACCGAACTTGACTTCAAATCCGCCATTATCCGGATCATTGTATTCCCAGCCGGTGGTTGTTGATGAATTACGTCCTCCCCCGCCACATGAGGTTATAAAAAGAGCTAAAACGAACAGCAGAAAAATTGCTGAGATTTTTAATTTCATGACTCTATGATTTTTATTTTCAAATATAAAATAATAATTCGTTGTTCTGATGATATGGTTTAGAAAAAAAACTAAATATCGGGGCATTTTATTGCCCCGCGTTTCTTTCTTTTGCTTTTATACTGAAATTCGATCAAAAATGTTACTTCATGAGCCCCCATCTTTGATAAAAAAAAATGATTGCCCGACAAATTTACATCATAACTGTACACGAAACTATAATTTGACAGTGATATTCCCAGTAAAAAAATTGCCGCATCAAAATGAAAACCAAGATCCTGCCGGAGCCATACACCCATTATCAATGGCTCATAATGGACGGTCGTGCCATAATTTAACTGTTGATAACTTTGTTGCTGATGATAATGAATTCCGGGCATCAGAAAAATTGATTTTCTTCTGTAATGTGTATTAACATCTATTATTGCATGTGCATGCAGGGAATATCTTCTTTGTAACCTGTTTTCAATAACTGACTGGTCGCTGATCACAGGCTGCAACAGATGATGAACAGCAAAACCGGCCGTATACTTCTCATCAAACTCTCCGAGAAAACCAATTGAAAAATCAGGATAATGTGTTGTATAACCCGGCACTGATTCTCCGTTTGTGCCCATTCCCATGCCATACAGCAGATCCGACTCGAACTCAAAACCATCTGCTGACAGGTTCCTGAATGACAAGGACGCCTGAATGCCTGCACCTATCCTTGTACGCCGGTCAAGATTGATATAATACCCGTATATACCATTGACCGAAGTAGTGGATAATACACCCTGCTGTATTGCATCATTAGTAACGTGCAATCCCAGTCCCCCGTGTAAAAAACTCACAGGTTGAGCGTAGGAAGCAGAATAAGTAACATAAGTTGCCGACAGTCCCGGCCATTGGTTCCTGTAAGTCATGGTAACTTCCGCATTATCCAGCATGCTGGCAGTGGCCGGATTTATGTAAACCTGATTATCAAGATAATTGGAGAAAATAAAATCCCGCGCAAAAAGGTTATCACCTGCAGCACCAACCAAAACACCCATTATTATATACCTTAATTTCACCAAAAGCCAATTATTAGTGTCTGTCCATAAAGTCCCATTTGCCGTGTTACGCTTGTCCGAAAATTGCTCATTTACGACAAGTAAACTCCGCGTTTCCGACCCGGGCGAGCCTTGCAAATGGAACCTTCTGAACAGACACATGTACGGTTAAACATTTTGACTACTTTATAGACAGGCTCTAATTAGTGTCATATTTGATACGGATTAATTTGTTAAAACAATGCTAATACCTTCTGTAATACAAAATCACATAAAATAATATGACTATTTTTACGTTTTTGTAAATATATAAAATTGTACGGTCACAAAATTATCAAACTGCATTCACTTATGTACCGAATACCGGTTATCTTTCTTCTTGCTGTTGGTTTCAATCTTTCTGCCCAAAATGTTCAGCGTAATATAAGATGGACATCCAACATTTACCATAATGATCAGATAAACGAAGAAAATGATGAACCTATTGTGACAGAATGCCTGCATTTTGAAGGTGCGGAATATCCTGGCGCAGATAACAGGTTGCCATGGTATTATGAATTGATCGATGCAAAAGACGCCGGGACAAATATTGGAATTGTTCTGGAAAATAAAAAATTTGAGGTGGTACCGGAACAACAGTTGTCCAATATCAAAAACCTGACCGGTTTGCCAAACAATATCCAACCCTTGGTGAATACCGCTATAAGCAGAAAACAAAAAAAGATACAGCTTAGCTTTATCCCCTTACGCTATAATGATTCAACAAACCGGGTGGAACGTCTGACCGGATTTACTGTCCGGCAGTTCAGCACAAAATCCACCTCCGGCGGATTAACCCCGAAATCCCTCACCCGATCCTATGCAAACAATTCCGTTCTGGCCACCGGCAAATGGTATAAAATAAGAATTGCTGAAACAGGTATCTATAAGATCACGTATGATAAGCTGGTTGAACTGGGTTTTAGCAATCCGCAAAATATCCGTGTTTACGGAAACGGGGGCCGGCAATTGCCATATATGAATAATGTGCCACGGCCGGACGATCTGCTAAATAATCCCGTATATATTCACAAAGGCGGCGACGACACATTCAATAGCGGTGATTATATTTTATTTTACGGGCAGGGACCGGTTACCTGGGAATATGATACAATTTCGGGGATGTACCTTCATAACAAACACTTATACTCCGAATATTCTTACTATTTTCTTACAACAGACCGGGGTGCGCCGGCAGAAGCCGGCACTCAGGCTGTTCCCGGGGAAGCTCCCGGGCTGACTATTAATACTTTTGATGGTTACGATTATCATGAAGAAAACCTTTATAATCTTATTAAATCCGGAAGACGGTGGTTCGGTGAAAAAATCGGATCCTCGTCGGGATTTTCAACCTCTTTTACTTTTCCCGGTATCATCACTTCCTCCCCTGTAAAAATTAAAATTGAAGTGGCCAGCCAATCAGGTTCTGTCTGCCGTTTTACAGTGAATGTAAATAATCAGCATACCGGCACAATTAGTGTATCAGGGGTGTCTAACAAGTATGAATTTGCAAAAACCGGAAGCCTGTTAACCGGATTCAGTTCAAATTCTGAAAACATCAGCCTTAACATTAAGTATGACGGCATATCGACAAATGACAAGGGATGGCTCGATTATATCGATATCAACGCGAAACAATCACTGCGTTACAATAATACACCTCTTTTTTTCAGAAGTACAGAGGCATATGATAATGCAGATGTTGTGAAGTATGAGATCTCAAATGCTAAAGACGGACTTATAGTGTGGGATGTCACGGATCCCGACAAGCTGAAAAAAATGAACACAAGCATTTCAGGTTCGGTGATCAGTTTTGTTGGCCGTGCTGATAAAATCAGGGAATATGTTATTTTTGACAGATCAGGGCAGTTCCCCTCGCCGGATACTGATGAGGAAAAAAGCGATATAGGATCTATTGAAAACCAGGATCTTCATGCTGTAAACCCCCACGAAATGATTATTGTAAGCCATGAAAATTTTATTGACCAGGCCGGTCAGCTTGCTGATTTTCATCATGAAAAAGACAATATGAGTGTATATGTGGTAACACCCGAAAAGATCTATAACGAATTTTCATCAGGCAAACCCGATGTAAGTGCCATACGTGACTTTTTGAAAATGGTCTATGACCATTCCACCGGTGGTAAAAATGATTTAAAGTACCTCTTATTGTTTGGTGACGGATCCTTTGATAATATGTCAAACGACCCCGCTAATACCAATTACATTCTTACCTACCAGTCAGAAAACTCGCTGTCAGAAACAGGTTCTTATGTCAGTGATGATTTTTTCGGGTTACTGGATGATAATGAGGGTGAAGCCACCGGCCTGCTGGATATAGGTATCGGACGTTTGCCTGCTTCATCTGACGGTGAAGATGAAACCGAAGTTCAGGCGCTGGTTGATAAGATCATAAGGTACAATACAAGCGACAACATGACAGACTGGCGAAACCTTTTATGTTTCATGGGTGATGACGGTGAATTTGGTGACGGAAGTACTTATATGAATCATGCGAGCCTACTGGGCGATTATGCAGAACAAAATTATCCCGGGTTTACAGTTGACAAGATCCTCCTTGATGCATACAAGCAGGAAATAACTTCAACAGGACCGGGCTATCCTGATGTAAAAAAAGCAATAACAGGTAATCTGAATCGCGGCATGTTGATATTTAATTACCTCGGCCATGGCAGTGAAAACGGTTTAACACTCGAACAGGTCATTACCCGGTACGATATTCCTGCATGGAAAAATGAACAGCTTCCCCTGTTTATCACTGCAACCTGCGAATTCAGCCGTTTTGACGATGTCGATATTAATGAAGAAACCGGTAAGTTAAAATCAAAACCATCTGCAGGTGAACTTGTACTGCTAAACCCGGATGGAGGTGGAATTGCCCTTTTAACTACGACACGCCTGGCCTTTGGAGGTGACAATTTTATACTGAATAAAAACTTTTTTAAATATGTTTTTAAGAGAGACGGTGATAATAAAAAGTACAGGCTGGGTGATCTGATGCGACTGACAAAAAACAATACTTACGGTAACAATAAACTGAATTTCACGCTGCTGGGCGATCCGGCGCTTGAGCTGGCATGGCCCGAATATAATGTTATTACGGACTCAATTAACGGGGCGAGCGTTAATGATGATATTGACACACTGAAAGCCTTCAGCTATATAAATGTTTCCGGGCATGTTACTGATCATGACAATGTGCTGATGAACGATTTTCACGGCACCATCTATCCCTCGGTTTTCGATAAAGCGGTAACAAGTCTTACCCGGGGGAATGACGGAATCGATCCGTACGAGTTCAGTGAACAAACAAACATTATATATAAAGGTAAGGCAACCGTCGAAAACGGCAGATTTAACTTTTCCTTTATAATTCCTAAAGATATTCAATATCACTTCGGCAAGGGAAAAATCACATATTATGCCGAAAATTCAGTTATTGATGCACAGGGTTATTTCAGGGATTTTCATATCGGGGGTACATCCGATGACGTCATTCCCGATTATTTGGGGCCTGACCTTAATGTGTATATAAATGATACGAATTTCCGGCCGGGAGGTATTACCGGTAAAGATCCCGCCGTATATGCCGAAATATATGATGAAAGCGGAATTAATCGTGTAGGAAACGGTATCGGCCATGATGTGGTAGGTGTTCTTGACAATGATCTGGCAAATCCTTTTATAATGAATGATTATTATGAGGCTGAAAAGGACAATTTCAGAAAGGGAACCCTGTATTACCGGTTAAGTAACCTGGAAGAAGGTAAACATACGCTTACTGTTAAGGTGTGGGACAGTTACAACAATTCCTCCAGCAAAACCATAGAATTTGAGGTTGTAAATTCCAATGAATTCGTTATCAGGAATGTATTTAATTATCCCAATCCCGTAAAAGATCATACTACTTTTCAATTTGAACATAACAGGTCCGGAACCGGCCATGAGATAACAATTGATATATTCGACCTTTCCGGTAAACTTGTCAGATCCATACGGCAGGAAGTCGATTCCCGGGGTTACCGCTCGGAAGACATGACCTGGGATGCCCGGTCCGGATACGGAAGTCCGGTAGCAGAAGGCATTTATATCTATCGTGTCAGGGTAAAAACATCTGATAATCAAATAGCTGAAGAATATAATAAACTACTTATACTAAAATAAACAATTTCTCGTATTTATAATAATTATTTTATCTTTGCTCCACAAAAATAAATAAACATGCGATTGGATAACAGACTTATTTTCATTACCATTTCATTGTTTTGCGCGATTCAGATCACTAGCGCCCAAATAAATGTTGATGATCTGGCAGGGGCAGACCCCGATGCATTGAACCCCATTCAAACAACATTGCCTTTTCTCACTATAGCTCCTGATTCAAGAGCCGGAGCCATGGGGGATATTGGTGCAGCCACTGCACCGGATATCAATTCTCAACATTGGAATGCAGCCAAATATGCATTTGCCCCCGGTGAGGGTGGTATAGCATTATCATATACTCCCTGGCTCAAGAACCTGGTAACTGATATTAACCTGGCCTACCTGGCCGGATTCTACCGAATTGATACCAGGCAGGTATTAAGCGGTTCACTGCGTTATTTCAGTCTGGGTGATATTGTTTTCAGAAATGAATTCGGTGATTACCAGGGTCAGCGTACACCCAATGAATTTGCAATCGATGCAGGTTACTCAAGATTGTTTTCCGATAATTTTTCCGGTGCACTGACTTTCCGCTTTATCCGAAGTGATATAACCGGTGGAGGTGTAACTTCAAACACAACCTATAATGCCGGAATTTCTTTTGCTGCCGACATTAGCGCGTATTACCAGAAAGCCATTGAAATTGACAATAAAGACTCGGAAATGGCTTTTGGTTTAAACATATCCAATATGGGAAACAAGATTTCCTATACTGAAGACCAGGATAAACAGTTCATTCCAATTAATTTCCGTTTGGGTGGCCGCCTGAGTATTGACCTGGATGAATACAATTCCATGATATTTGCTGCCGATATCAATAAATTTCTTGTACCAACAGGATATAATCCTGACGTTTCAGTACCTTTGGGAATAGTTCGTTCATTTTATGATGCCCCCGCGGGTTTTAAGGAAGAGCTCCATGAGATAATGTTTTCCATAGGGGTTGAATATCTTTATCAAAAACAGTTTGCCGTTCGTGCCGGGTATTTCAATGAACATCAGACCAAGGGAAACAGAAAATATTTTACAGCCGGTATTGGCTTAAGGCTTAATGTTTTTTCACTCGATTTTGCCTATCTTATCCCCACATCGGGAAGACAAAATCCCCTTGCCAACACCATGCGGTTCACTCTTGGCTTTTCATTTGACAACTTCAGTGATTTCAGGTAAACCATGAACATCCGTGTAGGATTCGGTTTTGATGTTCACCGGCTGGAATCCGGACGCAAATTAGTTCTGGGCGGCATTATTATCCCGCATGATAAGGGATGTATCGCGCATTCCGACGGGGATGTTCTGATCCATGCAATATGTGATGCCCTGCTCGGTGCAGCCGGAATGCGTGATATAGGCGTTCACTTTCCCGATAATGCAGAAGCTTATAAGAACATTGACAGTAAGATCCTGCTTGCAAAAACCATTGATCTTACAGCCTCAGAGGGCTTTTATACCGGTAACATTGATTGTACGGTATGCCTTGAGAGACCAAAAATAAAGGATCATATACCTGAGATGCAAAATATACTTGCCAAAACCATGGGTATTGAACCTTCCCAGATCTCCATTAAAGCTACAACAACAGAAAAACTGGGGTTCACAGGCCGTGAAGAAGGTATTGCTGCCTACGCGGTGGCTCTTATGCATAAATAGTGTCTGTCCATAATGTCCGATATCTGCGTTGTTACCAACTTAATTGACAAGGTCTGTTGAAAAAGTTTTCATGGGTTCTTTCCCAAAAACCGGAATAGATTCAATAAATTTGAAATATAAACCGGTATTTATGGAAAAAAAACAAAATAAACATGCGTTTTTATTTAAAAATCTTCTGCGTGGTTTTATATGGCTGTTAATTATTATCGGTGTATTTATTTTTTTTAAGACCAGCGTTCATATTGATTATGACAGAATACTGGCACCAGTTTATAATTACCCGGAGTGGGTCATCGTAGTCTTTTTTCTTTCTGAAATAATGATCGGACTGATACCTCCGGAATTATTTATGATCTGGGCATTACAAAATGAATCGGCACGTGAATATATTATTATCATTCTTATCCTTTCCGTTTTATCATATAGTGCGGGGATAATAGGCTTTTTGTTTGGAAGATATTTAAACAAGACACGTTTATATCGTTTTTTAAGCAGAAAATTTCTTCACAGGTCAGAACAGAAACTAAAGCAGTACGGTATCTATATCATCCTTGTTGCATCACTTACCCCCCTTCCCTATTCGGGAATAAGCATGCTTATAGGAGCTATCAAATACCCCGGACGAAAGTTTATGCTATATTCCACAGCCCGGTTTTTGCGGTTTGGATTATACGCTTATTTAATCTGGCAGGCCAATATGGTTAGTTAAAGCTCTCATATAAAATATGATTGTTTTATAAAATATTGCCATTTAAAGGGCTAATTGTTTCGAGCCGCTCCCCATGCGGTTCGACCTACTTTTTTACCCCCCTGACGGGTCGTGAGATCGCCTTCGGCTAAGTTCAACAGCAAAAAAAGTAGGCAAAAATGCCGCCGCTGACATGATTTTCCTAAAAAATCAAGGTGCTCACCTAAAAATCGAGAACTCCTAACGTCGGACAGCTCGATTTTTTTAACGGTGATCACCTTGATTTTTTTTAACGGAAAATCCTGAAGGCGGGGTCCCGTTCTATTGTTGCTTGATCTGGAAAGGATGCTACCGTAAGAAACTTACATTACTTTATGAAAACCTTTGCTATGGCAAAAGGAACACACATCTCATCCGGATTTATAACCGACCGGGGTGAGCTCAGCGAAGCTAATCCGGATGTTTCTTTACCCCAATTCAGGCAGATGGAGCCGTTGTTTCGTAAAACCCACTTTCTTTAAAACAAGCAAATAGTTTTGCAGTAGCGTGGGCCGTCTCAGAAAAATCGCGTAAGATTTCAAGGAAGGTTTTCGTTGTGGAGGCTCTGGAGGAACCCTGTCCGAGCGACGACGAAGGAGGAGTGAGTTTGGGTTCCGCGGGGAGAAAACCTTCCGTAGTAAATCAAGCGATTTTTATGGAACGGTGACTTTTTTTGCCTTCTTTTTTGTGTAGAAGACAACTTAGCGAAGCGATCTCATGACCGAAGGGAGTAAAAAAGAAGGTCGAACTGCCTTGCAGGCAGTTCGAAACCGCAGCCCGCGGGAAGAAATTATTCCATTCAATAGCCTAAGTTGCTATGAATGAAAAACAAGAAGAGGCAAATTAGTATGATAAAATAATTTTTTGGTGATATCGGGTTTAAAAAGCCTGTTTATCAGATTCCTTTTACGCGTGGTAATCGAAACAATATGTATATTATTTTGAAGTACATAATCCTCAATATCTTTTAACAAATCCTTATTGCTAACAAAACCAATTTCAACCTTAAGCTCTCCGTAAGCTTTCTTAAAATATTCCCTCAGACCTTCCATTTTAATAACATCCCAATTCTCCCTTTTATCAGCAATATGAATAAGAAAAACCTTCAATTTCATTGGTTTGGTAAACTTCATCAGCTTTCTGATAGAGATAAAGTCACTTTCATCAAAGCTGGTCACATACAAAATGTTATTCACATTTTCTCCGCCAATAAACTCATAATGCTCAGGTATAGCAAGTACCGGGAACTTTAACTTATTTATTATCACCTCAGTAACGCTTCCAAGAATGGAATTTGCCCGTTTATCCTTTCCCCGTGTACCCATGATCACCAGGTCAGGCACGAACTCCTGGCAGTGATTCAGAATAGCTTCCTCTGCCATACCCGGAATAAGGCTGTAACTTATTTTGTTAATATCATATTTGCATGATTTACAATAGGGTTTCAGCTCATTAATCAATTTTTGGACGGATTCCTTTTCGCTGGTTTCCAAATTCTTAATAACGTCTGAACGTAACTGGATCTGTGTTTGGTTGTTTCCCGTAAGGCTGATCAGATCAAATGCAGGTGAATAGTAGGCATGAAGCAGCTCTATTTTTGCATCTGTAGTGCAGGCAATCTTAATGGCATATCGCAGGGCCAGCATTGAATATTCCGAATAATCAACCGGTACAAGGATCTTTTCAATGATTTCACTACTCATAGTGGTAGTTTTAATAATGTTAAGAAAATATAATGATCCCGTCTCAAGATACAAAAAATGCGGATAATATTCAAATATTCATTTTAGGAGTTGTATCCGGCAGTACCTGAATAACAACTATCCGGATAAAAATAATCATTCTATTGTTTTGTATATATAGCTGTATAGGAATCAAGTATCCCGTCACCAATATCAACAGAATAGTTCCAGTCTATCGTTTTATAATTTGATGATATTTCTCCCGATCCGTTGATACGGATATCACCTTTCAGCATCTGGTCAGGGATGGTGAGTTGCTGGCCGTTCATGGTGACCGAAGCAGTAACCTCAAAGCCGAGATTAACAATGTTATCAATATTAATTTTAGTACTGTCAAAATCATCAAGCCATATATATACAGGATATGCCTCCATGGTTGATTTGAATGCTGCAGCATCCTCATCACAAAGCCATTGTCCTTCTATTTTTGTTCTGGTATCAGCAGGATCAAAATCATCTTCCAGTAATTCGCATGAACCAAGGAAAAATATGAATGCTGTGATGATCTGAAAAACGACTGTAAATCTTTTCATGGTTTTTAGCTATATAGTGTCTGTCCATAAAGTCCCATTTGCCGCGTTACGCTTGTCCGAAACATGAATTTATTATATTTATCTTTATATGATAAATATTGTTTAAGAAATTTATTTTTATATCATCATATCTAAAATTATACCAAAACTATTATATACAGATAAAATAATTATTTATGTATACTATATATTGCAGTATTATGTTACCCAACACACATGATTAGTTAATTAATATCTGTCCATAAAGTCCCATTTGCCGCGTTACGCTTGTCCGAAAATTACTCATTTACGACTAGTAAACTCCGCATTTTCGGACTGCGCGAGCCTTGCAAATGGAACTTTCTGAACAGACACATGTATGGTTAAACATTTTGACTACTTTATAGTCAACCACTAATTATTTTGCCGACTATTTTGACTGACACTAAGTATACCAAAGTTCAGTAATAATTGTAATTTTGCATGTAACCAATAAAATTAAATAATATGAAGAGAAGCTGGATCATTATTATTGTAGTTGTAGCTTTAATTCTTATGGTATTTTCCTGTTCCAGAAAGAATTATAACAACATGGTAATTCTGCGGGAAAATGTTACAGAACAATGGGCCAATGTTGAAAATGCTTATCAACGCCGGGCCGATCTTATACCTAACCTGGTAAACACAGTAAAAGCCTATGCTGATTTTGAGCAGGAAACCCTGACCCAGGTTATTGAAGCCCGTGCAAAGGCTACATCCGTGAATGTCAATCCCAATAGCCTTACAGACCAGAGCCTGGAACAGTTCCAGGAATCACAGGCAGCTCTTGGAAGTGCCCTGTCAAGATTAATGGTTGTAGTTGAACGCTACCCCGAACTGAAAGCAAATGAGAATTTTCGTGACCTGCAGGCACAGCTGGAAGGAACCGAAAACCGTATTGCTGTTGAACGAAGAAAGTTCAATAATACAGTAAGGACATACAATACCAGGATCAAAACCTTTCCCCAAAATATCTATGCCGGTATTTTCGGATTTGATGAAAATGCATATTTTGAAGCAGATCAAGGTGCCGAAGAAGTTCCTGTTGTAGAATTTTAAACTAATAGTATGAAACCCTCACCATTAAGAGAGTTTAAAATATGAAGTACATAGACAACAAGGACATGAATATTTTTATAACCAGGTTATTGGTGAGGGTTCGCCGAACACCTTAAAAATATAATAATTTGGTGAGGCAACACATACCACCAACTTTGATTAAATAAAATAACAAACTAATTACTAATAACTTAGCATATATATACGAATGAAACCCTCAGAAATTCTTAGAAAAGAAGAAAAAAGACAAATAATAAATGCTATCAAAGAAGCGGAATTGAATACATCGGGAGAAATCCGTGTTCATATTGAGAAAAAATGCAGGGAAGATGTATTGGACCGTGCTGCGGCTGTTTTTGAGAAGCTTAAAATGCATAAAACAGAAAAAAGAAACGGGGTATTGTTCTATCTTGCAATTGATGACCATAAATTTGCCATACTGGGTGATGCCGGTATCAATGCTGCTGTGCCCGATAATTTCTGGGATTCAATAAAAGAAAAATTGGCCCTGCATTTCAAAAATAATGAATTCACAAAGGGTTTATCAGAAGGTATCGTTATGGCAGGGGAACAATTAAAGAAACATTTCCCTTATCAAAAAGACGATATAAACGAACTTAGTAATGATATTTCATTTGGAAAATAAAACAATGATGAGACACATCCGGCATATAGCTTTTTACCTGTTATTCTTTTTTTGTGCAAACAGTATAGCACAGAATATTCCTCCCAGGCCTGATCCGCCAAAGCTTGTCAATGATCTTGCCGAGATGCTTACCGAAAGTGAAGAATTAAATTTAGAACGTAAACTGCGGGATTTCTCTGATCGCACCTCCACACAAATAGTTATCTTGACCGTCAAATCACTTCAGGGATATGATAAAGCCATGTTTGCCTATGAAATTGGTGAAGAATGGGGAGTCGGACAAAAAGGTTCTGATAATGGTATCGTTATACTTGTGAAAAATAAATTGGCAGATTCCAGGGGAGAAGTGTTTATCGCTCCGGGGTACGGTCTTGAAGCTGTGATTCCTGATGCCACAGCAAAAAGAATTGTAGAAAATGAGATCCTGCCTGCATTTAAGCAAGGTAAATATTTTTCAGGGCTTGATAAAGCTGTTAATACACTTATATCTCTGAGCCTGGAAGAATTCTCAGCAGAGGAATATAATAAAAAAACCGGTAATGACGGGGAAAATATCTTCGCCCCCTTACTTTTTATAATAATATTTTTTATTATCATTTCCCGTCTGTTTGGAGGTGCCCGGCGTGTTAGAAGACGATCCCTCGGACGTAGTGTTCCTTTCTGGATAGCTCTGTCAATGCTCGGATCATCATCCCGTCACAGTGGAAGTTTTGGTAACTTCTCATCAGGCGGAGGAAGTTTTGGCGGATTCGGAGGAGGAAGTTTTGGTGGCGGAGGTGCAGGGGGAAGCTGGTAGAAATATTTATTTTTTATGACTCAAATAAAGATCAGCATATTTTTTTCTGTCCTGTTTATATCCGGACTTTTTAATATAAGGGCGGCCGAACCCGCGACAGATACCCTGAGCCTGATCTTCGCGGGTGATATTATGGGGCATGATACCCAGATCAACGGAGCATATAATGCTGAAACACAAAGTTATGACTATGAACCTACATTTCGTTACATTAAACCTGTTATTGAAGATGCCGATATTGCCATTGGCAATCTTGAGGTAACCCTTGCCGGACCTCCATATAAGGGATACCCCCAATTCTCAAGTCCCGACGAACTTGCAATTGCCGCCAAAAACGCTGGATTCGACATACTGATAAATGCGAACAATCATGCACTCGACAGAGGTACACAAGGTTTTCGAAGGACACTGACCGTCCTCGATTCATTACAATTCATACAAACAGGTACTTTTTACGACAATGTGGTGCGAGACAAAAATTACCCGCTGATCATAGAAAAAAACTCCATACGTATTGCTTTGTTAAACTACACCTATGGAACCAACGGATTAAGAATTCCTGCCCCCTCAATAGTCAACAGGATAGATACGGATCAAATACGAAAAGACCTTGAAAAAGCAGCTCTTGCATTACCTGACTACACTATTGTCACTATCCATTGGGGGAAAGAATATGAACGTGAAGAAAATATCACACAGAGAAAACTTGCCCGGTTTATGATGGCTCACGGCGCTGATGCCATAATCGGCTCACACCCCCATGTTGTTCAGCCTGTAAAAGCATATTACAATAATCCGGAGGATTCATCGGATTTCAACATTGTTGTCTACTCCCTTGGTAATCTTGTATCCAATCAGCGCAGCCGGTATAGAGACGGAGGAATATTATTTAAAATGGTCCTTGAAAAAACATCTGCTAAAACGAAGATCAGGAATCACGGCTATCTTCCGGCATGGGTCTACCGGGAAGACCTTCAGGAAAAATCTATATTCTATATCATCCCAACAAGCATGTACTTTAATAATGAAGCATTTTTTAATATTTCTGATAATGATAAATACAGGATAAATCGTTTTTACAGGGACACGAAACAATTACTGAAAAATATACCCGAAGATAATTATTACCTTAACTATCACCCCGAAAGGATAAAATAACTTATAAAATAAGCGGGTATCGCTTTACTTTTCCACAGGTTTCTTTTCTTCCAAAATATCATTATCAACCAGGATCCTTCCGCAATACTCACAAACGATGATCTTTTTTCGTGAACGTATATCCAGTTGTCTTTGGGGTGGAATTTTATTAAAGCAGCCACCACAGGCATCACGTTCAACAGTAACAACCGCCAGCCCGTTGCGTGCATTTTTCCTGATTTTTCTAAACGCCGACAATAAGCGGTCTTCTACCATTTCCTCAAGTTCCCTGATCCTTTCGTTAAGCTTCTGCTCATCTTTCTTTGTATCAGAAACAATTTCATCAAGCTCGCTTTTTTTGTTTGCTAAATCCCCCTGACGCTCTTCAAGGATCTTTTTTGATTGTTCAATAAGCTCTGTCTTTCCGTTCATCTCGGCTGTGAATTCCTTAATATGCTTTTCACACAGCTCGATCTCAAGAGTCTGATATTCTATTTCCTTCGAAAGCGAATCAAATTCCCTGTTATTTCTGACATTATTTTGCTGATCTTCATATTTTTTTATCAGCGCCTGGGCATTTGCAATTTCATTTTGCTTATTTGAGATGCTCGTTTCAAATGTTTTTACTTCATCCTTGTAATTCTTTATCCGCGTTTCCAAACCGGCAATTTCATCTTCCAGATCCTGAACTTCAAGAGGCAGTTCTCCTCTTAATGTCCTGATCTGATCGATCTCTGTATTCGCGGTTTGCAATCGATATAAAGCCCTTAATTTTTCTTCAATGGTGAATTCAGCTTTTTCAGTCTTTTCTTTTGCAGTCTTCTCTTTCTTAGTTTCAGCCATATATCAAAAATAATTAATTGAATTTGTATTTATCTCCGAAAAACGAACCGCAAAGTTAGGAAATTTTTTTGTAAGTAATTCATAAAAAATCTCCTTTGTAAACTGTTCACTTTCATAATGTCCTATATCAGCAATAACAATTTTTCCATCAGCATCAAAAAACTGATGATATTTCATATCCGCGGTAATAAAAGCATCAACACGGGCAGCTATAGCGTTGTGGATTAAGAAGCTGCCACTTCCGCCGCATACAGCCACTTTTTTTACCGGCTTGCCCAATAAACGGCTATGCCTGATGCAGGCAGATGAAAAGCGTTCTTTCAACAGCCCGAGAAAGTCCTTTTCCTGCAAAGCTTCCGGAAATTCACCTTTCATACCACTACCTGCATTGTTAAAATTATTGGAGAGGGGATATATATCATAAGCCACCTCTTCATATGGATGCGCATTTATTAAGGCGCTTATGATCCCGGATTGAAGAGTGTTAGGGAAAATGGTTTCAATACGTATTTCTTTTTCATGATGCAGCTTTCCTTTTTCACCCACCCAGGGATCAGTATTTTCCGACCCCCTGAATGTTCCGGTGCCTTCAATATTATAACTGCACCGGTCGTATTCTCCAATATGGCCGGCTCCTGCCCCGAAAACAGCCTTTCTTATATTTTCGGCATGGCCGGCCGGAACAAAGGTAACAAGTTTGGAAAGTCTATTCGTTGCCGGAACCAGTATAGTATTGTTTTTCAGGTTAATCTTTTCACAGATCTTTGCATTCACCCCCCTGATTACATTGTCAAGATTGGTATGTACTGCATAAAGGGCAATATTATGCCTTATTGCTTTGATCAAAACACGCCCTGTCAGATCCTGGTCCGATAATCTTTTTATAGCGGAAAATATAAGAGGGTGATGAGATATCACAAGATTATACTTTAAACGTACGGCCTCTTCTATGACCTCATCGGTAACATCCACCGTAAGCAACGCGCCGTTGATCTCTTCATCAGGATCACCAAGGATCAATCCCGTGTTATCATATGATTCCTGATAATCCAGGGGAGCAAAATGTTCAAACGCGGAGATTATTTCTGATAGTTGCATACAAAAATATTATTAGATATCCATCCGGTAATGTATTCTATTATGTAATATTATTATCACTCATAATACTACAAACTTTTCATTCATTTTTATGGGCATTTTGCCCGATGAGGCCAATAATAAAAATTAAAGTGTGTCTGTCCATAAAGTCCCATTTGCTTCGTTACACTTGTTCGAAAATTGCTCATTTACGACTAGTAAACTCCGCGTTTTCGTACCGCGCGAGCCTTGCAAATGGAACCTTCTGAACAGACACATGACCAGTTAAATATTTTGACAACTTTATAGACGGACTCTAAAGTGTGTCCCTGATCTCGTTCAGCAGGTTTTTAATTTCAGATAACGATCTTATGATCTCAAAATTATTCACCGTGTCTTCCTTATTCTCTTTCAGCTTCTTCTTGGCTCCGTTAAGGGTCATTCCTTTCTCTTTAACCAAATGAAAGATAAGGTGAAAGTTGTCAATGTCCTGCTTTGTAAAAAACCTGTTACCCTTTTTATTCTTTTTGGGTTTGATAATATCAAATTCCTTTTCCCAAAAACGTATAAGTGAAGTATTCACATCAAATATCTTCGCTACCTCACCTATAGAATAATACAGTTTTTCAACCTTTTTCTCTTTATAGGGCATGAATAAAAAAGTATATCAGTTTTTAAACAACTAAATTAATAAATAAATCCTCAGTAACCAAGTATTTACAAATTATCACCTAAACAATAAAAATAACCGTTGCGTGAAGCCACATAGATCCGTCTGTTATGAACAACAGGAGTTGCTTCAAATGTAGCCGGTATCTTTGAAAGTAATTTTATATTCATTGATTCATCTATCACGAACAAATACAAACCGTGATATCCCGCGGAGATGATCCTATTTTTCACTATAATGGGAGTAGAAATTGACGGGCCTGTTTGTTTCTTGTATATTAATTCGGGTTTCGGATACAATCTTACACCGTCAGGACCTTTTACTTTTTTCCCAGTATCAACTTTCATATGATCAACGACATACATATATCCGTCAATCGCATTAATCACAGCAAACCGGGGTTCGTCATCCTTAACATATTGATCGTTTATTCCCACTGATCCTATCACCCCACCTTCCCAGCCTGAAAATAGTGTATCTTCAGTGGGAAAATACCAAATAACTGCTTTGTCAGGTAATTTTGAGGGATCCAGTTTAAAAACACCTCCATTACCTTTAATATATTGTTTCTCAACTGACACCAGCAGACAACTGTCACTTGTGACGATTGCCGAACCATCTATATCCGACCCGATATAAAAATCCCAGGTAAGCTGATCTGTTAACAGATCATATCCATAAACATGGCCTGACCCTGAAGCAATATATATCTTTCCATTCAGCAGAGCAGGTGATGATTCGGTAACCACATTATTTTTATGGGTAATTACATCTTTCTGTTCATATAGTTTTGTTTCCTGGTATATTTTGGGTTGCAGCATATTATCAATCATGGCTGCATTATTATAATCAGGGTCAAGAACAGTAAAAAGCGAATTTTCCAGGCCAATATAAACCGTATCTTTTATGATCAGGGCCGATCCGTCGGCATCACGGCTGTAACTGTCAGTCCATTTTACATCCAGCCGCCACAACTCCTCTCCGGTGAAATAAGATATTGCCCTGTAACTGGGAATATGTTTCGTGTCGAGATAATTTCCCACACCAAGACGGCTTCCCTGCAAAATGACAACCCGGTTTTTAAGTTCCTCACTACCGCTGTTGTACCAGATCGAACCGGTTCCTTTAACCACATCATCAAACTTATATTGCCAAATAAGTTTCCCGTTGTGTGCATTAATCTTTTTTAAATGATGATCATAAGCACCCTGTATAATAAAAAGATTTGAATCCTCTTCAACAAGCAAAGGCTGACCGGTCCATCCGGCTCCTGCCCATTCCCGTTCACCCAGTTTCCGCGAAATAACCGTTTTGCCTTTCCCCAGGTAATGCTTCCATATGACATGGAGCTCGTCAGGAGCTTCGTTGCCATAATAATTACGCTGCTCATTTCCCAGGAAGGTTGGAATAATTATATTAAAATCACTATCGTGTCTTGCAGAATCTCCGGTAAGTTCATTATCACCAGCAAGTCCGACAGGAGCATATATAAAAGTCAACAAAATATAAGATAGCATTATCCTTCCGGTATATCCGGTCATCCTGTCAGTGGTATTAATTCTTTTGTGGTAATTAGAGTTTGTCAATAAACTTAAAGTGTTTGTTCAGAATGTTCGAGATCAAGGCGCGTGAACCGAACGAAGTGAGTTCTAGAACTCATGTTAAGTGAGTTCTAGAACTCATATAAAGTGAGTTCTAGAACACTTTTAATAATACAACACGTTGTGAAAAACATTTTAAACCGCAGTATACTGGGGTATTCGAGGATTTAAAATGTGAGCAGCAACGCAGATATCGGACATTATGGACAGACACTAATTAGAGTCTGTCTATAAACTCTGTAAAATGTTTCATCGCTCATATGTCTGTTCATAAAGTTTCATTTGCAAGGCTTGCGCGGTCCGGAAACGCGGAGTTTACTTTTCGTAAATGAGCAATTTCCGGACAAGCGTAACGCGGCAAATGGGACTTTATGGACAGACACTAATTAGTCAAATGACTGCCCTGCCTTCATAGAAAGCTCAATCATCCGTTCATATTCTTCAGCAGTCAGATCGTTGAAATAATAATTCACGGGGTTCACCCTTTTATTGTTGAGATGCACTTCATAATGCAGATGAGGGGCTGTTGATAATCCGGTACTCCCGACATAACCTATCACATCTCCACGCCTTACCTGTTGCCCCTGTTTCACGGCAAAAGCGCTCATATGAGCATAAAGTGTCTGGTAACCATAGCCATGGTCGACTATTATCTTGTTTCCATAACCACGCCTGGATTTATCCAGTACCCTGATCACACCATCTCCGGTAGCGTAGATCTCAGTTCCGGTGGGAGCAGTAAAATCCATACCATAATGAAATTTACGTATCTTGTATATGGGATGTATCCGGTATCCCCAACCTGAAGCCGTACGTCTCAGATCTTTGTTTGAGATTGGTTGAATGGCAGGCACTGCAGCAAGCAGGGCTTCCTTGTTTTCCGCCAGATCAATTAACTCGTCATATGATTTTGCCTGGACCAGGATTTTTTGTTTAATCTGATCAAGTCGTTTGGCAGTAGAAGCAATTATTTCTCCGTTAGTTAGCTTCTCAAGGTCGATATAACGATTGACACCTCCAAATCCGGCATCACGCATTGTTTTATGAATAGGTTCCGCTTCAAAAATAGTTCTGTAAATATTATCATCCCGTTCCTGCATATCTACCAGAGCATTCTCTATCTTACCCAGATCTTTATTCAGCAACTCATAATTGATCTGCAGTTCACTGATCTGACGTTTTAAGCCCTTTTCTTTAGGTGAATCGAAGAAATAAGCAAATATTCCATAATATACAATAGCCAAAAGCACACTGGCAGCAATGTATGTAAGAAACTTCTTAAACTTGTCCCGTGGTGAGATCCTTATTTCATCATATCTCAGCGATCCCGGGTTAAATCTGTATCTGCACTTTGCCATATCACTGAAAATTTCGTCAGCCTAGTTAGTGTCTGTCCATAATGTCCCATATCCGCGTTGCTGTCAAAATTTTAAATCCTCGAATACCTTAGTATACTACAGTTTAAAATTTTTGCGCGCCTTGATCTCGAACATCCTGAACAAACACTGCGAGTTTATAGACGGACTCTAGTTAGTTATTAAGTTTTATTATCTGTTTATATTCTTCCTCAGTAATATCATCCGAATAATAATATTCGGGATTTACCGGTTTATTGTAATACCTCACTTCATAATGAAGATGAGTACCTGTTGAACGACCGCTACTTCCCATGTATCCGATAAGCTGCCCTCGCTTAACCTTCTCTCCTTCTACAACTTTTATCTCCTTAAAGTGCCCATATCTTGTACTGAACCCAAATCCATGGTCAATAACAATCTCATTTCCATAACCTTTACGTGAATGTTTTGATAAGGTTACAATTCCATCCCCTGTTGCATAAATTTTTGTCCCCTGACGTGCGGCAAAGTCAATTCCATAATGCATTCGGCGGCCATTTGTAAAGGGATCCTGACGAAATCCAAAATATGAGGTGATCCAATAAGGATCCCCGGGAAAAATTGGCATAATTCCAGGCATCCTGGCAAGCTTTTCATGATAAAGGCCGGCATTTTCAAGTAATATATCATATGAATCATGCTGAATCTTCAACTGATTTTTCAAAGTAGTCACCCTTTGTGTAACCTGCAGAACTACTTCCGGATTATCATAAAACCCATATCTGTGATTATCTTCCGAACCACCGGTACCGGCAAAACGCATGGTCATGGGTAAGGAATCAAGGCCCAATATAACACGGTAGTAATTATCCTGTTCGTAATGCCGGTGGGTTAGTTCATGCCTGCACCTGACAGCTTCATTATCAAGCTCTTCCAAACTATTGATCAATGTTTCTGCCCTGGACTGAAGATAATGTTCTTCAGGTGAACCGAAAAATAATCCGGTCGTAATTAAAAGAATAAGAGCTATAAAACTGAAAATAAATACAAAAACCAGGGATTTTATCAACTTTTTCCCTGGATTCGAACTTACTTCTTCAAAGCGTAAGTCCTGCTCATTAAAACAATATCTTTTTTTTGAAGAATTCAATCGATACAGTGATGTTTTTATTATCTTGGCGGCCGTTTGCAACAAATCTAAAAGAAAAATTTAATTTTACAAAACTTTCAAAACACGAAATTTAAATTATTGATTTAGTTCTCATCATAAAAATAGCTCTATTTAAATGAATTCAAGAAGCATTCGTCAAAAATTTCTTGATTTTTTCAATTCCAAAGGACACAGTATAACTGACTCTGCACCAATGGTCGTTAAGCAGGATCCTACCCTGATGTTCACCAATGCCGGCATGAACCAGTTTAAAGATATTTTCCTTGGCAATTCTCCTGCAAAACACAGCCGGGTGGCCAATACCCAAAAGTGTTTAAGGGTTTCAGGCAAACATAATGACCTTGAAGAAGTGGGACATGACACTTATCACCATACCATGTTCGAGATGCTGGGAAACTGGTCCTTTGGTGATTATTTTAAGAAAGAAGCCATTTCATGGGCATGGGAACTACTTGTTACTGAATTAGGGATATCGTCAGACCGCCTTTACGCTACTATATTTAAAGGAAATAAAGAAGAGGGTATTGAAATGGACAGTGAGGCCCTTAATTACTGGAAAGCTTTTATGCCTGAAGACCGGATACTGGCCTTTTCAAAAAAAGATAATTTTTGGGAAATGGGGGATACAGGTCCCTGTGGCCCATGCTCGGAAATACATATCGATATCCGGACTGATGAGGAAAGAAAAAAACAAAACGGCCGAGAACTGGTAAACAAAGACCATCCAAAGGTTATTGAGCTCTGGAATCTGGTGTTTATTCAATACAACAGAAAATCAGACGGTATTCTCGAACCTTTACCTCATAAACATATTGATACGGGGATGGGGTTTGAACGCCTTTGTATGGTAATGCAAAACAAACAGTCCAATTATGATACCGACCTTTTTCAGGCTATTATCGGCGAAGTGGCAAAACGGACAGGTATTCCATACGGCGAACAGGAACAAACGGATATCGCGATGCGCGTTGTTGCCGATCACCTGCGTGCTGTGGCATTTGCCATAACTGATGGTCAATTGCCGTCTAACGCCAAAGCAGGTTATGTGATACGCAGAATACTACGACGGGCCATACGGTATTATTATTCTTTTCTTGACCGTAAAAAACCTCTTATCTATCAGCTTGTTAATGTTCTTATTGAACAAATGGGCGAAGCTTTTCCTGAACTAAAGGCACAAAAAGGACTGATTGAAAATGTTATAAATGATGAGGAACAAAATTTTCTGAGGACACTTGAATCGGGTATTCGTTTGCTGGAAGGATTAATTGAAGATGCAAAGAAAAATAAAAAAAATATTATCAGCGGAAAACGGGTTTTTGAGCTGTATGACACCTTTGGCTTTCCGTTTGATCTCACCGAATTGATCCTCAGAGAGCAGGAGCTTCAGGTAAATCATCAGGAGTTTGATAATGAAATGATTGCACAAAAGGCCAGATCAAGACAGGCAGCAGAGATGGAGACAGGAGACTGGATCATACTCAGATCATCAGATGAGCAAAAATTTGAAGGTTATGACAAGGCAGAAACCGATATCTTCATCAGCAGGTACCGTGAAGTAGTGTCGAAAGAAAAGGAATATTATCAGCTTGTATTCGACCACACACCTTTTTATGGTGAAAGTGGCGGCCAGGTGGGAGATACAGGTTTACTTCAAAGTACATATGAAAAGATCCCGGTAATAGATACAGTAAAAGAAAACAACCTTATCATACACATTACAAGGAAGCTACCCGATAATCTTTCAGCACGGTTCAGGGCAATTGTAGATTATGACAAACGGATCGCCACGGCCTGCAATCATACAGCAACACATTTGCTTCACTATTCTTTAAGAGAAGTTTTGGGCAAACATGTCGAACAAAAGGGTTCACTGGTCCATCCCGATTATCTCAGGTTCGACTTTTCCCACTTTCAAAAAATATCCGAAGAAGAATTGTCTTCCGTCGAAAAAACGGTAAACCGGCTCATAAGGCAAAACATCAATCTGGAAGAATATCGTAACCTGCCTATTTCCGAAGCCAGAAAAATGGGGGCTATGGCCCTTTTTGGAGAAAAATACGGGGAAGAAGTAAGGGTAATTAGATTTGGTGATTCAGTTGAACTGTGCGGAGGTATTCATGTACATTCTACGGGACAAATCGGTATTTTTAAAATTATCTCCGAAACGTCTATTGCATCGGGCATACGAAGGATACAGGCATACACTGCCGGGAAAGCGGAAGATTATATAAATACGCATCTGGGGATCTTGTCGGATATATCAGAGATGCTTGACAGTCCGAATGATATTAAACAATCAATAAAACAACTTAGTGAACAAAATGCCGCCCTGCGAAAGAAACTCGAAGAGGCATCACAGCAGGATATAAAAAGGATTAAAAATAATTTAAAAGACAAACTTGAAACACTCAACGGTATCAATATCATTACACAGAAAATAACAGCCGAAAATCCCGGTATTATGAAAGACCTCGCATTTCAGATGCGAAATGAAACAGAAAATTTATTACTAATACTGGGTGCGGAAATACACAATAAAGCCCACCTGTCCATCATATTATCCGATGACCTGGCGAAAGGGAAAAACCTTAACGCGAATAAAATGATCAAAGAACTCGCCAAAGAGATCCGGGGAGGCGGCGGGGGACAACCTTTCTATGCCACGGCAGGAGGTGGTTACCCTGAAGGAATTGATAATGCCCTTGCCAAAGCCAGGGAAATGGTAAAAAACCTGTAACCAGGCCTAATTGTTGCGCGGTTTCTTTCTGCTGAAGTTTGTAGAAGGTTGCTTCGGTTAGTTGCTTCAGGCACAAGGCCGAAACCTTACGCCAGTGTGGGGAGACTGGCGGCAGAGTGAGTTATTATTAAATCCTGAATAATAATTATAGACAAATTACCATATTTTTCAGGTGTATTCGGCCAATTGGGTATTGTCTGTCCTGAATTGAACATTTTCACATTATAATCATTAAGTTAAAAATCATCCCGGCAACAGTTTCTGAGTAAATGGATTTAAGCTTTTCTTTGAACTCGTCGGCATTTTTTCCCGAAAATTCCAAAAGGGATGATCGGGGCCTACTACCAATGCAAAAAAAGCTTTCATGCTCCAATATAGCGAACATGATGAATTAAGACTCAATCATATCATAATTATTATATGAATAACCTAAATTTAAAACGCTATCCCTGTCCATTAGTGTATTTTGGCTACAATATCTCAGATTTCTTAACATCAATGGTTGTATCATAGTTATTAGTATAATAAGGTTTCTATAAGAAGTTATTCCGGCTATTTCATCGCTTGATTTTATTAATAAATATGATGTTAACATTAAAATTGAAAATAGAAAGCATTTCATAGTAATGGTTTTTTTAATAAAGTTTTCTGAATTAAATTATTGAAAAGAAAAAAGGACAATAATATATTAATATTCAGTTATTATCCATCATTTTTTTAAAACCATTATTCTCCTAATTTAATAATTTCCAAAAGATTTTTTTCATTTTCAAAATCATATAAACTTAATTTTCGCAAAGAGTAATAATAAACCCAATAGTTTTTTAAAGCTTCGATATAATTACTGTGTGCTTGTTGTAATTCCCTGTATGCCTCATTTATTTGAATAATACTTGCTTTACCTAATACATAACGTTTGTTCATGATTTGATAGGACTTTTGTGAAATGGTTTTTGCTTTCGAAGTTGAATTGATTATTTTTGATTGCAGGTTATATTGATTTATAATTCTAAAAATTTCTTTTTCAACATATTTATATACTTCATCCTTTTCTCTGAGGGTGATTTCCTTTTGAATTTCTGCCTTTTGAATTTTTCTTTTGTTGCTTCCCCATGTCAATAGCGGTAAAATCATCGATACATTAAACGCCTGCATCTCATCCATATTACGATAAATATTTGGGTATTCCTCCCCACTCTTGTTGTATCCAATATTTGCGGAGATATTGATGTCATATTTTGAACTTTTTGCTTTCTTGATATTTCTTTCCAATTCAATTATTTTTCTATTGAAATAAAAAATATCGGAATTATTCGATAAAGTGACCTTCCTGACTTTTTCATAATCAATCAAATCATGGTTTCGGGTTTTGGGTTCGTAACATTTTATTTCTATTTCCCTTGAAATATTTAAAAAATCCTTTAAAGTAAATGAAGCTTCTTTTTCATTAAACTCAGTCATGTAGACTTCAATTTCGGCATTTGTTTTTTTTAATTTTAAATTTAGGAGATCGTTATTAGTTATCTCCCCCACCTTCGATTTTGCTAATCCAATTATATATAAAGAATCCGCATTTGCTTTGTTGATTTCGGCAATGGCCAAACTTGTTTGGCTAAACAATAAATCAAAATATAATTGTGTGGTCTTAATGGCCATGCTCTCCTTTCCTTCAATATAATTTCTGTTGGCTTCTGCTAATTTTAAGACTTCGGTTTTATTTTTCCATTTAACATAATTAATGTCTTTGATTGATTGGCTATAAGAAATGCTTATGGCTTGATTATAATTTGTTGAAGTATTATTCCCATAAGACTGGTTCCTGTATATATTACTAAATACCGAAAGATTCCCCCCTGTAAATCCAATATCCTGGTTAAGTGAGATCTTTGCATTTGAAAAAAGCCTGTTTACTTCCACAAATTCATAGCTTTCAGTATTGTAGTTCCATTGCTCCTGATTGGAACGTGAATAATTACCAGGACTGAGTGAAAGGAAAAATTTTGGATATTTTGAAAAATGAAAATTTTCATAATCCAATTTTTCTGTCAATAAAACATTTTTGGCTTTGAATGCATCAAACGATTCTTTTTGTGCAATTACGATTGCCTCCTCCAATGATAATTCCTGAACTTGTGCCTGATTTTTTAATATAAAGAATAAAGCTACTAAAAGAGAAATATATCGAATATTCATACCTGAAGAGCATATTTATTTCCAAGATTCCACATGTTTTTGTAACTCTTCTTTTGTCATGGAAGCAATTTTCCAGTATTCAAGATTGCGGGAATGCATTTGATATTTTGATTGATACATACTATTTATCCCACGTTGATGTGTAAGGTGGTACATATCGCCGGGAATCCTTTTCATATTATACTCAAGTATTTTCCATCTGCACACACGTTCCCCGTCTTCCAATCCCCAACCATAAAAATTTAAGTTTTCGATTCCACTCTCAATATAAGAATTCCTATTAGCCATAAATCCACCTCCAACAGCTACGGGAGGATACATTTTTTTCATCTTGGCACTATTGTTTTTTAACATATTAATATTTCTCTCCTGATAATAAAGATCTCTTATTATTTTAGATGTATCTAATAAATTTTTTTCATAAGGTAAAACAAAATCTGCTTCCTTTTCCCTAAGCAACTGCATCGATTTAACAATTTGATTTTTAGCTACTAATACATCAGCATCCCACACTGCAACAAAAGTTGTTGTGCTTTCCGAAACCAATTTATTGATATATTTTGTCCTGTAAAAAACCGGATTATGATCTTCAATAAAAGTGATTCTGTCTATTTCAGGAAAAAGTTTGGAAAGATATTTATTATTTAAAGGGGCTGCTTCCAGTATGTGTATATTGGTTGCGAAATTTGATATGATAAAATCAAGCACTATCTCTAAATTTTCTAAACGGTCAATAGAATCTATTCTTATGGGGATGAGAAATGATAAATCTTTTAAATCTATTTTTGTATTCATACCCGATTTTTTTAATTAGTAAAATTCTTTATTTGAAATAAACTATCCTTTCATTCTACCATTGAACAATGCTCGAATTGGACCGAGAAAACGGCTTAAGAGACTGATGTCATCAGTTAATATTTCGGCATTTCCTACCAGTTCCTGGTCAAATGGCAACTTTTTTTTATATGACGTGGTGAGTCCATTTTCCAGGATCACATCCCCACTGTACATTTGCTGGTTGGGAACTTTAGAAATGTGTTGAACTTTTCCGATTAGCATTCCAAATTCATGATACGGATAATTATCAAGTTTTATATTCACCCTTTGGCCATTATTTACTTTGCCCGAATTGTGTACAGGGAATTGTATCCTAACCTTAACATCCAAAGTGTCCTCCGGTATGATTGAAACAACCTCATCTCCTGCTCTGACATTTTGATTTTCTACCCAAAATATGGTATAACTCACCATTCCTTTAATCGGAGATGTCAAGACATAATTTTTTTTCCAATTATCCAACGATGACTTCAATAATTGGATCCTCTTGTTGACTTCGTTATATAAAATTTGCTCCTTCGACTTTCGTTCTGTTTCAATTTTTATCAGGTCATGTTCCAATTGTTTCAAAATGGAATACCCGTTGATTATGTTCATGGTTATATCGGCAAGTGTAGTCTCGAATTGTAGATACTTTCCATAACTGTCATCTAATTCACTTTTAGTTATTCCCCCTGATAAATACAATACTGAATCTGCATGCAATTTATTCTTGATCAGGCCAAACTGTTCCTCCATCAGAAATTTCTTCTTTTTCTGCTGATTATAATATTTGTTTTGGATTTCAATCTGCTTAATTATGGCATCCTTTTCATGTTTATAAATGTTTAGGTCAAAGAAACGGTACAATTCACAATAAGCGTTCAGAAAATCCGCGTAATAGGACTGAATTTCTCCAAGTTTAAGATCAGGATCTAAATATTCAGGTGGGTATAATCTTTGTTTATTGTCCTGCGTCAAAATAGGTTCTACGGATAATAGTTTATTTTCCAATATCTTTATATCATCCCATTTTATAGTTGATTCCAACAACACTAAGGCTTCATTGGGAATTGTCTTCTCTCCCTCCCTTTTTAATACTTTTTTTATTTTTCCGTTCACATGGCTGACCAGGTGGGCAGGAGGGTTGATGGTTGTGATTTCAGCTTTTGCGGGAACAATGTCCGGAAATTTAATAAAACCACTTACCAAAATTAAAACACAAAAAAACACGAATGTCCAGCTTAACCCCCAGCGCAATATCCATGAAGGACGATAATTGTTCATTTTGTCATGGAACGACTGTCTCAGTTCAATTTCTGTCATGTTCAATCAAATTTGAGGTTCTCCATTTGATTTAAAAACAAACTATAATATTTTCCCTTACCTTTAATCAATTTTTCATGATTTCCCTGTTCGGCAACTTTACCATTGTCTAATACAACAATATTATGTGCATTTTTTATGGTGCTCAATCTATGAGCTATAACAACAGCCGTTTTCCCTTTCAGCAATGTATTGAGGTTTTGTGAAATCTGCTTTTCATTATTGGCATCCAGGGAATTAGTGGCTTCGTCCAGAAAAATGAAATCGGGATTTTTGTATATGGCACGGGCAATCAGCAGCCTTTGCTTTTGCCCCTGGCTTAACCCCGCCCCATTGGCACCCAAAGGAGTATATAGCTTTAACGGGCGATCAGAAATAAATTTATCTATATTGGCCATTTTTATGGATTTGGCCAACCAGTCTTTATCGATTTCCGATTCGTCCTTTAAAGTGATATTGTATAAAATGGTTTCGTTAAACAACTTACCATCTTGAAGGACAGTACCACACCTATCCCGCCAATGATGTAAATCTATATGTGCCAAAGGTAACCCGCCGACTTCAATTTCTCCATTGACCGGTTCATAAAACCGTAATAAAAGCTTGGCCAAGGTGGTTTTTCCGCTGCCGCTTTCCCCAACAATGGCCGTAACCTTACCCTCGGGGATGGTAATATTAATATTGTCAAGTACTTTATTTAAATTCGGATTATAATAAAAGTCAAGGTTTTTGATCGTTATGGTTTTGTTTTCTGTTATTTTAAGACTTGACAAAGACTTTTCGGGTTCTTCTTCGAGAATCACTTCATTTACACGTTTTAGGCTCAGTCTGGCAAACTGAATGGAATGTACATAGCCAACCATTCCACCAATGGGACCGTCCAGTTGACCGAGGATATATTGGGCTGCCATCATCATACCCAGGGTCATTTCACCATTGATCACATTTGAAGCGGCTATATAGATTAATACTACGCTTTGCAGCTTTAAAATGAAAGTGGCACCTGTTTTTTCGGTTTGGTCTAAGTTCATATTTCTGACACTTAAACCATATAGCTTAAACCGGCTTATCTCCCATTTCCAACGCCTCCTATTGGCAATATTGTTAGCTTTTATTTCAGACACACTTTCCAAAAGCTCCAATAAATTGTTTTTATTTACCGAACTCATCTCAAAACGCTTGTTATCCAATTTTTTTCTTTCTTTGATAAAGAGGAATATCCATCCGGTGTAAACAGCACTTCCGGCCATAAACACAAAAAACATGTTACTCTCATAATATAACATCAAAATGCTATAAACTATAAAAAGCAAAATGTTCATGCTGATCCCCAAGAAGGTATTCATAATAAACGACTGAATTCTGCCCTGATCGGAAATACGTACCAACAGATCACTAACCATTTTCCTTTCAAAGAAAGACATGGTCAGGCGCAGTGTCTTTCTCAGAAAGTCACTAACCATGTTCATGTTGATACGTTGAGATACGTAAAGCATCAAACGCCCCTGAATAAAGCCGGAGATCATGGTACTGAACGTGAGGATGACCCCTGCAACCAACATGGTATTGATAAACTGCATATTTCCGGCACCGATCCCAAAATCCATAATAGCCTGGGAAATAAAAGGAGAAAGCAACCCGATGATAACCCCTGCCAGCATTCCAATGATGACCTGTGCCAAATATTTGTGATGGGGTTTTAGGTATTTCATAAAATATCGCAGGGAATCAGGTGTCTCAATGTCATCTTGTGCATAAAACTCCGGGGTGGTCTCCATAACCAGGATTGATCCCATTCCATCATACATTTCCCATGATTTTTTAAATTCTGCTATAGAATGGCTGACCAAACCAAATGCCGGATCAGATATATAGACTTTTTTATTGGTGATTTTATAGACCACCACAAAATGTTTTAACTGCCAATGTACAATGGCAGGCAAGGGCATTTTATTTTTAAAATCGTTGAAGCCGACTTTCAAAGCCAGTGTCCTGAAACCAATCTCTTCTGCTGCCCTTCCTATATCAAACAAGGATACTCCTTCACGTGTGGCATAACATTTGTCACGGAGGTACTTTAAAGAGAATGTTTTTTTATAGTATTTAACAACGATTTTTAGGCACGCCGCACCGCAGTCCATTGCATCATGTTGGATATAAGAAGGAAAACGCAGAGATTTTTTCTTTTTCAATTTTCGATAACTTCTTTTGACATTCTTGATTTATATTTTTTAACCCTATATATGATTCCATTTTTGACCTATGTTTCACCAATAAAATCACTTATTTTAACCGTTTTCAAAGGCTTCCGGAGAAGAAATATAATAATCAAAATACTGATTAAAAAAACAATAGTATATATAATTAAATTTGAGCGATTTAGATCAAGATTTTTCAATTCTAATATAAATCCCATGTTGAAAAGAAAATGTGATATTGATGAAACCAATATGGAATTGGTTTTATAGTAGAATATCCCCAATATTATGCCTCCAATAAAAAGGAAAGCGAAGCTTTCAATATTCAAATGGGCAAAGCCAAAAATTAAACTCGATAAGAGGATTGCTTTGGTTGGTGTATATCGTTTTAAAAATTGTCCTAATATCAGCCCCCTGTATAATATTTCCTCAGTAATAGGAAAAAAAATCAACCTCAACGCAATGACAATTTCCGGAAATTTATTATTAAAGCTTATACCGTATAACTTAATTTTGGAATCCATTAATGATTTAAAAAAATCAAGCGGCCGATCCATTGGAACGCTGATAACGAACTTTAGCAATACCGAAACTATTATTAACTTAAACAGTGTATCAAAATCAGGAAGAGCAAAGTAATCCCATATTTTAATGTTTGTTTTTCTTACAAGGTAAACAATGTACGGAACATAGTTTAATTCCATAGCTATGACCTGAATACTTTGATATAAGGTTGAATTGTTATTATTATAAATTAATATGCAGGTGATTGTCCAGATAATCAAATTCGTTGCTGCCCAACATGAAATAATCAGCAATGCCTGCCAAAAATTTGGAAATATCTTTTTGTTCATAAACCCATTTACCAATGAAAAATTTTTAATTTGTAGGTGGAGTTTAAGGTTGCTTCTTTGCATCCAGCTTCTGCTTAACTAACAAAATCTGTTAATCAGGGAATAGTTGAAAATCAAAAAACCATGTCTTACCTTATAACTCCACCAACAAATTGCATGTTCATTATCGACTAATATATTCCATAATCGTATGCCCCATAGAGGTTTTAGGAAATGGGTCCCAACTCGGGTTTTCTTCAACCTTATTATCATACCATTCTACTAGTGATTGTTTAGAGTAATAAGAAGAAGATCCTGATGTCATGACATCTGGTTCACTTACCATCCAGGTGCTTTCTGAGCTACCTGTGGCAAATTCGTACAAACTTGAACCAGTGGCTACATAAGTATTATCTGCTGCATGAATAAATGTCGCATCATCCGGGATATCATCCCAGCTATCCCAAGAGTTAGGGTCGCCGCCACCTTTTAACTGCATTTGTTCTTCAATGCTGATAGCATTTCTGTCTTGCATTTCATTTAATTTCAATTTCTGTAACTTTTTCATAATAATAAAAATTAAGGTTAATAATAGGGAACATTAATTTTTCCTAATTTTAATAATTGTATCAACGAAATTCCTATCCCTGATAGGCCATAAGCTATAGAGGTATTTGGCTTATTCTTATTTAAGATCATATCTTTTTTTAAAAAAAAATTAAAGTCAAAATCAAAATTCTTCTTAACAGTCAGATACCTGTTAATTTGGGATAAAATCATGAATACTCCGCTTATCCCATTAAAAATATTAATCTTTTTTGCATAGAATTCTTCAGTAAATATTTTATTCAAATCAACACTATTTTCTAATAGTTCGATATGATCTTCCCATTCTAAAACCCTGTGTTGTTCAAAGAAACAAAACATTCCCAGTAAAAGGTACAATCTGTTCGAATGATAAACAGGTAAAAGTGATAATATGGATGGGGATAGCTGGCTCACTATCTTTAAAACCTTGTCTTTGTATATTTGCAAATTTGAAATTTCGCTTAACAGTATCAACAATAACGGAAGCTTCCAATTAAGACTAAAAGCAAGCGGTTCTTTGGTTGTTATAAGACCACTCTCGGCACAATAAGAAAGATAGTTAACCAGATCAACAATCAACCTTTTATAAATGTATATTTGAATATCATTGTTTGATGCTTTAATCTTTTTGTATCTGGATAATATATAGAAACCATAACCAAATATAAATTCAACGGTATTATTATCAGTTTTTCCTGTTGACATGTAATGCTGAAAAATTTTATCATCAAGATCACTGAGTATTTCATTAGTATCCCCTTCAACAAATTTATTTTTTGAAAGATATTCAATCCCCCATGCAACGCCTGCCAAACCACCTGAAAAATCATAAGGTACAACATTGTTGTTGATATGTTCAAAAATTTCATCAATCAACATATCTGCAAATGATTCATATTTTTCGTTTCCAAAATACCCTGCTAATTCGTACAAAAAAATAGCAACTCCCATTTTGCCGTCAAGCAAACCAATTTTTTTAGTAGTTTTGATATTGGTTTTTATCTCGGCGGCAAGTGTCTTTAGTTTTATTTCAATTAAACCAATATCAAGTCCTTCTTGTATTGTCAATGTATTATTGCTCATTAAAATAACTTTCTAACTACTCCGATTTGTTACATATTTTTTATAAATACCCGATTTATCCTTTGTAACGTCTAATATATTTTAAATATTCTATATATATTAGCATGAAAGAGTAAACGGCATACATTTGGAGCTAACGGTAATCAATAAAGAAGTTCTTAAATCATCTTTTCATTGTTTAAAATAAATGAGGCCAGTTTGCTTTTACATACTTCGTTTTTGCCCCTAGCTACCGGAACTGTGATATTCTTCTTTAATAAAACCCACTTACCGTTGATAGATTCAATGAAATCAATATTTACAATAAACGATCTATGACAACGAACAAACCTGTCTTCATCTAATGTATTTTCATACCATTTTAACATGTGGTTGGTTTCAAGTTCCTCTGTGTTCTTAAATACAATTTTTGTATGTTTGTTGTCAGCTTTAAGATATAATATTAAATTAATGTTAATCAATTTACACCCTTTATAGGTGTTTACTTCAATTATTTCAGGTTTTTGGTTTTGTGGTTTCATTTATTTAATCTTAAATTCATTCAAGTTTTTTCTTACTACTAAACGATTAATATCGAAATTCTGATTTTTATTAGCTGAAATACCCATAAAACAAGCATCCATGTTTTCTTTTTCATTTAACCTCTAATGTTACCCCAATTGTTAGGACAATTGATCAGGTGAAGCATTTGATTGATTCTTAAATTACCTTTTGAAATACGAAGCAGTTCGGTAATGTCCAGCATACTTATCAGGAAAATACTGACTAATGCTGCAACAACCGAGAAAGCCTTTTTACTTCTGCTATTTTTTGAATTACAGTAACATCTTTCAAATATAAATATTATTTTAAAAAATTTCAATTGTAAGTCAGCTATTTTAAACTAAAACTTGCATATTTTTGTCCTAAATCCGTCAAATCCGGGTCGCACCGAATATAATAATTATTAAAAATACAACCATCAAAACAGGCCGTTTTATAGTCTTAGCGTATCGTTTTTGGTGGTAAAAAGGGGGGTAAGAAAAAACATTATAAAATAATATTCAATATATAATATCTTGATAATATGTATATTTGCAAAATATACTAAAAATGGTACGACATAATATATATTAGAAATAATACAGACAGAAAATTAAAAAACAATCATGGCAGCACTGGAAAAAGCCAATGTTGAAAATAATATTGACGATTTTGCCAAATTTATCGGTGAACAGGCAACGCAAGCAATGAAAGCCTTTCAACTGTCCTGGAACAACCACCGCATAGATGCCATGCAATGACATGATACCGGCATGTACCATGGGGGTGATGTAGGATTGCCATAAATATGTCGTAAATTTATGATTTACGGCAGTATATGCTTCAGGGGCAGTTGCTCCGGGCACAAGACCGAAGCCTTGCGCCAGTGTTTACGTCGTGCTTACAGCTTCAAACTCCCTCTGTTCACTGTTCACTGTTCACTTTTTATCGATTACCGATCACCGATTACCGAATACCGATCACCGATTACCGAATACCGATTACCGATCACCGATCACCGATTACCGTTCACTGTTAATCCACTCAACCATCAACTCCAGCACATCCTCTGATATAGTCTCTTCAATATCAGCATATTCATTAGGCAGGCCTGTTTCGGCATGTTGAAAAAGGTGGTTCAGGTCTTTCAATACCCTGATCTCATAATCTTCAGCCGGAGCTTCCTTAAGCGCTTTTTTAATCTCCGGGATATTTTGCCCCGGTGCAACCTGCAAATCTTTTTCTCCGTTAAGCACCAAAACCGGGCAGGAAATATCACTTAAAAAAAGATAAGGATCAATTACTAAAAATTTCCTGAACCAGGGTGAAAACATGTTTGAGATCTGCATATTGATCATTGTCTTCATGTTCGCATCGATCACGGTATCCTTAAAATGATCATAAAATACAGCCTCCGCACTATCCTTTGCTACCTGACCATCAGGGTTATTTTTAACTATCTGAAAAAGCTTTTCCCGCAAATGATTTTCCCTTAGGATATCTTCATGGCTCATTCCGCTTGCTTCCTGAATTAATTTACCCTGATGAAGGATAAGTTCATCCCCGGGCACTCCGGGTGCAGCCAGCAACACGGCAAAATCAACATCCTCTTTGTTTTTCGCTGCAATAATTGATGCAATCAGGCCGCCTTCACTGTGCCCTATAATACCGGTTCTGGTGGTATCTGCCGAGGAATGATTTTTCAGATAGTGGATTGCCGATTCAGCATCCAACGCCAAATCAAAGGTTGTCGCTGTTGAGAATGCCCCTCCCGATTTTCCTGTACCGCGATCGTCATAACGCAACACGACAATATCATGCCGGGTAAGGTAATCAGCAATAACCAGGAAGGTTTTGTGTCCCATGAGTTCCTCATTTCTGTCCTGGGGGCCTGAACCGGAAACCAGAACAACGGCAGGAAACCGGCCTTCTTTGTCGGGACGTGTTATCGTACCTGAAAGCTGTATATTGGCCAGTGAATTCGTAAAAGCTATATTTTCTTCAATATATGGATAGGGAGGTCGCGGTTCCTGCGGACGGTTTTGTGTAAAACGGCCTTCCAGCTTATTCAGCTTAAGTGGTAATGAAGTAACACCCTGAACCCATTTACCGGCAATTGTTCCTTCATTTTCATTTAATCTCCCCGAATACCTGCCCATTATACCCGGAACATCCACAACGACTGAATCAGGCTCAAAATAAACTAACTCGGCCTGAATGTCTTTAGCTCCCTGGTCCGGACTGTCAAGAGTCACCTGAAGGGAATCTTCATTTATCAGGGTAAAATTAAGAACAACCCGGAGTTTAATATGGTTTATTTCCAGATTGCCCATCCATGATCCTGCAAGTGATGTATAATGATCCTGCTGCCCATGAACAAATACACTCGAAATAAACAGGCTAAAAAACAATACAGACAAACGTAAAAATCTTATATTCATGATACTACAAATAAAAGTAAATATTAAAAATTTGTTCGAATATTTATTTTTTTATCTTTGAGTGGTTTATGAAAAGATATTTCGCGATGAAAATAACCAGAACTTTCGACATTCTAACCAATTACCTGGAAAAATATCCTGATAAAGAAGATGCCCTTGTTGCAAAGGAACAGGGTATCTGGGTTAAGTATTCCGCCAAACAATATGTTGAAACAGCCCGTTTTATCAGCTACGGCTTGCTGGCTATGGGACTCGAAAAAGGCGATAAAATAGCTACCATATCCAATAACCGTCCCGAATGGAATTTTATGGATATGGGTATGAGCCGGACAGGTATTGTTAATGTGCCGATCTACCCAACCATCAGCAAGGAGGACTATGCCTATATCCTGAAACATGCCGAACCGCGTCTGATAATTGTTTCAGACAAACTCCTCTATCAAAAGATAGAACACGTGGCAGAAAATAGTAAGGAGATAGTCGGTATCTACTCTTTTAATGATATTGAAGGAGTTAAAAACTGCAAAGAGATATTGGATCTGGGAATTAAGAACGCTGACAAATACCGGGATGAGGTGCAAAAGATAAGTGACAGTATTAACCCTGATGATATGGTGACACTGATATATACATCAGGGACCACAGGAAATCCAAAAGGTGTTATGCTGTCGCATAATAATATCGTAACCAACTTTAAAGCAGCCGGTAATATTCATCCCTATGACAGCCGGCACCGGACGCTGAGCTTCCTTCCACTTTGCCATGTGTTTGAACGTATGGTTAATTATCATTTTCAATCTGCCGGTATCAGTATCTTTTATGCTGAAAACATGGGTACCATTGCTGACAACCTCAGGGAAGTCAAGCCCCAGGTGTTTATTTCAGTACCCCGGCTTATAGAACGCGTTTACGACAAGATCATTCAGACAGGGAAAGACCTGAGAGGAATCAAAAAATCCATCTTTTTCTGGGCTGTGAATCTGGGATTAAAATACGATTATGTAAAGAAAAGGGGTTGGTGGTACCGTTTTCGCCTGAAGATCGCCCGAAAGCTTGTTTTCGAAAAATGGCAGGCAGCCCTGGGAGGTGAAACAGGCCTTATAATTGTTGGTGGAGCTGCCTTGCAGCCGAGGTTATCACGGGTTTTCGGTGCAGCCGGTATCCCGGTGCTTGAAGGTTACGGCCTGACAGAGTCTTCACCGGTAATAGCTACAAATAATATTGTTACCAATGAAATCAGGGTAGGAACCGTAGGGTCGGCTTTTGAAGGAGTGAAAATAAAAATAGCTGATGACGGTGAAATTTTATGTAAAGGCCCTAATGTAATGCTGGGGTATTACAAAGAACCGGAATTTACCAAAGAAGTGATCGATAATGACGGCTGGCTGCATACCGGTGATATTGGTGAAATGATCGATGGAAAATACCTGAGGATCACTGACAGAAAAAAAGAAATGTTCAAATTATCCAGCGGTAAATATATCGCACCCCAGGTTATCGAAAATTTGTTTAAAGAATCATTCTTTATCGAACAGATAATGGTGGTTGGCGAAAATCAGAAATTTGCCAGTGCCCTTATATCTCCTAATTTTCAGTTTTTACATAACTGGTGTTCGATGCATGATGTCAAATACAGGGATAATCCTGAACTGATCAAAAATCCAAAAGTAATCAACCGTTACCAGCGTGAGGTAAATCAGATCAACAAAAAACTTGGGCAAACGGAACATATCAAGCGGTTCAGGCTTGTTCATGAAGAGTGGACCCCGCATTCGGGTGAGCTATCCCCCACCCTGAAACTAAAACGAAGGTTCCTTTACGACAAATACAGTGACCTGCTGGATGATATATTTTCACTGAACAGCAATGGAAACCATAATAACCATAATGGGAATCGTAAAAAGAACAGGGGAAGGAAAAGGAGAGAGTGATATAAATAGTTAAGGGTGAACATAACCGTGAAACCTCACAATCTTACATGTCTTCCACGTGAGGTAATGATCACGAGGCCGAGAAAAGTCAGCAGTCCGTTCAGAATAAGTATCTCGAAACCGAATTTGTACCCTCCTAACCATGTAACGGAGTTTTTATCGATCACATAACAAATAAGCGGAGAAAGAACAGCGATCAGGGGTACCCATTTATCCTTAATATTCCACCTGGTAAACAGACCGAATGCAAATAATCCCAGGAGAGGTCCGTATGTATAGCCGGCAGCATCGAACAGGGCACTGATTACATTTTGGTTATTTATCTTGTTAAATATCAGGATAACGATCATTAACACTGCAGAAATAAAAACATGAACGATCATTCGCAGTCTCTTAAGCTTTCTCTCCGGCATATTGCCGGCATTCAGGATATCCACTGTAAATGATGTGGTCAGGGCTGTAAGAGCCGAATCTGCGCTTGAATATGCCGCGGCTATCAATCCCAGAATAAAAAATACCCCGATAACAGCAGGTAAATAACCCTGGGTGGCAAGAAGAGGATAAAGGTCATCGGTCTGTTCAGGAACGGGAATACCTGTTCGCGCTGCAAAAATAAACAACAGGGAACCCAGGGTAAGAAATAGCAGGATAACCGGCACAAGGACAAGGCTAAACCAATACATGTTCTTTTTGGCATCCTTAATATTTCTACAGCTCAGATTTTTCTGCATCATATCCTGATCAAGCCCGGTCATCACAATGGTAATAAAAGCACCGCTCAGAAACTGTTTAAAAAAATGATTCTTACTGTTCCAGTCATCAAAAAAGAAGATCTTTGAATATCCGCTTTCAGTAACCTGACCTATCATCTCACCAAAATCCCATGACAATTCCCTGCTAATATATATAACGGTCATTATTACTGATAACAGGATAAATAAAGTTTGCAGAGTATCTGTCCAGATAATGGTTTTAATGCCTCCCCTGAAAGTGTATAACCAGATCAGTATTATGGTTACAAGTACGGTAAGAAAAAAAGGTACTCCGTAAGAATTAAAAATAGTGATCTGTAATACATTGGCCACAAGGAACAAACGAAAGGATGCACCGATGATGCGGGAAATCAGAAAAAAAACTGAACCGGTCTTGTAGGAATACCTGCCAAAACGAAAATCAAGGTATGTATATATAGAGGTTAGTTTCAACCGGTAATACATTGGCATTAAAATATTGGCTATCACCAGGTAACCAACCAAATATCCCAGTACCATCTGCATATAGGAAAAACTGCTTGTACCCACCCAGCCGGGAACGGATATGAATGTAACACCCGAAAGGGTAGCACCGACCATACCAAAGGCAACTATATACCATGGTGATCGCCGGTTGCCAAGAAAGAAACCCATGTTGCCGGCATGCTTTCCGGTAAATATGGATATCACCAGCAAAACGGCAAAATAACCCAGTACAATTCCTAATATCAGTGTGGGACTCATTGAAATGAAAAAAACAGGTATAAAAAAAATATTTAATTAGTGTCTGTCCATAAAGTCCCATTTGCAGCGTTACGCTTGTCCGAAAATTGCTCATTTACAACTGGTAAACTCCGCGTTTTCGGACCGCGTAAGCCTTGCAAATGGAACCTTCTGAACAGACACATGTTCGGTTAAACATTTTGACTACTTTATAGACGAATTCTAATTACCGGTTCAAAGATAATCAAATGATGATATTCTTATCCAAAAATCGTAATTTTGCAAACTATCGAAAGGACTTGCAACATGAGTTATTCAAGCTTTCCTTCCAGATTGCTGGAAAACGCCGTGACAGAATTTACGAAGTTACCGGGTATCGGGGAAAAAACCGCACTCCGCCTTGTATTGCACCTGCTTCGACAGAACAATGAAGAAGCAATTGCATTTGGCCGGTCAATCATTAAATTACGTGAAGAAGTACGGTATTGCAGAATTTGCCGGAATATTTCCGACAGTGAGGTATGTGACATTTGCAGCGATAATAAACGCGATCATTCAACCATCTGTGTAGTTGAAAATATCCGTGATGTCATGTCTATTGAACATACCCTTCAATATAAAGGAGTATATCATGTCCTCGGGGGGATAATCTCACCCATGGATGGCATCGGGCCTGCTGACCTGACTATCAATCAGCTTGAAGAGCGCCTTAAAAATAATGATATTTCGGAGATAATACTTGCACTCAGCACTACCATGGAAGGTGATACAACAAATTTTTATCTGTTCCGGAAATTCAAAGACCTTGATATCAAAATTACCACCCTTGCCAGGGGAGTTTCTTTTGGAGATGAACTCGAATATGCTGATGAAATAACCCTTGGCCGCTCAATCATCAACCGCACACCTTTTGATGGTACTTTTTCAGGAAAATAACCTGGGTGATCAGGAAAGGTTATTATATAGAATAATATTGTGTTTATATTGCCTCCCGCTGGTCCCTTCCATTTGAAATGAATAATTATCTTTTCAATAGCATCAGAAACAGCTTCAGGTGATGATGGCTCGGGTGTTATAATTCGTTTCCTGGACTTGATCAGCTTGCCCTTTTTAGTGTTCACGGGAGCCCCCTTAATTCCGGACGCACCAATATCAATACCCAATTTTTTTTTAAATTTCATTCGTTTAATGTAATTTTAACAGATTTACAGTGTTTTTTTTCATATTGTGGAAAGATTATGCAACATAATCATACTCAATTGCATATTTTTCTTTAAACTTGAAAAATTAATTATCAGGCAAATAATTTGAATCAAACAGAATAACAAACATAAAGATAATACAATAACGCTCAACACTAAACTACTGTCAGACAAAAACTCATATTCAGATGAATAAATATATCATTCAATTGCTGGCTTCAAACAACAGGGTTATTATTCCCGATTTCGGGGCATTCATTGTAAAACAAAAGAATCCGAAGATAATTGTATTCAATGAATTCCTACGCTATAATGACGGTTTGTTGATAGATCATTTGGCAAAGGAAGAGAATATTGATAAAGAGCTGGCGAAAAAAAGGATCAGTGATTATGTTGATCGTATAGGAGATACCTTCGGGAATAAACAAGCATTTAATATTGAGGGGCTTGGTTCACTGGTTAAAGAAGAAACCGGTAAAATAAGCTTCGTTGGGAAAGGCGATACACCGGAAGTTAGGAATGATAAAGAATCCAAATCCGAAAAACCTGCTCCAAACACCCGGGCTTCCGAAAAGCAGGTATCCGGTGCTGCTAAAACATCCCGGCAGGAACCGGCAAAAACAGACGCCACTTCAAAAGAAGCAGAAAAGAAAGAAACTAAAAAAGAACCGGAAAAGCCTGAGGTAAAAGCAGATAAAGAAGAAAAGACAGATAAAGGACCTGCCGGAAAAGAAGAACAGAAAGAACTTCCCAAACAAAAAACTGTTCACGAAAACATTAAATCTGCACATGCCACTCCTCTTGAATCAAAGCAAAAATTCACAGGTTCGCAGCACCGGAAAGATACTCCTCCACCCATGGAAAAGCGGCCTCAACCAGTTTATAATTACAATACCCGTGAGGAAAAACGAAAAAGAAATCATGTTCAGATAATCATATGGATCATATTGATACTCCTTGTCAACGGGGCCATTATCGCATGGTTCTTTTTTAATGATGAAATATCGGGCCTTATTGGAAAAAACAGGGATAAAACTCCTGTTGAAATTGTTTCCGGTGAAGAAGAAGGCCTTACAAGGGAAACGGACGATGGATCTGATATGGGTCCGTCTGAAGAACAATCTGACGGTGAAAATGCCACTGCAGAAATCAGGGATAATGAATTAGCTCAACAACAGGAACAGGACCCGCAAATGCCGCAACCCCTGAATGCCAGGAACAAATATTATATCGTAGCCGGTTGTTTCAGCGATGAGCTGAACGCGGATAACCTTGTTGGCGAATTACGCCAGCAGGGATTCAATGCCGAAAAATTCGGCAAGATCGGTGAACTGCATGCTGTATCTTACGAATCCTTCACCAGCAGGTCAAAAGCCATACGGGAACTGGAAAACATCAGGGATAATGTACAGTCTGATGCCTGGCTTAAGTACCAGTAGTAAAGTGAACCCGGTATTAATTCCTTTCGGGTAAGATCATCATGGTATATTTCGCATGCTCAATAACTTTCCCGGCGGAAAAATAAGAGGTATGATAATTACCCCTTATATAGTCATCCGTTTGATCGCAATAATGATCACTTGCAGGAATACCTGAACTGCCGGTTGGAATTATTGCCTGTGTCTGATCCCAGTTGCCGGGGGTATATATATGCCGGTGTGAAGAGCCATGTTGTATCTCATCAAAAGAGTCAAAGGGAAAAGAAAATGGTGATACCGTGTGAAAATCCCCGCCCACAACATAAGCACCACGATGGAGTTTGAATGCCCTGTCGAGTACGTTCACCGATGAAAGCGGATGTGCCAGTGTCAGCCTGTGCATATTTCCCCAGTGCCATGCTGACATGTCATTACCATAATTCGCTATCAGGCTGTCTGCAGCATCATTAAAACTTTTAATTACAATATCGGAAAAGCTTTCGTCACGGTCCGGAGTATTGACATTATTCAGCCAGCTCAGGGTATCCTGCTCAAACAAGCGGTGAATACCAATCCGCAAGAATTTTGAATGATACTTGAAACTGTTGAAGAGCTCATCCCCCAGCTCATCGGCAAAAAGATTCTCAGCCAGTCTGTAATAATAATTTTCAAACACTGCTCCCTCCATGCTATTCTTTCCTAAAACCATATCCCAACTTTTTAACATACTGACCATATCCGAACGCGTTGTATCTTCAAAACCCTTTTGAGAAAGAATTTCAAGCGTGCGCGGTAATACATGTTCAGCAAGCTTTGATTTTTGGTCGAGCTGCATCTTCTTCATATCCTCTGCCGAAAATTTTTCTTTTTCCTCAAGCATTTCCTTTATCCTGTCATAGCGGTATGGTAAAGCATACCATGTTCCTATATGGTAAGGATAATCATTACCCGCCGTTTTATTGTTGGCCGAGCATACATATCCCTCTTCGGGATTAAAGGAATGAGGAAGTTCATCAAAAGGTACATATCCCTGCCAATCATATTCATCGGTCCACCCGGGAAGCAACCCGAAAACGGCTGTCCGCTTTCTGACCGGTACACCGGCAGCACAATACAATCCTATGTTTCCTTCCTTATCGGCATACACAATATTCTGGCTTATCGACGTAAAACTTGTAAGTGCATCCTTAAAATCTTCCCAGTTCGCGGCCTTGTTCAAAAGGTATACTGATCGCAACTCATTGCTGTATTCATCGCCCACCCAGTGCATGGAAACAACGCTGTTTGTGAAACCTTTGAACGGTGAAATAATTGTCCCCCTGTGAGTCATCCTGTATTGCATACTGATCTCATCACCATCACTGGTTTTGATCACCTCATCCCGGTATTCGATATTTCTCCATTCCCCCATATATTCATAAAGTCCGGAATCTTCAGGATGCATCTTTTCCTCGTAGAAATCCATATTATCCACGTATGTATTGGTCATTCCCCAGGCAATGTTCTCATTATGGCCAACTATGACAAACGGTGCTCCCGGCAATGCCAGACCGCTGACGTTCACTTCACCATTCACCGATTGGTGTATCTGATACCATATCCCGGGAATATTCAGACCGAGGTGCATATCATTAGCCAGTACAGGTTTTCCTGTAGCACTCTTTCTGCCCGAAACCGCCCAGTTATTACTGCCACAGAACACATCAGCCCCCAGGGCATTAAGCTTTTTATTCGTAGCCACCAATCCTGCAAAAGCAGTATGTGTATCATATTCATTCCCGTAGCCGGGGAACACAACCGATGTTCTTGAGCCAATATCGGGTAATATATCAGCCAGCTGATCTGCACTTACCACGTTCATTATTTTTTCGAGGATAAGTTCACTCCAGCCTGCTTTAAGGTCCCACGCCATATAACCTATAAGGTTTACCGTGTGAATGGGTTTCCATTCTTCGGGTTTGTACTTCAAAACAGCAAACTCGGGAGGCAGCTTTTTTTGGTGTTTGTCGATATAAAGGTTGATCCCCCTGCTATAGGCTTCAAGGGCATTAATAATATCTGCATCCGCCGAATCGAGTATCATTTTGGATTTCTCCGAATAACGCAGGGACCGCATAAGGATATCCGTATCCGCGTACTCCTTTCCGAAAATTTCGGATAACCTGCCCAGGGTTATCCTGCGCAGCAGATCCATTTGCCATAAGCGGTCCTGAGCCATCACATAACCGGTTGTCATATACAGGTCATGTTCATTCACGGCATCAATATGAGCCACAGCATACCGGTCACGTGAAATATGAACCGTATCTGTTGCCCCTTCCAGCACAATGCTTTCATTATAATCAGGCAATCCCCTTTTTGCAATATGGTTAAGAAATACAAGGCTGCCTGTGATGGCAAGCACTATCAAAACAAAAAGAACCAGCAATAAACGTTTTAGTATTTTCACAAGAATATATTTTATTTAAGTTATTAGTAATTAATTTGTTATTTCGTTTAATCAAAGTTGGTGGTAGTTTTTAACCTGTTATTTATTTTAAATGGTGTTCACGAGCTCTCCCGCTTACGCGGGATCGGTTGTTGCCTCACCAAATTTTTATATTTTTTAAGGCGTTCGGCGAACCCTCATCCCAAATAATAAGTTCTTAGTATATATTCATGTCCTTTCATCCACACAAAACAAATTATACATCACGGGGACAACAATAAGGGTCAGAAAGGTTGATGTCAGTAATCCCCCTATAATCCCCCAGCCCATTGGCGCCCATAATGTACCGCCACCCAGGGTGAGGGGCAGCAGTCCCCCGACAGTAGTAAGTGAGGTAAGTATTATGGGGGTAAACCGCGTTTCCCCGGCTTGTTTTAATGCTTCCAGGCGGCTCATCCCCGAATCGATCAGCTTATTGGTATAATCGACAAGGATAATGGCATTGTTCACTACAATTCCCACCAGGCTTATCAGTCCGACAAAAGCCGTAAAAGAAAAGGTATTTCCCGTGATCAGCCATGCCCATACCGACCCGATAAAAGCCAGGGGGATAGCGGCAAAAATGATCCAGGGTTTAATGAATGACCGGAACTGTAACACAAGAACAGCAAAAATAGCGATCATAGCCAGCAAAATTGCCCTGGTCATACCACCATATGATTCTTCCCGGTTCTCAAGTTCACCCGCTATATGATACGAATAACCGGCCGGGAAACGATACGCGGATAATTTTTCAATTATTGGTTGAAGAACATCATCCAATGTATAATCCTTTTCTATATCTGCCAGGATTGTCGCGTTTCTTTTCATATTATACCGGGTTACCAGTCCCGGTGATTCCCTGAATCCTAATGTGACCAGTTGTTTTAAAGGTATCTGGCATCCGGTGAGGGAAGCAACATTAACCCTGTCAAGGTCGCCCAGGCTTATCTTTTCGTCATAAGGAAGCCGCATGACAATGTCATATTCTTCACCCTCCTTATCGCGGTATTTGGAAACAGTCATTCCGTTTATGCTGGTACGAATGGTTTTATCGATCTCATATGCAGGCACACCTAACATAGCGGCCTTGTCTTTATTGATATCAAAAAAAAGGTCTGTTTGTACCCTGTCAAGCTGATTTTGAATATTCAATGAACCTTCTGCTTCAGCCACTATTTTCTCAATATCCCGTGATATCCGTTGTAATATCTCTGAATCATCACCCAGAATATGTATCTCTATGGGGGCCTGTATAGGTATCCCCTGTTCAAATTCTTTGATATTTATCCTCGTACCCGGAAAATCAGAGAAGGTTTTCCTCAGGCTTCCTATCAGCCTGTCAAATTCCTCTACATCATATTCTTCAAGCCCCACAAAAAACTCTGCAAAATTCTTACTATTACTTTTCGGAAAAGTATTATAATAAATTCTGGGATTACCGTGCCCTACATTTGATGCGTATTTTTTTACCCGGGGTATAGTATCAAGCACAGCTTCAATCTGACGGGCAATGGCATCTGTTTTGTGTATATCGGTCCCCTCCGGCAGCTCGGCCCTTATAAGGAACTGGGGTAACTCTGCCTTGGGAAAGAAGCTGATCCCGACAAACCGGAATGCAATTATGGAAACAACCAGAATAAATACAGAAACAGTAACTGTCAGCACACTATGTTTCAGTGCATAATCGAGAGACTTCCGGTAAGGCCCTTCGATAATACGGGATAAGTAACTACCAAAACCGGTTTTTTTATTTTCTTTCCAGGGGCTGAGTATTCTTCCTGCAGCAAGAGGGGTGATAGTCAGGGCAATCAGTAATGAAACCAGCAATGTGGCAATGATGGTAACCGGAAGGCTTTCTATGAAATCCCCTGCTTTATCCGGCATCATGATCAAAGGAATAAATGCAAGTATAGTGGTAACAGTTGCTGCAATTACCGGCCCCGCTATCTGGCCGGCACCCTTAACAGCAGCTTCCTTCCCTGATAATCCCTGTCCCATAAACCTGTTTATATTCTCTATAATAACTATGGAATTATCCACAAGTAATCCCAATGCCACAACAAGACCGGCTATAGATATCTGCTGAAGACCGAAACCTGAAAGATCGACAAACCATAGACCTATCACAATGGAAAGGGGAATAGCGAAAATAACGATCAATGCCGACCTGATACCCAGGGATAACAGGATAATTATACCCACCAGCAGGATACCCTGTAAAAGATTTTTCAGAAAACCGTTGATCCTGCTTTCCACTATCTCTTTCTGATCAAAAACATAATGGATCTCGATATCATCGGGCAGATCGTTCTTATACCCCTCAACAACAGGGTATATCTCATCAGTAATATCAAAAAGATTAAAATCTTCCTTTTGCCGGGCAACAATGAATATCCCCCTTCTTCCGTTATAACGGCCAATATAATCCGTATCGGCGTATGCAAATTCTACTTTAGCGATGTTTTTCAGGTATATCAACCTGCCATTGAACGAATGGACAACTGTATTTTCAATCTCTTCAAGGTTTTTATATGCGCCGGAGGTTTTTATGTTAAATGAACGATCACCAACACGGATCGATCCCCCGGGAATATTTGCATTGCTTCCTTTTATTGCACCGGCTACCTGATCAAGAGTAATGTTCATCAGGCTCATCTTGTCAGGATCGAAAGAAACACGTATTTCCCGTTCAGGGCACGCGAGTATCTCTACCCCGCGCATCCCGGATATTTTTTCAAGATCCTCCTTTATGTTGCCGGCGATATCCTCCAATACATTATATTCAGTGCTGTCGGCAACAACAGCCAGTTGAAGAATATTTACATCAGAACTGGTATACTGAAAGGTTTCCATACTGTAAATATCCTTTGGCAATTGGTTTTTGACGCTGTTTACCCTGGTAACCATTTCATCATATTTCGCTTTTGCATCGGTATCGAAGTCAAATTCAACCCCTACTGTAACAAATCCGTCTTTTATTGAGGTGTTCATTTGTCTGATATCATCCATCTCATTGATGGATTCTTCTATAGGGACGGCCACAAGGTTTTCAAGATCATTGGGATTGGCTCCCGGATAAACCACCACCACAGACCCGCCGGGAATATATATGGCAGGGTTTTCTGTCCGCGGCATGGAAAAAAAAGAGAAGATCCCGGCAATGGAGATTAAAATGAACAATACCACTGCAAACTGGTAATTATGAATGGCGTATTTAGGAAGATTCATTCTAAACAGACACATGTACGGTTAAACATTTTTACTAATTTATAGACGGTCCCTAATTATAGTTTGTCAAAAAACTTATAGTGTTTGTTCAGAATGTTCGAGATCAAGGCGCGCAAACCGAACGAAGTGAGCTCTTGAACACCTTTAAAAATAATTAACGTTGTGAAAAAAATTTTAAACCGCGGTATACTAATGAATTCGAGGATTTAAAATTTTGGCAGCAACGCGGATATCGGACATTATGTACAAACACTAATTAGAAGCCATATTCTTTATACTCCTTATCAAAAACATCATCCCCGAAATGAGGATTAATATAAACATCCGAATATATATATTCATGAAACAAACCCTTATCATCATAGATCTCGGTTCCTGCAGGTATATGCCTGTCTTTTTCGATATATAATATTATCCGCTTTGCATATTCGTCAGGCACTTTGATCTCCGTTCCGGGTGTAAGCTCTTTAAAACTTTTAATATTTTTATTGGCAGTGTATATCATATAATCATTTATCATGAATTTACGTGATAGGGATTCAAGATTATCTCCTTGCTGAACTACATATTTTCCGTAGCTGAAATCCGGCTTTTCGAAGATCAGCTTATAACATGCGCGGTCATTGTATTGCACTGTACCGATGTATTTAAAACCCTTTGCAGGATCATCCGCGTATTTTTTGTGAATATGTTCGATCACAGAGACAAAAAAATGGAATCCCGATTTAAATACAGAATGATGGTTATCTTCCCTCATGGAATTACTCAGAGGATCAAGTGTAAGGTTGACCCAGGGAAATTTATTCCGGTTCACAATAGCCTTGTCACCATACTTCCGTTCATTATACAAAACTTCAAGGCCTTCATTGGGATAGTATTGCTTTATGTATATTTTAACCGGATCACGAATGATCCTGAACAGGGATTTTTTTGCAGTATAATCCCCGTTGATCCGCTCCCTTGACTGCATGGTTACCATAAGGGTATTAATCGACCTGTTCTTATCAAAGAGCGCTTCAAGTATCTTCTCCTTAGTGTTTTCGGTAGTTGAACTTTGTAATAC
>Ga0307422_1000074_pt1 | contig 53019 bp, 46 predicted proteins | sample SalMarWE160290MG_FD_202153 | JGI IMG/M metagenome (GOLD analysis project Ga0307422, IMG submission 202153) | Salt marsh sediment microbial communities from the Plum Island Ecosystem LTER, Massachusetts, United States - WE1602-90 | ecosystem: Environmental > Aquatic > Marine > Intertidal zone >...
ATCGCCGTACCAGGGGCCGAATTTAGTGAGGTCATAGTCCCCCATGAACAGGACCCCCTGCTCTTTGAAGAAGAAGGCGCAATGACCGGGCGTGTGCCCCGGCGTGCTCAAGACCTCTATGGTCAAGCCGTCCATTAAAATCTCCGCACCTTCCTCGAGGAAGCCGGTGGGCCTGCGGGGCCTGAAGTGAAAATCACTGGCCAGTATCTCCCTCCAGTATGCACGCTCATCCGCGTTATCCATACCGTAGGCATCCATAAAGTTGTCAATATCTGAGAGCGGCGGGGCATCCGGCGCGCTGATCCACAACGGCGCATCCTCAAACAAGTCCAGGTGCATCAGATGATCCTCGTGCCAATGGCTCAGCCATACGCCCGTTACGCCTGGATCTGTGCGGAGTTGGGCAAGGCGCTGCCGATCGGAGGCGGGGTCGATCACTATCCCAGCCCCCTCCACATATACTGAATGGCAAAAGGGGTACCTGCCGCCCTGTTCACCCGGGATGAACCATATGGGTCCGAAGTGCTTTTCTTGCATTTTCACCTCTCACTGGTGTAATCGGGGTTTTCTGGGCATGAAAACCCCGATTACACACTCGGGCGTAAAGGGATACGCACCGATGCATGAGCATACCCGGTCTTTTTCACATAATACCATTTTTATTGTTTTTGTCACATCATATGCCGTATAACAAAGAAACAATCCTCATTTTCCGCCAAAAGTCCTTGGAAACAAAAAGGATTTCGACACAAAACAATTCGCCTACCCCTCCTCACCCCTAAAAAAGCCGAAATATGTCAAAAAAAAAGCAAGATAGGTCAAGACTTTCAGATTTTATCGTGATATTGCTGCTCATCAGCAACAATGCAATTGTCTTTGTTTAGAACCTTGCCAAGTTAAATAAGGCTTACGTAAGCCTTAAGAGAACTAATTTCTCTTACTTCAATTAAAGATAAGAAAAAATACCTTGGCTGATCAGGGAAGGGAGTAGTCTTGACACGTAAGGCGAAAATTCTTCTCCTTGATTTAAACCCCGAAAGCGGCGTTGGTAAGGGGCTGAAGGGAATTTTAGAGAAATCCTCAAACGTAGACATCCAAATTCGGCATGAATCATTAAGAGACTTGGAATCTTCTTCTATTACGATACAAAAAGTCATCTCTGTTTTTAAGCCGAATGTAATATTTTTTGTCTTGTCTACTGTTTCCCTCAAACAAGCAAGTGAGCTTACCCGATCCCTGGACAAGGAGGAGTCGTGCGTTCCCATTATCCTCGTCATCGAAGGGTGCACCGAAGATGAAATGTTTGCGTTACTCAAACTGGGGGCTGCCGATTTTATCACCCCACCGCTCACAGCCATCGACATTATACCCCGCATCATGAGACAACTAGAGCAGACGCACCTGAGCAAGACTCTGACATACACGCTGAGAGAAAAGCTTGGATTAAAACAATTGGTTGGAGAAAGTCCCATCTTCTTCGAGGTGATAAAAAAAATCCCTCTGGTGGCGAAATGCGATGCAAGCGTCCTAATATCGGGGGAAACAGGAACGGGTAAGGAGTTATGCGCTCGGGCGATCCATTATCTCAGCCCTCGAGCGCACAAACCCTTTATTCCCCTGACGTGTGGAGCAATACCCACTGATTTGATGGAGAACGAATTGTTCGGTCACCTTCGTGGTGCATTCACCGGCGCCTCCTCATCACAGACAGGTTTGGTTCACGAGGCCGATGGCGGCACGTTGTTCCTGGATGATATTGACTGTCTTCCTCTTCCAGCACAGGCTAAGCTCTTGCGGTTGCTCCAGGAAAAGGAATACCGACAACTTGGCTCCACGAGGACGCATCAAGCAGATGTAAGGATCATTGCAGCGTCGAATTTAAACTTAGAGGAGACGGTGAGTAAGGGGAATTTTCGCCGGGACCTCTTTTACCGTTTAAACATCATCCCACTCCTGCTGCCACCGCTGCGAGAGCGACGAGAAGACATTTCTCTTTTGGCACACCACTTCTTAAGAAAATATGCAGCAGAATTAGACGAACCAGTAACAGGCTTTGCTGAGGAAGCTATGCAGACTCTTGTTGTTTATGGTTGGCCCGGTAATGTGCGTGAATTGGAGTACGTCATCGAGCGAGCTGTTGTGTTCTCTGGGAAGAGGATTATGCATAGCTCCGATATAGATCTACCCCAGCAAAAAACCACTGTCCCTCAGGAATCGTTCAAGGAGACCAAAACCAAGGTTATCGATCAATTCGAGCGGGAGTACATCCAGGGTCTCTTGCTCGTCCATCAGGGCAACATATCACGAGCTGCACAGGCAGCACAGAAGAACAGGCGGGCCTTCTGGCAACTGATCCGCAAGCACCAGATCGATGTGCAGAGCTTCAAACCAGGATAAACACCAGCACCTGCTCGGATAAATTTGTCCTACCATTCAACCCAGTAAACAAAAGATTTTCCCCTCCTTTCTCTGCATAGCTAGGACAAACAGATCCTAATGTGCGCAATAGGTTGCGGCAAACTACGCGTCAGGTCATTTCCGCAGAGCAGTTATATATGTCTCCCGGCCCGTGATTTAGCAAGGTCTAGAGGCATCTTACAACTCTTCTGGAGAGACCCTGAAGACAGTGGCATGGTAGTTGCTAGCAACGGAGCATAATGAGAGGTTGATGCCTGAAAGGGGATCTGTGCCATTTGAAAGTGCGCACATCGGCTATGAGATCTTGGCCTATCTGGCTGAACACCCGGATTCCAGTGATACCGTCGAGGGAATCATAGAGTGGTGGCTGTTGGAGCACAAGATCGAATACCAGAGTGCACAAGTCAAGGAGGCACTGATAGATCTCGTCGCAAAGGGATTGATAGTAGAGGATAAACGCATGAACTCGCGGACTCGCTATCGTCTTAATCAGCACAAGCATGGAGAAATCCGAGTGCTCCTCGACCAGCAATCATATGATATGGGCCGCACCCGTGGAAGCGGCTGATAGCAAGTTATAATTAAACATAAACAATTTCTTATACTTAAAGTTACTTAAGGTGAGTAGCTAAGGGCGGTAGCCTGCGTTTATATTAACTTATGGTGCAGAAATGAGGAGTGAAGTAAAATTGTTCTCCTGTCAAAGACAAACGATTCTGGATGACAATGGATAGAGATGTAACGTTGCTTCATCATCATTATTATTAAAAAATGACTATGGAACACTGGTACTGCATCTATACAAAAGCCAAAAAGGAAGATCAGGTCTGTAGAAGGCTGATGGATACATCTGACATAGAGGTTTTTAATCCAAAACTGAAGAGAACACAGAAAAGAAATAGGGGAGGGGACGCGAGAGATGTGGTAGAGCCCCTTTTTCCCTGTTATATTTTTTCACGATTTAACCCTGGCAAATACTACCATATGATCAAATACACCAGTGGTGTTAAAAAAATTGTAGGCGATGGTGCCGGAAATCCCTATAGGGTGGATGAAAATGTAATAGCGCTGATAAAATCAAGAGCAAAAGATGGTTTTATTCGTTGTATGGAGAGATCGGATTTCACGGCGGGAGACAACGTGATAGTAAAGGAGGGTCCATTAAAAGGATTAATGGGAATCTTCCTTGGAGAGGTAAATGTCCGAGACAGGGTAATAATTTTACTCAGTGCGATAGCGTATCAGGCCAGAATTGAGTTAGAAAAATCCTTTATTGCCAGCGTCTGATTGCTCGGTTGTCTTGATATTGTCTGATGGGGGAACAAATTCCCAAAGCCATCCCAAAATACACCATAGAATCCTTTCAAAAAATGAAGCAGAAAACATCTACGGAGAACTATCGTAATAGTCTCGAACACCTTTTCGATGAACTCAGGCGGATTGATATCATGATCCGTCTCCTAGTCTTCAGATCTAGGATGGCGGCCCAAGGGGAGAGAGCCGAGTTCAGAGGTCTCTGCATCAAAGAAGAAGAGGTCGATACTATCCTAGCAGAAAATGATTCCTTCGGAATTCAGATGGAAAGAAATCCCAGCCACCTCAGCCCCCTTTTGGACCATCTCGCGAAATTAGAGACAAGCATCGCCGAAAAAAAGGTCAAGAGTCGCAGAAATGGAACAACGCTGCGGCTGGAAGAGCTCAAAGACTCATTCCTGCTTTCTCCCTTTGACGTTGATGTCCTTTTAATATCGCTCATACCGGAATTAGATCGTAAATACGAGATGCTTTACTCCTACCTCCAGGACGATGTGACCAAAAAACGACCCAGCGTGGACTTGGCATTGAAACTCCTGTGTCCGTCCTTCGAGGCCACACTGGAATCACGGAAACATTTTACACCCAGCGCCCCCTTATTTAAATGTCATCTCCTGCATTTACTCGACGATCCTTCACATCACCAGCCATCACTGCTCAATAAATATCTTAAGGTGGACGACCGTATCGCAAACCATTTACTGGACTTTGATGAAGTCGATGCCCGTCTTTTGTCCTACACCCGACACACCAAACCCCAGACTCAGCTGCAAGACCTGCACCTGCCCGCGGACATGAAACACCGCCTGAGAAGGCTCACCAAGGACAAAGGAGTCAGCAGTGAAGGACTGATCTTTTACTTTCAAGGGTCCTACGGGGTGGGCAAGCAGACTACGGCTGAGGCACTGTGCCGAGAACTGGGAATAGGGGTTCTCATTGTTGACGGAAAACGACTGCAGCATGTCGATGAAGCGGCTTTCGAAAACCTTATTCGTCTCATCGCTCGGGAAGCCCTGTTACAAAGATCAGCTCTCTACTGGGACAGCTTCGATACCTTGCTCGCGGACGACAAAAGTACCTGGCTGGAGGTGTTAGTGCGGGAATTGGAAGGCCGGAGGGGTTTGACATTCTTGGCTGGGGATACAACGTGGGAACCGCTGGATACCTTGCAGGAGGTGCCCTTTGTGCGGATTGAGTTTCCCCGTCCGACATATGCCGAAAGGGTCCAACTGTGGGGGATGGCGCTGGATGGCAATATGCCCTGTGGTGCTGACGTAGACCTGGCGGCACTGGCCAATAAATTTCGCTTCAGCGGGGGGCAGATCAAGGATGCGGCAGCCACGGCCCTCAACCTGGCACGCTGGCGCGAGCCCGATAGCAGCCACGTGACCATGACCGATCTCTACACCGCCTGCCGCTTACAATCCAACCGCACGTTGGCCACATTGGCACAGAAGATCACGCCCCATTATAGGTGGGACGACATCGTCCTGCCCACCGACCGACTAGAACAACTGCGGGAGATCTGCAATTATGTCAAATACCGCTCCCAGGTCTACGACGAGTGGGGCTTCGACCGCAAGCTGTCTCTGGGCAAGGGTCTCAATTGCCTCTTCGCCGGTCCCTCGGGCACGGGCAAGACCATGGCCGCAGAGATCATGGCCAATGAATTGGCGTTGGACCTGTACAAAATTGACCTTTCTACCGTGGTCAGCAAGTACATCGGTGAGACCGAAAAGAACCTGGCTCGCATCTTTGCCGAGGCCGAAACCTCCAATGCCATTCTCTTCTTCGACGAGGCCGACGCCCTTTTCGGGAGACGCAGTGAGGTGCGGGACTCCCACGACCGCTACGCCAACATCGAGATCAGCTACCTGTTGCAGAGAATGGAAGAATATGAGGGCATCGTCATCCTGGCGACGAATCTGCGCAAGAACATGGACGACGCCTTCGTGCGGCGTATGCACTTTACCGTCGAGTTCCCCTTTCCCGATGAAAGAAACCGCCGCCACATCTGGGGGAAGATCTGGCCTGACGATACCCCCCGTCGCTCAGACTTGGACCTGGACGTTATGGCACATCGCTTTGAGATGGCCGGGGGCAATATCCGGAATATCGCCCTTGCCGCCGCTTTTCTGGCAGCTGATGACGGTGGGAGTATCGGCATGACCCATCTCATCCGCGCCACAAAACGAGAATTTCAGAAGATGGGGAGGCTCTGTGATGAAAAAGACTTTAGTAAGTATGACAATAGCATCAAGACGTAATATGCGAAAATATATGAAGATATTCTGCGTTTTAACTTTTTTGATCCTCGTCATATGGGGAGGATACATGCAGCCGGCTCTGGCTCAATGCACGCGCACAGCCGTTGCCGAAAGAGACCTGGACGTCATGGATCGTCCGCCGACGTATAGCACCAAAGAGGGTTGGGTGTATGGCAAAAAGATCGCTACGATCCCTGAAGGGACGCAGATCAAAATCTGTGAGGAGCAGTCTATAGGATTCTTTGGTTCAAAGCAGCGCTGGCTTCGGATACAGTGGGGTACTTGTGCTGGGTGGGTCTACAGTGGGTATGTCACGGAAAGCCACAGGAACATCATGCGCCGCTTCTATGCCCTTGTGATATCGGATGCAAGAGCCCAACCACCCCTCAAAACACCCATGCTCCCGAACCCCTTAATCATCGGATCGTTCATTTGTCTTGTGTTAGGAATGATCGCCAAGAACGTCTTTGACTTCTACGTGAAAATGTCAGTCAAGGTAAGCATGAAGGCCCTTGTGATAAAGATTATTCCACCTCTTGTGATTTCACCCATTGTCTTTCTTGGGTTCATAACGTGGGCCGATCTTGGGGTTGAGACCGACATGGGGATGATAATTATATATCTTTTTGCCTTTCAAAACGGTTTCTTCTGGCAAGACGTTTTGGCACGACCTGCCAGAGCTATACAGAAGGTCTAGAGATCTATACTGAGTCCTTTTTAAAAACGCTACAGTTTCAGTAAGATTTGAAAAACATATAACCGTCCTTCATAAACCTTTAAAGCTTTAAAAGGAGGTTTACGATGCAAGATCATGAGCTGAAAAAATTAACTGAAAAACAGGGCCGACTCTCCCTACGAATATCAAAACGCCACGCGGAAGAGCCTGGCAAACAAAAGATCGTCTCGCCTCAGCCTGACCCCGTGCAGCACGTAATCTGCCGAGCCGGCGACGACACATGTGCAAAGGCTCACGCCTCTACGTTGAATCGCGCCACTGCTGGTCGACCGGATCTGAGTGCGAAGTCCCTGCTCCAGTTGCAGCGGCAGTATGGCAACCGCTACGTGCAGCGTGTGTTGGCCCTGGCCAAAAAGGCGGACAAGAACACAGAGGCCGCCCCCGAGGTGGAACAATCCATCCAGCAATCACGGGGCGGAGGGCAGGCACTCGATCGTGGTGTGCGCGCCCAGATGGAGTCCTCTTTTGGCGCCGATTTCAGCGGTGTGCGGGTGCATACCGGTGCCGATGCTGATGTCCTTAACCGTTCATTAAACTCCCGCGCCTTTACGACAGGCCAAGATATCTTTTTCAAAGAGGATGCGTACAGTCCTGGCAATTCCGGTGGGCGGGAGCTCTTGGCCCACGAACTGACCCACGTCGTACAGCAGACGGGCGACGAGGTCAGGCGCAAGCTTACCGTCGGCCAACCAGGTGACCGCTATGAGCAGGAGGCAGACCAGGTGGCACGGGCAGTAATACAGCAGGAGGCACAACCCATCCAAGAAGATGCGGACGAGAAGCTCGTGCAGCGACAGGTTGAGGAAGAGGAGGAAGAAGAGGAGCCGCTCCAGGCCAAGGAGGAAGACCCTTGGGTGCAGCGGCAGGTGCCTGAGGAGGAAGAAGAAAAGGCAGTTCCGTGAGGCTATACCCTATATAAACAGGAGAGTTGAGTTAATTGAAGAGAGCGTGATATGCGCGTTTGCTTAAAAACATCCGACAATGTAGAAACTACGCAGCAGCAGACTCGGCGATCTACACCTCCACAGCCTATCGGGACGCAAGCATTAACTACCGAACACCCCTTACTCCGAATGCAGCGGCTGTACGGAAATCGCTACGTGCAGCGCGTCTTGTCCCTGGTCAAAAAGGCGGACAAGGACGCAGAGGCCACCCCCGATGTGGAACGGGCTATTCAGCAATCACGAGGTGGAGGGCGGGCGCTCGATAGTGGTGGGACGCGTGCCCAGATGGAGCCGGCCTTCGGTGCCGATTTCAGCGGTGTACGGGGGCATACCGACACAGAATCTGACGCGCTTAACCGTTCTCTGAATACCCGTGCCTTCACGACGGGCCAGAACATTTTCTTCCGTCAGGAGGCCTATAATACTGGCAGTTCCGGGGGGCGTGAACTGCTGGCCCATGAACTGACCCATGTGGTGCAGCAGGCAAGCGGGGCACGACCCAAACTTGCCATCGGCCAGCCGGGCGATACGTACGAGCGGGAAGCGGAGGAGGCGACACGAACGGTTATTCAGAAGGAGCCAAAGCTTAAACCCAAAACCTCAGAGCAGGGGAACGTACGCAGACAATCTGAAGAAGAAGAGGAAGAACCTCTTCAAGCCAAAGACGAAGCTGGCCTAATGCAGCGGCATGAAGAGGAAGAAGAGGGACTGGTTCAGGCCAAGTCAGTAAATGCCCGAAGGCAAAGAAGTACGACCGAAGGACCGAGCATACTTCAGCTCAAGTCGCCCGATACCGGTGCCAAGGGAGGTGCACTAGAAGCAAGTGAAGAAAGATTAGTGCAAGACTTGATTACAGCGGGGAAAACTAACGAGAATACACTAACAAATGAACTGTTCTTTTATCGTCATCCTGAAGTTGATCGTAAAGCAAAACTCAAACCGGGGTCACCAGGGGCAAGGGAATGGATTGATATTCGAAATAATATCGTCCAACCAGCACTCAAATCACCGGTTTCCCCAGCAAAAATGCCTGCAACACCAGATAAGAAGTCCGTGACACCACTCTATGCAACTATCCTGCTGCCTCTAGGCAGAAGGCTAAAGAAACTGTTAAGTACGGTTGGATCAAGTATTAAATTTCTCTTCGGCCTATCTAGCCCAAAAGAAGAAACAAACCCTACAAAGGCCAATGCTGAGAATGAAGTAAAAAATACGCTTAAAGTAGCCCTGGACCTGGAGAAGGACCTCAGAAAGCGGCACCCGGACTATGCCAAGAAAGGTGGCTTCCAAGGCTATGGTACCGGGAAGGATCAGTACGTATGCACAACTTTCGCTGCGGAGGTGCTAAAGCGCGCAGGATATAAAATTACGGGTAAGGTCGACAAGAAAATAAACATCAATATCGATTGGAAAAAAGAAACAGGCGCGAAAAAACCGTCAAAAGAACAAAAACAGGAGGCTCTAGCAAAACTTCTTGAGGCGGACGACCCAAGAATTAAAGGTGTGGTGAATGCTCTTGTCAGTTCCGGTCAAGGGGTCGAAATAACACCCGAACAACTTCAGCCCGCAGACTTTGTCCAGTACTGGTACAAATCCAAAAAGGACATTGGGGGACATGTAGTGCAGGTGGTCAAGGTGCTTTCCCCAGGCAAGAAGATCCGGGCTCACGGCTCACACGGTTCCAAGCGAGGTGTTGCAACTATCACAGTTTATCTCACGAGTAAAAAGATGATGAAGGTTTACTGTGTTCGACCGACGTAATCCCTGATGTTGAGATAGATTCATGTCAGACCGCGGTTCAGGAGACAAAAATTGGAATCTGGGAAAAGAGTATAAGTCATTAAATGTGAATTTCAACAAAGGTTAGAGATTGCAAATTCTGAAAGGAGCATATCTTTGAGAAATTGGTTGGCTTAAAAAAGAAGAATCCATTCTTCAGATAAACCCAAGGAATCAAGGACCATGCGAATAAAAACCCAGGATGAGAAAAAAATAATCCCTTCGCCTCACCTGCGTAATGAAGTAGCCGAGGGCCTACTCTACACCCACAGCCGGCTCAATGCCACTGCCAAGAAGACCCTGGAGGCGGCGTCGTTTCTCTATGCGCTGGTCGAATTGCTGAGCGAGAAGGGTGTCATCACTATCGAGGAACTGGATGAGCGCAAGCGGGTCGTAGGGGAGCGATTGGTAGAGCAGTTTCGCAAGAACGGCAACGGCGTCGTGCTGCAGGACCCTGAATACGACAAGTACACTTTCAAGGACAGAGTGGAGATAGACTGTGCCAGCCGGGTGCATCTGTGTCATGCCGTATGCTGCCGGCTCCCCTTTGCCCTTTCCAAGCAGGACATCCGGGAGGGGATCGTGCACTGGGACCTTGGGCAACCCTACCTGATCGCCCACAATGGAAACGGCACCTGCTGCCACCTTGATCCTCTTACCCAGCGCTGCTCCGTGTGGGAGCACCGGCCTGTACCGTGCCGGGGCTTCGATTGCCGTCAGGACAAGCGCATCTGGTTGGACTTTGAGGGGATGATCATCAATCCGGACATCAATAAACCAGACTGGCCCGGCTGTTTAACCCAAGAAAAAAGGAAATGAGAAGGAACCATGATTCACGATCTGGATAAGACCCTGGAGGAACTGCTCAAACACGACCTGCCGCCGGATTTGGTTTCCCAGGTGACCATCAGCTTTGCCACCCCTGACGATGAGTTCCCCGGGGCTGTAGTTACCCCGCCGGCCATTGACCTTTTTCTCTACGATGTGCGGGAGAACCGCGACCTCCGCTCTAACGAATGGATCATGGAAAGAAACAGCGACGGCACCACTACCAAGAAACGCCCGCCGGTACGGGTAGAGTGCTCCTACTTGGTTACGGCCTGGCCGAGCGACAGTGTCCCCAACCCTGCCCAGGATGAGCACCGTTTGCTCGGCGAGGTGATGAAGGTGCTGCTGCGCCACTCCACCATCCCGGCCGTGGTGCTCCAGGGAAGCCTCCAGGGGCAGGAACCCCCCTTGCCGGCGATCACCCTTCAGCCGGGCCGCCTGCAAAGCTTGGGGGAGTTTTGGCAGGCCCTGGGTGGAAAACCCAAGGCGGCCCTCAACTACACCGTGACCTTTGCTGCAGAGGTCCATAAGCCGGTTGAGGCTGAGATGGTCTTCGACAAGATGCTCAAGTTCCAACTGGAAAAAGAGGTGGCGCCGTGAGCGCGTGGGCGATCGTCCGCCATCAGGTCGCCATCGCCGGAAGCGTGACCGATGTCCAAACGGACAAAGCCATTGATAAAGCCCAGATAGAGATCACTGACGGGCCTTCGGAGTTCCTTGACTTCGTAGCGGCTCGGTCCAAACAACACGGAACTCAATGGGAGTCCATGGTCGAGCGGCTCGACCGGACCCGAACAGCACCTGACGGCCATTTTCACTTCATGGATCTGCCTGATGGCGACTATACCCTGACCGCCTCGTTACCGGGTTTTGGCAGTCGTTATGGTACAGCTGAGAATAGCGCGACGGTGACGCGAGATACCGATGGTAACATAACCATGGCGACTGTTGAGATTCCCCTCCCCCCCACTGCCCTCAAAGGACGCATTAGAGAGCAAGGCACCAATGATCCTATAGTCATGGCCGAGGTACGGCTCAAGGGGAGCGGAGAACGAACCTTCACCAACAACGAGGGGCGATATCTTTTGACCGGCCTGGAGATAGGAAGGCGAACGGCGCTGGTCTCTGCCCGGGGATACCAGCCGGCCTCCAAGAACAGAATACTTAACAAGAGCGGTCAGGTAAAAAACTTGAATTTTAACTTAACAAAATAAGGCAAAAAGAGGGAAAGGAGGGATGCATGGACGATATTCAACGATTTTGTATGGTGGATCAGGCATAGGGGGGAGTTTCAGTAACCCCAGTATCCAATAAATCTTAGAAAGAAAGGAGTTTACCATGGCCGTTTATCAAGCACCAGGAGTTTATGTCGTGGAGGAACCCTCAGCTGTTCAGCCTATTGCCGGCGTGGGTACCAGTACGGCAGGATTCATCGGGTTTATCGAAGATGATCCTCTCGATATTCCTGTTAAGCGTATTACCGCCGAGCAAATTGGAACCGGTGATGGTACGAACACGACCTTCAATCTGGATAATTACCCGGTCCTAACAGATGACGGGACATTTGAAATTAGGATCAACGGTACCCCGGACGCGGGCGCTACGCTCTCGAACGTCGACGAAGACGAGATCTCTCAAGTAACCTGTGCCTCAACGCCCCTAGATGGTGCCTCGATCACTGGTGATTATATCACGAAATCTACGTTTTCGCCCGCCGCGGCTGGCGAGGTAAAGCTCTGCACGAACTTTGGTGAGTTCAAGAAGTACTTTGGTGATTTTTCAACAAACGACGATCAACGTAAACTGGCCCACGCCGTGTATGGTTTTTTCAACAACGGCGGTACCCGATGTTACGTCATGCGCGGGGAAGAACTCAGTGATCTTCAAGAGCCAACCGCGTTAGAACCATTTGAGGCCATCGATGAAATTGCCTTGGTGGCAGCGCCCGGCATCAGTGACGAAACCGTTCAGACTAACCTGCTCAACCACTGCACAAAGACCACTGATCGCTTTGCGATTCTCGATAGCAAAGAGGAGGTCACAGATGGTTTGACAAAGGATAACATTGAGCCACCTGATAACTCCGACTACGGAGCCTTCTATTTCCCCTGGATTCAGGTGTTTGATCCAGTGACAATGTTGACGCAGCCTAACTCAGATGGCCGTATGTTCATCGGCCCCAGTGGACATCTGGCCGGCATTTATGCGCGTGTCGACACCGAGCGCGGAGTTCACAAGGCACCGGCCAATGAAGTGGTTCGTGGTGCCCTCGGCCTGACATATCAGATTAGCAAGGCCGTGCAGGAGGGTCTTAATCCAGATGGCATCAACTGTATCCGCGACCTCAACGGCAACATCCGAGTGTGGGGCGCTCGTACCATTGGTGGCGATGCAAACGGAGAATGGAAGTATATCAATGTCCGTCGCCTGTTTCTCTTTTTGCGAGAGTCCATTGATGAAGGCACTCAGTGGGTGGTGTTTGAGCCCAACACCCCGGATCTGTGGGCCAAGATCAGGCGCAACATCACCGCCTTTTTGACCAACGTATGGCGGGCCGGGGCCTTGTTCGGCACCACGCCTCAAGAGGCCTTTTACGTCAAGTGCGACGAGGAGACCAACCCGCCCGAGGTGCGCGATCTGGGACAGGTGGTGACGGAGATCGGTGTGGCCGTAGTAAAGCCGGCCGAGTTCGTCATCTTCCGCATCAGCCAGTGGGCTGGACCTTCAGCTTAGTAGTTGAAGAGAGCAGATTACCACTATCTCGGAGCAGCTGATGCAAACGTATAAGACACCCGGCGTCTACGTAGAGGAAAAGTTCCTGCCCCCGGGCGTTGAACTACCCACAGGCGTACCGGCGTTTCTTGGGTATACCGCGGAATGCCCCAGGGATGATGAGGACGAGAAAAAATTCTACATCCCCCAGCTCATCACGCTGTGGCCCCAGTTTGAAGAGTACTTCGGCAAGCCACTCTCCGACAATTACCTGTCTTATGCAGTACGAAGTTTCTTCGAAACCGGTGGAACGTTATGCTATGTAGTACCTCTCGATGACGCCATCGCTCCTACGGAGACGCTGAGTAAGGGACTGGATGCGCTGGCGCCCTTGGACACAATCGATTTGCTCTGCGCACCGGACATTATGTGGTTGTTCCAGCAAGGGGAGCTGCCATCTGAGAATGACGTTTTGAAACTGCAAGCAGCGGTCTTGAAACATTGTGAAACCCTTGATGATCGACTTACCATACTGGATTCAATACCCAGCGCCACCGAGGCCGAGGTGAAAGATCAGCCGGAGAAAATACGACTACAGGAAGGCCTTACCGGAACAAACGGCGCCCTCTACTATCCCTGGGTCCGCGTGCCGGATGGTCCGGCCGCGACCAGCGGCTTTATTCCCCCGTGTGGTCACGTGGCCGGGGTTTATGCTCGGAGTGACCAGCGGGTTGGCGTGCACAAGGCGCCGGCAAACGAGGTCTTGGAGGGCGTGCTCGATCTAGAGGTCAATCTGACCGATGCCCAACAGGGTGAGCTGAATCCGATGGGTGTCAATTGCCTGCGCGCCTTTCCAGGACGCGGCATCAGGGTATGGGGTGCTCGCACCCTGGCAGCGGAAGATAACGCCGAGTGGAAGTACGTCAACGTGCGGCGTCTGTTTCTCACCGCCGGCCGTTGGATCGAGCGCGCTATGGCCTCGGTGGTGTTCGAATCGAATGATCATAAATTGTGGGCACGCATCGTGCGCGAGTTGACCGCCTACTTCAATGGTCTGTTTCAGAAAGGCGCTCTCAAGGGGCGGACAGCCCAGGAGGCCTTTTACGTCAAATGCGACGCTGAGACAAACCCCCGTGAGGTGCGTGAGGAGGGTATGGTGATCACAGAGATCGGTCTGGCGCCGACGAGTCCCAATGAGTTCGTCGTTGTTCGCATCATCCACGGCGCCGGCGGCGTCACTATTACCGGACCTATGCGGCCCGGATAACAAACAAGGAGGTGCAATTATGCCAGTAGGAGACAGGAAAGATCCGTATCGAGCATACAACTTTTTGGTGGAAATTGACGGCATCACCCGTGCCGGGTTCCGGGAGTGCTCAGGGTTGGATGCCAGCCAGGACCCCATCGATTATCGCGAGGGGACTGATCCCTTGACCGCGCGCAAGCTGCCCGGCTTGAATAAGTATTCCAATATTTCCCTCAAGTGGGGCATGACCGATGACGCAGAGCTCTGGGATTGGCGCAAGAAGGCCATGGACGGGGAGATCGAGCGCAAGAACGGTTCTATTGTCTTCATGGACGACACGAGCACAGAAGTGATGCGTTGGAACTTCCGTGAGGGTTGGCCCACCAAGTGGACAGGCCCGAGCTTTAATGCCACGGGCAGTGAGGTCGCCATCGAGACCTTGGAAATCGTCCATGAGGGCGTGGAGAAGGCGTGATGATGCAGACAGAGTTTACCTTTACCTTACCACGCGGTTATGTGGACGCAGAGGGCACTGTGCACCGCGCAGGCGTGATGCGGCTGGCCACTGCCTACGATGAGATCGCGCCTATGAAAGACCCTCGCGTGCAGGCCAACCCGGGCTTCCTGGTCATCATCCTGCTTGCGCGGGTCATCACCAAGCTGGGAGACATGGAGCACATCAACCCCAAGGTCATCGCGGGGCTCTTCTCAGCCGACCTGGCCTTCCTGCAGGACTTTTACCGGCGCATCAACGAGAACGGCCACAATCGCCTGGCAGTCTCCTGCCCCCACTGCGAGAAGGAATTCGAGGTGGAGGTTAGCGGCGCGGGGGGGTAATGGGCTACCCCTCGGATAGGCTGTTCGAGGAGGTAGCCTACGTCGCCTATCACTTCCACTGGCCGTACGATCAGATCTTGTTGATGGAGCACCGCGAGCGGCAGCAGTGGGTAGAGGAGATCGCCAAAATCAACAGAAAACTCGCAGAAGGCTGAATACTGTCCTCAGCCCGAGAAAGGAGTGGTCCATGACGACGTTGGGTTTCAACGCTGCCTTTGCCGCTGGTTCAAGCCTCCTGGGCATTCGCAATGACCCTTATCTATCCTTCAATTTCCTGGTTGAGATCGAGGGGTTGTTGGTCGGCGGCTTCAGCGAGGTCACCGGCCTCCAGATCGAGACCGAGGTTAAGGATTATCGAGAGGGCGGCCTGAACGAATACATCCATAAACTGGCAGGCCCGACCCGCTACCCGGCCAACCTGACCCTCAAGCACGGCTTGATCGACATCGAGACCCTGTGGAGTTGGCACCAGGATATAACGCAGGGCATCATCGAGCGCAAGAACGGCACCATCTACCTGCTGGATCAAAAGAGGCTGCCGGCCATGTGGTGGGATTTTATGGAGGCTTATCCGGTAAAGTGGAGTGGGCCGGACCTCAATGCCGGGTCCAGTACCGTAGCCATGGAGGCGGTGGAACTGGTGCATAAGGGTATATCAAAGCCGATGCTGAGCAGCCTGGTTTCAGCAGCGAGGGGTATCGCCGGCGCGGCAACGCAGTTGTTGTGAGCTATGGACGGAAAAGACCAGATAGATGATCGGACACCCTCAGGGTCTCGCTTGAACGCTGAAGAGGACCCGGTGATGGATTCGCAAGTAGGACAGCGCATCTGGGGACGCTACGGCACATCGCCGGGAGTCATCCCGCTCGATAGCGTGCTGCAGCGCGCCGGTTACAAGACCCAGTTCGGCATAAGTCGGCTGCCGCTCCTGGTCGACATACAGCGGCGTTGGGCATTTGCAAACGCACCGTTCCAACATAGCTGGCCCACGCTACCCTACGCGTATCCAACCATCATTGCAGATGACTTGTCAACAGCAACCGCTGTTTCTGAGCCATCGAGCAGGCCTGGGCTGACAGGGCAGGTGTCTCCCGCTGCACCTACGAATGTACTGCAACCGACGATCGAGGGAGGAGGACGGTCCAACGAACCTCTTACTGCCGCAACCGCTAAGATCAGCACCGGTCTGAACAATTCTGGGGATAGTATGCTTGTTCGGTCTCTCCAGAGAAAGGCCGTTACTGCTGAGCCGGCACGCCCAGCAACTCCCGCGCCGGTTTATAACGGAGTGATGACTCACCCCGCGTCTTTTTCAGTTGAGGGTGGATCGCAGCCGGTAGTAATTGATGACGGACAGCACACAGCTGAGACTCCTACAGTTTCCCCTGCGACCAGCACAGGCCAGTTGGGAACAACTATTCTGCAACGCTACTTGCATGGCCCAGCTGCAAGAACGGTACAGAGACCGACACTGCCGGACAGCCGCTTAACAGGCGATATCCGTGAGAATGTCACACCTTCGATCTCGCAGGGTAAAAAGGGGCCGACACAGCAGCCGGCAGTCGTAGCAGTACACCCTGCCGTAAAGACCGCAACTGCAATGCCCCCTGCGAGCGGCACCGGCGACTGGGGGAGCGCTATCTTGCAACGGCATCTGAACCGTCCTTCTGAAAGGATCATCCAACGCACCATGGCAACATCCGAGCCGGTACGCCCAGCAGCCCCCGCGCCGGTTGATAACGGAGTGATGGCTCACCCCGCGTCTTTTTCAGGTGAGGGGGAACCGCGGTCGGCAATCGATGTTGGACAACAAACAGCTGAGACTCCTACAATCTCCCCTACGACCAGCACAGACCAGTTAGGAACAGCCATCCTGCAACGCTACCTGGATGGCCCAGCTGCAAGAATGGTACAGAGCACAGTTGCCACACCACGGCAGACGCTGCCGGACAACCGCCCAAGAGGAGATATCCGTGAGAATGTTGGCCCTTCAATCTCGCAGGGTAAAAAGGGGCCGACACTGCAGCCATCAGTCGCAGCAGGACAATTTATGGCAGAGGCTGGAATTGAAAAACCTGCTATGAAGAGCAGTGATCATTTCGGAACAACCATCCTGCAACGCTACCCGAACGGTCCGTCAGAATGGATCATTCAGCCTATGGTAAAACCACCCGTGCTGGTGCCCCACGACAAAGGTACTTCATGGTCGCGTCAGACAACACATCGTGAGAGAACCACAGATATGGTGGAAGGAATGGTTAACAGGCCGGTTCGCTCCGGCGATACGTTCTTTGATGCAACATCAGAGATGCCTGTATGGAGAGTAGCGAATCGGCATGTTGAAAAAACAGCGGTTGACAATGCAATGCCGTTTCAAAATCATCCAGCCAAGGGTTACCGATTCGACATGCCCGGGGTCCCTGCGGCACCCACTGGACGCCTGCCGTCTATCCAGACACAGCAGGAGACCGCGTCAAGCACCAGTACTGCGATACCAGCTGCCCCTCCTCCCGTGGAGCTGCCGACGCGGACGGCAACAGAGCCGGCATCGGAGGTGGACGTAATGGGGGTGGCGGATCAGGTATACGAGATACTGGTAAGTCGTCTGGCATCGGAACGTGAGCGGAGAGGATTATAAGACATGGCTTTGGAGAAGGCATTCATAAAACCTGATAAGGAAGAATCGATTCCGGTTCTCTTCAATCCCACCCAATACAGCCTCAATAAAGGGAATCAAATTGCCGAGATCGGCATCCCGGGGCTGGGTTCCCCGATCTTACAATATGTACGAGGCAACACCCGCACGCTGACGATCGAACTGTTCTGTGATACCTACGAGCAGCAGACCGATGTCCGCAATTACACAGACAAGATATATGGCCTGCTGGGTATCACGCGCAAGACGCATGTGCCGCCCGTCTGCACCTTCACCTGGGGCAAATTTGAGTTTCGCTGCATAGTGGAAAGCGTCAACGGACAGTTCATCCTATTCCTGGGTGACGGCACGCCCGTGCGCGCCACACTGAATGTGACCCTTAAGGAATATATTGAAGTCAAGGTCGAGGTTCGTCAGAATCCAACTGAGTCGTCCGACCATACAAAAACCCATACGGTGAAACGAGGTGACACGTTAAGCAGCATTGCTGCGGCTGAGTACGATGATCCAAGCAAGTGGCGCCCCATCGCCGAGACTAATGACATCGCTAACCCGAGAATTCTGGAACCGGGCCAGGTACTCGTTCTGCCACCCTTGACGTAACCTAGGGGAAATCACCATGTCTCCAAACTATCTCGCACCTGCCTTTACCGTTGAGATCAATGGCACCGGCCTGGAGGCCGATATCTCAAAATATATACAGCAGATTTCAGTGATCAGCGAGCGTGATAGTATGGATAACTTCAGTTTTTCCGTTGCCAATCCTTACCCACAGATGCGCTGGACACACGAAGAGAAGGATGCCAAGCTCTTCTCTATCGGCAACGCGGTGACCATCTCAATGGGATATGTCGGTGAGGAACAGCAGATGATCGCCGGTGAGATCACCAAGGTCAGTGCTAGTTTCCCCTCAAGCGGCACACCAACCCTCAATGTCGAAGGTCACACGTGGCTCCATCGACTCACTCGGCGTCAGCGCACTCGGACTTTCCGTAAGCTCAATGATAAACAGATTGTCGAACAGATTGCTGCGGATCACGGGCTGACTCCACAAGTCGAGGAGACAACGGAGACTACGACAGCCCATGCATCCGTAACGCAATCAAACAAAACCGACTTTGACTTTCTGAAAGATCGGGCACAACGAATTCACTTTGAAATCCGCGTTGAGGACAAAACACTGATCTTTTGCCCCGCACACGCAACGACAGGCCCCATCGTTACGCTGGAATGGGGTAAAACCCTGCAGAGCTTCACGCCCTCGATGAACGCCCGGGGGCAGGTCAATCAGGTGACCGTGCGTGGCTATGATCCTCAGGCAAAGAAAGCAATCATAGGCCGGTTCACCGGCACCGGTTCCGGGGGGCAGAGCGGCCCGGAAGTGGCTGAGCAGGCCTTCGGCAGGGGGGAGGAAGTGCACGTTGACTATCCTGTTGCGTCTCAGGCGGAGGCCGATCAACGAGCACAGGCGATATACAACGAGCGGATACGACGTTTCATCACGGGGAGCGGGACAACGATTGGATTGCCCATGTTGCGGGCTGGACAAACAATCGAACTAAAAAAGCTTGGGCCGTTCAAAGGCACATATCGCTTGAATCAGGTGACCCACACGATAGGCTCAGGTGGATACACGACTAGTTTTAACGGAGAGTGGTTTCAATGACAAAAGCGAGGCTGCTGGATCTGCTCATGCCTCCCGGCGTCGAGCAGATTGGAAAGAAAATCTACGGCGTCGTCATCGGCATCGTCACCAACAACCAGGATCCCGACGGGCTGGGCCGGGTCAAGGTGTGTTTCCCCTGGCTGTCGGATGAAGACGAAAGTTGGTGGGCACGAATCGCCACGCTGATGGCGGGCAACGAGCGGGGTGCCTACTTCCTTCCCGAAGTGGGTGATGAAGTGCTCGTGGCTTTCGAGCACGGCAATATACGCTTTCCCTATGTACTCGGCGCCTTATGGAACGGGCAGGATGCGCCACCTGAAAGCGAACCCCTAAACGGTGACGGCAAGGTGGTCAAGCGCGTTATCAAGTCCCGCAGCGGTCACGTCATCCGCCTGAATGACGAGGATGGTAAAGAGAAAATCGAAATTATTGACAAGAGCGAAAAGAACAGCATCGTTTTTGATACGGCCGCAAATACAATTTCCATTACCGTGGATAAAGATATTACTCTGTCGGCAACCCAAGGTACAATCAAGTTGGATGCGCAGAAAATCGAAATCAACTCCTCGGCGGACGCCAAGATCAAAGCCGGAGCCGGGATGGATGTGGAAGCAAGCGCAACGATGAACATTAAAGGTGCGACGGTGAATATCAATTAAACGTTCGATGTCCACCGTCCGCTGACCGAAGGCAAGGTCAACAGATCGTTGTCCGTGGACACAGACAGAGAGCAGCGAATGTTTCTTGAAGGGAAGTAATGGTTTTCAAATTCGAGAAATTGGAAGTGTGGCAGCTTTCCATGGAATTTTATGATCTTATATATGGCATAGCCTCTCTGCTACCGCAAGATGAACAATATAACCTCAAATCACAAATGATCAGGACAGCGACTTCTATTTCTTTGAATATTGCAGAAGGCTCCACGAGTCAAAGCAATGCTGAATTTAAAAGATTTATTGGGATTTCCATTCGCTCGTGTATTGAAGTGGTTGCTTGCCTACACTTGGCAAAAAGGCAAGATTATATAACTGAAGATGCCTTTTTGAAAGTTTACAATTTTGCAGAAAAGCTTTTTGCTAAATTACAGGCGCTCAAGAAAAGTTTGAAGCAAGTAATATCAACAAGTAACAAGCGGCAGACAGCGGACAGCTGACATAAGGTTTATCTATGGGCCTACCCGCAGCCAAACAGGGCGATCAGGTCGTTGCAACGGATATACATATTGTGATGATCCCCAGTGGTGCTGGGCCGGTACCGACACCCCTTCCCCATCCCTTCATGGGCATCATTGACAACAACCTCAGTTCGGACGTGAAGATTATGGGTATGCCTGCCGCGACGGCGGACTCCACGGCAACAAATACGCCCCCCCATATTCCCCAGGGCGGACCATTTCAGAAGCCGCCCATGAACCAAGCGACGATCAAAATGGGCAGCGTGACGGTGAAGATCAATGGAAAGATGGCGGCGCGTAATGGCGATATGGCCATGACGTGTAATGATCCCGCAGATCTGCCTGCTGGCACTGTCGTCGCCGTCGGCGCGGTGCTCATTGGAGGATGAGAGGATATTTATGACCAAAGATTTTTTGGGGGTTGGGTGGAAATTCCCCGTAGATGTGGACGAAGGCGCCCAAATCTCCAAGGCCCGCTATGAGGAGAGTATCCGTCAAGCGATCTGGATCATCTTAGCGACGGCCAAGGGGGAGAGGGTGATGAGGCCGGACTTCGGCTGTGGCATCCACGAACTGGTCTTCGCCCAGAACAACGCAACCACTGCCGGCATGGCCGCCTTCCATGTGAAAGAGGCCTTGAGCCTCTGGGAGCCCAGAATTGAATTAATCACCGTCGACGCCTTTCCCGAGGAGAAGACGACAACGCAGCCTTCCTCATTAGGAGAAAAACTCATCATAAGCATCGAATATCGGGTCATCGCCACCAATTCAATCTTCAATCTCGTTTATCCCTTTTATTTGACAGAAGGGGCCGGTTCATGAACGACAATCCATCACTCGATAAGAGAAGTGCTGAGGATATTGTTGCACAGGCGAAGGTGCTTGTATCCAGCTACGCCCCCGAATGGACGCAAGAGGGTGAGCTTGGCCTGGCCCTCTTCTATCTCTTCTCGCGCTTGATGGAGGTGTTGATAGACAGACTGAATCAGGTCCCTGAAAAGAACTTTCTCGCCTTTCTTGACGTCTCAGGCGTCGTGCCCCTCCCCCCGAGAGCAGCCAGGGCGCCGGTGAGATTCATCCTGGCGGATGGTGCAGAGAATGATGGATTCGTTCCTCAGGGGACACAACTGGCTACCACCCTCCCGCCGGAACAGGAGCCCCTCACCTTTGAAACGGAAAAACATCTTATTGTTTCCCGCTCTCAGTTAAAGATGCTCTTTTCCCATGACCCAAGCGACGATCGCTATACCAACCTCGGGAAAGGTGAGGATAATGTCCTGACAGCCAACGAAAACAACGAAAGCAAGGAATTCGCTGCCTTTGTGGGCACAGATCTCATCCCACACAAGCTTTTTATGGCACAGAATGAACTATTCAATATCAATCATCCTACGCAACTTACCCTCATCTTTATATTAAATGAGGTTACGGATACGTACATGAGTTTCTTCGAAAATGAACCAAAGGAACTTGCATGGAAGATCGGGCCGATCGATCAGCCGTACGATATAAGCCCCACAAGGGTGGAAAGCGATAACGATAATGACAAGATCAGCGTTGTATTTGAAGGGGTGAGCAGCATCGCTACGGCGACAATAAACCAGGTTGATGCCCGCTGGCTCTGGGCGGAGACAATTGAACCCCTGCGCTCCGATCAGGCTTCTCTTGCGATGCAGTCGATCAAGGTCCGTTCGGAGGCGGTCGGCATCCAACCGGAACTGGCATTTTTCAATGCGGTCCCTATAGATAACGCTCGTGATTTCTATCCCTTTGGAGAACAACCAAAGACCAATGACACCTTTTTTCTGGCAGGGCATGAGGCCTTCTCGCGGGACGGCAGCAGAATAAAGATTTTGTTTGATTTCCACCCCGGCGTTCCGGGGCCAGATGACATTAAGCTGGAGTGGGAGTTCTGGGACGGGGGTCATTGGAAACTCATTGGGAGGACAGATGCAACTGAGGTCGATACACCCCTGGGTATATATGCATTTCTCGATTATACCAATGCCTTTACGAGTGATCAGGAAGGAATAATTATCCTTGATAACCAGGAGAATGAGATCTTAAGCATTTTCACACTGTCTGAGGACGTGACATTGGATATTGCACATGATGAAGATGAAATTGATACATTTCAATTGACCGTTAAGCCTGGAACGGAAGAGGTTGAGGTATTTGATAAACTGACTATGGCTACTGTTGAAAGCAAGATCAACGGGAAATCCAAATATATTATAGTCAAAGACCTGCGAAGTCCATCGGCACCTCCTGGTAATCGGCCTGCAGAGCAGACTAACATCATCAATACGCCCTATCCACGAATAGAATTTGACTGCCCGAAGATAGAGAAGAGAGAAGTCAATGGTGAGGAAAATTATTGGATTCGGGCGTGCATTATCAGTGGTAATTATGGTGAGGAGGGAAAACTCAAACCACAGGAGGGTGTAGAGACGCCAACATCCCTTGAAGAGTGGCAATATATACCACCGAGTTTTGATCCGCCAATTATTAGTTCGTTAGATATCTCCTATGCATATAGCGAAGATAATGCCAAAACGCTCTCCTCCTGTTTGACATATAACAATTTCAGCTATAAGACCTGCTCAGAGATTCCTACAGGAGGTTCCTTCTCACCCTTTATCCGCCCTTCAGAGACCGAGCCTGCACTCTATCTAGGCTTTGACAAGGACAAGCCCTTGCCCAACAAGGCTTTGAGTCTCTATGTTGCAGTGGAAGCTCGTTCGATAGAGCAAACAGAGCAGGAACCCCGTGTGGTCTGGGAGTATTGGAACGGCGCCCTATGGAAAAATCTGGGGGTGCACGATGAAACCAGGAATCTTACCGAGTCAGGCATGGTGGAATTCACAGGACCGATAGATTTCAAGTCCACGAATATCTTTGGTAAGGATTGTCGCTGCTGGATTCGGGCGAGATTGGAGCAAGGGGGAAAATCAACCTTTACGCTCCTCGGAATCTACCCGAACACCACGTGGACAAAAAACTGCGTGACCATTACCGATGAGATCGTGGGGTCGAGTCCGGAAAAACCTGATGCAACATTTACCCTGTCACATGCCCCGGTACTGGAAGGGCAAAGGATTGAAGTCAGGGAGCCTGAAAGGCCCGGCAAAGAAGAGCTCGATACCCTGATTAAGGAGGAGGGTGTAGACGCCATCAGCCCCGTCACTGATGGTGAAAATGAGTCAAGGGAGTATTGGGTGCGCTGGCATGAGGTGGATCATTTTCGCCTCTCCGACACGAAAAGTCGCCATTACACGATCGATCGATCCACCGGCCGGATCACCTTCGGCGATGGGGTCCATGGCATGATTCCACTCGCAGGGCGGAACGATATCAGGGCTGTTTACTACCAGACCGGTGGCGGCGAAGACGGCAATACTGTTCCAAGAAACGCCGTAACCGCATTGAAACGATCTATTCCATTCATAGACAGTGCGTATAACGTCGAAGCAGCAGGGGGCGGTTCCGACGCAGAAAAACCCGAGCATATCACGGAGAGGGGCCCTCAGGCGATAAAACATCGCGATCGAGCGGTCACCTGGGAGGATTACGAATGGCTTGCCAAAGATGCGTCACTTCAGGTGGCCAGGGCCAAGTGTCTCCCCGCCACAAACGCAGACAATGCCGGCAGAAGTACCCTGATCCTTGTGCCGCACAGCGCTGACCCTGAGCCGTTTCCCTCGCAGGGGCTTATCAGGGAGGTGAGAGGCTTCTTGAAAACGAGAAGAATCGCGACGGCGAATCTCGACATCGTCAGGCCTACCTACACGAATGTCTCGGTACAGGCCACCATCTATCCTCAGCATATTGAAGAAGCGGATCACGTTCGCAATCTCGTCAAGACAAACCTGGAGGCCTTCTTTCATCCGTTAATGGGTGGCCCTGACGAAGAGGGGTGGGAATTCGGCCGCGATGTCTATGTATCAGAAGTCTGCAAGGTCATTGAAGACACGGCAGGTGTCAACCACGCCGAGGATGTGAAGGTTTCCGATGGTACGCAGTACGGAGAGTACGTCGAGGTAGGAGAGGACTCCCTGGTAGCGTCAGGAGAACATCAGGTCGCTATCGCTGGCGAGGGTGAGGGTGCCGAGGCGGGGGTCTTGCCTGCTCAGCCCCAATTTCTCGGTAATACGAACTCAAAAGAGCTCCATGACTTGCATAATGTCCAACCCAATTGTCAGGTTGACGAGATACTTCCAAAGAACAAGAAGTACTTTGCGTCGATCGACGAGGCATTGGCAGAGGGCTATGATCCTTGTGCCTGGTGCTTCGGGCCTGATCAGTCTACCCGTTAGAGGGGACAGCGATGCCGATTACATTGCCCAATCTCGATAATAGGACCTTCACCGATCTCCTCGCGGAGATGAGAAGCCTCATTCCGCGCTATGGCAAGACGTGGACCAACTATAACCCCTCCGATTCGGGGATCACCCTCCTTGAGCTCCTGGCATGGCTGGCCGAGATGGTCCTGTACCGCTTGAACCGCATACCGGATCGGTCTTATCTGTCGTTTCTTGAATTACTCGGGGTGGAGCCGTCAGGCCCCCGGGCCGAGATTACCTTTGTAATCAATGAAGATCCGTTGGATCCGTTGCCAGACGAGTTTGTCATAAAGCGCGGTACCCAGGTTGCTGCAATAATCGATGATTCAACCGGAGAAGAGGTGGTCTTTGAGACACTCGCTCCCGTCTACTACGAAGAAGGGAGATGGGATAAAACGAAGGCAAGCTGGATCTTCAAGACAACTGCGGTGAATACCATCGAGATTACAGACGAGCTCTTAGGTATCAGTGACGGATCACCGAAGCAGGAATTCCCTTTCAGCCACCGGCCAGTCTTTATCAATACAGGTGATGAGTCATATGCGGGCAACCCTCTGATTGAAGAGTGGGTATATAAGAATGATCTGCTGGAATCCGAACCGGACGACCAGCATTTCAGTGTTGAACAATTGGCAGGGCTGGTGAGGTTCGGTAATGGCAAACTCGGTGATGACGAACATGGAAAGATTCCCCCTGAGGGAGCGGAGATAGTCTGTACTTATCGGAAACTGGGAGGGCTCACAGGAAATGTGGAGGCAGAAAAGATAACCATCCTAAAGGAGTTCCGTTCAGATCCAGCAGTTGATCCTTTGAAGGTAACGGTAACCAATGAGTACCCTGCCTCAGGGGGGAGGGAATCGGAGGGCCTGGAGGATCTGTTAAAAAAAGGCCTGGAGACAATGCAGGACCGATACCGCGCTGTCTCGGATGAGGATTTTGATGATCTGGCCAAGCAAGCCGCCCCCGGGAACGTTGCCCGGGTCAAGGTAGTTGCTGACAGCGATCTTACAGCAACAGCTCCCCAAGCGGAAGGTCATGTGAGCGTCATCCTCCTGCCGACTATCGGATATCTTGAAGTACCCCAACAGGTAACCTGTCTCGAATTCAAACAGGCCCTGGAGAGTTATAAAACAGAGACACTCTGTGCGGATATCTTGCAATACCTCGACGATCACCGGTTGGTTACGACCAGATTGCATGTTGTTCCCCCTCAGCTGACCGAGGTGAGTCTGGAAATACTGGTGAGAGCAAAATCAGGAGTCGCTGTTCAGACGTTACAGGACACCATTAAAGACATTGTCGCTACCTTTTTGGACCCGTATAGAGGGTGGGAGGATGGGGGTGGATGGCCCTTTGGGCGCGATGTCTACCGATCGGAACTCTATCAGCAGATCGAGGGGATAGACGGTGTCGACCATGTCGAGGAGATGTACATGAATGGGGAGTTGGGAAATGATTTTATTTCCGTGGGAGACAACCACCTGGTGTGTGTGAGGGATATCACATTTCTCTAAGAGGATGAGAACGTGAGCGCAAAGGCCAGCAGCTATCTGGAGTATCTTCCGGCAATCTTTCAGGAAGGTGAGGACGGCGACGCCTTTGTCGGAAGGTTTTTGAAAATATTCGAGAAGCTTCTCTCGGGCATTGATGATTTGGCTCCCGATACTCTCCCCACCGACGCAACTGAACTAGGGTATGATATCTTTAAACTCCCCATCCAGCTATCGTCCGACATAAACCCCGGCATTGAACAGACCATCGACAAGATCCACGAGTTTTTCGACCCTGAACTTACCCCTGCTGAGTTTCTCCAGTGGCTGGCAGGGTGGGTGGCCCTCATACTTCGTGAAGATTGGAAACCGCTACCCAAGCGGCGGCTTATAAAACGCATCGTCCCCCTTTATAAAAAGCGGGGGACGAAGAGCGGTTTGCTCGAATATCTAAGGATCTTCGATTTACCCAACGTTCAACTCGATGAAGACATTACCGGGCTTTACGTCGGTAACGCTCCGGGGAGCGAGATCAAGACGGCCGTGGGGATCAACACCTTCGTGGGCGGGTTGTTGCCGCATTTCTTCATAGTGACGATCAGGTTCTCCGAAATTACCAGTCTTGGGTTTATACAGGAGATGATCAATGAAACGAAAGCCATAATAGATCTGGAAAAGCCGGCACATACCTATTACGCATTGCGCTTTGATTTCCCCGGGATTTACGTCGGTAACGCTCCGGGGAGCGAGATCAAGACGGCCGTGGGGATCAACACCATTATCGGGAGGGGTTATCCCGTCTTTGTGTAATGTATAAAAACAGAAAGGAGGATACAGATGGCAAAATCCATACAAAGGTTGAATTATCATACGGGCCTATTCCTGGAAGAAGACGAGTTCATACTTGAACAGTACTATCATTTAATGATGCGCCGCCGGCTCAATTACGCATTGTTCACACCAGGCGTACTCTATGGATTAGAACTTGATTATACAGGCGGTGTTCTTACCGTTACCCCTGGCTTGGCAATTGATGAATTTGCAGATCCCGACTATGGAAAGATAGGTCGAGAGATTGTTCTGTTGGGATCATCCTCTGCGGTTGACCTCAGCGCCTTTTCTGACGGAAATGAAGTCTGGATAACAATCAAATACAAGGATGAGGCTACTAACATTAAAGCTCCCACAAATGAAGAATCGCGGATAACGGAAACGTATGAAATTGAACCTCATGGTACCCTTCAAGAAGAGGGGGCTGACAAGATCCTTTTGGGGAGCATTGTGAAGGGGACAGATTCCCATGCAGAGCCGGTACAGAAGGCAGTGCTGAGATTAGGTGGGGCGCCATCTCCGGCCCCCACGATCTCGAACTTCTCGCCGCTCATTGGTGATGTTGGTACAACAGTGATCATTACCGGAACCAACTTCACGGGGGCCACGGAGGTGAGCTTCGGCGGGGTTGCGGCGACCAGCTTCAGCGAGGACTCACCCACTCAAATCACCGCAACCGTGCCCGCTGGTGCGGTAACGGGTAAGATCGGGGTGACGACGCCGGCCGGATTTGGCGAAAGCGTAGCGGATTTTACCGTATCTGCACCTGTTGAAGCACCGACCATCGACAGTTTTGATCCCACCAGTGGCGGACCGGGCACAGAGGTTATCATCAGTGGAGATAACTTCACCGGGGCAATGGAGGTGAGCTTCGGCGAGGTTGCGGCGGCCACCTTCACCGTGGATTCAGATACCGTAATCACAGCAGAAGTACCTGTTGGTGCAGTAACGGGTAAGATCAGGGTGACTGGACCAGGAGGAGTATTCGGCGAGAGCGCTGCAGACTTCACGGTAGTGCCGGCGCCGGTTTTCCTCACTGGTATTGATGGGACCCCTGGTACTCAGATCGACCCTCATGGAGGGGTGCAAGGCACAGATGTATTTATCTTTGGACGTAACTTTTCAGTGGACATGCCTACTCTGCCGACTGTCGAACTTATAAAAGCTGGGGCAGTGGTGCATGAATTTAATGTGGGCAGTGTGACGCAACATACAAGTCCTGGCGGTATATCTTACGAAGTCATCGAGGCGAAAGTTCAGGCGGTAACCTCTGAAGAAGTGGGCAAAATCCGCGTAACAACTTCTGGAGGTTCTGCGGAGACCGATGAGACCTTCGGGTTAACTATTATTTAAAGGAGGTGTGATATGTGCATGAAAAATAAACTTATGATTTTCATTACGGTCTTAGTTGCTTTACTTTTACCCGTTTTCACATGGGCAGACAGTGTTGTGTTTGATGAAATCCCTGTATCTGCCGGGACAATCGATCCTGATGCACTAACTGTTGATCTTTCCGGCATCCCTGCAAGCGATACCTCCAAGTATGTCAAGATTGCCAATGATATTGCAGCATCCGGTGATACTGAACCCCAAATGCCAAATTTTCGGATTATTTTGGAGCGTCACTACGCAGATGACCCTCCTGATGTCTGGCATGAGGTAGGTGCTACACCAAGTCTTCTTCCAGTTCCAGATACCAATGAACTTTTGACCGGTTACATCATGTTTTATCTGACAATAGAGGACGACGGGGTTTTCGAAAAGATCTATACGATTCGGATCAGGCTACAAAACGGTGGATGGGTACAGGGAGAGCCTGCTGGTGCACAAGAGAGAATTCTTATCGGCATTCAAAATAATAATGCCGCTGAGGACCGTACCTACTTCGCTGCTCTGGGTGATACGGCAGAAGAGGCAGAAGTGCCATTTTTGAAAGTCGTCTCAGAACCCGTTGATTTTGGTGGGGTACAAGTTGGTATACACCTACCCGACGATATGCCGGAGCCCCAGACCGCAACCATTGCCAATGTAGGAACCGGCAATCTAAATATTGATGGGGTTGACAATCCCATTGATGATAATTTCAGCCTTCATGGATCGCTAATTATCACAAATCCAATGCAGCCGTTTCAAGAGTTGGATATCCAAACTATGTTCACCCCTTCATCTTCTACATCACTCGGTCCTCACAGTACAACTATGGATGTAGATTATTATCCCGAAGATGATCCAACAGACGATTCAACCCTTCAAATCACACTCCAAGGCACCGCCATGCGACTTGAATTGGCTATGCTGTTTGATGTTTCAGCGAGCATGGGTTGGAGACCGGAAGACACGGGTTATACAGACCCGCCTCCGCCATACGACGACACAAGGATCTGTGAAGCCAAGTTGGCGGGTAGACAAATCCAAATTCTCTTGCAAGGCCTTGAAGGTGACACGACCAGAGTTGGACTTTTTACGTTTCCCGAACAAGGAGTGACCGGCTGTGTGGCTAGTGCCGGTACTATAACGGGGCTTGGTGCCCTATCGACTGTTGATTCCTTGCTCGATAGCGCCTGGAGTGAATCCGGTGTGGGGTCGTTACAAGCTACATACGGTGGTCTAACTCCGATGGCGGAAGGGCTCATGGAGGCCCATGGTACCGAGCCAGGTAATTTCGGTGATGGTTCTGACGACAAATGGACTCCAAGCCAGTTCGTCCGAAGGGCATTGTTAATGCTGTCGGACGGTGCGCATTATGCTTGTACCGATTCAGCACCGCCTTTAAGCACACCAGAGGATTGGGTGACCTATCTCGATGGGATAAGCGATGAAGCCAAAAAAATCCGCATTTTCACCATCGCTTATGGAAATCCCGACGTTGGAGGCGATGTAGATCATGAGATCCTCTCAGAGTTGGCTGAAGCAGCTGAGGGTGGTATGTATGATGCCGACAGTCTCGGTACGGCGCAAATAAATAAGAAATTTCGGGAAGCGTTGATACGTTGGGTTGATTGGGATGAAATAGCTGACCCCAGTGGCACTATAACTAAGGGGCAAACAAAAACGCACAAGGTTTGTATTGATGAAAGCGTGAGTAGAATTGCCTTTGTCGTAGACTGGAAAAAAGTAGCCGAATCCGCCATCAATTTTGTGCTGATAGGGCCAAGCGGCATCGTATCACCCTCATCTCCTGAAGTCACTTTTGAAGCAGGGAAGAATTCAGCGATTTATATTGTACGAGGGGAGACCGCAAAAGGAATAAAAGGCCGCAGTGATCTATGGACCTTGAAGCTTACAGGAGGCGCAGGTCTTAATAGTGGCGAGAGTGTTAACTATAACTACTCCGTAATCGCAAAATCGAAGGTAAAAATGAGCAGCCAGATTGGTACACAGCCATTTTTCACCTTCGATAAGCGCCGGTTTGAACTAAAGATCAGTGGCTTGAAACAGAAACGAGCTAAGTCTACCAGGATAACTTTGAAATATGACATCCCTAAAGAGTCTTATGGAACCTGGCTTTCGTCGATGAGAAGCGTCAACCCCTCCTGGCTGATACGTCCCACGTCCCAGCTGGATGTAATGAAAAGTCCGAGTGCGAAGCGAAGTAAATTGGCTTCGGGGTCTACAGTGAAGAGACAGCCTAAGCTGAAAAAAGACATTAAGAAATTGACAGCTCCTATTATGATACTGGACGAACCTGCCACCATAGTGCAGCGCAAGGCCTATGCCCTAAAGCACTTTGCTAAGCGGCCTTTCCAAAATCGACGATCCAAAGGGGAGATCCAACTGAATGATGAAGGAAAACGAGGTGATAGAATCGCAGGGGACGGGATCTACAGTGCATACCTGCCGAATCTAAAATATGACGGCCTAGCTAGGTTCGGGGTATTTCTGTCCGTCGTTTCAGGCGACTGTCTAAATCGGGAACTGCGAATTGACAAACTCATTCGTGTTGCAATGGATCGCGCAGTCCTTGCGAAGAACATTAGGTTTCAGGATGTAAAGACCTCGCCATTTTTCTCAACCGATCTCACAAAACTTCTCAAACAACCGATCCCGAGGGGATTCGTCCGCAAGAGCGTTATAGTTACGCCCAAAGACAAAGGTGGCAATTACTGGGGGCCTGGACATGCGCGTCAGATCAAGTTCGCTGTGAAAAATGCCGAGCCCTTGGGTCCGGTGGTCGACAATCTGGACGGGAGCTATACTCAGGTCATTCAGTACAGAGAAAAGACCACGCCGAGTGTAAAGGTCACAGTAAAGGGAATCACCACTGATGAGATTCGCATGGGTAGGAAAATGAGACTTCTCCGATAGTTGCAACCTCTTTTCATAAGTGTGTAACGTTATGGCCGAGCCTTATTTGCATAAGGCTCGGCCACCGTAAAGACAAACAGACGGTTCTTGATTTTTTTATTCAAAGGGGGCTGTGCAGAAGGTTTAAAGGTCCCAGAGACGAGATGGACTTTCAGAGTTCCGCATCTTACGGGTAGATCTCTACCTTGTGCCCTCAGATGGGCAGCACAGGGCATCTCCTCCGGGAGATGCCCTGTGGCATCGCATCCAGCAACAGATCAAGTTGTTGTCTAATCTAATAAGGAAAGAGGTTCAAAAGTCACACTGGAGGATCGGTGACCACAGGTTCCCTTCCCTGTTACATATTTGATAAAGGGAAGCAAAAAGGAGAAACAAAATGCGTGCAAGAACCAAGATCCCTGCCCAAAAACCTGCGGTAAAGACCACTTCCTTCTCGCACCGAACACAACAACCTAATCTCTCCCAATCTCCCAACTCACCCATCGACAACATTCTGTACCTCCAAAGAACCATCGGTAATCAAGCAGTGCAGAGACTGATCAAATCCGGCGCTCTTCAGAAAAAGCTGCGCATAGGGAAATCCAATGATATTTATGAGCAGGAAGCAAACCGCGTTGCCGATCAGGTGATGGCTATGCCTATGCCCGATCCCTGGCTTCAGCGCCAGCCTGAGGCCGAAGGAGAGGAAGCCATCCAGACCAAAGCCCTTGCCGATCAGATTACTCCATTGATTCAAAGACAGTTTGAAGAAATAGAAAAGAGGAAAAAGGCTGTAAAAAAAGCCTGTGATGTGTGTAGAGAAGAATGGGAAATCCCCGACATTATAAAAAAATTAGCTCCAAACATTTTAGCTATCCATCCCCAACGTGTGGAGCAGTTCAAACCACTGAACTCAGAAATGAATTTGATGATAGCATATCCAAGGATAAGTGAAAGACCATTAATGTCGGAAGGACCCATAAAAGGGAAGGAAGAATTCGAATATATTAATGTTAAGGTAGCACTTCCGTTCACGATCAATCGGCCGGATGCCCCAATTATTTTCTTAGGACGTTCTGGGGGAGGATATGTTGTTAAGAGTCGTCACGCATGGCTTAGAGCACATTGCGGGATTGAGGATCCCGTAATTTTTAACATATCTTCTGCGGAACATAAGAAAAATCTCCGACCCTTGGCAACTCAATATCAAGAGGTTTTTCAGCAGTTCAAGTTATTAGGAGGAAAGGAGAAAAAAAACCGATAAAGAAAATGCTAGTACTGTTGGATTTCACATAGAATCCATCAAGGATATTTCTTATATAATTTTTTTGAATATAACAGCATAAAGTTACTTGAAGATGAGCGTGCTCATTCTGAGTCGGTTCACTGGCCAAATAGGTCATGAGGAGACATTGTTGAAAATGTCCATTGCTTCAACTTAAACGCCATTCTTTGAATGTTCATACCGACACCGGTATAATTTCATATTTCACATTTCTGCCATCGATATCCTCAATTCTTGGTCAACCTAACAGTGGATCTCGGGTAATAGGTAGTTGCAATGAAAGTGAGAACTCAAGCTATCGCTAACACTCCTGATAGAAAGAGAGGACATACGACTTTAACGTCCCCCATGTCAGTGTCCTCTCGCTCCACAAATTCGCCAATAAACCAAATTTTGCACCTCCAAAGGACCATCGGCAACCGGGCAGTTCTGAGACTGATCAAATCCGGGGCTCTTCAGGCAAAACTCAAAATCGGCCGGCCAAATGATAAGTATGAGCAGGAGGCGGATAGAGTCGCCGATCAGGTGATGGTCATGCCCGAACCAAAGCTCCAGCGCCAGGCCGAAAACGAAGAAGAGGAAGAAACGGTTCAGGCCAAGCCGCTGGCCGATCAGATTACTCCTTTGGTGCAGAGGCAGGTAGAATCTGAGGAGGATGAAGAACCAATACCAGAGGAGATTTCTGAAGAAGAGAATGTCCCGGATGAGGAAGAAGAGGAACCGGTCCAAACCAAACTAGCTGACGGCGTACATATCCGAAGGCAAGAGGAGAAAACAATACAAACCAAGGCCAACGCAGGTCAAACTCCCGTTGTTACCCCCAATCTGGCATCGAGAATCAATTCTCTCAAAGGCGGAGGACAGCCTCTCCCCAAATCCGTCCGCAATTATTTTGAATCCCGCTTTGGCACCGATTTCAGCCAGGTACGGGTTCATACGGATTCTAAGGCCGCAGAAACAGCAAAATCTATAAATGCAAAAACATTTACCAGTGGAAAAGATGTGGTTTTTGGTGCTGGACAATATTCAACTGGAACATCAACAGGAAAACGTCTTTTAGCTCATGAATTGACGCATGTTATTCAGCAAGGTGAGGGCCGGACAAGGAGCAAAGCTCAACATCGAGAATCAATCGAGTCTGACCTCAATGATGATGGGAAGGAAAGGATTCTGACCCCTTTTCTCGCAGCGACTGCCCGTCCTGCAGTCTCCGCTACAGTATCTGTCGGCCGACCCGGCGTTCAGCTGTGGCAAGCGGGCGGTGCCAAAGGTGAAGCGGCACAAATAGTCGCGGACGCCCGGAAACTGACTACGAGGGCACGCGCAACCCTGGACGACGACCGTCTGTCCGGCTTCGCCCGGTACAAGTCGCTCAACTCCATGAGCGGTCAGTTGTCCGCCCTCCGGTCCCGAATCCTGCGGTCGGTTAAGAAGGCCCCGGAGGCGCTACGCAAGCCCATGTGGGTCCAGATCGGTGAGCTTGGACGCCTGCACAGCAAATGCTTCCTCAAGGCTGCCCGCCTGTGGCCCAAGGTGCGTCGAAGCAAGGAGTACCGGCGTTACAAGGCGGAGCAGGCGCGTAAGAAGCAGGCTGAACGACGCATGAAGGAGCGCGTGGCCCGGGTCAACGAAGTCACAGCTGGCCCGGTGTTCGAGGCTTTCGACGCTGCCGGAAAGGCCATCGCCCGTGCCCGCCGAGCGCTCACGCCGCCGGTGGTTGTGCCGAATCTGTGGCGCACGAGGACCAGGGTTATGACGCGCAAGCGACTTCTAGCCGATGCGGTCGTGCGAAACGAGAACAAGCCCACAACCCCCGACGAGAAATCCTGGTACGCCAACTATTCTGCGGACCGGGTGCGCAAATGGCAGCAGTTGATCAAGCGTAACTCCGGCAGGAAAGGCCGCTTCGCCCAATCGATGGCCCACCTAAAGCGTGCACGTTCCCAGTTGCTCCGGTACCTGCGCAACGGACGGTCCTTCAACCGGATGGTGAGCCGTTCCAATCGGCGTCTCATCCGCGACATGATGGATCGCCGGGTTGTCGCTACGGGCCACCTGAATGAGCAGTGTCATAATTCGCGTTACCGGGCCCGCATCGCGGTGAGTCGGGGAAAGATCGGGCTGCGGAATGCCCAGAAGGCGGTCAACAATCGGGGAGATCGCCGGGCGGCGGTGCTGGCCAAGCGGGCTAAAGAGATCGCGAACGAGAAGTGGAAAGGCGGTGTCGACGAACAGCGTATCCACAAGGCCCTGGCCCGCTACCCTAAGTGGTTACGCAACATCATCATCAAGTACACCGGTCTGACGTACGGCAACGCCAGCGATGTACAGAAGTGGCGCAAGGCCCTGGCCCGCTACTCTAAGTGGTTGCGCAACATCATCAACAAGTACATCGATTTGATGTACGGCAAGGACGGACAGAAGTGGCGCCAGGCAAAGGGTCTGCCCGATGTGCACCAGCTCGTCTGTGACCAGCTCGCCGAGATCATCGCCAAACAGCGTGGCCTGAAGAAGATCACGCCGGGGCTCACGGGCCAGACGAGGTGGTACATGCGCCAGGCCCGGAAGGCTGGTCAGATGAAACGCCCAGCCTGGTTCAAGCCCGTTAAGAACAAGCGTGACCTGCCGCTTGGTTCGTGTCTGTTCAGTCTGAGTTGGAGTTCGAAGGCGTCGAAGTGGCAGGTCGCCGCGGACCAGAATGGATTCAGCCCGAACATCCTCGGTCTTCAATTTGTGGCCGGCCATGCCGGATATCCGATGCAAGAACTGACCGCCGCCAACTGGCGCAAGCGGACCCAGGAAGCCCGCACGAAGGGGGTGGGGGGGGCGCCTACGCCGGGCCGTTACGAGTACTGGCATGTCAAGCCAGGGGCCAACGTCGATTTCTTCCCCAACAAGTCCTACAAGAGCGTGCTCGCGATGGGCTGTTGGCTACGATTCAAGAACAATCCGTACGAGATCGAAATCCTGAAGTGGGCCCATGCCGCTACGGTGGTCGAGGTGCTCAAGGACGGCACTGTGGTGTGTTACGAGACGGGCGGCGGTCCGGCTCGACCGCAATCGGCAAGGAATATCAAGGGCCTGAAGAACAACCCGAAGTACTTTGTCGGCTACGCAAAGCCGCTGCCCAAGAAGCCCAGTTAAAGATAAAACAGGGTCAGGATTGCGTTATTGTAAGGAAGAAAAGGGGGTCATCTATAAAAAAGCTGGCTTTGTCAAGACAAAAATATCCTTTTGGGTCTAAAGAATAGTTAGCCCATTGTTGGATTTCTTGTTTTGCCACTGAATCATTGGGGTCAGGTCTTGAATGGTGAATTTGGTACATGGTTTATATAAATAAAAAAATTACATGGGTAAAATAGCTAAAATAATAGCCAATAAACCTGAGGCAAAGAGAAACAGCACAGTTTTCCGTGTGCGAAAGAGGGAGGGGTTTAAAACTGTAGACTCCCCCGTCGACCAGGTCTTACAACTCCAAAGGAGCATTGGCAATCGGGCAGTGCAGAGACTGCTTAAAGCTGGTTTGATCCAGAAAAAACTCAGCATCAGCCAACCGCATAGTCAGGTACCGAGAATTCAGCGTCAATGTACTCGGGCAGCTGGTAGAGCTATATTTAATCTTTACGCTTCTGGAATCGGGTCAGGACATAGTTACATAAGACAAGAAGTGCAGGTTGATTTTTATAACCGGGACAACCAGTCTCACACAATCACGATCGTGCCATACGGTATTTTTACTTCTCGCAGTTTTGTTATAAACCCTGGGGGACGAGTTATTACGAGGGCTTCAAGAACTTCGGTTGATCGAAGTGGGACTATACTGGACAATGTCCCACGAGGTCGTTCAGGTTCAGTGCACGACATCACGGTTTGCCCATAATAATCCTAAAGAAGAAAGAGCACACTGTCGAAGACGTTCACTAGCTTGCCACGAGGCAGGCCTGGATCAAAAGGTTCGTTTCTATGAACGTAAGAGAAAAAATTAGCTCCAATACTCCTAAAAGAGAACATCCGGCTACAAATACACAAAGGTCGGAGTTCTCTCCATCTACCAATTCGCCTATTGATCAGATTTTATATCTCCAACAAACCATCGGCAATCGGGCAGTTCAAAGACTGATTAAATCCGGGGCTCTTCAGGCAAAACTCAAAATCGGCAAGCCCAATGACAAATACGAAAAGGAAGCGGACAGAGTTGCAGAAAAGGTAATGATGATGCCCGAACCGCACGTATTGAGACAACACAAGGAGGAGGAAACAGTAGTAACTCCTGCTATTGAATCAAGCGTTAATTCATTAAAAGGAAGTGGGCAGCCACTTCCTAACTCCATGCGCAACTATTTCGAACCTCGCTTCAGCAGGGATTTTAGCAGCGTGCGTGTTCATAAGGATGGCAATGCAGCAAGGCTCGCAAATTCTTTGGACGCGTGGGTATTCACTTCGCCTTCGCCCGCTCAGGTCGGCACTAAAAATGCGGGAACCGCGTTGCCCATCAAAACAAGGCGTTTTTTCGAGGATCGTCGTAGTCGGGACTTCAGTGGCGTAAGGATACACGCGGATTCAGAATCTGTTGCTGCCACACGCCAGCTTGGTGCAAAGGCTTATACTCACAGACATACAATTGGGAATCACGCAGTTAAAAAACTGTTTCAATCCGGTGCCCTTCAACCGAAGTCAAATATTCGTCAAATGTTTAAATCCTTACATTCAGCTGAACGCGGCCCTGCCACTTCTTTTGGTAGGAGTCCCCTTGCACATAGCAAGATCCCTATGGTTCAATTGCATGTCCCACAACAACGTGTATATATTCAACGAAAAGAGGACAAGGCGGAACAAGCAAAACGATTGAAAGCAGCCAATGATGAGGCCCTTGCCACTGCAAAAAGAGAAACAAAAGTGCCCACCGCCGAGGCCCATTGGGCGAAAGGCCTTAAAACATCAACAATAACCGATCTTTCTAAGGTTGATGCATATCTAGATGCGGCGATCGTCGATCTTGAAGCGGGGGTAAAAAAACTTAATGAAGCAAAGAACAAGCTTAGAGATGCAATCCGTCAAATAAAGCAATGCAAAGATACGGCTAAGAAACTAAGAGCAGGAGGTGTCGGTGAGCTTAGCGCCATTATTCCCTTTGAAAAAGCTAGAACTAGTATTGATGATGCCAAGAATCACATCAACGTGAGTAAACCCAAAGGAATCGCCGGTCTAGATCCTTGGCTTAAAAAAATAACCGACCTATACGCAAAGTTGACTAAAGCAAAGTCAACATTCTGGGCGACAAAGAAAATTAACTTAACTCTTCTCAAGAGTCTCAGCGATGCCATAAAAGAACTTAGCTCAAAATTCACCATGGAGGTGAACAACACTTTTAAGAGCTTTCCTATAACAGCTAAGCGCGCTCAGTTTGTCCTACGTTACTTTCTTGCGTTGAATGTTACAGGCTATTCTAAAGCTCCTACCTTAAAAGCGGCTACAGGCATTCGCACAAAATTAGGTGCCATCGATTCCGACCTGGCATTGATTTTTGGTGGAAAAACCAAGGATTACAAGTTATTCAGCAATTTTGAAGACCAGCTTCGACATCAAATTTTTGTCCGATCAGAAATAAAAAAAGCTTTGGGCAAAGAACCGGGACTAAGACCCAGTAAGAGCAATGTTGAAAAATGGTTTAAAAAATTAAAGACGGCCTCTAACACAAGTGTAATCGATGCGTACCGACATTTAGCAGGTGGATTCTTTATTCATCGTGGTGAGCCCAATCCATCCGTGGTAGCCGCTAAACAAACTCTGAGTAGCATATTCACACGTCCAACCACCATTACCGGGGCGCGCTTGATAGTATGCTCAGGCTACGCTGTTATGGGGAAGTCGTTATTGCAAAAAGCCGGTGCTAAATTTATTAATTATTATATAGGCATACGTGCAAGCGACAGCCAAATCAAGTGCTCCACTACTTATGACGATGTACATGCTGTTGCACACCTTACACGCACGGACCCAACCACAAAACATACACACAAGGGCCCAAGTAAGAGTAATATACTACATATATATGTTTCCAATGATGATATTGTTTTTTCAAAAAACAATGCTCTGGGCCTAGCAGCGGTCGCCTGGGATAAAAAAACAAACCCAATCTATGAAGGCACGGGCAGAACAATTAATAAAGCTACGACTGCTGCAACGATCAAAATGAAGGCGAGACAAAAATCTCTAGGTGCAATTAAATGTCCTGTCCCATAAAAATGAACTGAATTACTCTTTCTCTGTCTGTCGATTTATTTCGCTAGCTTCTGCTTTAGCCGCGACCGGTGTTTCTTCTTCCTCCTCTTGCCTGTTTATTGACTCAGATTCGGCTTTAGGGCGAACCGGTTCTTCTTCAGGTTCTTCTTTATTCTGGCGTTGCAGTGCCCCGTCTTTTAATTTGGTTTGGAGTTCCTCCTCTTCCTCTTCGGGCTGTCTGCGTGCTTGTTCCTTATTTGAATTGGTGGATGTGGCTTTTTGTTCTCTCTGCATTACGGCGCGCGCAGTCTCATCGGCTTCTTTTCGTATATATCGCTTGGTTGTCCCAAAGTCATTTTTTTGTACAGACCGCCGGTTTGCTGTACCACATGAGCTAGCTCATGGGCCAGTAACTCACGTCCGCTGGAACTGCCTGTGGGGTCTTGGGGTCATGGAAATACAAGGGGGACGTTGTTGAAATTGTTCACTTCGTCGAATCAGACAACCTCTTTAAAGGTTCATGCCGACACCGGTATAATTTCATATTTTACATCTCTATCATAACTATTCATAATCCTTAGCCACCATAAAAGTAGATTTGTAGGACTAAAAGGGCGGGGGCAAATCTTCATTCGTGACATTTTGCTCGATATAGGATCTCCAACTTCAAAGGGTTGATGGGGACAGCCCTTGAATCGTGAATGTTCTCGATGGCTGAGTTGTCAGTGCAACAGATCGTTAGTTCGTTGTGGCGTGTTTAATAAAAAGACAATAGGGGGAAGGACATGCTTATGACTGGCGTACTGTAATTGATTCATGGACGATGAGATTACATACGTCATAAAAACAAATAAGGAGGCGAACCATGAATTATCCTACATTTCAAGTATTTATTGGAAAAGACAATCAATTCTATTTCCGTCTGTACGCCGCGAATGGAGAGATTATCCTTCAAAGTGAAGGATATACTGCCAAGGCCGGTTGCCAGAACGGCATAGAATCAGTCAAGGAAAATGCCCCTATTGATGAACGCTACCAGCGAGAGATGTCGAGCGATGGTCAGTACTATTTTAAGCTTGTGGCCGCAAATGGTGAGGTAATCGGCGTGAGTGAGACGTACACAACAGAACAGAAGCGCGATAATGGCATCAAAGCGGTAAAACAGACAGCACCTACTGCACCAATAGAAGATACCACCTGAAATGAAACACCGTGCCGCATGACGAGAGAAGGGGTACCTACATCAAGGGACATTGTTGAAAATATCCATTTCTTCGACTTAGTCACCATTCTTTGAATGTTTATACCGACACCACTATAACTTAATATTTTACATCTTTATCAGAACCATTCTCAATCCTTAGCCGACTTCGAAGTAGGTCCGCAGCGAGAGGTCTGCTTCAATGAATGTAAGAAAAAAGATAACTATGAACAGTCCTGCTCGTAGAAAGAGAGAGGGTTTGACTTTAAAGGCAAAACGGCTGGGACCCACTCCGCCTATAAACTCACCTATTGACCAGATCTTGCATCTCCAAAGGACCATCGGCAATCAGGCGGTACAGAGATTACTAAACTCCAATATCATTCAGGCAAAGGATGAGGGTAAGGAGTGTAAAGGATCGTCGATCCGTATTGAAGTACGCAAAAACAAAGACCTCGAGGCGCAAATAAATTTTAGCAATCATTAAGAATAAGGAAGGAGAGATCATCATGGCAAAAGGGATAGCATTAACTATTGGAATCAATTCGGTCGATCCAAAACATTACGGCGGCTGGTCAGGTGAATTGAATGCCTGCGAGGCGGATGCCGAGGATATGGCGGCAATCGCTAAAACAAAAAAATTCAAGGTCAAGACCTTGTTGACCAAGGCCGCCACCCGGGCAAAGGTGACGGGCGAGATCGTAAAGGCCGCCAAGGCACTAAAAAAAGGGGATATCTTCATGCTGACCTATTCAGGCCACGGCGGGCAATTGCCGGATCTCAACAACGACGAACCGGACGCCCAGGATGAGACCTGGTGCCTCTATAATGGCGAGCTGGTGGATGATGAGCTTTACGCCTGTTTGGGTAAATTCAAACAGGGGGTACGGATTCTGGTCTTCTCCGACAGCTGCCACAGCGGCTCCGTGGTGAAGATGGCCTATTACCAGGGGACAACAGCTGCCCGCAGTTCCGGCCTGGGCGCTCAGGGGGTGCGATATCGTTTTATGCCCCCTGATGTCGCCTTGCGCACCTACCGAGCCAATAAAAGCTTCTATGATAAGATCTTAAGAAATATCAAGCTGAAAGATTCGATCGAGGCCGTCAAGGCTGCGGTACTACTGATATCAGGGTGCCAAGACAATCAGTTGTCGTCTGATGGGGATTTTAACGGCCTGTTTACCTCCCAGTTATTGCGCGTATGGAAGAACGGGGTCTTTAAGGGCAATTACAAGAAGTTCCACCGAGGGATTCTCCGCCGCATGCCTCCTGATCAAACGCCTAACTATTTTCGCGCAGGACAGATCGATAAAAAATTTGAAGCGCAGACGCCCTTCACCATTTAGCTGAACCATGAGTCGTCTACCCGATGATTTATGAGGCACGGGGAGAGGAGGTGGAAGAGGCTTTGAATAAAAATCAACGGACCAAAGGGGGTGTGTCATGATTGAGGCGAGAAGGAAGTTAGGGATGGGTTGGTTGCCGGACTATCCCGATTTTCGTGACTATACGGCAGAGCACGAAGGCATATCCACCAAGCTCAAGCGTTTGGGACAAAAAGAATCGGTGAAAGGGATGTTGAAGAAAATCGGGGTATCAGAACCAACCAAAGTAACGTTACCCGCCTCTGTTGATCTACGGGAATGGTGCTCCCCCATTGAAGACCAGGGTGAGATTGGGTCATGTACAGCACATGCCGGCGTTGGAATCGTGGAGTATTTCGAACGGAGGGCTTTTGGCAAACATATTGATGCATCGAGGCTCTTTCTGTATAAGGTCACACGAAATCTGTTGAATTGGACGGGAGATTCAGGGGCGTTTCTTCGGACGACCATGGAGGCGATGGTGCTCTTTGGTGTACCGCCTGAGGAATACTGGTCCTATAATACTGATGAGTATAACGAAGAACCAAGCGCCTTTCTTTACGCCTTCGCACAAAACTATCAGACGATCTCCTATTATCGCCTTGATCCCCCGATGACCCCTCAGGACGTCCTGCTCGTTCGAATTAAAACAAGCATAGCTGCTGGGCTGCCATCCATGTTTGGATTTACCATATACAGTTCCAGCACGCAGGCTGAAAAAACCGGCAGGATACCGTATCCGGTATCTGGCGAGAAAACTCTTGGTGGGCATGCGGTTGTGGCAATCGGCTATGATGATGCGAAAAAGATCACGAATACCAACTCACGAGGTGAAGAAACAACTGGTGCCTTGCTCATCAGGAACTCATGGGGAACGGACTGGGGCGAAGGGGGGTACGGCTGGCTCCCGTATGCGTATGTCATGAATGGACTGGCCATTGATTGGTGGTCCATCCTCAAGAATGAATGGGTGGATACAGGGGTGTTCACGATTCAAACATAACGTATGGTTTTGATGCGGCAAGCTTACCACATGTCCACGAAAACATACGGTACTGCAAAGCAGCTTGATGAAAAAAAACGATTATTAAGGGCCAGAAGGCCAGAGGTATCTTCATCTACAGAGTCGTCTCGCGACTAGATCTTGCATCTTCAAAAAATGAGAGCGATTGGGCGGTAAGAGGTAACTATGATGGATATGCCTGTGTCGTACCTGCGTAAAGAACCAAAAAACAGCTACGAAAAGGAGGACATATGAACGATATCGACCTGGATAAAAGCTATGTAAAAGGAAGCAGTGGTCAAAAGGTGCGGCTGATCCAGGAGTGGCTGTGCCTGCACGGGTTCAACGTCGTGATCGACGGGGACTTCGGACCAGCCACGGATACTGCGGTACGGGCGTTCCAGCAAAGCAAGGGTTTGGGAATCGACGGCATTGTCGGGGAGGACACGTTTGGCCAGTTGATCCTCCCGATGACGAACGCGCTCAAGGCCATCAGCGGCGGAGGGGGAAAACTCGGCGACCTGGTTGTTGCGTATGCCGAGCAGCACCTTGTGGAGCATCCGCGCGAAATCGGGGGGCAGAACAGGGGCCCCTGGGTCCGCCTGTACATGGACGGCAACGAAGGGCCGTCCTGGCCGTGGTGCGCCGGGTTCGTCAGCTTTGTCCTGAAACAGGCATGCGCGAGCCTTAATGCGCCGCTGCCGATCAAAACGTCCTTTTCCTGCGACCTGTTTGCCGCGAGCGCACAGGAAAAAGGAAAGTTCCTGGCGGAATCGAAGATCACCGACAAGAACCAAATTACGCCGGGCTCGCTGTTCCTCGTGCGCCGGACAACGTCAGACTGGGAACATACCGGCATCGTGGTGACTGCCGAAAGCGACGTGTTCCATACGATCGAGGGCAACACCAACGACGAGGGAAGCCGGGAAGGCTACGAGGTGTGCAAGCGGTTCCGAGGGTATAAGGACAAGGATTTTATTGTCGTGTAGTCAGGGGGACATTCAACAGGTGCTTGCCCATCTCGGACAGAAGAAAGGCTTAAAACTGGCCGAGCGGGACAAATAAAAAAAGAGGAGGGCAAGGAAAGAAGGTGCCTTATGGGCTGGCTTGTTGCCTTTTGGTTCGTTACAATTGTCGCCGCTTTTTCTTTCGGGGCTTGGTCACAGAAGAAGTGGAATTGGCTCGGGAGAGCCGAATAACAACCTGATTATGGCGGGGAACCCCAGCGTTTCCCCGTCATGCATTAAAGGAGGAGACCTATGCTTAGAAACAATAAAGGTTTTGGATCCCTGACCCTTTATGGGGCTTTAGGGGTTGCTGCAGTCATTGCGGCCATGGGAATAGCACTCTATATTCAATCCCTGCATATCAAAGCACTCGATGCTGACAACAAAAGGCTTGCGGCTGCCGTCGACGATCTGAAAAATGCTAATGACGGCTTGGCTGTCACCCTTGAAAAGGAGCGAAAGGCGTGCGAAGGCACAACCGCGAGATGCAAAAAGATGCTGGACGAGTGCATCAACTCAACCTCTAAACCATGCACGGTAGTGGATATCAAGGGATGCCCGGATATAAAAACTACTAATGATCCCAAACAAGATCTCGAATTAGGGAAGCTACAAGGGATCTGGGGGAGTCAGCCATGAAAAAATACCTTTTTCTATTGCTCTTCATTGTAATGCTGAGCGGATGCTGCTCCCTATGCCCTCAAAAATGCCGCACTATTATTGTACATGAAATTGTGCCATGTCCGAAGATTGGTGCTCAGCCGACTCTTTATAATGTTACCATGACGAAATTCACCATCGTCGACAAAAATACAGGCAAAGAGATTATCTATTATGGCTTCCCAGAGGGAGAGGCACTAAAGTTCAAGACCAACGTTGAAATGCTCAAGGATTACGCGCAGAATTGCTTTGATTTAATCGGAGGTAAATAGACGAGCCTTATCTTTGTCCAGAGTTTCTAGTCGTACTTCTATATCGCTCAGGAGCGATTTAAGGCCGAGGAGTTCCTATTCCAAAGGGGATCCTTTGGGCTGAAGGGATGATATCCTCATATCGGCATCAAAAGCCGCCGGGGTGGTAGCACCAGACCACATTCATAAGGAGGGCAGAAATGAGCAAGCATGTCAATAAAGGCATCATTTTTTTGTTATCAGCCCTGCTTACCTCGCTGCAGCTTACCGCTCCTGCAGCGGGCCATGCTGTGCAGGCTGCCCTCGCGCAGAAGCAGGCCATCAGCAGGATAGACGCGTATATCGAACACTTTCGGAAGACCGGAGACCGGGCAACGCTCCTGCCGGAACTGGCCCGGGCCGAGGCTGAGCTCACCACAAGTTACAAGGCTTTCATCAATACTGGTGACCGCGCATCCGCGGCTCTCTGCCTCATCAAACTGGGGGATGTTCAGTGTTTTCAGGACCGATGGGACCGAGCGCTGCAATTCTACCGGCAGGCCGAATCTCTTGCCAACAAAGTGGGCCATACAGCCTACCAGGCAAAGGCATTGGTGGGGCAGGCGAGGACCGAGCTGCTGGGCCTCCGCAGGTACGGCGATGCCCTCGCCCACATCGAACAGGCTATCCAGCTCATCTCACGGGTCGAGGACAAAAGCCATCTCTTTGACGCCCTGAACATCAAGGCCCAGGTCCAGATCGCGCAGGGTGAACTGATCGCTGCCTTCGACACACTCAGCAGAGCCTTCTCCGTCGCGCAGAATGTCCATGATCAGCAGTCCCTGCTGTATGCCTATCTCGACCGTGCGGACATATACCTCAAGTTCGCGGAAAAATGCGACTACGAAAGGACCTTTGAGCCCTGCTATGAAGCCCTTGCCCGGGCAAAAGACGATTACTCCCAGGCGCTTGCCATCGCCAAGACCCTCGGCTATCAAGGCCTTGCCGGCTTCGCCGAATCGTTCCTGCGGCATGCGGACATGCGCAGAGAGCTGATCCGCTCGCAGGAACGCATGCATGCTATGGTTGCCGAGACCTCCGTTTTTCACCCACGGGAGCCCCGCGACGTCCTGGTCCACGACAAGTTCCTGGCGGCAGGCTCTGATCTTCCTCCGGGGCTGTTGGCCTGGATCCAGCAGTCAGGCGGCTTTGCGAAGACCGGTGATGCACGCAGCTTGTATATCCAGGGGCTGCTCTTTGACATGCAGGGTGATCGCGATCAGGCCCTGCAAGCCTATCTCAAGGCCGTTGATCTGCTGGAGCAGGACCGCCGGAGGCTTCGTGACGAACAGAGCCGCGGGACCTTTTTTGAAGACAAGATCGAGTTCTACTACGCTCCCATCCTCCACCTGCTCGAGCGCGGCCGGTACGCAGAGGCCTTTGACCTGATGGAACGTTCACGGTCGCGCGGCATGGCCGACCTGCTCGCGAGCAGGTCCGTCTCCCTCGGTAGCGGCAAAGAGCAGGCCTTGTACGGCGCAGTCCAGAAGGCCCGGGCCGAGATCGCCCGGCTCCAGGCGGATCTCTTTGTTGAGAGTAACAAGCCCGAGCCGGAGCGCTCGCCCGAAACCATTTCCCGGACCGGCGAGGAGCTGAAAAAGCTCGAGGCGGAGCACCGGCAGCTCATCGACCAGATGGAACGCGAGGCGCCGAAGGCGCGCTCCCTGGCGGTTTCGGCGCCGGTATCGCTCAAGATGTTGTAGCAGGCGTGGCTTAAGGTAAAGGAACGGAGCTGGAGCGGATTATAAGAGGGGAGCTCTGAAAAAGGCCCTCACAAGAAAAAGTCGATACTCAGATGACAACTTACACCAACACCGAGGAAGATTTGCTTTTTGTTATTGTTCGATTCGGATAATCTGAGGGATCTGTTCAGAAGCTATAGTTGCGATTTCAAGAAAAGGGCCTAGCCATGACCGCTAGGCCCTGTGCTTAAAAATAATCACTGGTGGCGAGGGATGGCATTGAACCGGCAACACGGGTATTTTAAGCCCCCTATTTGGACGATCCGCATGGACGGGGCATCTTTTATTGAGCTGCTTCTCATGCTATTCTGTTTTAGGTAATGAAAGGGATACACTTATGAAAAGAGAAGATGGTGGGCTGGTTTCATAGTCATAGGCTTGGTTTTGCTTTTATTAAATGCACCCGCCTTCGCATTCAACGATACCCCGGAAAACCGTAAAACCCTCCAGGGGGTTGCACCAGTTTACGTGGTTGTCAAAGGCATAACACCTGAGCTTGAACAAAACGGGATGAGTGCAGATCAGCTCAAAACGGATGTAGAGCTTCAGCTCAGAGAGGCGGGGATCAATGTAATTACCACCGTGGAAGAAAGAGAATCCCCAGAGCCTTTCCCTGTAGGACTCTACGTGAGAGTTAACGCCTTAAAATCCGATCCGCTCAAAAGCGGATTTGACATCGACTATTACGCAATAAGTATCGATGTTGAACTAGCCCAGCGTTGTCTTCCTCTGTCGGAAAAGAATATTGACCCTTCGTATGTTGCTTCGCATTCGGCATTAGCATGCACTTGGTCAATAAACAATATCTACTTGGCAGGGAAAGAAAGGATACCAGCAATTCGGGACTGTGTACAAGAGCTAGTCGGCCACTTCATAAAGGCCTATTTATCGGTTAACCCAAAGAGATAGGAGGCATTGGAGCAATAGCCTTTTTTATAAGGTAAGCACTCTAGGCATTGATTGAGGCGCTTGCAATCAGGCCCCGCACCCTTCAAAACTACAGGGTACGGGGCTTTTTTGTTTTCCCACGTTCTATCACTCCCACTCATAAGGCTATTAGGAATCCATGAGAACTTCCTATTCCTGGGGAACTTTTCAGAGGCAAGGCTTGTCTAATTAATCCATAGGCCACCTATGTATTGCCCCAGCTCCTGACAGGGCCGTTTGTATTGCCTGGGCAGGGGGAATGTAGTAGGGCAATTGTTAAAAATGGCCCCGTTTTCACCAAAACCAGAGAGGAGGGTACGACAATGAGAAGAATCGCTTCAGTAGTTTTCATTGGCATGATGCTCCTGGCATGGTGCGGCTTGTATGGAGGGTTGCATGGAGGTGTGTGCGCTGCTGAGACCACAAACAACAAAAGCCAATTAACGGTTCCGTGGGATGAGTTCAAGCGATTGCTGCGTCTCGATGAAGATAAAGATGAAATTATCCTTTCATGGGAAATATTTCAAAAGCTCCTGGCGCAGACCGGCACAGAAACCACCCCGAAATACACGTTGAAAGAAGGCAATGTCGTGCTCACCCGCGCCGAATTCAAAAAGCTGGTGGATCAGATGAAGCCTCCTACTCGTCCCATCGTCTCGCCGCCTCCCTTTGATTATTTGATAACGAAGGTTATCTATGCAGGGAAAATGAGGGAAAATAATACCGCATTTACCGGGACGTTCACGGTGCACGTCTTGAAAAAAGATGACTATCTAAAAGTACCGCTCCTTCACAACAGCGTTGCCTTGGAGGATGTACGGGTGGGGGGGGAACCGGCCTTGGTGGTAAGTGAAGGAGGTTATCATAACGTCGTCCTTTCGAAACCGGGCGAATATGTCGTGCAAGCCGCATTTTCCCAGAAATCATCCATAGAAAAAGGTCCGCACAAGGTCGATCTCGTTATTCAGCGAACGCCCATTACCCTGCTCAGACTTGAGATGCCGCTGAAAAATATTGACGTGGAGATCCCGCAGGCGCAGCAGGTGCTGACAAGCGAGAAGGGGGGGACCACCTTCGTTTCCGCGATTATTACTCCGGGGAATGCCATTAGTGTCCGATGGGGGGAAAAGGTCAGCGTCGCGAAAAAGATCCCTCCCAAGCTGTATAGTGAGATATATCATCTTGTTTCTATTGAAGATGATGCGTTGAAAGTTAGTTCGGATATCAATTACACGATCCTTCACAGCGAGGTTGATAGTGTCAGGCTGGCAATCCCGGATGATGTTACGGTACTGCAAGTATCAGGTGAGGGGGTTGGAGCGTGGCAGGAGGTTGAACAACAGGATCAGCGCCTGCTCCTGATACCGTTTACCTATGGCAAAAAGGGGTCAGTGACTGTGAGAGTTGCCTCTGAAAAGCCCTTATCCGATGAGGGGCTGCCGAATGCGTTTGCAGGGCTCAGGGCCCTTGATACTGTTCGTGAGACGGGATTTGTCGGTATTGAGCTCAACACGAGTGCCGAGGTAAAGGTTACCGAGCGTGCGGGGTTGGAAGAGATTGCGGTGCAGAAGCTGCCCCCTGCCTTGTTTAATAAATCCGTGAAGCCGCTCATCTTCGGCTTTAAATATCTCAAGCATCCCTATAGCGTAGTTCTTGACGTTAAAAAGCACGAACGGATTGCCGTACCGATTGCGGCCATCGATTCCGCCAGTGTGGTCACGCTCTTTACGGAGGACGGCAAGGTTATTCACCGATTGGTCTATCACATCAGAAACAGTTCAAAACAGTTCCTGGAGATCCAGCTCCCTGAAAAGGCGGATGTGTGGAGCGTCATGGTCGGCACCGGACCGGTTGAGTCATCGATCAACGCCCAGGGGAAGCTCCTGGTGCCGCTTATCCGCTCTCGCTCCGTGAATAATCGTCTCGATACGTTCCCTGTTGAGGTCATCTATTGTCTGGTCGAAGAGCGATTTTCCATCTTCGGTTTGCGAGGATCACAGCTGCCCGTGGTTGATTTGCTGATCAGCCAGCTTATGTGGTCCGTCTATCTGCCGAATGATTATTCGTACGTCTATTTTAACAGCACCTTGGAGAAGGAGGAGATCATACGGGGGCTGAACATCTTTGCAGGTGCACAGAGGCAGTATGATGAAAAAGCGATGAAGGAGGTTTTGGAATCAGGAGAGAAGGAATCTGATGCAATTCGCAGGGACAAACTTAAGAAGGTTTACAAGGGAAAGGACTATGAGAGTAAATTTAGAAACGTCCCGATGCAGGAAGAGCAGCTATCCAGCCAGTTCGATGCAGAGATCGGATTCAGCGGCCGCCTGGAAGGCCTGGCCCAGCAAGCGGCACCAGTTGCCGCACCCAGCGGTGCAGGCGCCACCGGCATATTACCCATACAGATACAGGTGCCGACCGGCGGACAGGTCTATCGCTTTGCCAAGACGATTATCAAACCCGAAGATCCGCTTGCATTCACCGTCACCTATACGCAGTCATGGCTGAGAAAGCTGATCACGTGGTTCATTATTGTGCTGATCATATGGATCCTCTATCTCAAGAGAACGACCGTGGCGAGAGTCTGGTGCTGGTCCCAAGGCAAGGTACGAGCAATCAATACTTGGTATAAAAGGTACGAAAAGACTATCGTGAAAGCTGCTCAGTCACGCATCACGCCTTTTGTCCTATTCGGCCTGTTTATCGTATGTTTGTCGGTATCCAGGTTGCTGTCACTCCTCGTGCTCTTCCTGTTCTTGGTGAGCGTGGGGTATCATCTTTCCCGCTATTTAAAGAAAAGGCCCCAAACCCGATCACGGTCCAGAAAGAAGACTAATGGCAGAAGGGTTTGGAAGTAGGGGAGGCTTATTACTGAGGGAGATTGCGTAGCAAGAGATCACACTCAACATTTCCTCCGCAATCTATGTGAAAAATGTCGCTCCCCTCATACGAGGGGAGCGACATGGTTGCTATTATTATATACTTCTCTTGTCTTTCAGGCCCTCTATACCGCTCCGATACGGGTATGAGAGTCTACCCGTAAAGGAAGAAGCGCTTTATATGTTCGTTATCGTAGCCGAACGTACGTCGCTTTGCGATAGCCTCGGTCATAGACGTAGTATACCTTGGCCCTATCACCCGCACGGGGGTAGCGTTTTATGTTGTATCTGGTGCGCACCCCGGTATAGAAGGTATACGTTTTTCCCGTATTGTAGCTTCTTACGCGTATCGTTCCCCTGCCGGCCACCCCGATGGCAACGCTCGTAACCTTCCCATATACGGCATTGCGGGCGACCTCCCCCTTGTAGTACTTTTTCTGCACGTAGGTGGTTTTCTGCATGAGGGCGAGGAAGATGAGCAGTCCCACCACGACGGCCACCGCTATGAGGATCTGTTTTTGGGTCTTGCGGGTCAGGCGCAGACCTTTCGGTGTCTTTCTTCTGGTAGTTTTTTTTCTCGTACTTGGTCTCCTGGTACGTGCTCTACTGGTGCTCGTCCTTTTGGTGCTTGGTCTTCTGGTACTTTTTCTTCTAGTGCTTGCTTTCTTGGTAGGCGCCATAGTTGCCTCCTGGGAGGTTTTTTGTCTTTATAGCAAACAGAAACAGGCAATGTCAAACCATCTTTTCATGAGTTACCTTGATCGGCAGGGAGATTGAAGACCCGGCGGGCATTTGCTGTGGTGAAGACCGCCACTTCTGCAATATCCTGCCTCCGAATCTGGGCGATAGTCTCGGCAGTGAACCGTACATAGGCGGGCTCGTTACGCTTGCCCCGGTGCGGCACGGGGGCAAGAAAGGGGGCGTCGGTCTCTATAATGATCCCTTCCGAGGGGAGCCCCTTGACCACCTCGCGCAGCTCCTGGGCCTTTGTGAAGGTAATGACCCCGGGGATGGAGATGACAAAGCCCATATCCAGGTACCTTTTGGCCGTTTTCGCATTTCCTGAAAAGCAGTGGATCACCCCTCCTGCCTCCCGCGCCCGCTCCTCTTGAAGGCAGGCAATGGTCTCCTGTGTTGCTGAGCGGCTGTGGATGACCACGGGGAGCTTCAGCTTTTTTGCAATCCGTATCTGTTCGCGGAATCTCTCTTGCTGGATTGCCCGGGGGGAGAGGTTGCGGTAGAAGTCGAGACCGATTTCCCCCCAGGCCTTCACCTTTGGGTGGTGGGCGAGGTCCTGTAGGTCGTCCAGATCCCTGTGCCCTATCTCGGCGGCGTTATGGGGGTGCACCCCTATAATGGCGAAGATGTTTGGGTATGCCTCGGTGATTTCCAGGGCCCTGCGACAGCTGGGAGGATCGATTCCTACCGTCATAATGGTGCAGACTCCCGCCTCCGTGGCCCGCTGGATCACCTGGGGGAGATCCGCCTCGAACTCCGGCATATCAAGGTGGGCATGGGTATCGATTAACATAGAATTCTCGTGTCTTTTCCAATGCCGAGCAATGCAATGGGGCACCTGGTGGCGTGTCCATCATGGCGGGGGTATACAGGGATGCTCATTGGTCTATGATGACCTGCGTCGCCTTCATGAGGTCTTCGTCATAGTGGTAATACGCCTTCACCAACTCTCCGACGATAGGATGACGACGGGGGTGGTAACTGGTATTCCATCCCACAAAAAAGGTATATACCGCGCCGGTGTGGAGGCTCCTCACCGTTATGATTCCCCGCCGCGTCGCCCGTATGTGGGATGCTATGACCTCCCCATACACGGCATTTGAAGCCGTCTCACCCCCGCACCGCTTTCGCTTGATCGTGATCTGTGCATCGTAACATTCTGGTCCAGGCGCCTGTCTCCCCTTTTCCGCGCCAGGGAGGACGGTCAGTACGAGGGCTATGAGGCTGAGTATGAACAACACCCCAGCTATGAGGATTTGCCGTTGAGAGAGTTGAGGGGCCTTTGGCTTCGTTTCCTTTGTAGATCGTTTAGGCTGGGGCATCCGTTTCCCACAGTGCTCACAGACACGGGCATCGGCGGGGACCCTTTTGCCACAGGCGGGGCACTTCATTCGCCGACTCCAGGGAGCATAGTGGGGCATGTATATCAGACCGCCAGGGCGATGTCAAAACGTCTCATCATGCTGTTGCTACCTGGGTAGAGAGAGATATGCCGGTGCAGCTATGAGGGCCAGTAGGGGTAGAAGTTATACCACTGGTCGGGATATTTTTTTATATAGTGCTCAAAGACCTTTGCCAGTTGCTCCATCCCCTGTCTGATCCCCTCTTCTCTCCCTTTGCGGGAAGAGCTCTGAAAGTAAATAGGACGCTCGATAATTCCCCAGTATTTGCCGCCTTTGAGCACGACGAAGACGGGGAGCACGGCCGCCTCCGTGGCCATGGCCAGGGTGGCCACTCCTCGGGGAAAGGGGGTCTTGCGTCCGAAGAATGCGACCTCGATGGTATTATTGTTCCCAGGACGGTCCCCCAACATGGCCACTACCTTTTTTTCCTTCAGGACCTTTACTACCTCGATGATGGCGGCGGGGGTGGGATCCTCGGGATTGATATAAATACTCCTGATGCCCTTTTGTGTCCGCATCCGCTCTCGGAAGGCCTTGGTCTTGGCATCGGTCTCATCCAGGGTGAGGACATAGAGGTCGGCCCCCTTGAAGGCGAGCAGCAGCCCCCCGAGTTCCCAGTTGCCCAGGTGAGGGGTGAGGCAGATAACGCCGTTGCCCTGCTCCAAGGCCCGCACCATATGTTTCTGCCCGAGTTCTCGCGCCACCATCCGCCCCTTGCGCTCGGCGGTGAGACCGGGCATTACCATGTAGTCAAGGAGGTACTGGCCATAGTT
>Ga0307422_1000077_pt1 | contig 52393 bp, 43 predicted proteins | sample SalMarWE160290MG_FD_202153 | JGI IMG/M metagenome (GOLD analysis project Ga0307422, IMG submission 202153) | Salt marsh sediment microbial communities from the Plum Island Ecosystem LTER, Massachusetts, United States - WE1602-90 | ecosystem: Environmental > Aquatic > Marine > Intertidal zone >...
CAAAATTTCAGTAACTGTCAAGACAAAAAACACCACCTCTCTACATTAAATTTGAACCACAAAGCCCGCAAAGAGCACAAAGAAGAATCTTGCCGTTTAAAAACTAACCCATATCCCAAATTTTTCACATGTAGATATTATAATTTTTCAACTCAGAACTATTGTTTACACGTAAGGCGAAACACATAACACGAAACCGCAAAAACCAAAAATTTCGGTCATTTCAGCCAACAGCCATTTTGTACTCATTGACAAGTCCTGCCTTTTCCATATTCTTATAAAAACCGCGGATAATGATTTATAAAGGTTACTTTTAACATGAAATCGATAATCGTTATACCAACATACTGGTCAAGAGAAAAACCCCAAAAAGAGGATATTATTTACGACCATCCAACACCTCTTAACGAAAAGGGTACTCTTGGTCGTTTGCTGAAGAGTTTAGATGTTATAAAGAAAAGCGATTTCAGTGTGATAGTTATTAGCTGCCCAACAAATCCCTCGATCGGAAAAGAAGTAAAGAATAAAGTCGACAGGATAATAGAACCTTTCAAAAACAAACACAAAATCCTGCATTTTTCTTATCCGGATTTATTGAAATCGCATAAATTTTTGAAAGAAAAAAATAAATCCGAATATATCCTATACCTCAGTTTAGAAGGCTACTCAAACATCAGAAACATGTGTATAATACTCCCTCATATCTTAAGTGCAGATGTTTCTATCTTAATAGACGACGATGAGGTTTTTGAAGATCCTTCTTTTGTTGAAAAAGCGCAGGAATTTATAGGGAAAGATGAAATCTACGCGGTTGCGGGCTACTACATTCAACCGCATGGAGGTTATAAATTTAAAGGGAAAAGGGAATGGTGGAAAATATGCTGGAATAATACAGGTACTATGAACAAAGCATTCGAAATCATTGATAAACCGCCAAGATACAAAGATACTCCTTTTGTGTTCGGCGGGAATATGATAATTCACAGAAAAATGTTCACCCGTGTGTTATTCGATCCTTATATTTCCCGCGGCGAAGACATAGATTTTCTATGCAATGCAAAATCGAAGGGTTTTAAATTTTTACTCGACAATAAACTGTCGATAAAGCACCTCCCTCCTCCCGGACAAAATCCCTTATGGCTCAAGATGAGAGAGGATATTAAACGTTTTATATACATGAGAATAAAACTAAAAAAAAGCGGTTATCCCATAAAAAAAACAATGCCCTATCCGGGCTACTTCTTAACCAACAGTTTGTATTTCAAAATAATTGTTACAAATCTAATTCTATATTACAGAGCCTTTTTCTCCGGGAAAATAAAAGAAGCTCTACGATTCTCTGAAAATATCCTGCTTATATTTAAATACAGAAAAAACGCCCTATCAAATTATCCGAAATTCAAAGAAAAGGAAAATAACTGGCAGGATTTTATGGAATGGATAGCAAAAAACAGAGATGGGATTAAAACGATCATCGATTAGACAATGGCGATAATTGTTTTTCTTCTTCAAACCGTCTTTATATCTTTTTCCGGAGTTATGGCACCCGGTCCCATAACCGCTGTCACAATCAGCAAAGGCAGCAAAAACCCGCACGCCGGCGCGTTAATTTCCTTAGGACACGGTATCGTGGAATTCCCCCTGATCTTTCTTATCTTTCTGGGGTTCGATTCTCTGATTAATAAACCCCATATTAGAGAAAGTATAGGAATCGCAGGAGGTATATTTTTATTATGGATGAGTATAGATATTCTGCGCGGTTTAAAAACCGAGGAACCAAAGAGTAAAATGGAAAAACGTTCCCCGATAGCATCCGGAATTTTTTTAAGCCTCGGCAACCCCTACTTTATCGTCTGGTGGGCAACGATAGGTGCGGCTTTAATCGCTCGTTCTGCGGAATTCGGCTTTTTCTGGTTTACTGTATTCGCGATAGTTCACTGGCTCTGCGATTTTTTATGGCTGTATTTTCTTTCGTTAATATCTTATCGAGGCGGTGTTTTCTTCGGAAAAAAATTCCAGAAAGTTATTTTTCTAATTTGCGGTATTTTTCTACTTTTCCTGGGCGGAAAGTTCATATTCGACGCCCTGAATTCGCTTTTTTGAAATCGAACATCTATTTTTATTTCTTTTTTTCTCTATAGCCCAATCAATTTTTTGTTTTTTTGCAAAATATTTTAATAACATGGGGCCAGATTGCGTTTATGAGAAAACCTTGACTAAATCCACACAGCATATTAAATTTGCTATGCGACTATTCGGGTCGGCTATCGTACTTCTTTGTACGGCAGCTCCCACCCCCTGAATGTTCAAGACTTTTCTCATAACAATCGGACTCTTCTTCATGCCATTCCACAGATTGCCCCATTAAATAGAAGTGCTTTCATTTAAACAAGCTATTACATTGGATAAAAAGAACAAAACTTTTTATTCCTCTTAGTTTCGGTGAGGATGAAGGAGTTTCAGGCAAACCAAATTTTAGTTTTTTCTCTGCGATCTTTGCCTGCCCCGTGGAATAATTACTTCTATTCCATGGGGCGACTTTGCGGTGTGATTATCTTTTGATAATCTGCCTGCCCCGTAGGGAAGTATGACTGTATCGGGGTAGTGAGGAACGACCGTTCGGGGTGTAATCTTGTGGTTAAAATCTTTCTGTTATTCCCAGGTTATCTCGATTTCACTCACCGGATCACCGCGGCACAAAGATTGAACAATATTGAAATTTATACTTTTGTATCCGCAAATTTCAAGAGTTTTCTCAATCCAGCCCAGAATTCTTTTTTCGACTATTAATTCCATTTCGGAAAATTCTGTTATTTTTAACACTAATTCATTATCACTTACATAGTCCATTTTCATTGAACTCGGCCTGTAATAAGTATAAAAAATCTGTGAAGCCCGATTTGCCAGAGCACGGGGTGTGGCAACTCTGATAAAAGCTTTATAAAATTCCTTGAGTGAATATTCCGCGCTGAATCTTCCCACTTCCCACGCACCCTGCAAATTCTTTTTATAAAAAAGACCGCACATTTTTCTGGTAGGCTCTGTAAATATTTCTTTCAGAGGAAACCATGAAGTTATGAGTACGTTACTTTCATACACTTCTCTTGCCCCTTCTGAAAGGGACTCGAGCCATATATTACAGTTTTTTATACCAAAATTCTTTTTTATGAATTTCGGAAGAACGATAATAGCGCTACCCTTCACTTCCATATATTTTAATTATCCTTAAACATTATACCATATTTTAAAAAACTGTCAAGTTTTTTGAATTCTCTTATTTCAATACTCTTTAAATACTTGTAAACCGCAAATTAAAAAATTGGAATAACCATGATATTATATTTTAAACGAAAAAATGTCTCTAAAACTAAAAACAAATCAAACCTATTACTTATTTAATGCTCCAATGTATTGCTGACGTTCATAAAGTTCAATTTTATCTTCTTCCTTTTTGCTAAGTTTTCCCCTGAATTCTTCAATTTTTTCATAACTGTGCTCCTTCATCCAGTCCTCAATTTCTTCAATTATGCTCTTGATATATTTAAAACCATTTTTGTATAATGTTGAACAGATTTCTACGGCTTTTGCTCCCGCTAAAATTTGTTTTATGACATCTATTCCCGTATGAACACCTGTCGTCGCAGCAAAATCACAGGGGATTCGATTAGATAAAAGCGCTATCCATCGCAGACTATTACTCATCTCATTGGGAGAACTTAATGGATTACTCCCTTTTAATGTAAAGTTTTTAACATCTATGTCGAGTTGATAGAAACGGTTGAATAAAACCAGACCTTTTATCCCTTTCTTTGAAAAAACATTGAGAACCTTTGCTATTGATGTAAAATAAGGTCCGACTTTAACGGCTACCGGTAAATTTATTTCTTCTACTACTCTTTCTATTATGTCCATATATATTTGTTCTATCTCTTCGCTGGTTCTCTTTAAATCGCTGGGAAGTAAAGAAATATTGAGTTCCAGAGCATCAGCTCCCGATTGTTCGAGTTGTTTGGCATAATCGACCCACCATTTTGCAGAAACACAATTGAGACTCGCAACTACGGGAATTGAAGCTACTTCTTTTACTTCTTTAATTAAGTTCAAATATGTGCTGGGCCCATTAGCCATGCTCATTCCCCGAACGTACTCAAAAGCTTCCGTGTGACCAGGCAGCCAGCTTTTTCTCATCAATTCTTCGGTTTCTATTTCGATTTGTTCTTCATAGAGAGATTTCAGAACGACCGCTCCAGCGCCTTCTTCTTCGCATCTTTTTATCCGTTCGATATTGGAGGTGAGATCACAGCTTGCAACAATTAAAGGATTTTTCAATTCAAGTCCCATATATACAGTGGAGAGATTCGCCATATTTGCCTCCCTGCTTTATTTGTTTTTACCGTTTTTTAACCACTTTGCAGCTTTCTCTATCGCTTCATTATAAAAACACTGTTTCATTCGAGGTATTTCATCGAAGCCGAAAAATTTAGCATCAGCCGCGTCATCGCCTGCTTTAATCTTCCCTTCCGTTATTCTCACAAGAAAAATTATTATTACAAGATTTCCATAGATTTGCGCGTTTTTGGCGTATACACCTAATAAACTTATTATTTCCCCTTTTAAAGAGGTTTCTTCATACAATTCTCTCAGCGCTGCTTCTTCGGGTTTTTCTCCCCCCTCCATAAATCCCGAGGGAGGCACCCAGCAGCCTTTAGAAGGTTCTATTCCTCTTTTAATTAAAACGATTCGACCATCTTTTATCCCTACAATCGAGACGCAGGGAAGAGGATTCCTGTAATCCACGAAACCGCAAACATGGCATTTTTTTCGGTTTTTCCCATCGATAAATTCAACATGAAGTTTTTCGCCGCATATCGGACAATAATTGAATTCCCTTTCATCTTTAGCCATAAAGTCGAGCAGCGGAATGTTATTCTTTTCTATTCCACGCAAAACCTACGTATAATCCTATCCCGGAATCGTAATAGGGATAATCAAAAATACGCGTATACCTTGTTCCTATTACGTAACTGAAGTCATAATGCCTGAAAAGCATTATTCCCGCAGCACCTATAAAGGTTAAGCCGTCTCTTCTATTAGAGGGGCCGAAACCAAAACCGGGACCTCCTCCTATGAAAAAGGAATGATTCGTCCGTGCGTCACTCACATAATAGAAGGGAAAATAAACTTGAGAACCCCTATCGATGTGCTGTGTTCTTATTAAGATTTCTGTGGCAAGGTGAGGAGAAAGGAAATACATATAGCTTATTTCCAAATCGAAAACTTTCTGCACTGTGGTCTCATCTTCCGGAGTTATATAAGAACTATCTCCGAGAGCGTAAAAATACCCGGCCCGAAAAGAAAAGAAAGAACTGACGTTCTCTCTCCAGCTTTCTACTTTGTATTCGGGTAATTCATATATTTGTTTTCTTTCCGCGTAGGCTTCGGCAAAATCCTCAAGAAGTTTTTCTATGTTAGCAAGAGAGAAAACGGATTTCTGTGTCGAATAATTTATTATTCCGGTTAAAGTGGAAACTTCCTTAATTTCAATTAAAGTCTTACCTTTAGGCATTTTGCTAAGAACTCCGTACAGGACTTTGTCTGCGTTCGCTTTCTCCCCTTCTTCCGCCGCACAGAAAGGCGTGGAACAAAACCTGTAACTTTCCAAAACGACAGAGTTTTTTAGTCTACCCCGCACCTCGTTCTTAAAAAAATTGGAATATGTATTGAGGTCGAGTGGTTCCGTCTCCAGATCGACACTGCCGAAGTTTAATATTAAAATTCTTTCCTGAGAGAATACGCTTATTGAGACTAAAAACAAGCAAATTAAAATCTTTTTCATAAAGTACCCCCTTCAATTATGAATTTAATAATATTCCTTTATTTGTCAATCAGGTATATTGACATTGAAAAAAAAATTTTTATCATACTTTATGATTTTGATTTTCTTCTCGATACCGGTAATTCTACTTCATGGGCACCGTTCAGACGCCAGCGACACTCTGGCCACAAAAGTCTGGTTGCCTTACAGGGGGCAACAACTGGAACATCCAACAGTTTTTACTGAAATACTCGCCGAGAAATACAATGGCTATAGATGCGGTAAAGACATAGAGGGAAACTCTATTAGTTTTAATTCAAGGAGCATTTTACCCGCACAAAACGGTGAAAATCTCATTTTTAATTTCTCGTATTATACAGGAGAACCCTCTGTAATCGGCAACGGGAAGCTCCTGCCTCTTAACGAAAATTACAGAAAAGAATACACGAAGAACCTCGAAAAAGGCAGTTATTCAGAAGAACTTGCCGTTTTCGTAAAAAATGTTCTCGCAGCTGTTTACGGAGAAAACTGGATGGAAAACGAAAGTGCGAAAGTGAACTTTGTGGCTCATTGTATGGGCGGGATCGTGCTAAGATACGCAATAAAATACCTAAATATTCCCGGAACAAATGTGAGTTTCAAAAATATAACGGCAAAGGTTTGCTATGTGGCTTCCCCGAACAATGGATTCAACAATCAACTTTTTGGGGTGGAAGCTCTTGCCGGGGATATCAAATGGCAGAAATACGGTGAAGATTTAGAAATGAACATTCCTCCGTCCCGTTTACGAATAGGAAGAGATATCGAATTTTATTCTGAAAGTGGCGTAAGGAGAAGATTTTGCCATTTGATCGGCGATAATAATCTGGGGGTTGAAAGTATTAATATTTATGGAACCCGTAATCATTTTCGAATCAAACTTTTCTTCGGCCCGAGTTTTTCTCTTGGTCCGGATGATGGTGATATATATTTTGAAGACACTTACATTTCCGGGGTGAGAAATATTCCTGTTCCCGCCAGTCATTCGTATTCTCTGCCTCACAAAGCTAAAAGTTATTTTGTTTTTTCTGTTATAGATGAAGGAGCTATGGGAGAGGATGCCATCACTTCAAATAGTGAAGTTAAGAAATTAATAAAGAATTTTATACTTACAAACTAAAAAAGTCTTTTTTATATGCCCAGAGAAGAAAAATAATAATATAAACCGCGTATATAGAGAAAACGAGTGAATTGTTTTGAGGTATTTTTAAAATAACACCGGGTATCCTTTCTATCGTTGCCATTATTTTGTTCATTGTAGATCCGGTTACCCAGATAAAACTTCCCGTTATTTTACTCAGAAAAGGAAAGAGAATAAACAAAAAGCAACCCGAAATCAAAACGCCAGTAAGAGGAATAAGAATTAAATTCGCGATTAAACCGATTAAAGGTACATATCCGAAGTAGTATGCAATCAGAGGCAAGGTGCCGAGTTGCGCGCTTAGCGTTATAAAAAAGGGGATTATTATCCATTGTTTAAACCATCCCTTGGGTATTTTTTCAAAATATTCCCTAAGTATTACAAACATTGCAAGAATAGTAAAGACCGCCAAAAAGGAAAGTTGAAAGCTTATACTGAAGACACTTCTCGGCATAAGTACGGTAATCAAAATACCCGCAGCGCCAAGAGTGTTCAATGGGTCGATACTTCTCTCCCGGGTTTCTCCGATTACAAAAAATAGCAACATAATAGAAGCTCGCAAGACCGGCAGACGGAGACCGGTAAAAACAGCATAAATTAAAACGAATACACACGAGACTAATAGAGCCGGCTTTCGCTTTAACTGTAAAGTTCTCAGGAAAAGAAAAATAACAGTAGAAACTATTCCTGTGTGCAGACCGCTTACCGCCAACAAATGAGCTGCTCCGCACGATTGAAATCTTCTATTCATGTAGGGAGGTAAAGATTTTCTTAAACCAAGTGTAACAGCGGAAGAGATTTTTCCGGCATCACCCGGACACTGTTCGCGTATTTTTTTATCCAGAGCATTTCTCAGCGAAAACAATTTATTTAAAATCGTGGGCGAAGACCACGTTGCTTCTATATTTACCAAACCGGAGATTCCTCCTTTTTTCATAACCTTACCGTTGCCTTTAGCAAAATCCCCGCAATTCGTTGGTAGTCTCGCATATAATTCGCCGTAAATAGGGTCTACTATTCTGTTATCAATGTAAATACCTCTGAAATATACCCGTTTTCCTTCCGGTAGAGCTCGGGAAAACTGATATATTCCGGCAGAAAAAAAAAGGGCGATAAGAAAAATAATCTCCATTCTTCTTACAAAAAAAACAACGAGGGAAAAAATAAATCCTGTTAAAAATATTCTTATGTCTAAAAAAAATCCTGCATACAAACCTGTTAATAAAACGGCAAACGCTAAGAAAGCGGGTCTTTTTTTTAAGGTTTTATGTATGTCTATTCTCAAATGTTATTCCTTATAATTATCGAAGGGAAATTGCTAAGAATTCATTTTCTGTTAAAGAATCCCTTTATTCCCGTGTGGTTCTTTAATTCCCCCATAAAAGCTTTTGCTCTTTCGTGATTTCTGTCCAATTTTAGTACTTTTTTAGCATTCTTTAATGCCTCTTTATATTTTCCTAATTTGGCGTAACATTTGGCAAGATTGAAATAATGCTCGGCACTTTCTTCGTTTATTGCCGCTTCCAAACACAGGTCCAACCCTTTACTGTCTCTTCCCGAAAGTATCAAAGACAAACCATAATAGCTTTTGAAAGTTTGGTTATTCTGTTCGAGAAGAAAAGCCTTCCTGAAATACTTGGATGCACGGACGGGGTCCGCCAGCAGATATCTCCTCCCTCGCTCAAACAACTTTTCCCTGCTGTTTTTTCTATCTTTTTCCTGTTCTTCTTCGAAAATACCCAGAGTACACTCTCTGACGTATTTTTCCCTTGCTTCCTGGTCTTTCAGAGTCATGTATGCTTTTGTAATTTTCAGAAAATAAGGCAAGAACTGTTTTGCCTGTTCGGGAGAAAGGTGATCGGGATGATACCTGGTTGCGAGTTTATAATATGCTTTTTTTATTTCATTGTCCGAAGCGTCTCTTGAAACACCCAATATTTCGAAATACTCCATGATGTAATTTTAAAGCTACTGCAATAAAAGTCAAGGGGATTTAAATTTTTCGCGAAATTGTTAAAATAACTCCTCTTGACAAAACAGCAATAACCTTTATATTAATATAAAATACTTAAGTAAAGAGAAGATTAACTCTTTAAATATTTAATTTATGAGGTTTTTATTGTAAAAATAAAAAACCCCTTGACAAAATAGTTAAAGAGATTAATAATGAGATTCGTTCTTTGATAATTGAATAAAATAATAGGTATAGACTTTTGGACAAGTGTTAAGAGCATATGGTGGATGCCTTGGCAGAAGCAGGCGATGAAGGACGTGGCTGGCTGCGATAAGCCTCGGGGAGCCGTCAAGCTGGCTTAGATCCGGGGATTTCCGAATGGGGCAACCCAGGTCCGGTAAACCGGGCTTATCCCGAAAGGGAGGTCAACCCAGGGAATTGAAACATCTTAGTACCTGGAGGAAAAGAAAGTAAAAACGATTCTCTTAGTAGCGGCGAGCGAAAGGGGAATAGTCCAAACCTTTTTTGTGTTAAAGCCCGCATGCGTTGCAAAAAAGGGGTCGTGGGAAGTAGATGTGCTTTATGCGGAGAAGCAAAAGAGTTACAAAATTGGCGATTAGCCGAAGAAATCTGGAATGCTTTATCAAAGAGGGTGAAAATCCCGTAGGCGAAAATCGATCAATCTCTTTTTCTGCTTTCCCAAGTACGTCGGGACACGAGAAATCCCGGGGGAATTTGGGAGGACCACCTCCTAAGACTAAACACTCGCTTCTGACCGATAGTGAACTAGTACCGTGAGGGAAAGGTGAAAAGAACCCCGGTGAGGGGAGTGAAAAGAATCTGAAACCATATGCTTACAATCAGTAGGAGCCTTACAGTTTGATCTTCGGATCGAACTGCGGGTGACTGCGTACCTTTTGCATAATGGGCCGGCGAGTTATTTTATCTGGCAAGGTTAACCAAACTTTTTGGGAAGCCATAGCGAAAGCGAGTCCTAATAGGGCGATTCAGTCAGATGGAATAGACCCGAAGCCGGGTGAGCTACCCATGGCCAGGGTGAAGCGAGTGTAAAAGCTCGTGGAGGCCCGAACCAGTTAGCGGGAAAATGCTATTGGATGAGCTGTGGGTAGGAGTGAAAGGCTAATCAAACTCGGCGATAGCTGGTTCTCTTCGAAATATTTTTAGGAATAGCCTCGAATGATCAGTTATGGAGGTAGAGCACTGAATGGGTTCCGGGCCTAAACCGCCTGGCGTCCAATCAAACTCCGAATGCCATAACTCAAAATTCGGGAGTCAGGCTGTGGGGGATAAGCTCCATAGCCGAGAGGGGAACAACCCAGACCATCGGCTAAGGTCCCTAAGTGCAAGCTAAGTGGTAAAGGAAGTAGAGTTGCTCAGACAACCAGGATGTTGGCCTAGAAGCAGCAAACATTTAAAGAGTGCGTAAAAGCTCACTGGTCGAGCGACTCTGCGCCGAAAATTCACGGGGCTTAAGCTTGCCACCGAAGCCATGGATCAGCGGTTTTCCGTTGGTCGTAGAAGAGCGTTCTATATTCATTGAAGTCGTACCCGCGAGGGACGGTGGAGGGTATGGAAGTGAGAATGCCGGCATGAGTAGCGATAAAAAGGGTGAGAATCCCTTTCACCGAAAGTCTAAGGTTTCCTGAGGAAGGTTCGTCCTCTCAGGGTTAGTCGGTCCCTTAGGCGAGGCCGAGAGGCGTAGCTGATGGGAAACAGGTTAAAATTCCTGTACCACTTTTATGGTGCTATTATCTAAGGGGTGACGTAGAAGGGTATGCCAACCCTGGCGTTGGTCGTCCAGGGCTAAGCCCAAAGGAGGAGGATCCAGGTAAATCCGGATCCTCATTTAAACTCTAAAGGGCGACAGGTAGCCGATTTTAGGCGAAGTGGCAGATCCCACGCTAACCAGAAATAGCCTCGTAGATAGTCATAAGAGTGACCGTACCGTAAACCGACACAGGTAGACGGGGAGAGAATCCTAAGGTGCGCGGGATAACTCTCGTTAAGGAACTCGACAAATTGGCCCCGTAACTTCGGAAGATGGGGTGCCCTCTTTGTGATTGATTTTTAATTTTTCGCAGAGTTGGGTCTCAGTAACCAGGTCCAATCGACTGTTTACCAAAAACACAGGGCTCTGCTAAGTCGAAAAGACGATGTATAGGGCCTGACACCTGCCCGGTGCTGGAAGGTTAAGGAAGGGGGTAATTCTCTTCGGAGGAAAAGCTCTCGACCGAAGCCCCAGTAAACGGCGGCCGTAACTATAAAAACCGTTGTAGTTACGTAAAAAAACCTGGCTATATGCTGGAAAATCCGATGTATCCAGAGCTACTGTAACATAAGGTTGCAGTAACAATGCTCCTGGTGCGGATAATCAGCAGGAAAGACTTTCAGGATTTTAATATCCCGAAAGAATCCTCAGAGGCCATACGCCAGGTATCCATAAAAACAAAGGGCAAAGTCGTCAGTTTTTATGGTAATGATATGGTCCGAACTCTATAGCGATATAGAGGGGTTAATAACCCGCCAGTAAAAACTGGTAACATAATATGAACGGTCCTAAGGTAGCGAAATTCCTTGTCGGGTAAGTTCCGACCTGCACGAATGGTGTAACGACTTGGGCATTGTCTCAACGAGAGTCCCGGCGAAATTGTAGTAGCGGTGAAGATACCGCTTTCCCGCGGAAGGACGAAAAGACCCCGGAACCTTTACTGTAGCTTGGCATTGGGTTTTGGTATGGTCTGTGTAGCATAGGTGGGAGGCTTTGAAACCGGTGCGCCAGCATCGGTGGAGCCGTCAGTGAAATACCACCCTCTCTGTTTCGAAATTCTAACCCTGCCTGTGGAAGGCGGGGGACATTGTCTGGTAGGCAGTTTTACTGGGGCGGTAGCCTCCTAAAATGTAACGGAGGCGTCCAAAGGTTCCCTCAACGCGGTCGGCAATCGCGTGAAGAGCATAAGGGTAAAAGGGAGCCTGACTGTAAGGTCGACGGACCGAACAGAGCCGAAAGGCGGGCCTAGTGAACCTTTGGTTCTGTGTGGAAAGGCCAAAGACCAACGGATAAAAGGTACTCCGGGGATAACAGGCTTATCGCGCTCGAGAGTTCCCATCGACGGCGCGGTTTGGCACCTCGATGTCGGCTCGTCACATCCTGGGGCTGAAGCAGGTCCCAAGGGTTGGGCTGTTCGCCCATTAAAGTGGCACGCGAGCTGGGTTCAGAACGTCGTGAGACAGTTCGGACTTCATCCTCCGTGGGCGTTTAGAAACTTGAGGAAAGCTGTCCTTTGTACGAGAGGACCAGGATGGACAGACCTCTGGTGCACCTGTTGTCACGCCAGTGGCATAGCAGGGTAGCCATGTCTGGCAGGGATAACCGCTGAAAGCATCTAAGCGGGAAGCCCCCTCCAAGATTAAGTTTCTCGTTTCTTACCTTCGGGTGAGAAACTAAGGTCCCTTAGAGATTATGAGGTTGATAGGCGATAGGTGTAAGCACAGCAATGTGTTCAGCCGAGTCGTACTAATAGACCGAATGGCTTGTCCAAATATAAATATATACCTATTATTTTTTCAATTATCAAAGAACAAAAACAAAAAAACCGGCGACGCCGGTTTTTTTGTTTTCATGAAAAAAGTGAACCACAGAGCACATAGAGAAAGATATTTAGTTCAATGTCCATAGTTCATTTTTTTCGACCAGCGACAAATGACCAGAGACTAAATTATCACACAGAGAGCGCAGAGCCCCTATACCCTTTGACCCCAAAAAAACTAAAACAATTTCCCCGGCGGGTGATTCGCAAGGAATGCTGTCCGAGAAAGACGTGGTCAATTCCCCCCGCGAGGGAATTGCCACTCGGCTCTCGGGTTCGCTCCTTTTGAAATGCAGGCATTTCAAAAGACCGTGCCCGCTCACCCTGCGAGACGCTTTCACGTACAGCACTCCTTGCTCGTTTTTTAGTAGCGTTGGGGCTTGTTCCCAACAGGTGATGCGGGGGATTAACTCCCGCGCTACTTAATTGATGAGGTATTTTCATTGAGTGAGTATTACACTCCCACTTAAAAAGCCAATCGGTTTTTCTCTGTTTCCTTTGTAGTTTAAAAATTTTGGTGGGTAGGGTGGGGGATATTGACTTTTTTATGTAATTAAATATTTTAAATTATGGAGCGTACTTTACTTTTAATAAAACCCGACGCTATAGAAAGAAATCTTGTTGGCAAAATAATCAGTCGTGTCGAAGAAGCCGGCCTTAAAGTATTAGAAAAGAAAACGGTTTTTTTCTCAAAAGAAATGACGGAACAATTTTACGGCGAACACAAGGGCGAAGAGTTTTATAACAGACTTATTAAATACATGGCAGACAAAAATGTGGTTGCTTTAAAACTGGAAGGAAAAAACGCAATAACTACTTTAAGAAGTTTAGTCGGTGCAACAGACCCTAAAAAAGCAGAAAAGAATACAATTCGGGCAGATTTTGGGCTCGGAACGCCTCAAAACAGCGTTCACGCTTCGGATTCTGTTAAATCCGCTGAAAGAGAAATCGATTTCTTTTTCGGAGAATAAAAGAATTTAACCACAGAGCACACAGAGAAAACAAACACACAGAGAGCACAGAGAAAATATATTTTGTTTTCCCCAACCCCAGATAACCAAACTTTTCACATGTAGAATTTGTAGTTTGCTTTTTAACCTCTATAAGAACTACATGTTCTACATGTGCGATTTTCTTAAAGACGGCTTGCAATTAGGAGAAACGTTTCTATATTATTAGTAAAATCAGGAGAAAGTTAAAATGAATATAATAGGTGGGATTGCGAAGGGGCATAAAGTTTTCGCTCCCGATAATATAAGACCCACCAGAGGAAAAGTAAGGGAAGCTCTTTTTTCTATGATAGACGTAGAAGGAAAGTCTTTTCTGGATTTATTCGCGGGTTCGGGAGCTGTCGGTATCGAAGCCCTATCCAGAGGGGCGGCTAAGGTTGTATTTGTGGAAAGATCGAGAAAAGCGGCAAGCTATATAAAAAGAAATTTAGATAAAACCAGACTTGAAGGCGAAATTATAAATAAATCTGTCTCTGCTGCCCTGGAGAATTTCGAAAGCACATTCGATTTCGTTTTTATGGATCCTCCATATAAGAAAGAATTAGTAATGAAAACTTTAAAAAAAATCGACGCTGTATTAAAAAAAGACTCTACAATAATTATTGAAAGAGCGTCGGACGAGGAGTTAGATTATAATGGATTTAAAATTTTCAAAAGCAAAGTCTATGGCGATACGGCGCTCGCTTTCTTAACAAGATGAAAAACGCAATATATCCCGGAACATTCGACCCAATTACAAACGGTCATATAGATATAGTTAAAAGAGCTCTAAAAATCTTTGATCATTTGACAATAGTTGTGGCTCAGCATTATGCTAAGGATTTTCTTTTCTCCGCAGAGGAACGAAAAGAGCTGTGCGAAATGGCGACAGAAGACATACCAAATGTTAAAGTCCATGTTTGGCAGGGTCTTCTGGCAGATTATGTCAAAAAGAACAAAGCGGACGCAATCGTTAGAGGAATGAGAGCTCTTTCTGATTTTGAGTACGAATTTCAATGGGGAATGATGAACAGAAAACTCTCTATGGATGTAGAGATAATATATTTGTTTCCGGATGAAAAATATATTTTTCTTTCTTCGAGCGCCTTAAAGGAAATTGCCCTTCTTGACGGTGATATATCAGAGTTTGTTCCCCTTGAAATCGGTAAAAAATTAAAGGAACGTTTGGCGAAGAGTTATAACCGGGAGCAATTAAAATAAATTCATACCAATTAACAATAGAAGTAAAGGGTGGGAAAGGAGGAGATGGGTTGGTGAGTTTTAGTCATTTGCCTAAACAGCCAAAAGGAGGTCCCAACGGAGGAGATGGCGGTAAAGGAGGGGATGTTTATTTCCAGGCTTCAGAAGAATATTATTCTCTAAAACATCTTCGTAAAGATAATCTTTTAAAAGCAGGCGACGGAGAGTCAGGCGGGAAAAATAAAAGACACGGAAAAAACGGCAAAGACTTGACAATATTTGTTCCGCCGGGAACTACCGTTTTCGAAGAAAACGGAAAAAAAATTATTTCAGATCTGGTATCAACCGGGGAAAAAATCAAAGTTGCTGAGGGAGGAATAGGAGGAAAAGGTAATATAAATTTTGCAACTTCCACCAACCAGGCACCGAGAATTGCAACAAAAGGCAAGGAAGGCTCTATTATAACTCTTAACCTGACATTCAGCCCTAAAGTGGATATCGCTGTAATAGGCCCGCCTAATTCCGGGAAGTCTTCCTTGGTAGCCTGTGTTACAGGAAACTCGCCCAGAATAGCCAGTTATCCTTTTTCTACGAAAAAACCCAATTTGTGGACTTATGCGCATAATTTCTCAAGATATGTTTTTCTGGATACTCCACCTTTAACCCCAGAAGCAGCTGCAGAGATTAACATACTCTTGAGGAGAGTGCAAACTCTATTAATAGTTCTTGACAGTACACAGCTTTATGAGATAGCTAAAATAGAGCCAATAATCAAAGAGATTGAAGATTATTTCGAAATAGACCCAGAGAGAAAGATCGCATATGTGTTAACAAAAACAGATAAATCCAAAGCAAAAAAAATTTTTGTCACTTCGCACCCAGTTTTTCCCGTTTCTTTTAAAAACGAAGAGGGTGTAGAAAAATTGAAAGAGTTTCTCTTTCAAGAGGAAGATTGAAATAAAAACCACCATACTGTATGTGTTCTTAAACTGCTAATATTTTTATCAAAAATTATAACATCCTTCAATATCCCATGATTCGATTGCTGAAATATTTTGTGTATAGATATCAAAGTTGAATCGTTCCCAATTAAGTCCGGCTCCTATATTGATGTCATAGGAAGGCCCATTCAAATATTTACTTCTGAAGGTTTTTCCATTGGTTTTATCTTCTGAAAATTCATAGGAGCCATGAATTCTAAAACCGGCTCTCAGTGCAATTTCAGGGATGGGTTTGTATTCCATACCTAAAGGAAAATATATATAGGCTTTTCTTTCAATACCCACCTCATCCGTGAAAGATTGTGAAGTCAACGTATCTTCAGTTTCATATTTTGTTCCTTCGAGTCTGATTTCGCTTTTTTCGTACGAAACTTTGATTCCAACTCCTAAAGAAATTTTGGGAGAAAAATTGAATTCCTGACCTGAAGATAGAAACCCACCTAGAACGCGTGTATCACCCTCGAGTATATACTCAACTCCATTTTCGGCTTCAGATGTATCACTTCTGAAATAGGAAGTGTCAGGATTTGTATAACTATAATAGTTATCTCGACAATAATAATCTCGATCCTCTCGCCTTCTCTCGGAATCTCCGGCCCCCCTATAAATGGTAGCTACTGTTCGAAAAGTTGAAGTAGGTGTAACGCCCTTAGAAAATCGGAACCCCAAAGTCCAAAATTTAGGATTAAAAAAATCGTATTGATCTAACATCTGCTTCTCTTCACCGTTGTATATATCGATAGCAATTACGCTGTCATTGTCAGATGTATATGTTCTTTCATCATGATAAATATCTGCCAGCGTATCTTGGATTGAACCTGCTGTTTTGTTGTTTGCGAATCCAAGAACAATTTCAATATCCGAATTCCAGATAGAGGAAACTGTTCCAATGCTAAAGGAGCATGAAGATAGAGTATCTCCCATAGTGTATTCGTCAACATTTTCTCTAACATATAAGTACTTATAATTATTATCCGGAACCCTCTCACGTGTATATCTTAATACATCGTTTCTATTATTGTTATAAGGTTGTAATAAATAATCGAATCTAAATCCTATACTTGTGTTAGGCGTAATTTGTTTAGCTCCCAGTAAAGCTCCATTGTACGTATTACGAGAATAGCTGTAGCTTCTATTCCTTAGATAGTCTGTATAAATGTAGCTGTCAGATGGCACGGGATATATATATTCGCTTTCTGACGTATTATAACTTCCTTCTAATAATATTCCCCCTCTGCTTCCAAAGGGTCCCGGAAAAGATGTAATTAATCTATTTGGAATTCGATATGAAATAAAACTCTTTAAAGGCAACCTTGCCGGGTTCCAGAACATATCGGCTATTGTGTCGGAGACAATCCCCGCAAGATTTCTGTCCATACTTTTGATTCTTATTGAAAACACATCTTCAGTTATTAGAGAAGAAACATAATCAAGGGGAAAGGTTTTATCATAGCTATAGTATAAGATTACAGAATTGGCTCTTAGATCAAATGCTCCAATATGACCGCCTAATCCTAAAGCAAAATTAACAGTAATTAAAATATATATCTTTTTCATCTGACACCTCCTTTCTAAGTATATCTCAAATCGTGAATGTTAAGTAAACTAAATCATAAAAAATATAAGATATTACAGTAAGTTTGTCAAGTAAAAATTGTTTATCATGTATCATTGCGAAAATGGATTAACCTTACTATAATTCGCATATGAAAAAAGTATAGAGGGACGGTGCTTGACACTGTGACATTAGCCCTCCCTTTGTAACCTCTTTTTTGCTCTTTTGTATGTTATCCCTAGGGAGGATAACTTGAGAGTTTGAAATAACGGGTATTCTATGATTTTACTGTATTTGAGTCCGGCTTTGTCTTTGAGGTATACGAGTAGTTCCGATCTGAGTTTCTTACCTTCTAATGAATTTACATCTATTTGGGGTATTTTTATTTCCTTCTTCTCTTCAAATTCCTCGATTACCTTTTCCGAGGGTTGGAGAATATAGTCGTTTTTTCTTCTTCTCTTTGTTTCTTTATTTTTGCCCCTTCTGTCGAATCTCCGAATTGCTTTATCGATGTGCCCTTCATCGCATATTAGTTTACCGAATCGGGTATTTCTGACAGGAATATCCTTACCCGACCAATCCTCTAAAAATTTATTAAAAACTTCCCTACCCTGAAATAACTCTTCCACAAACTCTTTGTCTATAATACTATCTCCTGTTGAGTGATAATCTGTTATACTGGACCATTTATACTTATAAGGATCATCTACGATTCCCGCTCTAAGGGGATTCAAAAGAACATATGCTATTGCCATCCGCAGATAAGCGCCTTCCTGGATTAAAGTGGATTTATATCTGCCTTGAAATACATATCCCTTATTACCTGTCGTTTTACTGTAAATTATACCAAAATGTCCGTTTAACTCTTTCATGAACTCCGATAACTTATTTGAACTGTTTTGTAGAACCAGATGATAATGATTATTCATTAAACAATACGCAAGCAATCTTATTTTTAATTTCCTGGATTTCTCCCCCAAAAGTTTTCTAAAATTATCTCTTAGCTCCATATCCGAAAATATATCGATACCACTGATACCTCTGTTCATTATATGATGATACGCGCCCTGATATGTCACTCTCGCCCTTCTCATAACAATCTAATATATCATATAATGTCACGGTGTCAAGCACCGTCCCCACATTCATTCATTTTGCAGTCAACCTCTACTTACTATTATAAACCTACCTTATCAATACGGTTTTTCGCGTAGTTGATTTTAAATTTCCTGCCTCAAGACGGCAGAAATAAATTCCGCTCGGGAGGTCTTCACCGTTGTCGTTTTTCCCATCCCAGGTAACCGTATGCGGCCCCGGAGAATAAGAATCGTTAACAAGAGTTCTAACCGCTCTCCCGGAAAGATTGAAAACTTTTAAGTGTACTTTATCCGCATTTCCCGCGGCGGGTAGGATATATGTTATAATGACCGAATTAATAAACAAATTAGATTTACCTGCGAAAAGAGTTAATCCTTTATTATTAGCAAAATCTTCATCCGTATAGATACCCGATACTTCTTCTTTAACGAGGAAGTAATAAGGAGCAATACTTCCTGTAAAGCTCTCCGTCATATTTATTGTCCCCGCTGTGCTATCGAGCGCGACAACGTACAGGGAGTGAAATCCGAGTGTCAGTGGATCGGGCGCTGACGCACTCCAGCTTACGGAATCCGTTCCCCCTCCGTAAGTTATTGTTGCTTCTTCCCAGGAGCCTTGTGTGGTTTCAAACTGATAAAGGACGCTCATTATGTTACAATTGGTCGGAGTTCGGGAATTAACGGAAGTCCCTGAAAACACAGGGAGCTGGTTTATTGTTTCGTTATCGGGTAGTGCAGTGATGGATGATGCAAGCGGAGAAGGATATTCTTCTACTTCATCTATCACCGTTACATTGTCAGTGCCATAATTTAATACGTATACTTTATTCGTGTTGGGATTAACAGATGCTGAAAGAGGTCCGACTCCGGAAGCAACAATTTCGGTTGAATTGGTCTCTCCATCTATCACCGTAACATCGTTACCGAAGGAATTTGTCACGTATATTTTGTTCGTGTTGAGATTTAATTCGATCGCTACTGGGGTAGTTCCAACTGTAACGGAACTTGTATTATTAGTTTCTCCGTCTATAATTGTTACATTTTCACTGTTCCTGTTAACTACATATATTTTGTTTGTGTTGGGATTTACGCAAATCGCCTGTGGCCTATTCCCAACGGATACGGTATCAGTTGAATTTGTCTCCCCGTTTATTACTGTTACATCGTTGCTTCCATTATTCGCCGTATATATCTTGTTCGTTTTTGTGTTTACGCATATCGCGGTAGGACCATCTCCAGCGGGAACAGTGGTGGTTGAATTATCCGCTCCGTCTATCACCGTTACATTGTTACTGAGCTCATTTGCTACATATATCTTATTTGTATTGGGATTTACACATATGTCATAAGGCTCGCTTCCGGCGGTAACAGTGTCGGTTGAATTGTCTTCTCCGTCTATTATTGTTACATTTCCGCTAGAAACATTCGCAACATAAATCTTATTTGTGTTGGGATTAATTCCTATTGCACAAGGTTCATCTCCGGCAGGAATGGTATCGGTTGAATTGGTCTCCCCGTCAATTACGGTAACATCATCGCTATCCCAATTTCCTACATATATTTTGTTTGTGTTGGGGTTAGCCGCAATCGTAGTAGGTGTAAGCCCTACAGGAACGGTATCGATCAAACCTGCCGATGCATCTATAACTGTTACATCATTACTCATTTCATTAGCTACATATATTTTGTTTGTAATCGGGTTTACACAAGAAACTAAAGGCCCATTTCCGGCAGAGACAATACCGGTTAAATTATCGGATCCATCTATTACCGTTACGTCGTTACCGCTCCTATTGGCGACATATATCTTATTTGTAATAGGATTTACGGAGATAGCAACAGCCCTATTTCCAGCGGGAATATTTACAATGGAATTGTCCGATCCGTCTATTACCGTAGCGTTATCATCGTCATAATTAGCCGTATATATTTTGTTTGTATTGGGATTTACGCATATTGCAAAAGGGGTATACCCAGAAGAAGTAGAGTCAACCAGATTGGTTATTCCATCTATTATTTTTACGTTGTTGCTTGTTGCCACGTATATCTTGTTTGTGTTGGGATTTACGCAAACAGCGTCAGGATATTGTCCAACGGCAAGATTTGAAGTAGAATGAGTTTCTCCGTCTATAACGGTTACGCTGGCGTTTCCATGATTTGCCACATATATCATATTTGTGTTGGGATTTACGCATATTGCCTGAGGTCCGTTCTGCACAGTAACTGTGGTGGTGGAATTGTCCGATCCGTCTATTACCGTTACATTGTCGCTCCCATGATTTGCCACATATATCATATTTGTGTTGGGATTTACGCATATTGCCTGAGGGCTATTCCCAACGGACAAAGTAGTATCGAGTGAATTAGTCGAGCCATCTATAATTGTTACGTTATCTCCGGATTGATTAGCAACATATATTTTGTTTGTATTGGGATTTACACAAATCGCATAAGGTCTGTCTCCGGAGGAAACGGTAGTTGTTGAGTTATCTGTTCCGTCTATAACAGTTACGTTATCACTACTACCATTTGCCACATATATCATATTTGTGTTGGGATTTACACAGACAGCCCAGGGGTTATCTCCAGCGGTAACTGTGGTGGTGGAATTGTCCGATCCATCTATTACCGTTACATTATCTCCAACGCTATTCCCCACATATATCTTGTTAGTAACGGGATTTACGCATACCGAATAAGGTGAATATCCGGTAGAAACCGTTTCTGTCGCCCAATCAGCATAAAGAGCTGGCGCTGCTAAGCATATAATTAAAATAAGAATGAATAAAATTAACCTTTTACTATTGAACATAAACACCTCCATTTTTTGCTTATAATTATAGGGGTTAATTAGTATTAGTCAAGTACAAATTTCCCGGGCAGCGGAAATAGTAAATTAGTAAAGATAATAGGACGCAGATTCACACAGATTGACAGGATTTATTATTGTTGTTTAAAACTCACCCCACAACGCTAAATAAATCTCACACAAAGGCACTAAGACACAAAGAAAAAAGCTTTTTGTTTTTTTATACCCTATACCCTAAATACTATAACTATACTATACCTGGGATTCTCTTTACTCTCTACTTACTATTATAAACCTACCTTATCAATACGGTTTTTCGCGTAGTTGATTTTAAATTTCCTGCTTCAAGACGGCAGAAATAAATTCCGCTCGGGAGGTTTTCACCGTTGTCGTTTTTCCCATCCCAGGTAACCGTATGCGGCCCCGGAGAATAAGAATCGTTAACAAGAGTTCTAACCGCTCTCCCGGAAAGATTGAAAACTTTTAAGTGTACTTCATCCGCATTCCCCGCGGCGGGTAGGATATATGTTATAACCGTTGAATTAATAAACAAATTAGATTTACCTGCGAAAAGAGTCAATCCTTTATTATTAGCAAAATCTTCATCCGTATAGATACCCGATACTTCTTCTTTAACGAGGAAGTAATAAGGAGCAATACTTCCTGTAAAGCTCTCCGTCATATTTATTGTCCCCGCTGTGCTATCGAGCGCGACAACGTACAGGGAGTGAAATCCGATTGTCAGTGGATCGGGCGCTGACGCACTCCAGCTTACGGAATCCGTTCCCCCTCCGGAAGTTATTGTTGCTTCTTCCCAGGAACCTTGTGTGGTTTCAAACTGATAAAGGACGCTCATTATGTTACAATTGGTCGGGGTTCGGGAATTAACGGAAATCCCTGAAAACACAGGGAGCTGGTTTATTGTTTCGTTATCGGGGAGTGCGATTATGGATGATGTAAGCGGAGAAGGATATTCTTCTACCTCATCTATTACCGTTACATTGTCACTGCCACCATTTGCCACATATATCCTGTTTGTGTTGGGATTTACGCATATCGCACGTGGATAATCTCCAGCGGGAATAGTGGTAGTTGAATTGTTTGTTCCGTCTATCACCGTTACATTGTCGCTGAGCCAATTTGCCACATATATCCTGTTTGTGTTGGGATTGACACTGATCGCATAAGGCTCATCTCCAGCGTCGACAGTGGTGGTTGAATTGGTCTCTCCATCTATCACCGTTACATTATCACTGCCATAGTTCGCCACATATATCTTGTTTGTGTTGGGATTGACACTGATCGCACGTGGTGTATCTCCAGCGGGAACAGTAGCGGTCGAATTATCCGACCCGTCTATCACCGTTACACTGTCACTGACAAAATTCGCCACATATATCCTGTTTGTGTTGGGATTCACACTGATCGCATAAGGGCTAGCTCCAGCGGCAACAGTAGCGGTTGAATTATCCGACCCATCTATCACCGTTACGTTGTGACTGATCCCATTTGCCACATATATCCTGTTTGTGTTGGGATTGACACTGATCGCAGAAGGATTAACTCCAGCGGCAACAGAAGTGGTTGAATTATCTGCCCCATTTATCACCGTTACATTGTCACTGTATTGATTTGCCACATATATCCTGTTTGTGTTTGGATTTACGCAGATCGCACGTGGTTCATCTCCAGCGGCGACAGTTTCAGTTGAATTATCCGCTCCGTTTATCACCGTTACACTGTCACTGCCATAATTCGCCACATATATCCTGTTTGTGTTGGGATTTACACAGATATCTAAAGGGGAATCTCCAGCGGGAACGGAAGTGATTGATTCGGTCTCTCCATCTATTACCGTTACACTGTTGTCACTGCCATAATTCGCCACATATATCCTGTTTGTGTTGGGATTCACGCATATTGCCTCAGGGGAATCTCCAGCGGGAACGGTGTCAGTTAAAAAATCCGATCCGTCTATCACCGTTACGTTGTCGTCCACCTGATTCGCCACATATATTTTGTTTGTATTGGGATTTACACAAATCGCATAAGGGTTATCTCCGGCGGCAACAGTGGCGGTCGAATTATCCGCACCGTCTATCACCGTTACGTTACCGTCAGAATTTGCCACATATATCTTATTTGTGTTTGGATTTACGCATATCTTCCGTGGGCCATCTCCAGCGGGAACAGTGGCGGTGAAATTGGTCGCTCCGTCTATTACCGTTACATTGCCGCCATCATAATTTGCCACATATATCCTGTTTGTGTTGGGATTGACACTGATCGCCTGAGGTGCATCTCCAGCGGCAACAGTGGCGGTCGAATTATCCGCTCCATCTATCACCGTTACATTGTCGCTGTCCCGATTTGCCACATATATCTTATTTGTGTTGGGATTGACACTGATCGCATAAGGCCAATCTCCAGCGGGAACAGTAGAGGTCGAATTATCCGATCCGTCTATCACCGTTACGCTGTCACTGTCATAATTCGCCACATATATCTTGTTTGTGTTGGGATTGACACTAATCGCATAAGGGCTAGATCCAGCGGCAACAGTGGCGGTGAAATTGGTCTCTCCGTCTATCACAGTTACATTGTCACTGTTTCGATTCGCCACATATATCCTGTTTGTGTTGGGATTGACACTGATCGCAAAAGGCTCATCTCCAGCGGGAACAGTAGAGGTCGAATTATCCGCCCCGTCTATCACCGTTACGCTGTCACTGACAAAATTCGCCACATATATCTTGTCTGTGTTGGGATTGACACTAATCGCATAAGGGCTAGATCCAGCGGGAACAGTAGCGGTCGAATTATCCGCTCCGTCTATCACCGTTACACTGTCACTGCCATTATTTGCCACATATATCCTGTTTGTGTTGGGATTGACGCATATCGCAGAAGGCGCATCTCCAGCGGGAACAGTGTCGGTTACCCAGTCGGCATGAAGAGATAAAGTGGTTAAAGATAAAATCAAGATAAAGATGAGTGACCTTAACACACCGTCTAACTCTGTTCCTTTAAAATAAAACATAAACACCTCCTTTTTGCAATTAAATTATAGGAGATTTTTAGCATTAGTCAAGGATATATTTCCGCAACGGCGGAAATAGTTAATTGGTAAAAAATTTCTGTTCTCTGTGTGAACTATAGTTTCGGGTTATGGGTTTCGTGTTTCGAGTTAAAAAAAGACTCTGTGTCCTCTGTGATAAATGTTTTTTGTAAAGATTGCGAAAATCGCTCTACTTTACTATAATTCGCATATGGAAAAAGAAACAAATCTTCTGAAGTTGTCTAATGTAAAAATGAAATCGGCGAGGCTACGTAAGATTATCGTAGAAAATAAAGAAATATTAGATAAGGAAGAATTTATCGAAATGTTGATAGAAAGGAAGGAAATAAAAAAAGAAGAGATATTGAATGCAAATGAGAAATCCAGGCTTGAAAAACAGATCCGCGTTCTGCAGCAAAGAAAAGTCAGAATGCTTACGCTGCTCGATAAAGGTTATCCGGAAAAATTAATAGAATTAGAAGATGCTCCTCCTATTCTCTACTGCAGAGGAAAAATATCTCCCGAAGACTCAAACGCCGTATCGATAGTCGGTACGAGAAGAGCGACAGAATACGGGAGAAACGCCGCAAGAACCCTTGCGAAAAAACTTTCCGAACTCGGAATAACTATAGTAAGCGGCTTGGCTATGGGTATAGATACGCAGGCTCATATCGGAGCGCTCGAGGGAGGTGGAAGAACGCTGGCTGTAATGGGAACAGGTATCGATTTAATCTATCCTGCTTCCAACAGAAATCTTGCCCCAAGGATTGTAGAACACGGCGCTTTATTGACGGAACTCCCACCATTATCGCGAGCCCTCCCCTATCACTTTCCGGCAAGAAACAGAATAATAAGCGGTTTGTCGAAAGCCGTTATCGCTGTTGAAGCTGCGGAGAGAAGCGGAGTCTTTTCGACTGTGCGTTGGGCACTCGAATACGGAAAGGATGTGTACGCTCTCCCGGGAGATATAAACAGAAAAGTATCGGAAGGAACAAACAAACTTATAAAAAATGGAGCAATACCTTTGACGAGTTATAAAGATATTCTGGAAAACACGGATCTTAAGGTACAAGAAAAGAAAAATCAAATAAAAAGAAAATTTCCAGATTTAAGCGATCATGAAAAGATATTATATGAAACTCTCGAATCGAATCCAAAAAGCACGGATGTTTTAGTAAGTGAGACAGGGCTGAAACCTCAAATTATTATGACCGCAATGGCGTTGCTTGAACTAAAAGGTCTTTCAAGGGAAGTCTCGGGGAAGAGATTTATTAAAGATGATCAATGATTGGAATACTTAATATCGGAAATACGAATTTTCACTGCGGAAGATTCGAAAACAAATCGCTGAAAGAAAAGAGAATAACGGTACATGCCCCGGAAGTTAAAATTTTTTTCTCCGGCGTGGAACAAATACTCTGCATCTCGGTTGTACCGGCTAAGAAAAAACTAATGGAAGACACACTCGATTATAACATGATTTCTTTCCCTTCAAACCTGGTTGAAATAAACTACAAATCAAAGCCTGGAGAAGATCGTCTGGCTAATGGTCTTGGAGCGAAGGAATTAATCGGGCTTCCGGCTATTGTTGTAGATTGCGGAAGCACTATAACGATAGATTTATACAGCGAGCCTACGGAGCCTGATTTTCTTGTAAAATTTGACGGAGGGGCAATAATGCCCGGTTTAAAAACACTTTTTTCATCTGTAACAAAGGCTGGATATCTTCTCCCGACAATCAAACCGGAATTTCAAAACAGTTTGGGTAAAAACACTGAAGAATGTATTAAATTAGGAGCTTTTGGGAGCCTTGTCGGTGGAATAAAAGAAATTCTTAAGATATTGGATTATAGAAACAAAAATTTGATATTTACCGGAGGAGACGGTAAGTTGTTCTCCGCATATTTTGATGCCGAATATGATTCGAGCCTTACCCTAAAAGGTGGGTTAATTGCCTATAACGAAATCTCCTGAAGAGACCATGCGATTGGCGGAAAAGCTGGTTAAAAGTATTACCTCACCCGCATGTATAGCGCTGTTCGGTGAACTCGGAGCAGGGAAAACGGTTTTCATAAAAGGTCTGGCAAAAGGGCTTGGTATCGATGATGTGATAAAAAGTCCGACTTTTGTTTTAATGCGTTCGTATTCGGGAAGGATGAATTTACATCATATAGATCTTTACAGGATAAAAAAAGGAGAGGAATTTCTACCTTTCGAGGAAACGCTTATGGATGAAGGAATTACTGCCATAGAATGGGCTGAGAGAGCAAAAAACTTTTTGCCTGAAAAGAGAATAGATGTCGAAATTACAATACTTTCCGAGAGGAGCAGAGAGATTACTGTAAATGATAATAGGAATTGACTGCAGCAGCAAAGAAGGCGGTCTCGCGACCGATGAGAAGACTTTTTATTCTCTTGAATGGGTTGAAGATATTACGGCTAAGATAGATGAGCTGGGTATAAACAGCAACGAAATTGAAAAAATTTTAATAACTCACGGTCCCGGATCTTTCACAAGTCTAAGGGTCGGTCTTGTGACGGCTCAGGGAATAGCTTTCCCCAGAAAGATTCCAATATATGCTTATTCAACTTTCCTGGCCATGGCAGAGGGAGCTTGCGACGGAAACCTGATATCTGTTATTCCCGCAAGAAACAGAGTAATATATGCCGCTTATTACAGAAAAAGGGATAATAGATTAGAAGAAATGTTTAAAGACAAAATATTTAAAATAGAGGAATTTATAGCTTTTCTGGAGAAAAGTTTTAAAAAAGAAGCACCTGTAATATTCGGTAAAGGAGCCGATGCGAATAAGGATATTTTAGAGAAGAAAGGTTTCCCTGTTTCTTCTCTTTCTTTTAATCCTATTGCATGCAGCTTAATCTCGTTATATAAAAAAAATGCCGAATGTGTTATAAACCCGATTGTCCCTTTATACCTTTCCCCTTCGGCCGCTGTAAGAAAGAGATTGGAAACCGAAACAAAAATAAGAGAAATGAAAGAAGAGGATCTACAACAAATTACGGAAATAGAAAACGATGTTTTTGTCACACCATGGCCTTACGAATTTTTTCTTCCTCATCTTCGTTCAAACGCCTGCGTGAAATTAGTGGCAGAGATTGAAGGTGAGATTGCAGGGTATTTAGTAGGTTGCGAGGAAGACAGCAGATTCCATCTGAGAAACATCGCAGTTTCGCGTGAATACTGGAAACAGGGTCTGGGCACGAAACTTTTATCTTATTTGCTGGAAATATTAAAAGAAAAACCGGGAGTTCATTTTTGTTATCTTGAACATCGGGTTAATAACGAAGCCGCTTTTGAGCTTTACAAATCCCTGGGATTTACTTTTAAGGGAATAAAAAAAAATTACTATAAAAGTAGTGGAGACGCGGTGGTCATGGAAATAAAATGTAAGTAAAACAGATGAGAGTTAAAAACGTAATTCTGTTGATTTTTAGAATGGATGTCCGAAGTTAAAATATATTTTCCCTCCGCTCTCGGAGTCGGTTTCTCTCATGGCTCTGGCGTAATCAAGGCGTATTACACCTATAGGAGAATTATATCCGATTCCAAAACCCAGTCCCGTGTTGAAATCACCTATTGAGATATCAGATAAATCCATCCAAAGAGATCCAAAGTCAGCAAAAATTGTTGCGTACCACTTACCGTAAACAGGCATTCGCAACTCAAGATTAAATAGTAATTCATCAAGTCCGCTTCGTCTATCCGGTCTGCTATCCGGAAACCCTATGGAGGCTTCCCCGTATCCCCTAAGAGATCCATAACCTCCCATTTCCAGACGGACATCCGCACTTATGTCTTCCGCTTCTCTTTTTGGGAAAGTAAATATAGCCCTCGACCTCTGAGCAATTATTAAGCCGAGAGGTAGAGAATAATAAAAAGCAAAATCGAAATTCAATCTGTCGAAATGGTTATCCCCTCCCAAAATCCTTCCTGCGTAATCATATTGAAAAAGCAGGCGCACTCCTTTACTCGGATTGAGAAGATTGTTTCTTCTATCAAATAAAAATCTGGCGGAAATTTTATTTGTAATGCTTAATGTGTCCTCCTGTATTGAAGCTCTTCTGTATTCATAAGGAATAGAAACCACGGCAAAGGGACCGATTTCTCTTTCCAGTATAAATTCTAAGGCAAAATCAGATTGAAATTCTCTCCTTCTTAGAGATGGAGAGGCGATCAAATTACAATCTGTTCCTAACAGGTAAGATTCTTTGTATGTTACTCTGTAATTTTGCTCCCAATCCGTAAAATGTAGATCCCCTGTATTTCGGGAAAAATCCGGTTCTCCTTTAAATGATAAATCGACAGTCAATCTTTGAAGATTCCCGAAGAAATTTAAATCTCCCCATCTAAAATCAATTATAGCTTTACGAGGAGATTCATATCCGAGACCAACCTGAAAAAATCGAGATTTTTCTTCTTTTAAAATAAAAGTAATATCTACAGAATCGCTACAAACTTTTTCTTCATGAACATTTACATCGGAAAACAGTTCTGTTCTGTAAAGATTGCTTTGTGAAAGATGTATCTTGGATGGCCTGTATACATCTCCTATAGATATCCTTAGTTCCCTTCGTACAACCTTCTTCTGAACTTCTTCCAGTCCTTTAATGTTAATGTCCCGAACGAAGAATTTATTACCTTCTTTGATCTGTACTTTAAGATAAACACTGTTTTTGTTTCTTTGCCCGCCTAAAAAACTTCTTTCTGTTGTTATAGTTGCGTCAGGAAAGCCTTTTTCTGCGTAATTGTTGGATAGAATATATTTCCCCGCGTCGATATTTGCTTCGTCGTAATGACTGCCTTTCTCTACCGATAAAGTTCTTTTTACAACCTCCTCCCTGAAAATTTCATTGCCAATAACCTCAACACTATCAATCGTACTCCTTGCGCCTTCAAACAAATGATATTTTATAATAAAACCGTTTTTGTCATCCTGGAATTCTCCCTCTCTCTTCAGAACTCTCATGTCAAAAAATCCTCTGCTTCTGTAATAACTGACAATTCTCCTTGGAGATTCTTTTAAAAACGGTTCTATATACTTGTCGCCCTCTTTTACCGGGAGCACACCTCTTAGTTCACCATCGCTTATAAAATGATTCCCTTCAAAATCAATTTTCAGAACTTTACTTTCCTCATCCCGTTGAACCTGGCTTGTACAACCAAAAAGAGATAAAATAAGAATTAGAAAACAAAAAGAAATTTTTGCCACATATAGAGTTAACTTCAAATGGAACCAAAGCTTTCTTGTAAAATTGCCTATCATTTGAATTAAGTAAAAAATAAGACTCCAGAAACTTAAATAAAGTTTACTTCTTTTCGCTTAAAAGCAATTCGTTTAATTCTTCAGGATTAGGAGATAAATGAATAGCATCTTTGTGAGTGATGAATTCCAGCCCCATTAATTCAACGAGAGACTTGTTGAAAGTTTTCATACCTTCTTTTGTCCTTGTTTGCATAATTGAATATAGCTGGTGGGTTTTTCCCTCACGGATCAACTTCCTGACCGCTGCTATTGAAACAAGGGTTTCAGTAACCGCTATTAATCCACCTTCTTTTCTGTTCTTAATTAAATCTTGCGAAATGATTCCCAGTAAATTCGCGGAAAGTTGCAGTCGAACCTGTCGTCTCTGGTGAGGAGGAAAAATGTTTATAATTCTGTCAATTGTTTGAATAGCGTTCCTCGTATGCAGACTTGAAAGAACGAGATGCCCTGTTTCTGCTGCAGTTATAGTTATTTGTATTGATTCCCTGTCTCTCATTTCTCCGACAACAATAACATCCGGGTCCTGACGAAGAGCAAATTTTACCGCGTCGGCAAAAGAATGGGTATCATAACCCACGGCTCTCTGGTCTAAAATGGATTTTTCGTCTTCATATAAGAATTCGATCGGATCCTCCACCGTTATTATATGAGATGTTTTTCTTTTGTTTATATACTCTACTATAGAAGCCATCGTGGTCGATTTTCCGCATCCGGATGGCCCGGTAATGAGCAACAAACCCCGGGGCTTCATAGCGAATTCTTCTAAAACCTTTGGTAACCTCAGAGTAGTAAGATCAGGTATTTCAGAAGGAATTAAACGAAAAACAATTCCCAATGTTCGTCTCTGTCTGAATAAGTTAACTCTGAATCTGGAAAGACCCGGGACATTAACCGCAAGATCCATTTCCTTTTGTACTTCAAATTGCTCTAATTGTTTGCGAGACATAACACTGCTGGCAACACTTTTAATATCTCCCTCTGTAAGTACATCATTGTTTTCCAATCTGTTCAATTCCCGATCTTTCCTTACGATTGGCACTGAATTGACCTTCAAAATAAGGTCGGAAACGCCCTCTTTTTTCATTTTGTTTAGTAGGTCACCAATATTCAAAGACATTTTAGCCTCTTGCTAAAGAAGCTTCAAACATTTTTGGATCGGACGCTTTGGAAAGCGCTTCTTCATATTCGACCTGCCCTCTCAGGTAAAGTTCCTTTAAAAAATCGTCCAGCAGTTTCATTCCGAATTGCCCACCGGACTTTATTATGTTATAAATCTGTTCTATCTTTCCTTCTCTGATAGCGTTAGAAACCCCCTTTGTTCCTATAAGTATTTCAAAAGCGGCAATTCTCCCTTTCCCGTCGGATCTGGTGAGTAGCGTTTGAGAAACTACAGCCCGTATTGTTGAAGCGAATTGAACACGAATTTGATGCTGGTGTTCGGGTTCGAAAACGTCCACTATTCTATCTACCGTTTGAGGAGCATCGGGCGTGTGGAGAGTAGCAAAAACAAGAGAACCCATTTCTGCCGCGTTCAGGGCTCTTCCTATGGTTTCTCTATCTCTCATCTCTCCCACCATTATAACGTCCGGAGTTTGACGCATAACTCTTTTCAACGCTTCTTCAAAAGAATTTGTGTCTACACCAATAGCCCTCTGTTCGATTACGCTCTTTTTGTCTTCAAAAACATATTCAATAGGGTCTTCAAGAGTAATTATGTGTTTCTTTTCCGTAATATTTATCTCTTCTATCATCGCGGAGAGAGTGGTAGATTTACCGGAACCTGTTGGCCCGGTAACCAGCACAAAACCATGAGAAGAGAGGGCGATCCTCTTTAATATTTCAGGTAACCTCCATTCTACTATTGTTTTAACTTTTATAGGAATTACTCTTACCGCGACGCCTATTTTCCCTCTCTGAAGGAAAACATTTAACCTGAATCTGGCGGAACCCTTAAGTTCATAAGAAATATCCAGCTCCCATTCTTTTTTAAAACGCTCTTTTTGTTCTTCGGTCATTAATTCAAAAACCAGAGTTTGGATTTCTTCGGTAGAGAAAGGCGGATAATCTTTTAATCTTTTTAAATCGCCCTGGACTCTCACTATAGGAGGTTCATTCGCTTTAATATGTAGATCAGAACCTTTAAGAGTTAAAACTTCGTTCAGGTATTTGTCTATCCCTTTTCCCATGTTTTTATCCTACACCCGAAAGGATTCGAACCTTCAACCTTCCCGGCCGGAGCGGGACGCTCTGTCCATTGAGCTACGGGTGTTAATCTTTAAGGAATGTTTTATTCTCAATGTCTCGTTTCAAAACCTTGGAAGCTTTAAAGGTAGGTACCCATCTTCCAGGAATTTTAACCTCTTCGTTGGTTCTCGGGTTTCTTCCTACTCTTCCTTTGCGAAATTTGTTTCCGAAAACTCCGAAACCCCTAAATTCAATTCTATTATTTGTATAATAAACTTCTCTGATTTCCTCAAGAAACGCCTCGATTACCGTTCTGACTTCTTTCGTTGGAATACCCGTACCTTTAGAAATACTTGCTATAATATCTGCCCGAGTTTTTGTCATAAAATTACCTCCTTACTATTTTACTAACGCGTTTAATTACATTTACTTATATTAATTTATACTATTTATATAAACAAATTTAGCGATAATGTCAAGGGGCTTTCCGTAGCATCCGCCACTTCTTTTAACCACTAAGCGCACGAAATACACGAAATTCTTAATGATAATTGCACCGCAGAGGCGCAAAGGACGCAGATAAAAAATAGTTGTTTCAAACCCATTCTCCACATCCCGAAAAAGAACCACGAGCTTTCACTCTGGACGGTCGTTCCTACCTACAGGGCAGGCAGATTAACACAAGATTTTTTATCTATTGCAGATTTTTTATTAAAAGTTCAAAATGGAGCGGTGGGGGTTAGTGTGTTTCGTGGTTTTAAAACGCTCTTGACATTCCGACAAAGATTATCTAATATTCAACCATGATAGAAGAAAGAGACTGGGTTCTCCTTTTAAAAACCGCTCCAAGCGAAGGAGAAATAATCCGCGGTAAACTCGAAAGTGCCGGGATAGAAGCAATGCTGGAACAGGAAGCCATTGGGAAAATATACGGACTTACAGTTGATGGTCTCGGAGAAGTCAAAGTATATGTTCACGAGGATGATTTAAAAGAAGCAAAAAAAATACTTGAAGAATAAATTAAACTTTTTTAAGTTCCGTAACCGCGATCTCAGGAGGTACGGGATTAATATAAATACCTGTTCCTTTTTCGAATCCGGCGGGGATGGTAAGTTTGGGAGTTATTTGAATATTCCAGTGTCCTTCCTTTATGGAAGGTAAATTGAAGAAACAATTAAAAGGAATCTCCCCCAAAAGGTTTTTATATTTGCCGAAAATTTCCTTAATAAGATTCGCGAGTAGTATCAGCTGTTCATCCTCTGTTTCTTCGAAAAAAGGCTGATGTTTTCGCGGCAGGACGAGAAGTTGATAAGGATATTCGGACGCGTAAGGCGCGAAAACGACAAATTCGCTGTTTTCCGACAGCATTCTTTTTTCGCTAAAAGCTTTTTTTAGAAGACTACAATAGACACAGGTTTTGGCTCTCTTTATTATCCGCATTTCTTCTTCGATAAATGGAGGAACTATAGGAAGAGCAAGAATCTGGGAATGAGAATGAGAAAGAGAAGCGCCTGCTGCCCTTCCGTGATTTTTAAATATAAAAACCGATTTTATGTTTTTCTTTTCTTTTAAGACCCTGTGTCTCTTTCTGTACATTTTTAAGACAAGGACTATTTCTTCTCGAGTCATATTGTATATATCTTTATTGTGAGAAGGGGTCTCCGCTATGACTTCATGAAATCCGTATCCTCCAACTTTATTTCGTCTTTTATTCTTCTGTAAATCTATTGTGATTTCTCTGTTCAGCGCCGGGTATTTGTTGGGAAAAACTCGTACCGTCCAACCCGGTTTGTCGACTTTTCCTTTATTTCTGAAAGAATCTATTTCGGGAGGAGTCATGTTTTCGTTCCCTTCGCAAAAGGGGCAATTTTCTTTTGATTTTTTTTCATCCGATTTCACCTCATTAAAGAACACATTGGGTCTTTTACCTCTTGTGGGGACGATTAAAACCCACCTGTTGTGCAGGGGATCTTTTCTGAATTCAGACATTTAAAGATTCTTATCCTATATATTTTTTTAGTTCTGTCACTACCCTGTTTGCAACCGCTTTATTTTTAGCCAGCGCAAATATTGTATCGTCTCCGGCGAGTGTTCCCACAATTCCGTCGATTCTTGCGTGATCTATGGCTGTACATACGGCCTGGGCGTTTCCCGTCTTGGTTTTTATCACTATAATATTATTGACGTGAGAAATTTTAACGAGACCCAACCTAAAAAGAAGATCCAGACGCTCTTCCCCTCCTTCAACCTTGATTATTCTATACGATCCATCTCCTATAGGAGCTCTTATATAACCGAGTTCTTTCAAATCTCGCGAAAGGGTCGATTGAGATACGTTTATTCCGTTTTCTGTAAGCCTCTCTTTTAATTCAACCTGAGAATGTATTTTGTTTTCAGTTAATATACTCCTTACAATTTCCAGGCGCTTATTTTTAATTTTTGACATTCTTAAATTTTGGACAAGGAATGTTTTAAAATTCCCGTCGCTTTTTTTATTTGTTTCTTTACCGATTTTGCTCCGGTCCCACCCACTAAATTACGCCGTGAAAGAGCTTTTTCGAAAGAGAGAAAATCATAAATATCCTCTATAAAAAGTGGCGAGAAGTCCTGCAATTTATCTAAAGTAATTTCACTTAGAGAAGTACCTTTTTCTTCAGCCCATTTGACGATTTTTCCTGTGATTTCATGTGCTGTTCTGAATGGAATTCCTTTTCGTGTAAGATAATCCGCTATTTCCGTGGCAAGAAGTTTAGAGGTGAGCCGCAGAGCAATATTTTTCTTTTTCAATATTAAAGTTTTGAGAACGCCTTTAAATATTTCAAGGGATCCTTCAGCAATTTTCAAAATTTCAAAAATATGCTTCTTGTCTTCCTGCAGATCCCGATTATAAGAATGAGGAAGGCCGTGGCACAGCGAGAGCAGAGCTGTTAAGTGCCCTATTACGGAAGCGGTTTTCCCTCTTATCAATTCCAGACTGTCGGGATTTTTTTTCTGCGGCATAATGCTGCTGCCGGTGGCATATTTTTCATCTATCTCTACGAACCCGAATTCTTCGGTCGACCATAATATAAAATCGGACGCGTATCGGCTAAGGTGAGAAGTTATTAAAGACAACATAAAGCTAATGGTTATAGGAATATCCCGATGGGAGGTTATGTCCAGGCTGTTCTGGCTGAGTTCGTTGAATTCTAAATCCCGGGCAACTGATTTAAGGTCTATCGGAAATCCCGTGCCGGCCAGGGCAGCCGAGCCTAAAGGCATAATTCCACAGTGTTTTAACCCTAATTGTAAAAATTTCTTATCCCGTTCCAGAAGCCAGAAAAGAGAAAGAAGGTAATGTGAAAACAGTATAGGTTGAGCCTCCTGGAGATGTGTATATCCGGGTATTATAACCTCGAGATTTTCTTCAGCCACGTCGATGACAACTTTCTCCAGTTCTACTATTTGCTTTAGAATCTTTGAAAGTTCTTTTTTCATATAAAGAAGCAAATCTGTTATCACCTGGTCGTTACGGCTTCGCCCTGTATGAATTTTCTTTCCCGCCTCACCCGCGATTTCCGTTAATCTGCGTTCGATAGCGCTGTGGATATCTTCATCTTTCGGCAGTATGGGAAAACTGCCATCCGTAAATTCCTTATTTATTTTTTTTAAAGCATCCAGAATTAACTTTTTTTCTTTATCTTCGATTATCCCGATTTTGTTTAGCCCTTCGGCCCAGACTATGTTGACAGCGATATCTTCTTGATAAAGAATTTTATCCGTTTCTATGGAATGGCTGAATTTCTCCATTTCAGGGGCGGTTTCTTTTGAAAAACGCCCCTTCCATATTTTCTCTTTTTTTGTTTTTTTATTAAATTTTTCCTTCTTTTTCAAGTTTTTTTAGCCCTCGTATTGTTAATTGTAACCCGAAGAGATTTATAAAACCTTCCGCATCTTTCTGATTGTATACCCGGTCCTCTCCGAAGGTTGCAAAATCTTCACGGTAAGTAGAAAAAATCGACTTTCGCCCCAGCGTAATTACATTTCCCTTATAAAGTTTTAATCGGACGACGCCGCTTACTTTTTCCTGTGTTTTGTCTATAAAAGCGTCCAGTGATTCCTTTAATTCCGAAAACCATAGACCGTTGTAAACCAGGCGAGAATAAAGGTTCGCGACTTCCATCTTATGATGAAGTGTATTGGCGTCGAGCACAACGCTTTCTAATTGTTTGTGGGCTTCGACGAGTATTGTTCCTCCCGGAGTTTCGTACACTCCGCGCGATTTAATACCCACAAGACGATTTTCGACCATGTCCACCATACCGATACCGTGTTTTTTGCCTAATTTATTGAGATGGATAAGTAAATCGACAGGAGCTTTTTTTTCTCCATCGATTGCGACCGGAATTCCTTTCTCAAATGTTATTTCCACTGTCTCTGGGGCATCGGGCGCGTCTTCGGGGGATCGGGTAAATTCGTAAGCGTCCCTGGGGAATTCATTCCAGGGATCTTCGAGCACTCCGCCCTCCGTACTTCTGTGCCAGAGATTTGTATCGTTGCTGTAGATTTTTTCCTTTGAACTTGTAGTCTTAAGTCCGTGTTTTTTCGCGTATTCCAATTCATCTTCTCTGGATTTTAAATCCCATTCTCTCCAGGGAGCGATTATCATAAGTCTGGGGTTAAGGGCTTTATAGGTCAACTCAAAACGAACCTGGTCGTTTCCCTTTCCCGTGCAACCGTGAGCGACGGCATCCGCGCCTTCTTCTTCCGCTATTTCTACCTGTTTTTTTGCAGCTACAGGGCGAGCGAAAGATGTTCCTAAAAGATATTTTCCTTCATATATCGCGCCCGCTTTTAAAACCGGAAAAACATAATCCGCGACAAATTCTTCTTTCAAATCCACAACATAAGCTTTATCGGCTCCCGAAGAAAGGGCTTTTTCTTCGAGACCTTCCAACTCGCCTTCCTGTCCTAAATCGGCGGTAAACGTAATTACCTTGCAACCATAGTTCTCTCTGAGCCAGTGGAGGATTACCGTTGTATCCAGCCCCCCGGAGTACGCGAGAACTACTTTCTTTACTTCTTTCTTCATTTTGCTCCTCCTAAATAATCAAACAGTATTTTATAATACCTCACTTTTTTTAATTGTCAAGACAGAGTTTTCATTTTTTTATGAAATATTATTCATTTCTTCTTTTTTGTTTTGTATTTTTTTTTATAGAATAAATTAATATAAAAGGCTAAAGATTACTTTCGGCTTAAAAGCATTTATGCAAATTTTTGCATAATCTATAATTAAGTGGTTAGTAGAAAAAAAATATCTCGTATGAGCCGGGCTAAAAAACACAGGAGTTTCATGCTTTTTTAAACCTTTATTCTTTTTAAGGGAATAATCGCAATGGTTTTAAGGTTTTTACAAGGGGATAAAATCAACACCCAATTTCACTACAGGTGAAACACAAGTAGAGTTGGGGCTTGTCCCCAACAGGTAATTTGCGGGGGATAAACCCCCGCGCTACTATATCTCCGAGATATTTCTCTTGAATAGAATCTTTCTTAGCTAACGCTAAAATAAGGTTTTGTGAAGTTTTAAGAAAAAAAATCATGAAACTCCAAAAAAAACAAGCTTGACTTTTTGAGTATAAAGAATATGTATTCGAAAAGGTAAAAAGAAGTTATGAAAATATTAAAAGATGTTCCAGGAAATGTAAAAGCCCTGGGTTTTGTAAGTCTTCTAAACGACGCGGCGAGCGAGATGATCTATCCGCTTCTTCCTATCTTTCTTACTTCTGTTCTGGGTGTCGGAGCCGGGGTTTTGGGTGTTATCGAAGGAGTAGCCGAATCGACCGCCAGCCTTCTGAAATTGTTTTCCGGCTGGATTTCAGATAAATTGAAGAAAAGAAAAGTTCTTATTCTTTTCGGGTATTCCCTTGCTGCATTAGGTAGACCCGTAATCGCTTTAAGCAGATATTGGTGGCAGGTCGCTATCATAAGATTTGTAGATCGTTTCGGCAAAGGGGTACGAACTTCGCCCAGGGACGCTTTGATTTCGCTGTCGACTGCGGAGGAAGTAAAAGGAAAAGCCTTTGGTTTCCACAGGGCTATGGATCACGCCGGAGCCATAATCGGTCCGATTTGCGCTGTAATTCTTTTAAGGTTCGGAATGAGTCTCAAAAATCTGTTTGCCTGGGCTTTACTTCCGGGTATTATAACAATTCTTATAGTTTTTTTCTTCGTAAAAGAAAAAAAGACAGAGGCAAAAGCAAAAAATATAGAGTTTAAATTCTCTTTGCTTTCAAAGAATTTCAGGATTTATCTTTTAATCCTTATCCTTTTTACTCTCGGGAATTCATCGGATGCCTTCCTTATTTTAAAGGCGAAGGACGCAGGAATTTCCACTTTTCTTATCCCTGTTCTTTGGATAGTTCTTCATTTTGTAAAAATGACGACTTCGATTCCGGGAGGAGAATGGTCCGATAGGGCAGGTAGAAGGAAGGTTATTGTTAGCGGCTGGATCGTGTACACGTTTATCTATCTGGGTTTTGGACTTTCTACACAGGCGTTTCACGTCTGGGGATTATTCGCTCTTTACGGGATATATTTCGGTCTTACCGAGGGGGTTGAAAAGGCGTTTGTCAGTGATCTTGTCCGGAATTCTTTTCAGGGTACCGCTTTTGGTTTTTATCATCTGGCTGTGGGGATTACGGCTTTCCCATCGAGTGTATTTTTTGGTTTAATCTGGCAAAGATTCGGCTCTCTTGCTGCCTTTTCCTACGGCTCGGCTCTTGCCGGTCTCGCTTCCATATTACTGTTAATTTTGGTAAAAGAAGAAAAAAAATAAAGTTGCCGGCTGAGACCTTGACAAAATTAATCTGTAAACGATACTAATCCCAGACGATACGAAATGGGACAAAAAAAAACTACGTCTTTATACAAAAAACATCTCGAATTAAAAGCCTCTATTGTAGACTTCGCGGGTTATAAAATGCCCATACAATATTCATCTATATTTGAAGAGACAAAAACCGTACGTGATTCTGCGGGATTATTCGATGTTTCTCATATGGGCGAGATTGAGGTTTCGGGTGAGCAATCAGCAGAATTTGTTAATTACCTTGTAACATTCGATATATCAAAACTTAAAAAATTTCAGGCAAAATATACCGTTATTTTAAACGAAAAAAGCGGAATAATAGACGATCTCGTGGTATATAATTTAGAAAATAAATATTTAATCGTGGTTAACGCGTCGAATCAGGAAAAAGATTTTGAATGGTTCATGAAACATAAAAGCGGTCAGGTAAAAGTGGAAAACGCAGGTAAAAAATATTTTCAGATCGCGCTGCAGGGTCCTCTATCGGAGAAAATTATTAATGGAGTCACGGAAAATGATATTTCTGACTTAAAATTTTACCATGCTAAAGAAGAAAAAATAGCAAACGCACATGTTTTACTTTCAAGAACCGGATATACAGGTGAAGACGGATTCGAAATATACGGAAAAAGCGAAGAAGCAGAAAAAATATGGGATGTAATTATGGAAGAAGGTAAACAACATAATATTTCTCCCTGTGGTTTAGGAGCAAGAGATTTACTCAGGCTTGAAATGGGATACTGCCTTTACGGTAACGATATAACGACGGAAACTACACCTCTGGAGGCAAATCTTTCCTGGGTTGTTTCCTTCGATAAAGAATCTTTTATCGGAAAGAATATACTTCTAAAGCAAAAAGAAAAAGGGGTTAAAAGAAAACTTGTGGGGATTCAGGTTCCGGGTAAAAGAATCCCAAGATACGGATATAACATTCTGCAGAAAGGAGAAAAAATCGGCGTAATAACCAGCGGTAATTTTTCCCCTACGCTGAACTCTTCTATTGCCCTTGGTTACGTGCAAAGTAATTACGAAAAAGAAGGGACGAATGTGGAGGTAGAAATAAGAAATAAGCCTGTAGAAGGTGAAATTATAAGACTTCCGTTCTGGAAGAACGGATCATTAAAAAAGAAACATTAAAATGGAGGTAAAATGGAAATAAAAATACCAAAAGATCTTTTGTATACGGAAGATCACGAATGGGCAAGGAAAGAAAACGGAGAAATCGCTGAAGGAATAACGGATTTCGCTCAATCAGAGCTGCAGGATATTGTTTACATAGAGTTACCCGAAGCGGGACAGGAAGTCGCGCAGGGAGATTCGATAGCCACAATCGAAGCCGTAAAAACGGTAACGGATCTTTACGCGGCTGTCTCGGGAAAAATCGTGAAAGTCAACAGGGAATTAGAAAAGAACCCGGAGTTGATAAACAAAGATCCCTATGACAGCGGATGGATTGTAAAAATAAAGATATCGGACCCCGCGGAATTAGACACCCTGCTTATGCCGGCCGAATATAAAAAAGTGATTCAAGAAGAGTGAATTTTATTCCCGTAAACGAAAAACAGAGGAAAGAAATGCTCAGGGCAATAGGTCGGAGTATAACCGATATACTTGAGGCGATTCCTGAGGATTTGCAATTAAAAAAAACTTTAAAAATTCCGTCCGCCGCGGCTGAATCGGAAATAAAAAATGAAATACAGAGAATTTCCAAATACAACAGAAACTTAGTTGTTTTTGCGGGAGGCGGAGTGTATGATCATTATATCCCTTCGGTTATCAAACACCTGACCGGAAGATCCGAGTTTTATACTTCTTATACTCCCTATCAGGCAGAGGTTTCTCAGGGTACTCTTCAGGCAATTTATGAATATCAATCTATGATTTGTGAGTTGACGGGAATGGAAGTTTCGAACGCTTCTATTTATGATGGAGCGACAGCTCTTGCCGAAGCCGTATTTATGTCTCTCGGGATTAATAAAAACAGAAACAAAGTGATTCTTTCTGAAGGGATTAATCCTTATTATATCGAAGTAGTAAAAACATATCTGGGTAAAAATTATTTTGTTGAAAGATTGCTTCTTGCCGATGGAGTTACGGATACCGGTCAGATTGAAGGAATCGACCAAAAAACAGCCTGTATAGCGATTCAAAACCCCAATTTTCTGGGAAATCTCGAAGACGTGGAAGCGTTTGTCAAAAAGGCGAAAGAATACGGTGTTATCGTAATATTGCATTTCGATCCGATTTCGCTTGGACTGCTTAGAACGCCGGGTGAATACGGAGCTAATATCGCAACCGCAGAAGGGCAGTGCCTGGGTCTTCCCATGAGTTTGGGAGGACCACATTTAGGTATATTTACAGCCGGGAAAGAACATATCAGGGCTATGCCGGGGAGAATAGTGGGAAAAACGGTCGATAAAAAAGGGAAAGAAGGATACGTGATGGTTTTGCAGACCCGTGAACAGCACATAAGAAGAGAAAGAGCCACATCAAATATCTGCACAAACCAGCAACTCTGCGCTCTCTCCGCAGCGATTTATCTGGCTTTGCATGGCAAGGAAGGAATAAGAGATATAGCCAACAAAACGGCTCAAAAGGCGCACTATCTCGCCGGGGAATTGCAGAAAGCAGGACTTAAACTTCCTTATAAACAAAATTTTTTCAGAGAATTTGTTGTCGAAATACCCACGGGAGCAAAAAAGGCAATCAAGGAAGGCGTTAAAAAAGGATACCTTGCCGGCATCTATCTCGGAAAATTCAAAAAAGAATGGGGAAACCATCTTCTCGTTTCGGTTACCGAAAAAAGAACAAAAGAGGAGATGGACGAATTAGTTCAAATCCTTTCCTCATAATTAAATAAACCTCAGCGCGACAAAACTGCTGACACATAAAATTTACCGCAGAGACTGGGCCAAATTTATCAATTTCGCTCGTAGGGCACGGCTTTAGCCGTGCTAAGATATTGGCAATCATTTATTTTGCAAACCTAAAGGTTTGCCCTACAATGAAAAACTGGGATTTTGGCACAACCTCCGCAGAGACGCAATAAATTTATTAAACCACGAAATACACGGAACCCACAACCCCAAAAAATATTATCACATGTAGAAATGGATTCTCGAGTTTTTATGTGTTTTTCTTTTTGCTTTTAAATTTATACCCGCAATAATGGCAGACTTTTGCGATTTTGTTGACGGTTTCACCACAGTTAGGACAAACTTTAGTATTTTGTCTTTCGATTTCTTTTTCCAACCTTTCAAAAGTTGTTATATAATTTGCAGTCGATTTCATTCCCAATATAAAAAACTCTGGTTTGAAATTAAATCCAATTTTGAAAATTTCTGAAGTTACAGACAAAGCAAGCGGAAAAAGAGAAATAAAGAATCCTCGCAGGAAGGCATTAAAAAACCAAACCGTCTTTTTAGAAGATAAAGAGGATAGATAGATAGATATGTAGAGAAGTATTGCGGCTATCAGAACAATACAGTTATTAATCAATTGTTTTTCTTGCTCTTTTTATGAGAGACAGCTTCGTTAACCTTTTTTAGTTTTTCCGTTATTTCTTTCGCCTTTTTTTCGGCATCCTTTTTGGCCAGCTCTTCCCCGAGTTTAGGAGGATAGAGATAGTACCATAAAGGTATCTTATTTCTTTTGGTTAAAGTTTTCATTTGTTTGCCTCTATAATAATTTTACTTTATTTGGGTCCGTCTGTAAAGAGGTAAACTTTAATTTTTTGTCCATCCCGCTATTTATTCGTCTCCGGTGATTCTTGCCGAAGCAATTAATAAAAAAACAGGTGTTTGCCAACAAACAAAAACCCCTTGACAAAATACATAGATTTTATTATAATAATTTTGTATTAATGCAATAATACAAAGTTTTGTTTGGCGGATATGGTGTTTTTTTGAAACATTTTTGAAGAGGCTGTCGTCAAACGTAAAAAGGTAAGTAAATTTTTAAATTTTTTGAATTATTAAAGGAGGTTAAATAATGTTTCGCAGAAAGAGGTTAATGTTTGTGGGGGTGTTGGTTGTGGTGGTGGTTTTTCTTGTTGCGGGTTTGGGGCGAGGTCGGAGAGGAGGGGATTTGAATTCTTCTGTAAAGGTTTCGAAAGGAGATATAAGGGATGTGGCGGTGGCGCTGGGTACGATCGAAGTAAAATATGAAACGAGCGTTAAGTCTACTATTTCAGGAGTAATAAAAAAGGTGTTCGTAGAGATTGGCGACGTAGTGAGAAAAGGAGATCCTCTTTTTGAGATAAGCCCGACTCCGACCCCGTTTGAACTGGCTTCTGTCAGAAAAGAGGTCAAGGTGGCGGAAATCCGGCTGGAAAACGCTAAAAAAGATATCGAAAGAAAAAAGGCTCTTTTCGAAAAAGATTTGATATCGGATAAGGAATACGAAATTATGCAGCAGGACTTACAGGAAGCTCAATCAAATTACAACCTGGCGAAGCAGAGGTTGGATCTTATGGAAAAAGGAAGCGCTAAGGTCGGAGGAACGGCGCTCGATGCCGTAATCAGGTCCCCCGTTTCCGGAACCATTCTTTCAAGGGAAGTTAGTATCGGAGATCCCGTTGTGCCTCTTACGTCTTATCAGCCGGGAACCGAACTAATGCAAATCGCGCGTCTGGAGGATTTATTGTTTAAAGGGACTGTCGATGAAATAGATGTCGGAAGATTGGAAGAAGGGATGAAGGCAAAAATAACGGTGGGCGCTATCCCCGATGAAGAGGTGTATGGAATAATAGATATTATAGCTCCCAAAGCATGGAATAAGGAAGGAGCCACGGTTTTTGATATAGAGATAATCGTTACGGAAAAAGGCAGTAAACCCCTCCGAGTCGGTTATTCGGCAACCGCCGATATTATTATAGATGAGAGGAACGATGTGCTGGTAATCCCGGAAGGCGCGGTAAAGTTTGAAGAGGAGAAAACATATGTATATCTCTCGAACGGAGAAAAACGGAAAATTGAAATTGGTTTATCCGATGGGCTTAACATTGAAGTCGTTTCCGGTCTTTCCGAAGGAGAAGAGATAAAAAAATGAAAAAAATATTTTTTCATTTTTTTCAGGATTTTAGAGCGTACAAAATTAGATTTCTCTTAGTCCTATTCGGTGTAGCATGGGGAACAACTACCATTATCCTGCTTATGGGATTCGGAGTCGGAATGATGACAGGAATACAGGAAGGTATGAGTGGGATGGGAGAACATATTGCTATTCTATGGGCAGGGCAAACCAGTATACCCTACAAAGGACTCGGTATAGGAAGATATATACATTTTGTTCCGGAAGACGCGAAACTATTAAGAGAAAAAATAGATATAATAGATGAGATATCTCCCGAATATATAGCCTGGGGAAAACCAATAAAGTATAAGGAAATGCTGCGACAAGCGAAAATATCAGGAGTAAACCCCACTTACGGCAAGATGAGAAATTTGGTGCCGGAAGACGGGAGATTTATAAACAAGCTTGATGTCGAGCAAAGAAGGAGAATAATTTTTCTTGGCACCGAAGAAAAAGAAAAAATTTTTGGCGAACGAAAAGCAGTGGGAGAAAAAGTTCTTCTTAACGGAATTCCGTTTTTGGTAATAGGGGTTTTAAAAGAAAAAATTCAGATGAGTTCATATTCCGGCTCAGACGAACAAGCTGCTTTTATCCCATATACGACTTTCAAAGTAATGTACGGAAGAAGATACCTAAATAATATTGTATATAGACCTGTTTCTCCGGAACTCGCCGAAAAAGCTCAAAAAAAGGTCTATGAGGTTCTCAGCAAAAAATATAAATTCGATCCAAACGACAAAGAAGCGTTATCCTTTTGGGATGTTACAGAAACAGAAGCGATGATGAGCAAAATAACTAAAGTAATCGAGATATTTTTGGCTCTTGTAGGAGCAATGACTCTTTTAATTGCCGGAGCAGCAGTGGCTAATATTATGTATTTTCTAATAGATGAAAGAACTAAGGAAATTGGAATAAAGAGGTCCGTAGGCGCCACGGCAAAAGATATTTTAAAACAATTCTTCATTGAATCTCTACTGCTATCATCAATCGGCGGCATTATTGGAATTGGGTTTAGTTCCTTTGTTCTTCATCTATGTTCTTTTATCCCGAGAGTAGGTATGCTTGAATTCTTTGGAGCTCCTAAGTTGTCCCCCGAGATACCGTTAGTAACATTTATCATATTACTTATCATCTCTTTTTTCGCGGGCTATTTTCCGGCGAAGAAAGCGGCGAGTTTAAACCCAGTGGAGTGTTTACGTTATGAGTAACATATTAATAGAAGCAAAAAAAATAAGAAAAGAATATAAAATGGGAGAAGAAAAAGTAGAAGCTCTCAAAGGCGTTTCTATAAGGGTTAAAGAAAGAGAATTTATAGCAATTGTAGGGACTTCAGGCTCAGGTAAGTCGACATTACTTCACATATTAGGATGTCTGGATAAACCTACGAGCGGGAAATATAGTTATAGAGGGAAAGAGACGAAAGATCTCTCTGATAAGGAACTGTCCAGCCTTAGAAACAAGGAAATCGGGTTTGTTTTTCAATTTTTCTATCTGCTTCCCCGGGAGAACATACTACAAAATGTCGAGCTTCCACTTCTCTATCGTGATACATCACCTGAAATGAGAAACAATATGGCGCGCGAAGCCTTAGATAAAGTAGGCATGAGCCACAGAATAAATCATCTTCCGAGCGAACTATCCGGAGGCGAACGTCAGAGAGTCGCCATCGCCAGAGCTCTTGTGGGAGAACCAAATTTAATTCTTGCCGACGAACCCACGGGAAACCTGGATACTAAAACCGGAGAGGCTATAATTTCTATTTTTGAAGAACTGAGTGACGCGGGAAGAACCGTTATTCTTATAACCCATGAAATGGAACTCGCAGAAAAGGCAGAAAGAATAATTAAAATAAGAGACGGAAAAATCGAAGGAGGTTGATGTGGTCGTTTTAATTTTGTTTGCTTTTAATTTAACGTTGAAAGACGCAATGGAAATGGGATTACAGAAAAGTCCTGTATACCTTAAGGCAAAAAAGAGTTTCTTCATCGAGCAAAAAAACAATTCGTTCGTTTATTCAGAGCTTTTACCGGAGATAAACGGAGGGTACAGCCGGATAAGGACTCATAGTGAAACCGAAGGAGTTTCTTTGTTCGACACAACCAGCGGATATAGTCTTTCCGCCACCTGGGAAATAGGGCCGGGGGATTTTTTTGGTTCGATGGGAGCTCATTACAAAAACAGTTTCGCCTATTATTCCTTCGTCGAGGCTCAAAACAGCATAGTATACGAGATCGCTTTTCAATATCTAAAAACTTTGATGATGCAGAAATTGCTCGAAAGTAGAAAAGCCGGAGTTATGAGGACAGAAAAAAATCTTCGTCTGGTAGAAGAAAAAAAGGCTCTCGGTCTTGCTTCGAAAGCTGAAGTTCTAAAAGCGCAGGTCGATTACTATCAGTCGAAAATAAATATTCTGGAAACAAAAAAAGAGGCAAGAGTTTCCGCTTTGATGTTAAATAATATTCTGGGCCTCTCGGAAAAAGATTCCCTGCAGCTCGAAGAGCCTGAAATAGAATTCGAAATTCCCGCAAAAGATTCAATTTTATATTTAGCTATGTCAAGCGATCCTCTTTACAATAAATACAAATCGGAAAGCAGCGCGGCAAAATACGATTTATTGGGCGGAACAACGAAGGATCTATTTTCTATTTCTTTGTTCGCGGACTTTCAATATGCAGGGGATAATTTCCCGACAAAGTCTGTTCTGGAAGATAATTATGATTATTCGGTCGGTCTGGCTGTAACCGTACCCATATTTACAGGTTTTTCGAGATGGAGTAATTTAACTATAAATCGCTTGAAAAAAGATCTGGCTGATATAAATTTATCGGATAGAGAAAGGGAGCTCGCTGTGGCTGTTGAAGACGAATATTTGAGTTATCAGGAAACATTAGAAAAACTCGGTCTTGCCCGGGCAACGCTGGAATTCGCAAAAGAGAGTCATGAGGCAACGAACCAAAGATATAAGCTGGGAGAAGCTTCGGTGATTGAATTTCTGGAAGCGGAAGAAGATTTGCTTGAAGCGGAGTATTCGATGACTCAGGCGCGGTTCGACTGGTATCTATCTATTTATAAAATTAAAAGACTAACAGGGAAATTAGTAATAGAGTAAAAAAGGAGGGGAAAATGAAAAAAAATCTTCAAAAGTTTTTTCTCGCTGTTATTCTGCCGGTTTTCGTTTTATTTTCTTTGCCGGCAGAGAGTTCATACGACTATGAAACGGAATTCCGTAAAACTTATGAAGCAAAACCGGGTACGGAAATCGCGGTCTGCAGTCGAAACGGAACAATAGATATCGAAGCATGGGATAAAGAAGAGGTTGAGGTCTTCGCGGTTATCGGATCGAACAAAAGCATGAAGGAATTAACAAAAGTCAGTGTGGAAGTTACAATCGATGATAAAGAAATGGAAATAGAAACTGTTTATTCAGGAAAATCTAAAGAAGATGATAGCAATTTTAGAATCTGGAATTTTCTTAAATGGATTTTAGAAGGCGAATATTCTGGCGGTAAGGTTAACGTGAACTACGAAATCAAGGTTCCCGAACATGTCATGATTTCGGAAGTCAATACCACTAACGGAAAGGTTTTTTTAAAGGGAACGAAAGGTTCTTCTCTGTTACACACAACAAATGGGGAAATTAAAGTCGAGAAAGCAAAAGGAGATATCGAGGCGCGGAGTACAAACGGTAAAATAATAATTGAAAATGTTGATGGTTTTGTTACAGCCGCCACCACAAACGGCTACATAAAAGCTAAAAGTGACAAAATAAAGGAATTGAGAACCACAAACGGATCTATCGAAGCGGAACTAAAAAGTATAGAAAAAGGAGGAACAGATCTCAGCACCATTAATGGCGCTATTACGATTCGTTTGTCTCAGGCGCTTAATTGTATTCTTGAACTGAAAACCATTAACGGAGGAATCGATGTTGGCGATGTCGGCATGGAAATTATTTCCAGGGATAAAAACAAATACATAAAAGGAAAAATGGGCAAAGGCGGAGAAGAAATAAGCGCGAGTACCACAAACGGTGGGATAAAGGTCAGGAAATTGTAAGAATATTTATAGGGATGGTGCTTTAATTTTTTATAATTGAGACAATCTTTCAGATAATACTTTTACTTACCATAACCTTACAGATTAAGCCTATACTGAAATTTCAAAAAAATCTGGTGTCGTTCAAGTTCATAATCCCTATAACTATTGTAAAGCGTGGAGGAATTGGCTCCGATAAAAAATATGGTAAAAGGCGAAGGTTGATATTTAATAAGAGGCATAACTTCCAAATTTTCCGCCTGTCCGTCGTAATCGACATTTAATCGTAGAGAAAGTGCAGATGAGAAAAAATATTCGAATGTGGTGTGTAGAATCGATACATCGTATATCCCGTCCTCCCACATTTCTCTGAAAAAACAGTATCTTCCAAAAGAACTTTCAATCTGAAAAAATGAAGACGGTTTAAGTGTTACGGATAAATAAAAGTTCCTTTCATATCCATAGTCAAATTCATTGTGATTCACAGCCCTGGCAAAGTATAAATAGGTATAGAAGGAAAGAAGTTTGCCCGGAGATGTCGAGAAATCGAGTTGATAATATTTCAAACCTGAAAAATATTCTCCCCAGAATCTCTCATCCCAGCCACAGTGGGAAAAAGTAATATCGGTCTGTTTTACAAGGAATAAAAATAGCCTGGCTACATAAAATTTTTCCTCATCGATATTATCGAAGTCTCGACCCCGCCCGGTAGAAAACTGAAAACCCATTTGATTGATCCCGAATTTGTTTGGATATATCTGCGGTTGAAACCATACATAACCTTTTTTCAAATCGTTTTTCTGGATAAACCCGAGGTCACTGCGGAAAGTCGGGGAGTAAACTTCGTATCTTCCACCGCCCTGAAGATTACGGAAGCTTGAATAGAAATTGAAAAAATGAGCGTACCCTTTGAAGTTCTCTCCGTCGAAAGCGGCCGTATGATCTCTGAAATTATACCAGTTTACGTTATTACTTAAAACCGTGTCTTCAGATTCTTTTGTGTCCGAGTAAACTCCCTGATAATTTATAATATAATGCTCAAGAAAAGAGGGATTTATCTCCATACTGTAAACAGTATTAAATCCGCCTTCTATTCTCCTGTCGGTTATGGCCCCAGCAATCTTTGTATTCTCCAGTATATTTCTTTCCACCTTAAAAATATTTGAAACAGAAGCTTTTGAAGATGGAATCGTTCCGCTGAAATCTTTAAAGGGGATTATCCAGGGAGTATTTTCATCTCGGGCGGAAAGAAAAAGGAAATCATTGCCCCCTAAGTTTCCCATTATTTTCCCCGCATAGATGGGATTGTTTATAGTCCTTGTGTAGATAACTTCAATACGGCTTTCAAGAAGCGATTTACCTTCAAGAAAAAATGGACGTTTTTCAGAGTAATAGAGAGCGAAAGGATCGTTTATTCGAAGCTGCGACGCATCCGCTTCGATTTCCGCGAAATCAGGATTTAAAGCAAAGTCGATTTTCATATCGGTTGAAGGAGAATACCTCAGAGAAATTCCTCCTTTATAATTTATTTTGCTATGTTCGTACTCTTCTTCTCTTTTCCCCTCCTGAGAAGAAGAGAGATATGGAATAAGAATTAAATTTTTACTTCCCAATGAAATATTCTCACCTATAATCAATGTTCCTCCCTGAGACAGAAACCCGGGTATATTTTTCGAAATAGGAGCCCATACATATGTTTCTACATCGTCCCTGGGTCTAATTCTGTAAAAGTTAACTCTCCATTTTTTTTCTCCTTTTTCTTCAAAACTCAAAGAAGAAAAAGGTATTTTAAATTCCGCAACCCAGAATTCCTCGTTCTCTTTCGTAGAAACAGTCCATTCTGTGTCGTAAGAAGAATCCCCCCCACCATCATCTTTCTTTCTTATCCCATCCCATTGTATTCCCCGTGAATTTACATAAAACTCATAGGCATCTTTTAAATCCCCGTAAGTATCAAGATAAAAACCCACTTCATCATTATTAGATACTTCATCCCTCTGAGCAAAATCAGCCCTGAGCTTTGTCATGTCATTCTCATAACATCTAAAAGCGATATAAAGATTATACTTATCACATCCAATCCAGGCTTCTGTTTTAACGGATGGTTTTGAATTTTCTACCGGTTCGAATCCTGTAAAATTCGTTAATAATCTTGCTTTCGAGTATTCATCTTGGCCAATCATACCGTCAATTTTAGGTGAAACTTCTAAATAAGGTAAATTTATTACGAGGTCATCACCCGAATTCGGTGCCCACTCTGGAGAGGTTGAATTAGAAGCAATTAAAGTAAATATAGAAAAGTAAAGGTAAAGCATAAATATCTCACCGTTTTTTTAGTTAACACTTAAACAATAAATCTGAGATATCTTTCATTTTTATTTCTCCTACTATAATATATCACACTCAAAGTATTTCAGTATAATTATACAGATTTTTTAGATTATGTCAAGACAATTTTTTTGCGGACTTTCTGTATTAATCTGTGCAATTTCAATCTTTAAAAACACCCTCGACAAATTCTGAGTTTTCAATATAATATAACAGAAAAAAGGAAAAATAATGAAAACAAGTATAAGGAATCTTAAAAAGTCTTTTCGGATAAAAGGTCTCCGGTTAAGTATGTTTTTACTTTTTTTTATTGGAACGAGGTTGACGGGATTCTTTTCCGAGTCGGAAACCCCGAAGGATTCTCTCCTGAATATTCCGAGAATCGATTCTGTAATAAATATAGACGGATATCTCGATGAGTATGTCTGGAGTCGGGCGGTTAAAATAAACGCGAATATAGAGGTCGATCCGGGGCATAATATTCCCGCTCCCGTAAAAACCGAAGTTTATCTCGCTTACGATAATTCGAATATTTATATCGCTTTTAAAGCCTTCGACCCTGAGCCTTCACAGATTAGAGCTCACGTTTGCGAAAGAGATAATATCTGGGAAGACGACTGGGTTCTGATTTTATTCGACACGTTCAATGATGAAAGAAGATGTTATGATTTTGCCTGCAATCCGCTGGGAATTCAGGCTGATATAATCGAGAGCACCTCGGGAGGCGGAGATTCCTGGGATGCGATCTGGGAATCCGAAGGGCGAATCACCGAAGAAGGCTATATTGTCGAGATGGCAATACCATTCAGTTCTTTAAAATTTCCCCGCAAGGAAGGGAAACAGGTATGGGGATTCGACGCGGTAAGAAGTTATCCCAGAAAAGTGCGGCATCATATAGGTTCATTCCCCAGAGACAGAAACAACAATTGTTATTTCTGTCAGCTGAGAAAATTGACGGGCTTCGATGATGTTGTGCCGGGTAGAGATATCGAACTAATTTCCACATTTACTTCCCTGATTATGCAAAATAGAGAAAAGGGCGCTTCCGGACCATTTAATACCGAATATTCATTTGAACCCGGGATTACTTCAAGCTGGGGTATTACAAACAATCTCAAGCTGAGCGCGGCTTTTAATCCCGATTTTTCAACCATAGAATCGGATGTAATACAGGTTGACGTGAATAATCCTTTTGAATTATGGTATCCCGAAAAAAGACCTTTCTTCCTGGAAGGAGAAGAATATTTTGAAAGCAGTATCGACGCGGTTCACACGAGAACTCTGGCTGATCCGAACTACGGAATTAAGCTGACGGGAAAAGAAGGAGCGAATACGGTAGGGTTCTTCACGGCTCAGGACGCTGTTACCAATCTGGTTATTCCCTCTCTCGAAGGATCGGATGCCGATACTCTGGAGATGAGGTCTTATGGAACAGTTCTCAGATACCTGCGTGACTACAGGCAGTCGTCTAATATAGGTTTGTTATTTACCGACAGAGAAGGGCAGGATTATTACAACCGCCTGCTGGGGTTAGACGGCATTTTTCGTCTGGGGAAAAGAGACCATGTGAGATGGCAGATTCTGGAGACAAGAACCCGGTATCCCGACAGCATATCTTTAAAACACGGACAGACAATCGGCGGATTCGGAGGTGAAGGTCTTTGCGTGAATTATTCGCATAATACCGAAAAGTACAACTTATTCGGTACTTATCAACAGATGAATCCGGACTTTCGCTCCGACCTCGGTTTTGTTAATCAGGTCGGTTACAGGTACGCCGATGCGGGAGGAGAGTATATCTGGAGAGCCGGACCGGGGCACTGGTTTAACTGGATAAATATTTACCTCGGCGCCGATTTTGGAAAGGATTATGAAGGCAATACGGCTCGAAAAGAATTAAAAGCGAATATTAACTACAATGGTCCCTTTCAGTCATATTGTGGTGTTTACGGACAATTGTCGAAGGATCGCTACGAGGGAGAGGAATTTAGTACCGGTTATTTGAATTACTGGATCGGAGGGCAACCGGCGAAATGGCTTACCTGCAATCTGTGGAGCGTTTTCGGCGACAGAATCGATTACGACAATGTAAGACAGGGGAAGGGTTTGCAGTTAGGCGTGAGCGCGACTTTTAAAATAGGATACCGCCTTTCGGTTAACCTCGATCATTATTCTGAGCATTTGGACGTAACCGGCGGTAGACTGTATACGGCAAACAGAGAGTATGTTAAGTTGATTTATCATGTAAACAAAAGACTCTATATCCGAACGATTTTTCAATACGCGGTTTATAAAAAAAATCCGGATTTTTACACCGATGAAGTTCTGCCGGAAGAAAGGGATTTATTAAGCCAGATTCTGCTTTCTTA
>Ga0307422_1000080_pt1 | contig 51849 bp, 46 predicted proteins | sample SalMarWE160290MG_FD_202153 | JGI IMG/M metagenome (GOLD analysis project Ga0307422, IMG submission 202153) | Salt marsh sediment microbial communities from the Plum Island Ecosystem LTER, Massachusetts, United States - WE1602-90 | ecosystem: Environmental > Aquatic > Marine > Intertidal zone >...
GGGTAGCGGAAGAGGTTATGATTTTCGTCTGTATAAAGAATTAAATCTTTATACCACTTTATTTAAAGAAAATACGAGTGATTCCGCCGAAGTATTTATCAGACTTCTCACCGACTCTCTAAATTATTACCAGTTCAACACTTTCGCTTATAAGGACAATTGGGATACCATTCAAGTCTTTTTCGATAGTTTGACAAATTTAAAAATCGACAATGACACGTTACAGGGAAAATATTCCCTTAAAGGGAATCCCTCTTTGCAGAGTATTGCTTTTTTACATCTCGGAGTGGCGAATAAAACTTCAGAAACATTTAGAGGCGAGGTTTTAATCGATGATATAATTCTCAAAGGAGCGGATAATAGACTCGGCAGTAATATCGATTTATCGATATCTACGAATGTAGGAGACCTTATAACGGGTTTATCTTACAATACAAGCAGAAAATCCGCTAATTACAAAAGCAATCTGGACGCTTTAAGGGAATTGGGAGACAGAGAAGTGGTTTCTCAGGGTTTCATGATAACAACCGACGCAGGCAAATTTTTAAACAAAGCAATCAGTTTTCCGATTTCTTATAATGTAAGAGAAAGCTTTGGAACTCCTATTTACCGAACAAACTCCGATGTTATTCTACCGCTTGAAGAATCGGAATCTCTTACAGACCAGAACTATTCTCAAAATATTACCGCCAGTCTTTCGAGACCTTCAACTTCAGATAATTGGTTTTTAAAACACACTGTGGATAATTTAAAATTTAGCGGTTCTTACAGAAAAAGCGAAATATTTATTCCCATGAAAAATACCGATACAACCATAAGTATGACCGGTTCAGTGAATTATAGTTTGAGATTGCCTAAACTTCCCTCTCCCTTTTTATCGGGACAATCATCTTCCTTACTTCCTTCGGACATCGGGCTTAACACATCTTATGAATACAGTGAAAGCGAAAAATATAATTACAAAGATACTCTATATGAAAAAATAGATGAGCCTTTAAAAAAAGAATTAACTTCCTACGCGACTTTAAGCTACGAACCAATAAGATGGGTAAACGTGGATTACGCCCTAACCACAAAAAACGACCTCCGGGAAAGAGAATCTTCTTCGGGAAACTCCTCTTTTTTCGATTTAGGGCAGGACGCTTCTTTACACGAAGAAATTAGTGTCACTCATCGTTCAAACCAGTTAGGAATCAACACTCTAAATATAACCTATAGAACATCTTTCGTACAGAACCATGAAATCGAATACGCCAGAATTCTCGGGGATTCTCTTGATGTTCGTAGATGCAGTCAGCAAAGAACAATCAGGCTGAGCAACGATTTAAAATTGAATTCAATACTCGAGAAGGTTCCTCTGGTTTCCAGACTTTCCAGGAACATTTCTCCTTTAAAATTCTCTGCTTATTTTAGCAAGGATGGAACTTTTGCTTATTTGAACAGTATTCCCGGGTATAGATTTAGGTATGGAATAGAAACTTCACCCGAATCTTCTCTTTTTGAACAGATAGAAAAAACCGATGGAGGGTATTTTGACAAAAGTTATTCGCTATCTTCCGGGCTTTCTTTTTCCAAACTAAATTTAAGAGTAAATTGGAAATTTTCGCAAAAAAAACCTGATGAACTTCAACTTAAAAACACTCAAACCCCAAAAGAAACCATTCAATTGACATTTCCCGATATTAATGTCGACTTACCCGATATGCATAAATATATACCTTTTTTAGGAAATTACGTGAGACGTGCGAGTTTTTCCGTTTCAGTGAGCAGTGATTCCTCTTACACAAAAAGCCTCGGAGAGAAAATTTTTTCTTCAGGTGATTATTCGTTTAACATATCGCCGAACTTTAATATGGATTTTAAGAACGACCTCGGCGTAAAAGTAACCTATCAATATAATTCAAGGAAAATTTATCCCGATTCAAAACTCAATACTCGCACAAAAACAAATGGGTTAAGAATAAATTTTAACTACACTTTAAAACCTTCAGCCTCAGGATTCCCATTGCTGTTTCTGACAAGAATTAAATTTGACAAACCGGTTTATCTTAACGCCTCGGTTAGTTATAAGGATAACATGAGCTATAGAACCGATGTTTATGGAGAAGAAGCTATAAGCGACAACACTCGAACCATTGATTTTAGCCTAAATGGAAATTACGATTTTTCAAACATGGTGTCCGGCAGTTTAACTATCAACTTTTCAAATCACCTCAACAGAAGACTTGACGTATCCTCTGTAACTTACGGTGGAGCCTTTAACGTAAAGCTTAATTTCTAACTAAATCTTACTTCCTAATTCAGTTTCGACGATGTGAGGTGTAATAAATATAAGAACTTCCCTCTTTCTTTCTTCTTTTGCCGTGTGACTGAAAAGTATTCCCAGGAGAGGAATATCCTTTAGAAGTGGCACACCGGTTTTCTGCTCTGTAACAGTTTTAGTGAAAAAGCCTCCTATTACAAGAGTCTGTCCGTTTTTTACAAGTGTTTCGGTCTCCGAGCTAGTTTCTGTAATGATACTGTTGTCGCTTCCCGGAACAACATCGCTCATCTCCACACCGATTTCCATCGTAATGTCACCTGCTGAATTTATATGAGGGGTGACCTTCAATTCGATTCCGGCCTGATACCATCTTGTTATAGGCTGTCCATTGATATCGCGTGTGGTTATAGCAAATCGCTTGCCGCCAAAAATTGTGGCTTCTTTATTATTAACCGTCGTAACTCTCGGGTTTGATGTAATATCGAGTCTTTGATTCTGCTCCATTGCCATCAATCGGGCGGAGAGTGCGCCCCAATCTTGGATCGTGGTGACATTAACAAAAGCACCGGTTGCGGGTCCGGAAGGAGTCGCATGCTCGACATCTCCCCTAACATTATATCCGACACTCTCGAGATTGGTCACATCCCACTTAAGCCCCAATTCTCTTGCGGCTGTTCTGTCGATGTCCACTATCCTTGAAGTTATAGCAACCTGCATGGTCTTTTTATCCAGCGCTTTAACCAGACTTTCTACGTCCATTAGCTTTATTGCGATGTCGCTTACAATAATAGAATTTGTTCTTACATCCGCTTCTATTGTCCCGCGTTTAGAGAGCATCGACTTTACGGCACCCTGGATTTCCTGTGGAGTGGTAAACTCAAGAACAAAAACCTTCCTTTTGATTGGTTTGGACATTTCAATATTTTCCTGTTCTTTGGCAAAAGTCTCTGGTTTCCCCACCCTTATAACTTCATTTTCGATAACATAAGTATATCCTTTTGTTTTTAGAACCAAATCTAATGCTTCTTCCCATTCTATATTATCCAATTCTACAGTTATTGCGCCTCGCACATCGTCTCCCACTATAATGTTCATGCCGCTGGCTTGAGCTATCGACCGAAGAGTGGTAACCAGGTCGGCGTTTTCCAACCTCATTGAAATTCTTTTCTGAGTTATTTCCTCATAAGAAGTCTCTGCCGCTTCAGTTTTTTGTTGTTTCTCGGTAACTTTTTCGCCGGTGCTCCAGGGGTCGAAATACCCGCTTTCGCTATTCAATTTCAATGATATCGTGTTCATGCTGGGATTGGAAATCTCATAGCTGAAATCCCCTGAACGCTGGATAACCACTCGCGTTAGAGAAGCAGAGGAAATATATGACAAAGCTATATTTTCAATTCCGCCTCTATTTATATTCCATAAATTGCCGTCGAGAGCGTTTTTGGTCTGAAGAAGGTCAATCACTATTTTATTATCCATTGTAAAATCGGAGCAATTCGCATAGTCTGTAAGAATAAATGTTACTTCCGTCATACCATCAACATTCTCAACTTCAATATCAGTCAATTCCGGTTCGCCTTCCGGATTGCCAAGAATTAAAAGAGGAAGTAACAATAACATTATAAATAATCTTTTATACATAAATCACCTCTCCTGTTTTTTTAATGATAAGGTTACCTTGGTTTGCTCGCCGAATTTTCTAAGCAAAAAACTAATTGAAGAATCGGTAACATTTAAGACTTTACCTCCGACCACCATATCACCTTCTTTAAGAACAAAACCACGATTTCCTTCTTTCACGATAGCGAGATATTTATCCTTAACCCATATAATCCCTGATAACTCAGCCAGATCCACATTCAGTTTTTTCTCCTGCTCTTCAGAACCGGTAAGCAAAGGGGCAAAAGGATCCGCTTTACCTCTGTCCGAATAAAAAGCTCTGGCCCAGTTGAGCGCTTCACCGATATTTCTCAGGGAATCAATCATGGCACTGTCAATTTCTTCTTCGCTTTTTTCTTCGTCGGCGGAAGTTATAATATTGAAAATTTCTGTTTCCCCCTTGACTATTTCGCTCTTTTTGGGAGAGAAGTACTCAACCGTTTTTGCTAAAATTTCGTTGAATATGTTTCCCCCTTCTTTTTCAGTGCAACCTGAAAGTACGAAAAGAGTCAAAAAGATTAAAATAAATATAAAGGGTTTTTTATCCTTCAACATTCCCTCCTTTTGTTACATAAGTCAACAAATTAAAGGCGGCTGAAAGCATTATTTCTTCCTCGTCCGAACTTGAAACCGGGCTCAGTTTTAAATCTCTTATATTTACAATTCTTTCCATATTATTCAAATCAGCCAGGAAACTTGCTATGTTATGATAACCTCCATGAACCTGTATTTCAATTCTTATTTCATCATATTTTTCCTTGGAACTCCGACCAAGAGGCTTGAGATGCTTGATTTTAACCTCATTTTTTGAACTCTCTTTAGTCAATTCGGTAAGTAAATTAGAAATACTTGCTTCGGTTGGCAACATTTTTTTTGCCTGATTCCATTTTGCTGAAACAATCTCAAGTTTTCTGGCAGCTTCTTTTTTTCTCTTTACCACAGCGATCGTTTTACTCAATTTGGTTTCTAATTCCTTATATTCTTTTCTCTTTACAGCTATTTTCTGATCCTTTTCTTTTATAACGGTAAAATACATACCAAAGCCGATTAAGAGAGCAAGAACAATAACTATTAAGGACATTCTCATCCCTTTCAATTTAAACCTCCTTGAGTTATACCTCCCGATAATTGGAAACCAATAACCGAATGTTCTCTTTCTTCGGTTTCTTTAATTTCGTCCAATTTGACTCCGTTGAAGTAAGACGAGCTATTCAATTTATCCATAAAATTCGAAATCATGTAATTGGAAAAAGTTTTTCCGTTTAATTTAAAATTTTTATTGCTTTCCTCAAATAGAATAAGCCACATGTATTCGGGTTTCAATTTGTTTAGTTCGTCTAACACGTGAAAGTACAAAGCGCGACCTTCATTAAGACTTTGAACAAGCGATACCCACTCCTTAAGCTCAGCCTGTTGTCTTTCTATATCTTCTACCATTTTCCTTTCTTTTTCGAGTTCTTTAAGCTGTTGTTGAGCTTCTGCAACCTCTTTGTCGAGTTTTTGGAGTTCTCTGTCTTTACTTAAATTTAACCAGGCAACCAATCCTATAGAAAAGAATAATAACAAAACAGAAAAAATCATATCTAACTTAGGAATACGCAGAGTGGGTCTCTTAAATTTGACTTCTCTTACTTTCTTTCGCTGTTCTTCTGGAATCAGATTAACTTTTATCATGATTATAACCCCCTGAGAGATAAACCTAATGCGAGGGCAAGAACTGGAGCTTCTTTTTCTATTGGAACTTTAATAAAAGGTGATTCGCTATCATATTCAAACTTAATAAATGGATTTATAACTTCTGTGTGACCTCCAAATCGCTCTTCTAAAAACTGCGGCAGCCCCGAAATAAGACTTCCTCCACCGCATATAACAATTTCATTAAAATTCTCAAAACCCTCAGGCAGATACGGCAATATTCTTTCTATGGCAACCCCAAGGTCATCCTGAAAACTTTCCATCGCGTTTTGATACGCATACTGATCTATATCTTCCTTTTTCCCGGATTTTATTATATCGATTGCCCTTTCTCCATCTATTCCGGCTTCTCTTTGCAATGCCTGTATTAAATTGTTGACCGACGTTGAGACCGAACGGGTAAAATGGTTTATTGGACCCGAAATAAAACTCATTGTTGTCGACTGGGCACCTATATCAAAAAGCCCCACTAATTTATTCTGATTAACTGTATAGTTGAACTCGAATATGTTCTGCAGGGAAAAAGCAGCGATATCCAATATTACGGGTTCAAGACCAAGTTCCCGGAAAAGATTCATCCTTGCTTCTACAGTATCACGCTTCGCACCAACAAGAAGGACTTCCATGGAATCTTCACCTGCATCGCGGTTAACTATTTCGAAGTCAAGAGTAATATCTTCTATATCATAGGGTATATATTGCTCAGCCTCCCATTTAATCTGTTCTTTAGCCTCCGTCTCATTCATTTTTGGCATTTTGATTTTCTTAACAATAATGTCTCTCCCGGATATACAACTGACCACCTGTTTATTATCGATTTCTAAGGTTTCGAGATTTCCTCTTATCGCGTCCAGAACAGTCTCTCGATCCATAATTTCTCCGTCAACAATAGCGTGAGAAGGTAAAGCAGTGATATTACACTTGGTCATTAATGGCTTTTTGGCACTTCCTTCTACTACTACCGTTTTCACCGAATGACTACCTATATCCATAGATAGTATAGAACTTTTTCTGAACATAAATACCTCTCTTATTTGGTCTTAAGGTAATTATAAGTTCTATGCTGGAATTTGTCAAGGCCAATGATAAATATCAAAAAATCCCTTTTAAATTCCACTCCACGGAAGAATATTTCAAAAGACAATTTTTTTTTAAAGGATTTTTGTTGAAGCTTTTAAAAGAAATATTAAAATACTCTTCAAATGCCTGCTTTACAAGAGTTTTTAGTACATTTAGCTTTACTTCTCCACCTGTAGCCATCTCGACTGTAGCCATATGGGAGTCTATAGAAAAGTACGGGGGGGTCTTTAGCATAACTGTTCCCTGTTGCAGAACGATATCTTTGTACCTATATTGCGCACTCCCTATTATTTTCTTTTTTTCCCAGCATAAATCGGCCAGCGAAATTGAAGAGAAACACATCCTCGAATTTCTTTTTTTGCCAGTTTTTAATGTTCCCCTTTCGATGCTGGTTTTAATACCCAAAAGATCGAAAGCTTTTTTAAAGGCAAACGAAATTCTTTCGTACGATTCTACAACATTTCCTCCGATTATTGGATTGTTTTTGTGAAAAACCATAGAATACGTACAGTCACAGGAATGAATAATAGCTCTTCCCCCAGTCCTTCGTCTCACCCACTTAATGCCTTTTTTTTCTAATTCTCTAAGCCAATCTCCGGCTTTCTGATGATAACCAAGAGAAATAGAAACCGGTGAAAAGTTAAAAAACCTTAGAAAAACAGTATCAGCGCCATTCACGTAATGCATCAGAGATTCATCATAAGCCATATTGAAATAAGGATCCATAAAACCGGTGTCTATCAGATACCACATAATTTCTAACAATATTAATGGGTATTGAGTTTTTCGCAACTGTATAACCGATGAAATTAGAGTAACTATCAGTAATGCAAAATCTAAATATAAAAATGTAAATATACAAATCAAAATTTAAAAATTAATTGAAAATTCCGCGGATTTAAAACATCAAAAAATTTTTATTTTAATAATTAATTTTGCTTTTTAAATTTTAATTTTTTATTTTCTTACGGAACATTTTGAACTTTTTTTCGTCTTTAACTTTGAAAGAACATAACAACCTCCTTATTAAAGAATGCCCTCTCCCCTCTGAGGGCATTCTTTATATATAAAAAGGGGTTGACAAATTAAAAATTATATGTATAATATATACTGATAGTCGTGTAAAAAATCTTAAAAAAGCTTTTTTGGAAGTAAGGTGAAAGGGGGTCTTTTGAACAGGAAATTAATTTTTTATGGGGCCATTTTTGTTGCTCTGGTGGCGATTGTAGGTTTTTTTGCGGGAATAATAACAGCTGCCAGTTTTTCTCTTGATGCGAAAGCGGAAAACCAGAATCTCGAAACCTACGCTTCTGGCGGAAAGATTTCCTTTGCTCCAATAGTAGAGAAAACTTCTCCGGCCGTAGTTTCAATTGAAGGGCAAAGAAAGGTTGTCTATAAATCTCCATATGGAGATTTATTTGACGATCCTTTTTTCAGAAGGTTTTTCGGAGAAAGGCCGCGAAGAAACTGGGAGCAGGAACAAAAATGGCTCGGATCCGGATTCATTGTCGAATATAAAGAAAAAGATTACATATTAACGAACAACCATGTGGTAAGAGACGCTCAACAGCTGACGGTATCCCTGACCGATGATAGGAAATTCAGCGGGAATGATTTGGAAATTATAGGGAGAGATCCGGAAACAGAAGTAGCGGTGATAAGAATAAAAAAGGGCGGAGATTTACCCGACATTGATCCCGGAAGTGTAGAAGATTTAAGTGTGGGGGATTGGGTTATCGCTATAGGGAATCCGTTCGGTCTTTTGGGCACCGTTACCGCTGGCGTCGTTTCGGCAAAAGGGAGATCCTCTGTATCTCTAAGCAGAAATATTTACGCGGATTTTATTCAGACGGATGCTGCTATTAATCAGGGAAATTCGGGGGGTCCATTGATAAATTCCGAAGGCAAAGTTGTGGGGGTAAACACGATGATTGTTTCTCAAACCGGCGGGAATATCGGGATAGGTTTCGCTGTGCCTATAGATATAGCCATGGATGTTCTGAAATCTCTGGTGGAGACCGGAAAGGTGGAAAGAGGATATTTGGGTATCGTCCCTGAAGATTTGAGCGGGGAGATAAAAAAGACCTTAAATTATCCTTATGAAACAGGTATATATGTTTTGAGAGTGGAAGAAAACACTCCCGCGGATAAAGCGGGTCTTGCCGAGGGCGATATAATTTTAAAAGTGGATAATGAAAAAATAGAAAATGTTAACATTTTAAGAAGAAAAATAGCTTCAGTGAATCCGGGTGCAGAAGTCGATGTAACCGTTTGGAGGAATGGGCGGGAGAAAGTCTTAAGCGTGAAGCTCGGGGAAAGACCTTCCGTCGAAGAAGTCTCCGGTGAACCGGCAGGAGGGGAAGAATGGTTGGGAATGAATCTTCTGCCTGCCGATTCAGAGGAAGCTAAGAACGTCTGGAGAAATGAAGACTTAAAAGGAGTATATGTAAGTGAGGTGAAAGAAGGCAGTCCGGCAAGCAAAGCCGGTGTGGTCGGGAATTCCATAATAACTCTTGTTCAAGCTAAAAATCACTCCATGAAAATAGATGATATGGGTGATTTAGTCAGAGCTAAAAAAGAATTTAACCCCCCGTTGGTACTGCTGTTGAATCTGCCGGGTGGCGCAAGAAAAGTTGTAAGAATAGAGGAGAGTTAAAAATAAAAAAGGTTAGAGGTTCTCTTCCTGTATATCTTCAGGAGATTCAAAAATATAATCTCCTTACCCCCGAAGAAGAGAAAGAACTTGGGCGAAAAGCGCGTTTAGGAGACCGAGAAGCTAAGAGGAAATTAGTCGAGGCTAATCTGCGTTTTGTTGTTTCTGTGGCAAAAGCTTACAGAAATATGGGAACGCCTTTCACGGATTTAATTAACGAAGGGAATGTAGGTCTGATTAAAGCCGCCGAGCGCTTTGACGAACGCAGAGGAGTTAGATTCTTGTCATACGCCGTTTGGTGGGTTAAACAGGCTATAATGAAAGCTGTAACCGAGCATATAAAATCTTATCGCTTGCCAATGAGCAGGGCCGGTAAAATGTTGAAAGTAAAGAAAACAAAAGAGAGAGTGACCAGAGAAATAGGAAGGGAACCTTCTATTGAAGAAATCGCTGAAGAGTTAGATACTGATGTTGAGAAGATCGAAGAGTCGATCAAAGTGGCAAAACACGACATCTCTCTCGATGACACGATAAAAAATACCGATGACCTGGAATATCTCGATGTAATCTCGGAAGATGTTGTAACGCCCGAAGAAGAATATTACAGGAATAAATTTATTGAAGATATCAGATACAGTCTCGATAAACTCAAACCCAGAGATCGAAAAATCATCATTTATTACTTTGGAATGGAAGGTAAAAGGCCTCATACTCTGGAAGAAATAGGAAGAATACTCGGAGTATCAAGGGAAAGGGTGAGGCAACTTAGAAATCGAGCTTTAAAACAACTAAGAGAAAACACTCCAATAGATGAAGCATTCATTCCTTAAAGTTTTACTGATTCCGCACGATAAAGGTGAGAAGAAGTGGTTAAAAATACCTGTTTGTGTTTTAATTCTAATCGCCTTAATATTTATTTGTATAGTTTTTTTCTTTTTTGACAATCTACAGAGTTTTGTAACCGTGGCTTCTCTTGCTTTTTTAGAAACAGACAATCAAAAGCTTGAACAAAAAGTTGTAGAATTCAGGGAAAAAACCGCTGAGTTTGAATGTACAATAGATTCTCTGCTGAAAGAACAGCACAGAATTTTAAAAGAACACAATATCCTGACGGAAATCGATAAATGTGGTTTTAACTTTTCCCCCGACAGTCTTCTGATTATATCTCGATGGGTAGATTCTGTTTTTAAAGTCTCATCAAAATTAAATCATTCTGTTTTGAGTTCTATACCATCTATAATTCCGGTAAAAGGACGTATTATGCGTAAATTTGGAGAACAGGTAGATCCCTATACTGGTAAGAAAAAACCTCATAAGGGAATAAGCATTCTGGCGGTATTGAACGCTCCTGTGGTTTCAACCGGTGATGGAGTAGTAAAACAGGTGGGGAACGAAAAAGGTAAAGGTCTTTTTGTTGAAATTTCACATTCCTGCGGTTTTGTAAGCTCTTACGCTCATCTGTTTAATTACACTGTCAAAACAGGAGAAACCGTAAAAAGAGGTACTGTGATAGGCCACGTCGGGCAATCAGGAAGAGCTCCCTATCCATATCTTTATTATGAGGTAAAAAAAGAAAATGTTAATTTAGACCCGGAAAACTTTATTTTTGGAGGTAATTAGTTGGGAATTATTACCGAACTGAAAAAGGGACGGGTTCCTTCCATAGTTCGTAAAGTTGCGGATTCGGAAAATATAAATCTCGATATTCTGGTTGAAAATATTCTCGAGAGAAAAATAATAATAACAAAAAACGAGAAGCGAAAAGGCGTAAAGCCGACAGGAATCGGGTTTCCTCTTACCACAAAAGTAAACGCCAATATTGGAACTTCCACTGATAAATCCGACATAAATCTCGAAGTAGAAAAAGCTATTTTAGCCGAGAAAGCTGGCGCCGATACGATAATGGATCTTTCTACCGGAGGAGACATTAAGAAAATCAGAAAAGAAATCCTGAAAAAAACATCTGTGCCTCTTGGTACAGTTCCCGTATATCAAGCAGCAATAGAAGCCGTTAAAGAAAATGGTGGTATAATTCACATGACTGAGAACAAAATCTTCGAAGTTATCGAGGAACAGGCAAAAGAGGGAGTAGACTTTATGACTCTTCACTGCGGAGTTACTATAGAAACTTTCGAACGTCTCAGAAATCAAAGCAGAATAATGGACGTTGTTTCAAGGGGTGGAACATTCCTCTTAACCTGGATGCTTTACAACGAAAGAGAAAACCCTTTATATACTAACTTCGATAGAATTCTGGACATCGCTTCTAAGTATGATATAACCCTTTCTCTGGGAGACGGATTCCGCCCAGGCGCCATTGAAGATTCGTCCGATAGGGCCCAATTTCATGAGTTGAGTATTCTCGGAGAATTAACTAAGAGAGCTCATGAAAGAGATGTTCAAGTCATAATCGAGGGTCCCGGTCATGTCCCAATAAATGAAATCGAAATGAATGTTAAAATCGAAAAAAAAGTCTGCCACGGAGCACCTTTTTACGTTTTGGGACCTTTGGTTACAGACGTTGCTCCCGGCTACGATCACATTGTTTCGGCAATCGGCGGAGCTGTGGCGGCTTCTTACGGAGCCGATTTTCTCTGTTACGTTACACCTTCAGAGCACCTCGGGATACCCGACCTGGAAGATGTCGAAAAAGGTGTAATTGCAGCACGAATAGCCGCTCATGCGGGTGATATAGCAAAGGGTATTCCTGGTGCGAAAGATTGGGATAGAGAAATTTCACTCGCGAGAAAAAAAATGGACTGGAAAACGCAATTTAAACTGGTCATAGACGCTAAAAAAGCCGAGGAAATAAGATATAAAACGACTCCTGAATTCGAGGAGACCTGTTCGATGTGCGGAAAATTCTGCGCTATAAAACTTTTAAATGAAGCTTTGAAGAGAATTCGCCGTTAGTATTCCCTTCTATCGTTAAATACACCGAATCTTCGACATAGACATCAATACTTTCCAAAGCCGAAATTTGTAATCAGTTCTCTTTTTAATACAGAACGGATATCCGCAAAGGTCCATATCGAGTTTTTCGCACGATTAATATCCCTGTGACATGACTCTAACGAATGATTGGGCTGTTTTTTAGTCTTTCATGGGTTGGAATTGTTGCTTTTGCCATCTTTTACCTGCTTTCCACGGGACAAACCCCGAATTAAAAGTAGCTTTGGAGTTTGTTTCCAACATTGCGAATTAAAAATTTTGTAACTTTGCGGCAAATTTTTTGTACTTGCAAAAATAATAAGCTCTTGTATATTATTGAATATAGCTGAATAAAAATTCATTTTAATGCTAAAAGAGAGGAAAACAAAAAAATGGGCGGAATCGTTGGTATTGTTACAAAAAAAGAATGCAAGGAAGACCTTTTTTACGCGACCGATTATCATTCTCATCTCGGAACCTCATACGGCGGGCTGGCAATCTTCGACGGGAAAAAGCTGCAGAAAAAAATACACACGATAGAAAAAGCGCAATTCAAAACAAGATTTTTAGAAGATATCGACTATGCGCTTATGGAAGGTCACTGTGGTATCGGAGTAATAAGCGACAGGGATACCCAACCTCTTATTCTCAGACTAAAATTCGGAGAATACTCTATCTGCGGCACAGGTTTCATTAACAACCAAATCGAACTCGCAAACGAATTAACCTCTGAAGGCACTATATTTTCCGAAACGGTAAACGGTTGCCCAAACCAAATAGAACTGGTGGCAAATTTGATTAACAAAGGAAAAAATCTGATCGATGGAATAAAATATATGCGGTCGCGTATCGACGGTTCCATGTCCTTGCTTCTTTTAGGAAAAGAAGGGCTGTATGCGGCAAGAGATAAATACGGAAGAACTCCTCTTGTTTTAGGAGAAAAAAAGGGCGCTAAAATTGTGGTTTCGGAGACCTGTTCGTATAAAAACCTGGGGTTTACCACAAAAAAATTTCTCGGTCCCGGAGAAGTAATGCTCTTGACCGAGAACAAAACAGAAGTGTTAAAAGAAGCCGGCAAAGACCTGCGTCTATGCGCTTTTCTCTACGTTTATACCGGATTCCCCGCTTCGGAATACGAAGGTAAAAACGTAGAAGAGTTCAGAGAGGATTCCGGAAGACTAATGGCGCGCAATGATAACACAGACGCCGATCTTGTCACGGGAATAGCGGATTCAGGCACAGCTTACTCATTTGGCTATTCGTACGAATCGGGAATGCCTGTAAAAACACCTCTGCTTAAATATACTCCGGGGTGGGCAAGAAGTTATGTTCCCCCGACTCAGGAGAGAAGAGATTTAGTAGCGTTAATGAAACAGATAACCGCGGAATCTCTGATTAAAAACCAGAGGCTCATAATAACCGAAGATTCGATTGTAAGGGGGACCCAATTAAAAAACTATCTTCTTGTTAAACTCTGGAATGCAGGAGCAAAAGAAATACATGTGAGAACCGCCTGTCCTGCTCTTATGTTTCCATGCAAATATCTTTTCTCCACGAGAAAAATAGACGAATTATTCGCCAGAAGAATAATCAAAAAAATACACGGAAAACACATTGAAAATGTCGAACCTTACCTCGATCCTGATTCCAGGCAATATTCCCTAATGATAAAGGAAATGGAAAAGGACCTGAATGTAAGCTCACTTAAATACCAGCGATTAGAAGACATGTTAAAAGCAACCGGTCTTGACGAAAACAATTTTTGCACATACTGCTGGACGGGAAAAGAATAATCAAGACAAAATTTCTTTAATTTTTTTCAATAGTCGGGAAACATCGTATGGTTTTTCTAAAAAGTTAAATTTATTTCCGGCAACACGTAAAATCTCAGCCTTATTACCCATATAACCACTGCTTAGAAGAACTTTAAGTTTCTCGTTTTTAGAGGTAAGTTTTTCGACAAATGCCAAACCACTTCCGTCCGACAAAACAACGTCGCTAAAAACCATTTTTATCCTATCTTTATTTTCTTCGTAAATCTCATTAGCCTCTTCGAGGCACTCAGCCTCTAATACGAAATATCCGTTTTCCCTTAGAACTTTCAAAATGAACGCTCGCGTAATCTCTTCGTCTTCCACGACAAGTATCGTTTCTCCTTTTCCACGTAATTTTTCGACAGAAATAACTTCGTTACTTTTCGTTTCTTTTTCTTCATAACACAAAGGAAGGTAAACTTTAAATGTGGATCCTTTAGAAACTTCACTTTCCACGTTTATCCAACCATTATGCTTCTTTATAATTTCGTGGGCCACTGACAAACCGAGCCCGGTTCCCTTTTCTTTTGTTGTGTAGAATGGGTCAAATACTTTCGCCAGCTTATCCTTACTCATTCCCTCGCCCGTGTCCAAAACTGTTAAACAAACAAATTCTCCCGGGTAAGAATAAGTTATTCTATCGGTTTCTCTATCTTCAATAGCAATTTTTTCTGTCTTTATGTATAATTCTCCACCCCTGGGCATCGCGTCCCGCGCGTTAACAATCAAGTTTAAAATCACCTGTTTTATTTGAGTGGTATCTCCCTTGATTTTTATTGAACCTTTCGCGATATCACTCGAAAAAACGATATTTTCTCCGATCAAGCGGTCGATCATACCTTTAACTTCCTTTACTACGGAATTAAAGTCCATCACTTCGAGTTCTGTCGAACTTTTCCGACTAAAGGTAAGAAGCTGACCTGTGAGTCTTGCCGCCTGATTTGCAGCAAAAAGAATCTCTTCTACCATCTCTCGTTTAGAATCACCGGGCGGAATTTCATCCCGGAGGAGACTGCCGTAGCCGATTATCGCTGTCAGGAGGTTATTAAAATCATGAGCGATTGTTCCCGCCAACCTACCCACAGATTCCATCTTCTGTGCCTGTAGTAACTGTAAATTTATTTTTTCTTTTTCTTCTTCGGCTTTTTTATAATCTGTTTTGTCCGTAAAGAAACCCACGTTGCACTCCCTGTCCTGTATATTCATCTTAGTTGTAGCTATATCGGTATATATTGTTGTACCATCTTTTCGTAAACAGGGAACAAGCGGAACTAAAGTTTTCTCCCCGCGCGCCTGAGCCTCGAAATCGGAAACCACATCTTTCACCGAGTCTTTCGGATAGATATCATATGCCCCCATTTGTTGCAATTCCTCCTTAGAATATCCCAACATATCACATATCGCAGGGTTGGCATATAAAAATCGTTTACTTTTAACTTCGGCTACAAGTATACCTTCCGGGGAATTTTCAAACAAAGTTTTGTATCTCTCCTCGCTTTCTTTGAGCTGTTTTGTCTTTCTCTTGATCTGAATTCCGGATGCTATCGATACCATCAAAAGAAAAAATAATAAACCGCAGATTGTGAACATAGTTTCCTTTACCCAGGAGGGCATTACAAGTTTCTTAGTAATCGGTCCCTCAAAATGTTTTTCCAATAAATTATAATATATCGAACCCTTATTAGCCTTCATCTCTTTAATGTTATGGTCTGTTCTTGTAATCAAAAGAGGCGTTAAAGCGGTTTTTTTCGAAAAAGCAAATCTTAAATCCGCCGGCTGGAAAACTACGGCAGTTCTTTTAACTTTATATTCCTTTTCGTTTAAGTTGCCAAAATTTTTGTTCACAACACCCGCGTCAGCTTCTTTTTTTTCCAATAGTTTAAACACGTCGTTATAATTATCTGTTTCTACGAAAATACATTCGATCCCGAATTTTTCTGTTAATTCCTTTACCCCATCTATTCCTATATAATTAACACTGCCTTTTAAGACCGCTATTCTTTTACCATTAAGATCGAGAAAAGATTGAATCCCCGAACCTACCGGCACATAGACTCTCGCCCAGCTGATAAAAACCGTTTCGTTCTGAAAAGCATATTTTTTTGCTCTCACCTTTGTATAGGCAACATCCGGCATCAAATCTATTTTACCTTCCTCCAATCTTTGCAGGCATTCATTCCAGGTACCATGTACCCACTCGATATTCCAATTTTCTCGTAAAGCTATATGGTTTAAAAGTTCCACCCAGAAACCGGAAGGTTTTTCATTATCTGTGAATATCTTGGGTTCATTTTCATAAATACCTGTTTTTATCGTTCTGGTGCTATTAGCAAAAATAGCCGGGAGTGTAACTGTTGTACAAAAAAAAGAAAACACTATAAATAACACGAGACATCTTTTCATTTTTTTAATATATCCCCTATATTATTAAAAATTATAGTAGTTTTATTATGAAAAGTCAAGTCAACTCCACTTCTTTGTCTGTCCTGTGGAATGGGAAAATATTTCGCAAGAACTTCTATTCTATTGAGCCTGTCCCGGAAGGAATGATTGCTGTATCGGAATAGGATTTGTTATCGCTTAATTTAATTGATGTGTTAGTACGTGAGTGGTGTTGATGGGTAAAAAACAGCCCACCCGACAAACAGATTGACAGTAAAAATCTTTGCGTTCTTTGTGTCTCTGCGGTGCAATTTTCTTGTGATAATCAGTGTAGTCCTGTGGTTCCTATTGGAGGTTGCGGTCGGCTCTTGACAACCATTCCTTTTACGCTAAAATTAACAATATGTCTGATTCTGAAGATAAGGGTGTTTTGTTAGAAGTTAAAAGGCTCGGTGTTGAAGTCGGGGGTAAGTGTCTTCTTCAGGGACTCGACATGACGGTGAAGGAAGGAGAAACTCACATCGTTTTTGGTCCGAACGGTTCGGGAAAAACCACACTGGTAAACGCCATTATGGGATTACCGGAATATAAAGTCGTAGAAGGGGATATACTTTTCAGGGGTAATTCGATTCTTGATTGGAATCTTACGGCAAGAGCAAAAGCCGGTATAGGACTCGCCTTTCAACATCCTCCTGTAGTGGAAGGCGTTTCTCTCAGAGTTCTTTTAAAAGCTATGGTTTCGGATGAAAAAGCCCCCGAGGAAGTTGCCAGAAAAGCAGGGATGGAAAATTATTTAGAGAGAGAAATCAATGTTGGGTTTTCCGGGGGGGAAAGAAGAAAAAATGAGCTTTTGCAACTTGTAGCCCAGAATCCGCAACTCGTCATGCTTGATGAGCCCGATTCGGGCGTAGATGTAGACAACATAAAATTGATGGTGAGTATTATCAGAAAACTACTGCAAAAAGATAAACTTATAAGAGAAAGAAAAAACAGCGGTATAATTGTCACTCATTCGGGAATGATTCTTGAAGAGTTACATGCCGACAAGGGATATGTTATTGTGAACGGTAAAGTCAAGTGTTTTGGCTCTCCTCTCGATATTTTTGATCAGGTAAAAAAATACGGTTTTGTAAGATGTATTAAGGAATCTCGAACAGGTGAAAAAACTTGACAAAAATTTAGAAGCAGAGATTGCGAACCTGACCCGGGTTGGCTTTGACATAACAGGGAAAACAAAAAGATCCGGATCTTTTCTTATCGCCGACAATAACACCGCAGAGTCTTCATCGAATGAAGAAGACCTTATTGTAATGCCCATTTCTTTCGCTGTCGAAGTATATGACTGGGTAAAGAGTCTGATGTTTTCTCTTGTAAAAAGAGAACAGGATGAGTACACCAGAGAAGTTTCAACTCAGAAAGAGTTACTCGGTAGTTTTATATACGTTAAAGAAGGAGCCAAAATTGAAGCACCTTTTCAATCCTGTTTTTTTCTTCATAATCAGGGATTCAAACAGGTGCTTCACAATATTATCGTTCTTGAACCGCTTTCAGAGTTAAATATTATAAACGGCTGCGCCACAGGCAATCTGGTAACCATGGGAAATCATATCGCCATTACCGAGATGTTTATTCGGGAAAAAGCGGAACTTACTTATACCATGATTCACGATTGGGGGGCGGAAACTGTAGTATATCCGAGAACGGCTACAGATGTTGGGAAAGATGCCGTTTTCACTTCGAATTATATTGCTTTAACCCGGGTAAAGAAAATCCAGAGCAACCCGGTAGCCTACTTCTCTGACGGGGCTGTGGGTAAATTCAGCTCTGTTATATATGGAAAATCCGGTTCTACGATTGATATGGGAACCAGGGGGATTTTAAATGGTAAAGGAGCTAACTGCGAAATAATAAGCAGAATCGCGCTGAAAAGTAGTCGTGTTATCTCCAGAGCTTACATTGAAGGTAACGAAAAAGACACAAGAGGACATACTGAATGTAACGGCTTGCTTCTCGATGATAAAAGTTCGGTCTATACAATACCCGAGTTAAAAGCGAATATTATGGATACAGAACTTTCGCATGAGGCTTCAATTGGTAAAATCGCCGGAGAGCAGCTTAATTACCTCATGTCGCGAGGACTCGACGAAGAAACCTCGAGAGCTCTTTTGATAAGAGGTTTCCTGGAGAAGGGTATCCGCGGATTACCCGCCAACCTTGAGAAAAAACTGGACGAATTGATAGAAATAGCCACCTCGGGCGAAGGCGTTTAATTTTAATAACATTCAATTTCACATCGAACACCTTCATAAATTTATACCTGTAGTGTCATTAAATCCTTTGCCGCGATAATTTCTCCTTCGTAACCGGATAATTTTACTTCTTTTTTTATGTCTCCAACATCCATCTCCGCAACTTCAGGATAAAAGTGGGTTAGCATCAATCGCTTAGCTCTTGCTTCTCTTGCGATCTCCCCCGCCTCCTTTGTTGTTAGGTGGCCGGTCACAGGTTTCTCTGCAGGGTAAGAACTCTCCAGAATCAAAAAATCCGCGTCGTAAGCAAGTTGAATCAGAGTTTTCGAAAAACCGCCGTCAGCTCCATAAACCACAGCACACCTTCCGAAATCCCATCTATAGCCCAGAGTCGGGTTAAAATGCTTCATTTTTTTCGTCTCCAATAAACAGTTTTTGATTTCCATTTTATGGTCCGGTAAGACCGGAATAAACTCCATCGGAAAACTACTCTTCAAATAAGGAGCAAATTTTAGATGCATTTGAAGATATTCGCCGACGTCTTCGGGACCGTATATATATAAAGGTTTTTCCCGTTTAAAGCCGGGAGTGTAATTTAAAGCAAGCAGTAATGATACAAGCGCTCCGATGTGATCGGGGTGGGTGTGGCTTACAAATATCCTGTCTATTTCCTTGTAAGATAAACCAGCTTCCGACAGTCGAAAAAGAGCTCCCTCGCCTATATCGACAAGCCAGTTTTCATTTGAGTTAAACGGGTAAAAAAAATAGGAAGCGGGATATCTTTTATGAGAAGGAACACAACTTCCAGAGCCTAAGACGATAATTTTTAAGGAAAAAGAACCTCTTTTTTTTATCAAATCATTTAAGGTTTTTTTTCATCTCCGATAATTTCGAGTAATGTTTTCGTTCTTCGGCGATTATCTCTTCTATCAAACTTTTCTGGTTGGCAGGTATAAATTTCTCAACCTCGTGATAATAAAGAACTGAATCTAACTCCTTTTGCATTGCGAATTTAATGGCAGAAAGAACATCTTTTACCTCTTTCTGTTGTTTTTCCAATTGTTCCTCAGTAAAAATCACATTATCGACATAACACTTCAGATAATCAAAATACTCATCAGAGTAATTCTCAAAAGAGACGTCCTTGGTTATTTCGGAAAGAAGACGGGTAAAAGTTTTCTTATGTTTTACTTCTTCATCCGCAAGATAATTAAACATTTTTTTTGTTTCCTCATTGTCCGTCAGATTGCAAGCAAAACGATAAAATTTTTCACCGTTTTCTTCAATTCTTATAGCAAACTTAAAAATCTCTTTTTCTTCAAAGATCGCCATTTCCCCTCCTTAACTTTTCATCTATCACGTCTATGTTGGAACCGGCTATGATAGTTCAATTTATATCAATTTGAGGAGCACCTATTTCTCCGGACTTTTCAATCATTATTCTGACAGCGGCTCTATCCTTCGAAACATCCTTTTACTCGATTTCAACACCTTTATTATCCAAATAATCCTTGACCTGAATTATAATAAGGACAGGGAGGAGTCGAGTATACGATTATTTTTGGTGTTTTCTTCTTCTCCTCTGTTATTTTTTACAATCTAAAGATGGCGTTCTACCACCCCTTTATTTTCTTCAAATTCCGCCTTACGTCTATCGGGATTTCTCCCAAAGCAAAATCCGAGATTCTCGTAAAAAGAAACCATCTCAAGATCCACACTCCGCTCTTTTATCGCTTTATCCGTGGGAAGATACCTTATTTTTCCTTTCTTGACATCCTGAACGGTTACTCCGCTCAATCCGTTAAGCAAGAGAACCACAGCTCCGGCTCCGGCTTCCATCCCGAAGTTTACATCGAAAGCCGAAGATTTTCCGGAACGGACAAGATGCTCCGGTTTAACATCACGGACTTCAGGAACCTCGTACAATTCGGGAACGAACATTCCCTGTTCCTTCATGAATTTTTTTATTTCAGGGTCTGCTTTCAGTCTATTTTCCAGTTGTTTCCGAACATATCTGCCTGCCCCGGCTAATTTTTTGTGTCCGAAAGCGTCGACTCCGACGGTTTCGTCGATCAATTCCTCTCCGGATGCGTTCTTCATACCTTCCGCTACAACAATCGAATAGGTACCCGCATTTACATCGCTATCGATTATCCTTCTCATAAAATTCTTTTTCATATGCTTATATACGACATCGAAATCTACCGGTATTTCCGGAACCAAAATACAATCCGCGTCAGCGCCTACACCTCCTCTAAATGCAGTATGCCCGGCGTACCTTCCAAACACTTCAATCACCATTACTCTGTTGTGACTCTGTCCTGTAGTTTTGAGATCTGATACAAAACTGGAAACTCTGCTGATAGCCGAATCCGCTCCAACGGAATAAGTTTGAAGATCGAGATCCATTGTTTTGGGAGCGTGGACACACGGGATACCCTGATTCGCAAGATCTACCACCACGCTGCCCGTGTCATCTCCGCCGGAAATAACCAGACCACCTATTTTGAATTTTTTAAGCCCTTCTTTGATTCTTTTGTATTTATTCTCATCCTTTATTTTTTTTATCTTTACCCTGGAATGTCCGGCTTCCGAACCTGCAAGAGTCGAATTTATCGTATCAACCCTCCTTTCATCCAACCTGGCTAATTTCTCCATATCTATAAGATTATACAATCCTGCGTAACCGTTTGGAATAACGTAGGCTGAAACCCCGTTTGCCATAGTCATGAAAGCTGCTCCGCGTACAACGGCGTTTAGACCGCCGCAATCTCCTCCACTTGTTATAATTCCGATGTTTTTTATTTCAGACATTTACAGCAATCTCCTCTTTTTTTCAATCAAAAAGTTCTTCCGATTTAAACATCACTTCGCAAGTTCCGCTTCAACGCAAAGAGCATCATTCAAAGCAACAACAGCTCTTTTGTAATCCTTCCTCTGAATAACAAACTGCATATTAACCTGCTGCATTGACTGCGAAACGCATTCAACATTAATCTTTTCCTTTGCTAACAATTTAGTTGTTTTTTCAAGAATCCCAGGATTCGCTATGTTGCTACCAACCACACAAAGAACTGCTGCTCTCTTAGCTGTAATTCTATAATATTTCTCTTTCAACTCTTTTTCCAATTCTTTGCTCCAATCCTTCTCCCATATTACCATCGATATGCTATTAGCATCAGTTGCCTTCAAAATGTAACTTATTCCACATTTCTTAAATATTTTCATCAATTCAAGGTCAGCTCCAACCTCACCTACCATTAAAGGATCGTGAACTTCCAGAGCAACAACTTTATCGCTTCCGGAAATTACTTCCACCCTTGATTTTTCTCCTACATAGTCTTTAGAAATAAGTGTTCCTTCGTGTTCGGGTTCAAAAGTATTTTTTATTCTGATGTGTATTCCTGCCAATTCAAGAAGTTTAGCCGCTTTAGGATGGATGGCTTCCATCCCTATATCCGCGAGTTGATCCGCCACATTGAAGTTCGTATATCCAACGGGAATTGCTTTATCTTCTCCCACCACTTTTGGATCGGCGGATGAAAGGTGAAATCCCTTATGAATTACGGCTTCCGTAGCTCCCACCTCGACTGCGACCTTGCTGAAAGTGATTTCCGAATACCCTCTATCAAATTCTCTCATAATCCCTTCCGTTCCTTTCGTATATCCGGTAACAACAGCCAGGGTTCCGGAAAAATTTATTTCTTTTAGTTTCTTATGTATTCTCTGATCAATACTCAGCAACTCTGAATCTTCAAAGCCACATAAATCAACAAAAGTGGAATTAATATTATTATGCTGAAGAATATTTGCTGTGTTGAAAGCCGAATGGGTTTCACCGATTGAAGCTAAAACTTCTCGCGCCGCGAGCAAAATACTCTCCCTTTCAAGGTAACCGGAAGCTAAAACATTAGCCATGCTATGAAGATAATTTTTAGCTTCAAGAATCCTGTTTTTTATAAAACTGTCAGCCACATCGAGATCCAACCCGATATCGACAAAACACCTGTTTATTTTCAGCAGTTTATCAAGAACACCTTCCATGGCCTTATCGCATTTTCCTTGAGCCACAAATTCCGAATAAACTCCGGGTTCACCGGTTTTCTTATGTTCTAAGAGCCAATTGGTCACGTTTTCGTAAGCGGAGACGACAAAAATCCGATTGTAGTAGTTCCCTTTCCTACGATTACCAATAATTATGTTTTTCAGCACATCGTGGAATTTCGACATCGAAACTCCGCCAATTTTTTCAACTGTTAACATCTATCCTCCGTTTGAATTTAGGATACATAAAATAATTTGGTTGTCAAGAGCCACTCCAAAACTCCAAACAAGAATCAGGAGATTACACTGATTATCACAAGAAAATTGCACCGCAGAGACACAAAAAACGCAAAGATTTTTACTGTCAATCTGTTTGTCGGTTGGGCTGTTTTTTACCCACCAACACACTCACGTACTAACACATCAAATAAATTAAGTGACAACAAATCACACCCCGATACAGTCATCTTTCCCTACGGGGCTTGCCCAATGGAATAAATTTCTTAATTTCTTCACAACTGACTGGTTTAGCTGTGAAATCGGATGCCATACGAACAAAGTATTTCCAAAAGGAAATCTCAGGAACTGGGTTGGCCAGATAGAACCAGATAAAGGAGAACCCATTGTTATAACTTTATCGAGATGAGGAACAAGTAGGGAATCATGATAAATCACATCTTCTTTTATAGCCTGCCTTGTAGCTAATGCTCCCATAGAATGTCCAACGAGAATCACTTTCGCGTTTCTGTTATCTTCCCATTGTCCTTCTCCATAATACTCATCAAGAACTTCTTTTATCCTGTGCCACAACTCATCTCCCTGCCCCTTATAATCAGGACTGTCATATTCGGTATCTCTATCAATACTCCCACGATTATAATTGAAATTAATCACCTCGAGAAAGGTTTTGTTGGGGTAAGCGGGATCAGGGTTAGGATGTCCCGGAGTTCCTCCTGGATGTGTATAAGTTGAGTCAAATTCATCCCACACAATCGCATAAGGATCCATATAATCAAGGAAATGTTTGTAGGTGTGCCCTGATACCAGCGAATCCTCAGGTATAGAGTCACTTCTGAGACGTGTAGGCGCACCCCAAGCGCCCGAACTGGAGCCGAGACCGTGTACGAAAATTACCGGATACGGTTTGTAAGGTTCTGCTAATACGTTTATTGAAACTATAAACAAGATAAATAATTTTAATAGAATTTTTTGCATCATATTCCCTCCTTAAGGTACAAGACTAAAAATCTCAGCTCCATTTCTCTGATAAATGGTTTTATTACATATAAAAAGAGCCCCATAGGGAGACCACTTGATTGGCCATTCTCCACTGAGGATCCCTGTTGTGTCTTCATTATGCGTTTCTATATATATAATTACTCCTCTGTCAAGACCATAATGTGTTGTTACTAAGGCGTTTGAATCTGGTGGACCCCAATCAGGATAGTGGCGAAAATTGAAGGAATCTATTACACTTCCGCTTGTATTGGAAACTAATAAACCCTTGTAATCCTTATAAAATGCTATCCTTTTACCATCTGGAGACCAAGCTGGATCCTTACCATCCGCAATTATCTGATGATCATTCCCTCCATCCCTATCCATTATCCATATACCTTCATTTGGTTTCTCATAAACAATCTGTGATGCATCGGGTGAAAAATCGGGATTTCTTCCGCTTCCTATCTCCGAAAGAGAATCTCCATCTCTTTTAACCGTATACATGACAGGATAATGGTCTCCTCTTCTCCAGTCTTCCATGCTTAAAACCACCCAATCTCCGACACTCGAAGTAGATATAGGGCCCAGGACGCTACCACTTTCAAAGTCACAGGATATTATTTCTCTTATCTGCTGCAAATTATTTCCATCTTCATCTATCTCGTAAAGCGTAATTGTTTGACTTCCACCAACCATATTGCCCCAACTATTTATCTTTTGTTCTCCCTCGTCTTCAAGAAATACTATCTTCCCATCGCTTGTCCAATTGGGAGCTTCCCAATTCTGCCAATAAGTCGTCTCTATGCTACATCCCGTAAACATCAACAAAACAATTATCAAACTAATTAATATCCATATTTTCCTCATTTATCCTCCGGTTTTTAGTGAATGGTGAATCGTAAATCGTTAATGGTTCCTCACCACTCCTCCCCTAAATTTTTAATAGCACGCAGATTTTCTCAGATTGCTATCCTTACCTTTTTTCTTGTAGGAGGGACATCCCTGTCCCGATTATCGCGGCTTGTCCCGTGGAATAGAATCTGTTACCTGATGAACCCCTATTCCACAGGACGAGGAAACCTCTCCTACAATTTCTTATCGCGGCTGGGAAGCCGCTCCTACAATTTCTAATCGAGATTGGGAAAAACAACATAATTTTTCTCCGTATCCTCCATGGTTACTTCTTGACAATCTTCCACTCCCCGGAGGTTTTGTTTCCCTGCTTATCACTTAACGTAAGCACCAATTTGTGTTTGCCCTTCGATATCTCCTCCGGATATTCAAAAATCAATCTTTTTCTCTGAGGATCATACCTGAAAACGGTTTGCTTATCATCGATGAAAGTTTTTATAGAATAGAAGTCCACGCCCGACAAAGGATCCCACACGTTAATCCTCAGCGGAACTTTTGAAGAAAAATATTTTTTAGATAAAGAAACAACAGGGGCCAAAGAATCTTCAATCAAAGAAAAGGTGCCCAGATGACCTATAAAACCTACCAGATAAGCGCCTTCTTTTTTCGAAGAACAAAAACTCCACTGTGAACCGTTTTTTTCATAGAAAGAAACGAATTTTTTGTCAGGGGGAATCTTTACTTTAATTTTAACTTTCCTTTGAAAGGGTATGGATGGTTCCCAACTCCACATGTTTTCTTCCCCGGATTTTGTCCTGATAGCTATCAACTTCGTGTTGATTGTTTCTCCCTCGTTTAAAAGTATTTTGCATTTGCCGTCAGGAGATTCCAAATTTAGAAACTTTTTCTTTGTAAAATTCCATATAGCCAACGAATCGCCCGATTTTAAAAATTCCCTGGTTGCCTTCAAATTATACCATTTACCGAAAATCTGAAACCCGTTTGTTTCGAAAAGTATTTTCTCGTAGAGCGAATCGCTCGAGTTGACATTCTTTCTTCCCGAAGAATCCAGCAAATTGACAAACAGAGAACTCATGTTCCCTGATCCATCATAAACCTCAATCGAATAACTGCCTGTATCGTTTTCTGTTATAATCCCATCCCCACCCCTGTAAAAACGGAAACCATTTCCCGGGACAGTAAACAATCTTCTGAATTTTCTCCCTGTTTTTATCCTGTACGCAAAGTCAAAAAGGAACCGGGAATCGGTATAGTTCGAGTAGGAAAACCTATCTATAAATTCGGTTCTTATTAATAAATCGTTTTTATATAATCTGATTGTTTTTGGACCGAGACGACCCGACCTGTTGTTTACCCTATCCTCGGTTTCTATCGATATGCCTGCCACACCCTGGACAAAAACGGAAACGGTGTCTGTGACAACTTCGAAAACTTTCCCCAGATGAGAACCGGAAACCATCGAGAATTCATCAAGAGGAACAAACCGGATCGCCTTAATGACCGGAGGGATAGTGTCCGCAACATCAAAACCACGAACAAAAGGGTCGACAGGACAATTATTTTTGTCTCTTAATTCAAAATGCAGGTGAGGCGCAGAACACCCTGAACGTCCGGCGTAAGCAATTACCTCTCCTTTCTCAACTGGGATTTCTCCTTCCTTAAACCACATATCTACTGCGTAAGACAATCTTCTTAACTGTTCTTTTCTGACCTTCTTATCCAATTCTTTAGAAAAAGAATTGAGATGGGCGTAAACGAAAATTTCTCCTCTGCCGTTCTTAACATAAACCGCTTTTCCGTAACCCCATGGAGAAGTTCTGACCCTCATTACCCAGCCATCGCAAACAGAGTAAATCACTTCTCCTATTCCATTTACAGGAAGATCGATGCCCGCGTGGAGATGACTATCCCTCCACTCTCCGAAAGATGAAGTCAGCCCTTTTCTTTCAGGAAGCGGCCACTCTCCACCGCCAACCGACAAAAAAATAAATATCACAAATAAACACTTCACGGAAAACATGATTCTTAATTTAACGCAAAAACACATACATGCAACTCACGTAAAAAATTATATACTAATATAATTGAATTTTTACAAAATTTACACGGTCTTAATTTCTATGTATTTGGTTTTCAAGTCCTTAATTCTGGAACAATTTTTGCACCACATTTTTAGTTATGAAAGAAGTTTTGATTGTCGACGATTTCAAGCCGACGCTGGAGACGATTAAATCTTATCTTTGTGGTAGTCACAGGGACAGGCTAAAAGTGCACATTGCCGAGAACGGAAAAGAAGCGGCGGACACACTTAATTCCAATGAAATCGATCTGGTTGTAACGGATATAGGTATGCCTGTAATGGATGGTCTCGAGTTGCTCGCGTATATGAGCAAGAAACACCCGGGTATTCCGGTAATTGTAATGACATCTTTTGGTACGCCTCAGATCGAAGAGCGGCTCAAGAAACTGAACGCTTTTCTCTACCTTGAAAAACCTTTCGACATAAAGGACCTCGAAGGCAAAATATTAGAAGGCCTTAACTCTGAAACAGAAGGACACGTCAGAGGATTTTCTTTACCTTCCTTTTTACAGCTTATAGAAATTGAATCCAAAACCTGCACCTTAGAAATCGATTACGAAGGCAACAAAGGATTTTTATATTTTTCAGACGGTTCTCTGATAGGAGCCAAAACTGCAAGAGAAACAGGCACGGAGGCCGCGTTAGAACTTCTTTCTTTAGAAAAAGCCGAAATTGATATACTGTCCAAATGCAGAAATACCCAGAAAACAATAGACACTCCATTGCATTATCTTCTTTTAGAAAGCGCACGGCTCAAGGACGAAAAAAACAAAGGAAAGGCAGAAAGAGACGACCTTGAAAGTTCGATAGAAAAAGAAATAGAAAAAGAAATATATTCTTTATTTGATTCTAAAAATTTTCCTTTCCAGGAAAACAGATAAAACAAAACATAGAAAAGCTATAACAAGAAAAAAGTTGACTCCGTTAAAAAGGTTTTGTTTTCCGAATACAAATATAATTTCCTCCTCAGAAAGGCTTTCGATTTTAGACTCGGTTGGATGTGTATTTACAGCCACAAGTCCTTTGACTGTTTTCCCATCGGTTATCTTGTAAAATCCGCATTCTTTTGTTTCTGTAAACACATAAATGTTTTGTCCAACTCGAGTCGGCTCATACGTAATGCCTTCAGGGGCTATTATACCTGGCTTAAAAGAGCTTTCTATTATTATCTCTTCATCCATTCTAATATTACTGCTATGAATCATCTCATCAGATAAAAAGTTAATCAAACCAAAAAGAAAAGGTATAAAAACAGGATGCAGCGACAAATCATTTTTCTCGAGTGAAATCGGTAGAATTAAATGGTTTTTTATTCTATTAAGAAATGGATCACCGTTTTCAAAATATAAAAATTCCGTCCCTTCAGTTATAAGACAATTATATCTCACCGGAATCTCGCTCAAGCCCTCCGGACATAACAATTTATCAAAAACAGATCTTTCTATAACAGTTGAAATTTTATTGGAAATTTTATTGGAAATCAAAGTATTTGTTTTTCCTTGCACGCAAACAATACCGGGAACCGTACTTTGAAGTAAACCGGAGATATCCTTTTCACTCATGTCGCACGCGAAAAAAAAATCCCCATTTACATCAGCGAGTTCTCTGCCCCATTTTACTCTAAAATAAGAATGAGAAAGAGCTGCCATTAGACGCGCCGAAAAACTATCCGACAGGACATAAATATTTCTTTTCTCATGCACGTTTACCACAAAATAAAATTTATTATCAAAAAGAAACCCCTCTTTATCTTCAAGCTCCAGAGAAAAAGCAAATATTCCTTTCGGTAACTTTATATCGAAAGACATTAAATTATCTCCAACTTTTAGAATTACATTTTCTTCTTTTATTATCCTGTCGCTCGCCTTTAATAACAAAATGGTTTTCTTATTCTTTTTGTATTCGTTTAAAATCTTAAAATTTACAACAAATTCCTCTCCTTCAAAAGCCGGACTCGAGGAAGCGGCTACAATGCCCATATTACCCGCAGGGAAATTCTCCCTTTTAACTCTTATTCCAGGAAATTTTCCCCCTTTTTTGATTATTTCTGAAAAACCATTTCTTTGAACATCTGTGATTAGAACACCAACCGGATGCTTTTTCAGATAATATGAAAATCGAGGGATGCCCGAGATTGTCGGTACAATAAAAGCGTTCTTCCGTCCCATTTCGAATTTCTCCATAGAGGGCGATCCATCTACAATCAAAACTTCAGCTCGGTCGAAAAATTTAAAAGGTATTTTTAAATTCGCAGCGGCTAAAATTAACAACAACAATAAAAAAACGCGGGTTATCAACAAAAGAAGCTCTTTAAGACGAAACCATCTGACAAGTCTCATTTCACTTTTCACGAAAAAAAGCAGTGTAGGGAAATCAGTTCTTTTAAGCTGCTTTCTCGATATAAAATGCATTATTATCGGCACCGCTATAAGAGGCAGGAGCAAGAAAAAGGAGGAAAAACTCATGAAAGTCTCTTCCTCTTTTCCAGGTATTCCGTAAGCACTCTATCATATGGAACATCAGTGACCACCTGAAAATAATCGACACGTGAAGGGGCGAAACCGTTCCTGTAGGTTGAAAGAAATCGATCTAACTTACTTCTATATATACCTCGCAGGTTTTCAGGATCTACCTGAACGGTTTTCGAATCCTCCATATCTTTAAACATAGATTCGCCGCGAAAAGAAAAATCCAGTTCTTCTCTGTCGAGAATGTGAAAAACAATAATCTCATGCTTTTTCGCTTTCATTACATTAATATTTTTAATAACTTTTTCCGGTTCTTCAAGTAAATCGGAAAACAAGATGAAAAGACTTCTTTTTTTAATTAAAGGGAGCAATTGAAAAATTACATTGGAAATAGAAGTTTTCCCCGATGGTTCATTTCTGCTAAGAGCCCCCAATAAATGCTTTAGATGATTTGTCTGGCTTCTTGCGGGTATAAAAGATTCTATTTCGGAATCAAAAAGAACCAACCCCACTGAATCATTCTGCTGGAGCAATAAATAAGCAAGAGAAGCTGCAAGTGTACGGGCGTAATAAAATTTAGAAATTTCTTTCCCGAAATTCATAGAATTACTTTTATCCAACAGCAAAAACGCGGACAAGTTCGTCTCAGCTCGATACTTCTTTAAATAAAACCGCTCGGTTCTAGCGTACAATTTCCAGTTAATTCTATTAATAGGGTCTCCCTGATAGTATGGGCGATGTTGTTTAAATTCCAGAGAAAAACCATGATACGGACTTTCATGTAAACCGGTTAAAAAACCCTTAACTATTATTTTTGCCCTGAGATTCAGGGTTCTGATTTTTTCTAAAACTTCAGGATTTAAAAGTTCCAAACATTTACACTTATTCTTCGATCACTACTATTCTGACTTTTTCTCCTTCTGTTATCGTAAGCGGTTTGCCTTCTCCATTAAATCCTATCATACCGTAACTTCTGGCTATTGTATCTTCTTTTGCAACGTCTATTAAAAAACCGATCATTATTTCTCCCGGATTTCCCCGCAAATCCGCATGATAACCGCTGGTATCGGTACTTTCGATTTGAGAGGGAACATCGTATAAGAATTTATTTAGATCGGATAGCCCCATTTTATTCTCCGTGTAAGGATTTAACGGAACTTCAAGAACTTCGATTTGTGAATATATCGTATCTAATGAATAGGGGATCTTTTCCATATTAAAGGCTCTATACCTTTCTATTGCGGCTCTGACAGTATACATATTTGATTGTAATTTTCTTTCTTTGGCGACTATTTTCGCGTTTTTATACTGTGGTTCAATTAAAATATACAATAAACCCAAAAAGGCAATAATTATAAGTACATCGAGAATTCTTAGAGTAATTCTGTTCATTTAGCCTCCTTTTGCTTGTTTGTAAGAATAATTAATAATCAAATTATGTCAAGGGGATTCCATTGACAAAAGCGATTATAAGTTTATAGTTAATTTTAGAGGAGTTTAAAGAAATGTATAAAATATTTAAAACTATAATGGTTTTCACACTGTTTTGCGCATTCTCACATTTGGGCAGCGCAAAGGAAATTACTATAACCGGGATCTATAATAACGTTCCGTTTAACGAAAACTTGAAAACAGCCTGGGGTATATCTTTTTTTATTGAAGGGGTTGAAAAAACTATAATGTTCGACACCGGTGGTGATGGCTCTATTCTTTTGTCTAACATGGAAAAACTAAAAATCGATCCTGCGAGAGTCGAGTTAGTGATTTTATCGCATATTCATTACGACCATGTAGGAGGTCTTTACTCTTTCCTTAAAAAAAACAATAAGGTCACAGTTTACCTTCCTGCCTCTTTCCCTGATGATTTTAAAAACAACGTAAAGAGCAAAACAGGAAAAATAGTAACCGTAAAGGACCCTCTAAAGATATGCGAAAACGTTTGGTCGACCGGAGAATTAGGGACATCAATAAAGGAACAATCTCTCATCATCGATACACCGGAAGGTCTTGTCGTGCTCACCGGTTGCTCTCACCCGGGAATAGTGAATATTGCGAGTTTTGTTAACAATTATTTTAAGAAAAATATCTATATGATTCTCGGAGGATTCCATCTTTATTCTTCATCTGAAAGTACAATTAAAAAAATCGTAAGTGAATTAAAAAGTTTGAAAGTTAAAAAAATTGCTCCTTCACATTGCACAGGCGAAAAAGCAACAGAATTATTCAAAGAAGCATGGGGAAAAAATTTCATTGGTTCGGGATGCGGAACGAAAATAAAATTATCACTTGATAAAAAGCAGCAAAAATAAAAACAACGTTTAACAAGGAGATCAAATGCAAAACACGGATATAGGTGACCAAAACGAAGCGATAAAAAAGAATTTAGGTGAAATAAATAAAGTTGTAATGGTAATTAGCGGCAAAGGCGGTGTTGGTAAGAGCACAGTCGCCAGCAATTTAGCGCTGGCTTTAGCCGAAAAGGGCAAAAAAATAGGTTTGCTGGACATTGATATCCATGGACCTAATCTTCCCAAGATGTTAGGTGTAGATAAAGAAAGACTTCAAAGTCCCGGAGAAAACAGAATCGAGCCGGTTCGAATATCGGAAAATCTCAAGCTTGTTTCCATGGCGTTTTTGCTGCCAGAAGAAAACCAGGCTGTAATCTGGAGAGGACCTTTAAAAATGAAAGTAATTAGGCAGTTTCTTAAGGATATTAATTGGGGCAAACTCGACTGGCTGATTGTCGACTCCCCCCCAGGCACGGGGGATGAACCGCTATCAATGGCGCAACTGGTACCCGCGAGCAGCGCTATCATAGTAACGACTCCCCAGGAAATTTCAATCCTGGATGTGAAAAAATCTATAGATTTTGCCCGCAAATTGAATCTGGAATTACTCGGTATAGTGGAAAACATGAGCGGTCTTATATGTCCTTATTGCGGAAAAGAAATTCCCTTATTCAAAATAGGCGGAGGCGAAAAGCTCGCAAAAAAAATGGGAATACCGTTTTTAGGAGCAATTCCTATAGATCCGGAAATAGTTAAAGCAGCGGATCAAGGAATACTTTACGTTGAGAATTTTCCCGATTCTTCCGCCACAAAGGCTTTGAAAAAAATCGCGGATAAAATCAACAATAAATAAACTTCTCCACACAGGTACACGGGAACACTGAAAGCACAGATAAAAAAATTTATTTTTTGTTTTTAACGTTCGATATTACAACCTGCTAACAAAGCCGTAAAAAACGCAAAGTTTCTGTTTTTATTCTAATTTTTACTGCCAGCTTTTCGACTTTATTTTTCCGCTAAATCCTATATTCTAAATCCGAAACCCCGAATTTGAGGTAATTACAACGTTACCTCTTGACTTTTAACCCTACATATATATTTTCGACAAATAGGAGGGAAAATGAGTTTAATAAGCGAAGAAGATAGGAAATACTTGAAAGAAGAGTTTGGCAAGAACTTAAAAAGAGAAGTCAACCTCCTCTATTTAAAAAGAGAAAAAAACGAATCCGAGTATTCGAAACAGACGATTAAATTGTTGGAAGAACTTGCGTCGCTTAATGATAATTTGTCTCTTACAGTTGAAAATTGTGGTGACTCGGATAGGATGAGAATTGAAGGGTTAACTCTTTGCCCCTCGATAAAAGTAAAATCAGAAAGAAACGGATTTATAAATTTTTACGGAGTTCCGGCGGGGCATGAATTTGTTTCCCTGATAGAAGGAATAAAAGATATGGGTTCAGACAACCTTTCGTTGCCTGAAGATGTTGTAAAAGGTTCACAGGAAATTAAAGAACCCGTGGATATAAAAGTCTTTATAACCCTTAGTTGTCCTTACTGCCCGGGTGCTGTCAGAACCGCGCATCAGCTTTCTCTGGCAAATAAAAACGTAAAAGCTTCTATGGTCGATGCCAATTATTTCCAGGAACTCTCAATAAAATACGAGGTTTCGAGTGTACCTCATATAATCGTTAACGATAAAAAAAGTTTTGTGGGAAACATGCCACCAAAGATGTTTCTTGACAAAATCAAGGAAGCTTTAGAATAAATGGATTTTTCTATTATAAAAACCGGTAACGACAGCAAAAAGAAACATTATTCCGCGGCTATAATAGGCAGCGGACCAGCCGGTTTGGCCGCAGCTATCTATTTAGGCAGATCTAAAGTAGAGACCGCGGTATTCGAAAAAGTCGTCCCCGGCGGATATGTTGTTAATGTAGAAAAAATCGAGAACTATCCTGGTTTCGCGGAGGGAATAGCCGGAGAAAAACTGGGATCTTTATATGCTAAACACGCCGAAAAATTCGGAGCCAAAATCCTAACTGAAGAAGTCATTGGATTAAAATTAAATGATAAGCCCTTTCTAATAGAAACCTCCAGCGGTGCTTATTCTTCCGATAGCATTATCCTGGCTACAGGTACTTCCACCAAGAAATTAGGCGTGCCCGGTGAAGAAGAGTTCACGCATAAAGGCATCTCTTTTTGTGCAACCTGCGACGCACCCTTTTTTGAAGGAGAAAATATTACCGTGATCGGGGCGGGAAATTCCGGGGTTCAGGAGTCTCTTTATCTTTCAAGGTTCGCAAAACATATAACCATAGTCGAACTGCTCGACCACTCCACAGCGGAGCCCATACTTGTAGACAGGTTAAAAGAAGCTGATAAAATAGACCTGCTGGTTTCTCATTGCGTAGTGGGTTTTAGCGGAGAAAAAATGTTAAACAGCGTAGAAATAAAAAATATAACAAACGGAGAAATAAAAAAACTTGAGGTAAAAGGTGCTTTCATTTATGCCGGCGAAGTCCCAAATAACGAATTAATCAAAGACAGTTTAGAATTGGACGATAGGGGTTTTATCGTTACGGATGAACGCTTGAGGACCTCGGTTAATGGGGTTTTTGCCGCGGGTGACGTAAGAAACACCCCTCTGCGACAGATAGCAACTTCCGTCGGGGACGGTGCTATAGCCGGACATGAAGCGTATAAATTTCTTGAAGGAATAAAATGACCATAAAAGTTTATACAAGCTCCAGTTGCCCATATTGCATGCGGGTAAAGAAATTTTTAAAAGAACACGGCATCAAATTCAAAGAAATAAATGTATCGAGATATCCCGAAGCCGCGAAAGAACTGAAAAGAAAAACCGGTCAGACAGGAGTTCCGGTTATACTTTTTGGAAACCACAAAGTAGTCGGTTTTGACGAGGGCAAACTGAGAAGATTTTTAAATATAAGATAGAAACATTTGAATAAAATTCTTTTTTTTATAACTTTTCTTTTCTACGGCTAACTGCGTAAAGGCAAACAACACAGCGTATCCCGAAAAAACGAACCACAGAAAATCGAGTCGCCCCGTTTTTCGCGCCCTCTCGAGTCTATGCAAAATTTTACCGGTGCCAGGAATTTTCCGATTTACGTATCAGGCTTTACGGGATTTTTAGGAATACTCCTGGGAAGATTAGTATACCGGACGGATTTGTACTTTCGGATTTTTACAGGAAATACTTTACAGGATAAAAACTTTTATAACCTAACCATAATTTTGCAAATTGTGCCCGGCAGAAGGATGGAAGGAGGCACTCCAATGCTTTTATTGTATTCCACCCTCAGAACTCTTATCGGTGTTTTTTTTCTTATCAAAATGGCGATGTGGTAATATTTATGTCTTTCAATATTTATCAAAAACCCTTTTGCCGTTTCGCCTGCCCTCTGGGAGCCATCTACGGTATTTTCAATAAATTTACCTTAGTCCCGGAATCTGTGGATTGCATCAGGTGTGGTGAGTGTATCAAGGCGCGTCCCCCAAATGCGTTATCTTTTAAACATGGTGCAAATCAGCGAACACAATTGAACTTTAATAATAATAATTTAAAATCTTGACATAGTAATCTATTTTTTATATTATGGTTGTATGAAAAGAAAAAGAGAGCAGAATCCCGAACTATCCATAGTAATCCCCGCATATAACGAAGCGGAAAATATTGAAAAAGCCATCACTGAGTCTGTGAAGGTTGGCAAAAGATACTTTAAACGATTTGAGGTCATCGTAGTAGATGACGCGAGTAACGACAACACGTCAAACATAGTTAAAAGATTAACGAATAAAAATTCAGAGGTTTTTCTTATATCCCATAAAACAAATAGAGGCAAAGCCGCAGCTTTAAATACCGGCTTTAAAAACGCGGAAGGGAAATACATTTTTTATACGGACGCGGATAATCAGTATAACATAGAAGATATCAAAGGTCTAAAGAAACTGATAGATAAAGCCGATATTGTTTCCGGTTTTAGAACAAACAAGTCTATCTCCCCTTTCAGAAAGTTTGCTTCCGATATTTATAATCTTATCGCCAGAGTTTTTCTGGGAATTAAAGCCGGAGATATTGAATGCGCGTTTAAATTGTTTAGAAAGGAAAAATTAAAGCAAATCAAAATAGAAAGTTCGAATTTTATGGTGGAAACAGAAATTCTTGCTAAAGCAACTAAACTTGGGTTTAAAATTGTCGATTTTCCCGTCAAACATTACCCCAGAACAGGAGGAGAAACAAGCGTAAATCCCCTGAAGGAAACCCTGCGCACCATAAAGGGACTTCTATATCTAAAATGGAAAATCAGTTGACTTTTAAGCAATCAGAAAAATACCCCGATTGGCTGTATCTGCTATTTCTGGTTGCTCCAATAGTATTTCTTTACTTTAGAGTATTAATAGGCAAAACTTTTTTCTGGGATGATGCTCTTTTTCTCTGGTATCCGTATAGACATTTGGCGGCAAGCTCTTTAAGTAAAGGAGTGTTTCCTCTGTGGAATCCATTCCTAACTGGCGGAACGGTTTTTCAAGCCGATGTTCAATCGTCGACACTTTATCCGTTTAACTTACTTTTAACACCTTTTATTTACAAGGGTATGCTCTCTTCAAGAGCGCTTCAATTGATAACAATTATACATGTCTATTTAGGCGGTATCTTTATGTTTCTATTTACGAAAAAATTACTCAACCATAAATTTTCAGCTTTCTTTTGTTCTCTTATATATGTCATGCTTCCTCAATTAGTTTACCGATCTGTCCAGCCGGTTGTTTTGGAATCAATGATATGGCTGCCATTGCTTTTTTTGATTGTCCTTCATCTAATTGAGAAAAAAAATTGGCTTTTCACTGTATTTGGAGGAATTGTAATAGCTTTGAATCTATACACGGGTTTTCCTCATTTTGCTCTTATGGGTTTTTCTCTTGTTTCCCTATACATACTTTCACATGTAATCAAAGAAGTCTTTATTAAAAAAAATATTAAAAATAGCTTTTATTTAATATTACAGAGTATTACTATGTTTATCATCGGTGTCGGTTTATTTGCCATTCAGTTGCTACCTTCTATAGAATTTACGGAAATTGCAACAAGAGCGGTAGGATGGAATTATAATCTTGCCACAGATGTTTCTTTTCATCCGTTGAGATTTATTAATATTCTTATACCAAAGTTTTTTGGGAATCCATCTCCTCTCGTCAATGATTCCTGGATAAAGATGCCTTATTATTCGACCTGGGAAATGGCGATATATCTCGGGATATTACCGCTTGTTTTTGCCGTAAATGCCTTGCTACGCGACAGGAATTTCAAAATCGGTTTTTTTGCTATAGCCGCGTTGCTTTCCATATTGTTCGCACTCGGCAAATACGGCTTTGCTTATTATCTGGTTTATTTAACACCTGTTTTTCATAAATTCAGGTGCCCCGCAAGATTTATCTATATCTTTAACTTTTCGATGATAATCCTTGCCGGTTACGGGATAAAAAACATGTTAACAAATCCAGTGGAAAAAAGAGTAACAAAAAAAATATTAATTTTGCTACTTGTTTTTGCTTTTTTTATACTTTTATTTGTCGCAGGATTATTCAGAGAAGCTTTTGATAGTTACAGAAGTTTTAATATCGCGAGAGAATATTCTTTTATCAGTTTAATTGTTATATTGTCTACAGCGCTGATATTTTTTCATTTCGAGAAGCTAAAAAATCTTAAGTGTATGCCGATTGTACTTTCGCTTTTCGTTTTTGTTGATTTATTTCTGGCTTGCTTTGGAGTTTTTGAGGGAAGCATCAAACCGGAAGATTACTTTATCAGAAGTGAACCGGTAAGTTTTTTTGCAAGACAGGGATCGGAATATTATAGAACTAACCTGCGAATTAAGAACCTGGGTTTGGTTTTCCCGAGAAATATAGGATGTGTACATAAATTTTATACTCTCCAGGGACTTATGCCTCTCAAGCTAATGGATTTCAATATAATGTCCGAAACACTTAATCAAAACGTTCGTTTTGATCTTTATAACGTTAAATATACATTGGCAGAAAACGAAGGAAAAATATTTTTACTTGAGAGGGAAAATTATTTACCAAGAGTAAAGTTTTATTATAATTATCTGGTTGCAAAGGATAAAAACGAGGTTTTTGAGTTACTCAACAACGGCAATTTTAATTACAGGGAAAAAATAATTTTAGACGAAAAACCTTTTCCGGACAGGAAGGATGTAACCGAAGTGAAAGATTCCGTACAAATTACTGAATACAATGAGAATTCTATTCTATTAAAAACAAATTCGACCCGGAAAGCCATACTTTTTTTAAGTGAACACTTTTATCCCGGGTGGAAAGCCTATATCGATGGTAGAGAAGAAAAAATAATAAAAGCCTTTGTGGCTTTTAAAGCTGTACCCGTTCCGGAGGGAAGCCATAAAGTAAATTTCGTTTTTAAGCCGGATTCATTTATCAGAGGAAGGAATATCTCGATTGCGACTTTGTTGTTCACCATCATCCTTTTTGTCTTTTCTCTAACAAATTATAAGAAGAAGCCTTAGTCTTTAATTTCTTAAAGTTAATTCCCCACAGCCACAGGGAAACCAATCCCACACCAACCACAAGTAAGAATTGAGAAAAATAAAGCAGAATAGAATAACTCAGAGCCATATTCGGATCAATATGAAAAAGCATCAATCCCTCTTTTACGAAAAACTGGAATGTTCCGATAAAACCTGAGGTTGAAGGAATCATAATGCCAAAGGTAAGAACCACCATATCCAGAAAAGCCGCATAGAGAGGCAGAGTAATCGGGAACGAAAAGAATAAAACATAGAAATGTAAACCGGTTACACCCCAAACAACAAAAGATAGCAGCACTACCAGAATAAAATTAAAGCGGTTTTCAAGAATGTTAAGCCCTTCTATAAAAGCGAGAATAAGTTTTTTAATCTTCTCTTTTACTTTTTCCCCAAATATCGATAATGGTTTTTCGACAATTCTGATGAATATTGTGCTTTTTTTATGTATAAATACCAGAAGTACAAAAACCAGAATATTTAAAACAGCAATCGCAGCTCCTATTTTTCTTAAATAAATCGGCACAGGAAAAAAGACTAAGATAATAGCAGCAAAAAAAGATAAAGTAAAAACATCCATTACTCTTTCCACTATTATTGTGGCGAAAGCCGCACTCTTACTGATATTTTCCCTGCTGCCTATGAGGTATGCTCTTACCACTTCTCCTAATCTGGCAGGCAACGTGTAGTTACACATAAATCCTATCATGGTGGCATTAAAAATTACAGACAGGCGGAAGTTTTTTATAGGATTTAAAAGCATTTTCCATCTTACCGCACGAAGAAAGAAAGCGATAAATGTGATAAAAATAGTAAGCATAAAATATAACAAATTCGCTTTCAGTAATGATTCTCCTATTTCTTTTACGTCAACTTTTTTAAAAGCCAAAAACAAAAAAACGATGGATATAAAAAAGCTAAGAATGAATCCAACTCTTTTTTTCATCTGTTTTTAATCTTAATTATCTCGAGAGAATTTGAACTCCCGAAAACCGAGGCTCCGGCATTTAAAAGTTTTTCGACCTTTTTCATACTTTTTATTCCTCCCGCCGCCTTTATTGGTAGTTTCGTCGCTTTTTTTATGTTTTCTATTTGAGCAATCGTTACAGGTCCATTTGTGCCGGTACCGGACTTAATAAAGTCCGCACCGGCATCTTCTGCAATTTTTACCGCTGACAATATTTCTTCAGGGGATAAGATCGGAGCTTCAATAATGACTTTAATTTTTCCTTCGGGATGGACAACGTTAGCGATTTCTTTTAAATCCCGTTCTATTCCCCTATATCTTTTACTTTTTAAAAGAGGTATCTGCATTACAATATCAACTTCTTCTGCCCCATTTTCAATCACCATTTCTGCTTCTTTTTTTCGAACAACAGTTAATGAGGCACCTAAAGGAAAATCACAAACGGAAATTATTTTTATAGAAGCGCTCTTTAAAAAAGCGGAAACGAGAGAAATCCATATAGGATTTACACAAACCCCTCTGAAATTATATTCCAGAGCTTCCTCGCATAATTTAACAATATCTTTTTCGCTTGCGGCGCATTTCAAATTTGTGTGGTCAATTATAGAGTTAATATTCTTCATTTTTAACGTAGAGTATCACTCATATTTTTTTTTAAAAAGCATCTCATTTAATTTCGTTCCCTCTAAAAATGAAATATTAAAGTTTAAAAAGCAAAATGAAAAACACATATAGCTCCTCTTTTTCAACCCCGGATTTTTTTTACCATGGAGAGCACAGAGTTTTTATTTGTTTTTCTCTCTGTGTTCTCAGTCTTTTTTTCTTTTTTAACACAATCATTTCTCTGTATCCTCTGTGGTTAATATTCTTTTCTTTTTGAATTTTAGCAACTATAAGAAGCTATTTAATTATTCCTCTCCTGGATTTGTTAATAAACTCGATAATACGTTCAACATCCCTATTATTTTTGGAATCATCCTCAAGTTTTTCCACAGCTTGCTTTGTGTTGAGTCCCGATCTAAACAGTATGCGAAAAGCTTTTTTTATTTCTTCTATTCGCATCTGTGAAAACCCGTTTCTCCGAAGACCACGAGAATTATACGAAACAACTCGAAGTGGTGAACCGGCAGCCATGGCAAAGGGAACCAGATCTTTTATTATTCGAAAACCACCACCTATCAATGAATAAGCACCGATTCTTACCCATTGATGGACCGGTACAAAAGCCGATATATAAACAAAATCTTCGACTTCAGTGTAACCTCCAAGCGTTGCCCCATTTACAAGAAGAACGTTGTTCCCTATTTTGCAGTTATGACCAATGTGAGAATAAGCCATGAAGTAATTATTATTTCCGATTTTTGTTTCCTTTTCTTCTCCGATAGGGAGATTGACTGTGGAAAACTCTCTTATTGTATTTGAATCCCCTATTATTATTTTACCTGTCTTTTTTTCGCGTTTAGTATCCTGAGGCGTACCACCAATTGCTACATAAGGATGTATATCATTGTTTTTTCCGATTCTGACCCCGCTTTTGATGATAACCCCTTTAGATATTCTCGTCCCCTTTCCTATTATAACGTCTTTTTCGATCAAACATCCCGAACCGATTTTCACATCTTCCGCTATTTTAGCTTCGGGGTGAATATCTTCGTGCACTATAACCCTTTCCGTTCTACAATAGCCGCCGATAAAAAACTTTCAGCTACCAGATCTCCTTCCACAAAAGATTTAGCTTCTAATTTACAAAAATTAGACCTGAATCCCGTAAGCTTTATCCTGTGTTCCAGAACATCTCCCGGACGAACAGGTTTTCTGAATTTTGCTTTAGTAATAGTTGTAAAATAAACATTTGCCTTTTCCGGATTTTCGATTTTATTGAAAAGCAGAAATCCTCCCGCCTGAGCCATCGATTCAATTATAAGAACCCCTGGCATTATGGGATCTCCGGGAAAGTGTCCCATAAAAAAAGGTTCGTTATAAGTTACATTCTTTATGCCTATAGCCTCATCCTCATTTATGACATCGACTTTATCGATCAACAAAAAAGGATATCTATGAGGCATAAACTCGAGTATTTTTTCAATATCGAATTTCATCTCTACTCCTTTTAATTTCTTTTATTAAACGTAAATGCAGTGAATGACCTCCTCTAAAAACGAAATATTCCCCGATCGGAACAGGTTTTATCAGGTATAATTCACCCATCAGATCTGCTATCTTGTGTTTTACAGCTTCGTCCGGAAAACGATCCTCATTCAACAATCCATCTTCCGTATAAACCAGAGTGTTTTCCTCGGACGCTCCAAGCGCAAAACCTTTTCTATTTAATTTTTCTTTCCAGGAAAGAAATCCGAACGTTCTACAAATAGCTATATCTTCTTTAAAATTGGATTTCCCGTTGAAAACATATTCCTGGTGTCGGAGTAACGGATGGTCATAAGAAATAACATAATGGATTTTTAAATTCTTAAACGGATTACAGTAAGCGAAACAACCTTTAGCCTCCACAGTAATGTTGTTATTAATATAAAAAATTTTTTTCTCTTTTGTTAATTCTTCTACGCCGACTTTTTCGATCCCCGAAATAAAAGGGTACGCGCTTCCGTCCAGAGCCGGTATTTCATCACCTTCGACGTTTACTTTAACGTGATCAATTCCACAGGCGTAAAAAGCACTCATCAAGTGTTCCACACTTCTCACTTCTTCACCATTCTTCGAGAGAGAAACTTCTCTCTCGCAAGACCTTAAATTGTCCAGAGTACCGGAAATCTCCACACCATTTTTTAAAAATACTATACCGTCTGCTTCTGCCGGTTCGAGCACGACTTTTGACTCTCTTCCGGTATGAACGCCAACGCCGGAAAACCTAACATTGTCTTTCAAGGTTCTTTCTTTCATTTTAAAAATTTACTAATTCTCTCTTTCAAATTTCTCCTGTCCATCCTGACCAACTCAAACAGTTTATCTTTTTCTCCATGTTCGATAAAACGGTCGGGGATAGCTATCCGTAAAACTTCCCTTTGTACAGATTTTTCATTAAGAAATTCTAAAACGGCACTGCCAAAACCACCGATTACAGTATTAGCTTCGACAGTTATTATCTTTTTGCTCTCTAAAGAAAGATTCAAAATTGTTTCTTCATCAAGAGGTTTAACAAACCTGGCGTCGACGATTGTCGGATCAATCCTTTTTAATTCTTTGATAGCTTCGAGCACCTCATAAACTATAGGTCCCACAGTCAATATAAGGAAATCTTTACCTTTCCGCAAAATATCAGCTTTATTTAAAGGAACCGGCTGTATTCTGGCAGGATTTTTTACTCCAACGGATTGCCCCCTCGGATAACGCAATACCGAAGGTCCGTCGGTGTTAAGAAGAGCGGTTTTAAACATTCTTTTTAATTCCACTTCATCACGTGGGACCATTATCAACATATTCGGGACCAATCTTAAATAAGATAGATCGAAAACGCCGTGATGTGTGGGTCCATCACCGGGAGTAAAACCCGCTCTATCCAGACAGAAAATTACCGGTAATCTCTGCAGAGCTACGTCATGTATTACCTGATCGAGCGCTCTCTGGAGGAAGGTCGAATATATGGCACAAACAGGACGTAAGCCCTCCGCGGCAAGTCCGGCGGCGAAAGTTACAGCGTGCTGTTCCGCTATCCCCACGTCAAAAAATCTTTCCGGAAATTTCTCTTTGAATTCCGTAAGACCGGTGCCTTCAGGCATGGCTGCGGTTACCGCGATTATATTTTCGTTTTTTTCAGCCTCACTTGCGACTGTTCTCCCGAAAATTTCCGAGTATTTTTTTGGACCTTTCTTTTTTATAACCTTGCCGGTTTCGGATTCAAAAGGTCCCAACCCATGGAAAAGAGTAGGATCTTTACTCGCCGGCTCATATCCCTTACCTTTTTCCGTAATTATATGAAGGAGTTTAGCTTTCTTTATTTTCTTTAATTTTGAAAGTATCATAGTCAACTCTTTAATATTATGTCCGTCGATTGGTCCGTAATAGGAAAGACCTAACTCTTCAAATATAATGTTAGGAACGATCAAATTCTTTAAGCCAATATGCAACTTTTCCGCCGCACGGGCAGCTTTTTTACTGAGTCCTTCGGGCAACTTTTCGAGAAGATTCCAGGTATCTTCCATTATGAGATTATAAATTTCAGCCGATTGCAAACGCGTCAGATATTCTCTAAAACCCCCTACATTTTTGGCAATCGACATTTTGTTGTCATTAAGAATTATCAACATATCTTTTTTCAAATATCCTATCTGATTTAAACCCTCTAAAGCCATACCACCCGTCAAAGCTCCATCGCCGATAACCGCAACGACATGTTTGTCTTCCCCTCTCTTATCTCTCGCTATAGCAAAACCCAGGGCAGCCGAGAGAGAAGTACTTGCGTGCCCGGCACCGAAAGCGTCGTAGATAGATTCATCTCTATTCAAAAAACCGCTTAAGCCTCCGAATTTACGAATAGTCTCGAGACCCTCTCTCCTGCCCGTTAGGAGTTTATAACCGTACGCCTGATGAGAAACGTCCCAGATTATTTTGTCTCGAGGAGGATCGAATACTTTCAACAAAGCTATTGTTAATTCGACCGCCCCGAGGTTGGGTGCGAGGTGTCCACCGTTTTTTGAAACAACCTCTATTATTTTATTTCTCATCTCGGTCGCGAGAGTTTCAAGTTCTCTTATTGATAATTCTTTTATATCTTCAGGAGAATCAATCTTTTCCAGTAACATTTAAACACCGATAAACGCAAGGGCAAAAAACACCCCAAAAATTATTCCTATCGCTACTTCAAATGGTGTATGACCAATTCTTCCGGGAAAATTGTCGGAAAGCAATCCCTTTTTCGCGGTTGCCTCCGCCAATTTTCTTATTAATTCTGAATGCCGACTTATAACGCCTCGTACAACAAAAGCTTCTCCAACTATAAAAAAAGAAAGAAACAAAGAGAGTATAAAAAGAGGTGAATTTATTCCATAATATATTGCCATTAAAGTGGTCAAGGTTGCGGTTGCCGCCGAATGAGCGCTCGGCAATCCGCCTAATTCCAAAAACTTTTTGAACGTAAATTTAAACCGCTTTTTCATTAACCGATGGTTAAAAATTTTTATTAACTGGCAAGATAGGCCGCTTAAATAAGGAAGAAAAAAAAGATGCCATAAATTTGAGGTCATTCTAATTTCTCCGCCCGAGCAAAAAGTTTAACAACTCTTCAAATATTTTATCCTTATCGTCAAAAACACTCAATTCTCTTAACGCGAGCATACTGTATCTTTTCGCTATCGTTTTTGAAAAATCAATTCCATAAACCAGTGGATATGTCAGTTTGTCCTTATCTTTTTCTACCTCTTTACCCATTTCTTCTTTTTTGCCTTCTACATCTAAAATATCATCCTGAATTTGAAAAGCCATACCAAGTAAAAGCCCTCCCCTTCTCGAAGCTAGAATTTTATCCATCGGGGCTTCTGCAAGAATCGCTCCCATCTCACAAACCGCCGAAAAGAAAGAAGCCGTTTTATGAGAATGGATATACCTTAGAAGTTTCGGGTCTTTTCTGTTGGAATCAGATAAAACATCCTCTACCTGACCCCCTATAATTCCCCTGTTACCAATAGCTTCCGTTAGCGCTTTAAATGTCTTTTCTTTCAGTCCTGCTTCGATATCGCTATGTGAAATCAGATAAAAAGCGTGTGAAAAAAGAGCATCACCTGCCAATATGGCGATAGCTTCCCCAAATTTTTTGTGACAGCTTAAAACTCCTCTTCTATAATCATCATCATCCATGGCGGGTAAATCGTCGTGAATCAGCGAATAAGAATGAATAAACTCGACAGCCGAAGAAACAGGCATAATATCATCTAATTTGCGCCCACCCGAGAGAGAGTAAGTGGTTATCATAAGAATTGCTCTTATTCTCTTCCCTCCGGAAAGAACTGAATACCGCATTGCTTTATGCAACAATTGGGGATACTCATCTTCCGAAGGAAGATACTCGTTTAACTTATCATCAACTTTCTTCTTCCAGGTCGTCAGATAATTCTCTATATTCATCGGTTTTAAATTGACCTTCACTATCTTTTATCAATTTTTCTATCTTTGTTTCCGCCTGTGACAGATACTCTTTTAATTCGGTCAGAAGTTTTATGCCCTTTTCAAACAAAGGTAGAGATTCTTCAAGAGAAATCTCTCCTTCTTCTAATTTTTTAACAATATCTTCGAGTTTATTCAGCGATTCTTCAAATTTCATCTATACAACCTATCATAATTGTGTCTAAGTGTCAAGGGTCGGGAATTTTTTTTAAAAAAGTAATTTAAAAACAAAGGGACAGCTTAAACTGCCCCTTTGAGAAGAAACGGAAAAGGTCAGAGTTTACTCGATTTTGTAGGGGAATAACCAGATGTTGGAAAGATACGCACTCTCTTCTTCGTCGATGGTGTTCTTTTCCAGAATGTCGAATGCGATAGTTCTAATTCCGGGAATTGGCGGAGTCACCCAATCCCCTTCCCATACTCCGGGTTCTGTTTCCTCTAATTTCCATCTTTTCCAGCTTCCCAGAGTACTGGCATGCAGATAGGAATATATAGGATATACGTCAGGACGATGTGAATAAAGGGTAATTGTGACTGCTTCCTCTCCTTCAAAAGTAAGTAGTTTTTCTCTCTCGAAAAATACGTGGGGAGTAGCAAATAACGTGTCCGTGTAGGATTCACATTTAATTCGGAGGGAATCGATAAAAACAATTACGCAATCACCGAGTGAGATATCTCTGCCATCTACATCTATCCCGGTCAAACTTTCAAGTCTCCATCCCCGGTAAGAAGATAATCCGGGGTAACGTTTAAATACGGCATAATTAGAAGAGTTATCTTCAAGAACCTTTTGATGGTCGATTAAGGTATCCGGAGACGCGGATGTATCTTTTTCAAGTATATGAAATATCCCATCAACTCTACTCCAGAAGGAAACAAAGGCTGAGTCATTTACTATATTTATGAATATATCTCTGTTTATATTCTGCCGTTCTCTATACCACAAGGTATGCGGACCGGTTATGGTCCTTAATCGATTTACAGTATCTTCCTCTCCGTAATATTTATCAAACTCAAAATATCCGGTAAAATCAGGATTATTTGATATGTAATTCTGAATTGCTTCTTCATCGAGAGAAATATCGTTGGCAGTTGGATTGTTTTCACACCCAATAACAAGCATTAAAACAAAAACAACTGACAAAAACAACAATTTACTTTTACTCATTTCGGACCTCCGTACTTTTTAGAGTAAACCCCTCTCGTTTAGTTCCAAAGCTTTTGTCCGGACTATTCCTCGGCTTTAAAAATCTATCAACAATATTACTATTAATCAAAATACAAAGCTTCTTCTCTAATTACTTCTCCATTCTGGACATCAATATATAAATAAAGTTCAGAGCCATATTCATCGATCACAGCACTCCCGATTTTTCTGCAGAGTTTGTCTTTGACAATTTTATATCCCATAATTGCTAATTCATCCGAAATAGAGATAACTTCTCCGGAATTTTCGAAATACTCCCCTGCCTTATCCTTTAGTGCCTGCTCTGATAAAGTATCTGTAATATCATCAAGATTAGTATACCATCTGCTAACAAGTAAACGGTAAACCTTATTAATATCGCTATCTGATTCCCCATAAAAAACCGGAAAGTGTACAACCGAATCGATATAAATTTGATTAATATGTAAACGGTACCAGTGAGCGCCGAAATTCTCATTTTTACTTATTCTTAAATCGTATGGATAATTTAAATCTACCCCGGTCTTTTCAAGATTTGATTTAAACTCCAGAACAACAGAGTCTTCATCATACGTCCAATTTCCACCAGACCAAAACCAAATCCTTTTAAAATCATAGGTTACATAACAAGGACTCTCTTCCTCGTCTACCCAAACTATAATTTTCGCACTATCCTCTGCAATATATTCATGACCTTCTTCTATAGCCCATTTAAGATTATCGAAAAAGAACATCCCGATAGAAACGACTTTATTATATGTTACGGGTGCAACATTCAATATTATTGCAAGACTGTCAGCGATTTCATCATTTGAAAGCTTCATGAAATCGTTGTATTCAAGATGCACATAATTGTCAAGCGGTTCCTCGGAAACCATGCAGGAAACAAGCATAAAAATTACCGTTACACCAACTAAATTCCTATAATTCATGTTCTCCTCCTTGCTTATTTCTCCAAACAAACTTAAAACTCTCTTTCGTCTTTTTTCAATCCCAGACAGGCTCGATAATCTTCCCCATGAAAAGTATGGTACCGGAATGGTTCTCCCTGATTGCGAAAATAAACGGTCTGTTCAGGCGTACGGTAGGAAAAATGTCCTCGACTGCCCCAAGCGTCATCGCGACAACAGTGGCTGCCGCGGCTTCCGTACCTTCTTCATCCACTTCCAAAAAAGTCTTGTGTATTATTCTGCTTATATATATGTTCCCCGGAGCGTACATCCCGGTAAAATCGGCTTCGAACGGGTCGAAAGCGATCTCCATCCCCATATCCGATAGAACCGTTAACAAATTTTTATCTATTTTATATTCCAGTTTAAGTTTAGGTAAAAACAAATTAACCGAATCTTCGGAAAAACCATTCATCCATTCATCCCACTTCTCCTGTGTCAATCCCGCAATAAACGCATCAATGTCTCTCCAATAATACGGCAGGATTACTGTCATAGAATAATTCCCGTCACCATACGGAATATCGATCGCCTGCAAAAGGGAATCTTCAAAATACTTAAAAAGGCTTCTTATTTCCATCATCTTGCACTCTTTTGTTTCGCCCCCTAAAAGATAGAATGTCCCGTCTTCTGTATCCTCCTCGTCGAAACGGTAAGTCCAGTTACCGTTAAAATATATCGCGTTTATCAGAAACATCACATCATTTATCGGGTCGACATAATCGACAATTTCTTCGATTTTACCATTTGTATTTTCATCCACCCAGTTGTCCATCGTATCCTTTGCCTCCTGCGGCTTGCCGAAATCGAGGCCGCTCACTCTCGCGTCGAAATATTCACCGCACCTGTCAAAAAAATCCTGCTCGAAGGTATAGTCATCTCTATACCAGATAGAATTTGCTATATTAAACTCCACATCCGAATCTATTCCCTCCAATAATTCTATCAGGCTTTTATAGGATTCGTTTATCTCACCCATCGATAAATCACCGAATTCAAGCGTGGTCCTCATCGCTTCTTCGGTACTCCCGGCGGCCCCGTTATAGGTCATACCGAGAGCCATCGAAATCGAAAGAGGAGAGATAAAGACATTCGAATCCGGCGTTTCTGCGTTAAGCCTTTTAAATAGTTTAATCCCGAAAGAATTATCCGCTTCTATCAGTTCCGTTTCCGCTGAGCTTAATTCCCTGATCGGTTCGGTGGGTTCAGTAACATCACAACCAAAAATCAGAATCAGTACAAATAAAAAGAACACATTTTTATTCCTCATTTTACCCTCCTGTTTTTATTATTAGATAACAAAAACGCATTTTAGTTCCAAAAAAACTTGCCCCTGGTTTTTTTCGTGTATTTTTGAACACAAATTTTAAGGGAGTGGGGTTTAGTGTATTTCGTGTGTTTCGTGGTTTAAATAATAAACACCCTTGACCAACCGTAAAAAAAACAATAAAATAGCACTAAATTATGCTTGAAATAATTATTTCAACTATTTTTTTAATTTCGCCGGGGGACTCGACTTCCATCCCATTCGACATAACTGTTCTGCTCGACCCACCGGTAGAAAAACAATCTATCAAAATCTATTTAGATGGAGAAACTCTTCCCGGGGAAGTGCAATCCGATTATTTTTTCTCCGAAATTAATAACGCCACAGAAGGAAAACACAAAATAAAAGTAGAAACCGGAAACGAAACCGAAGAATGGTCATTTACAGTAATCAAAAAAACAGAAGAGAACCCTTACATTTTTACAGGAAATTTATCTATAGGAAATTATAATTCCTATTCGACGGATACCTTTTATACAACAGAAAACGAAATTCTTTCAGGGCTGGACCTTTCTGTTTATAAAAACGAAAATTATTTGAGATTTTTCCTGTACCATGATCCCGAATATCCTGTATACTGGTATCCTTATCTTAGTTATTTAAAAGGGAAATATTATCTGGAAGCCGGTTATATTTCGCCTTATCTGGACGAATTGACAATATACTCTCCGGGCGGTTATGGCTTAAGCGGCGAAATAGGTATAGGTAATTTTTCTTTAATTCCCATTATTCTATACTCTGAAGATTATGATACTCTTTTCGCGGAATATCCCAGATTGCTTTTAGGAGGTAAAATATCTTTCGAAAAGGACCCGTTATATATAGGCTTAACAGGTTTTTACGGGGAAGATGACACTTCAAATATAATGATTTTCCCATTCGAAGATCCTCAAAAATCCACTGTTTTATCCGGAGAAACCCGATTATGGTTAAATAAAGCATTATCGTTAAAAATAAAAGGGGCTTTTTCAAAAGGGAATCCCAACCTTTACGCCGATTCCACAACAGAAGGAAGCGCTTTTGAAGGAAAAGTTATATTTGAATCTAATCTGAACAGTCTGGAAGCCGGCATAAGAAATGTCAGTGAGGGATATTTAACGCCCGGTAATCCTTATCTTTACACCGGCAGACTTTCCGGATTCGCGAATGGGATATACGAAATAGGTTCTTTTTCGACTTATTTCGAGTACCTCGTTTATAAAGAAGAGGAAAATCCCGGAATCTCACTTATTCAATCATTCAAATGGAAACTAACCTCATATTTCGCGCCTATTATGGAATACCAGTGGGCTAAATACCCAGAATATTTTGACGAAAAATACAGTTATATCGGAGGGGGATTCGAATTGATTTCAGGCTCCCTGCGAATAGAGAACACATTGGGGACCGAAAAAACAACATATTTCGAAGAAACAAATTCCTTAAGAATTTTATCGAATTTGTCATGGTATTATGCAAAACATATGCTGTCTATTGGATTTTTCTCTTATCTTAACGGCTCAAACACAAGCTTCGACTTCAGCATGGACGGAACATTAAACCTGGGAAGCCTTGGAAATATAAACATAAATTATTACCCATACTTAGAGAACGGATATAAAGAACATCTGCTTAGAATCATATATGAATACGATTTTTAGGGAACTAAATCGAAAATTTGGTATCTAAATAAACAAATGAAGAAACGGGGGAACAAAAAATATGAACAGAGGAAAGAGATGTTTGAAAAAATTGTCAAAAAAAATACCCCGAGGATTTATAAAATGATTTATAATATGACGAACAATTATGAAGTAACAAAAGAACTTACCCAGGATGTTTTTATGAACGCCTGGAGAGGATTCCCGTCCTTTAGAGGAGATTCGTCCGTGTACACCTGGTTATACAGGATAGCTCTTAATACTGTTTTTAAATACAGAAGACAACAGGCGCGTGAGAACAGCAAAATCTCTATAGATGAAATAAAAAACCTCGCAGGCAATGGCAATCCGGAGAAATTCACGGTTGAAAAATCTGACCGCCAGCTAATAAAAAAATTGATCCATCAGCTACCCAGAAAATACCAGGAAGTTCTCGTGCTCAGATACTATGAAGATTGCGACTATTCAACCATCGCCAGGACTCTGGGAATACCCATCGGTACGGTAAGATCACGCCTCCATAGAACTCTTACCAAATTAGAAGAATTGGTTAAGGAGAAATCATGAAAGACCATAGAAAATTTGAAGAATTAATCCAGGGATATGTAGACAACGCTCTCGATGATAAAGAACTTAAGGCTTTAAAGAAACACCTCGAATCCTGCGAAGAGTGCGCGAAAAAACTGGAAGAAAGAAAAAAACTTGTGGGAAAACTGCATTCTTCAAAAGAAGAAATACAATGCCCCGATAATTTGATCGACAATATATTAAAGAAAACAACCAGAAAAGAAACTCCGCAAATAATAAGTACACTTAAAATAAGATGGAAATATCTGGCGGTAAGCGCCGCGGCTGTAATAATAGTGGTTTCGACAGTCCTGGTCAACATGGAAGAAATAGACCGGATACCTACGGTTCCAAAGCCTAAAAAGGCTTTGGAAAAAACACTTTCGGAAGCCCCCGAAACAGCAGAAATAGAAAAGCTTCCTTCTGTCCATAAAAAAAACGAAGAAGAGAAAAAGGAAACTGCTTTAAGAGCTGTTTCGAAAGAGCCCGGGCAGGTAAAATTTGTTTTACCGGATAAGAAAACGGATTTCACTTCAGCGAAAAAAGACAAAGGATATTCTCCATTAGAAAGCACCCGGAACTATGCGGAAAGAGAAAAAATCGAGGGACAAGCCCCGTCCATTCCCGAAAAGTCTGAATCTCGACCGTTAGTAAAAATGGATATGTGTACAGCAAAGGCTACCCGTGCTGCAAAAACCGATCCCAAAATAAAAAAGCCAGCCTATAGTTACACCGAAGATGCTTTTACGGGCATAATAGGTTCCGGAAGCGGTTTTGAAGAAACCCGTTTCGTCTTTCCTGAAGAGGGATCCGT
>Ga0307422_1000081_pt1 | contig 50969 bp, 36 predicted proteins | sample SalMarWE160290MG_FD_202153 | JGI IMG/M metagenome (GOLD analysis project Ga0307422, IMG submission 202153) | Salt marsh sediment microbial communities from the Plum Island Ecosystem LTER, Massachusetts, United States - WE1602-90 | ecosystem: Environmental > Aquatic > Marine > Intertidal zone >...
TGAAACTTTTTAAATCCTCGAATACTTTAGTATACCGCGGTTTAAAATGTTCACGCGCCTTGATCTCGAACATTCTGAACAAACACTGGGACTTTATTGACAGACTCTAAATAAATGCAAAGGATTTTATTAATATGAGTTAAAACCCTTGCACTTAACAAACAATTAGTTACTGTATTGTACAGGTTATTAATCTATTTCATGTTTTTCAGCAGACCCTATTTACGGTTAAATACTTGCAGGTTCTTAATTATAAGGAGAAACATTAAACAGCTGTATTATTCAGCATAGCTGTGAGATTTGTTAATTTTGCCCTAAAGGTGTCTGTAAGGATTAAAAATGGAAGATCTGCAATGCTCAGGCCGGTATTGTCGATAATTCCGGTATCAGAGCTGGCAATCTGTCCGCTGACAAAATCCCTTATCACCTTGTCTACTGATTTTTCTATACGGCATTCGCCTTCCAGGGACAATAATCTCATTTTTTGTTGAATGTATGACTGGTGATCTTTACTCCTCTCAACCGGAGCGTCAAGGAATACAATGAGGTTCCTGATCCTGTTCCTCAGAAAAACAAGAACTTTATTAACACAATCTTCAAACAGATAAAGGTTTCTCGTTTTTCCGTGTAGGGATCCTGCATCCCTGCATATCCCGTCATTAGACAGGAAAACGATCCTGCCAAGACGGTAATTCAGAATGGTGAATAACACATTATACCCGTCCATAACAATTGTATGGTTCAGGGTATCTGTCAATTTGCTTTTTCGTTTCACTACCTTATCATCCCGGGAGATTCCCCTGTAAAGTACAGCGCGGAGATCTCCGCTTAACTTATGGCGGTCACCCACCAGTTTTAGCACTCCCCTTTCAGGATAACCCCGGTTGATCAGATAATGATAATCCTTCAGGGCCTTTTTGAAGGGATGGTTGTTTAAGCGTGCGTCCATAAAAAAATATTGTACTTATTTTGCATTAATGGCTTGTCATGGCTAAAGCTTCGCGGCAGGTAACAACAGCTTCAGCTTTCTATGCCTTGCATTTTCTTCAAAGTTGATGAGTGTGATTAATACAGTTTATAAATATATAGTCATAAAAATAACAAATAACTATGAAAAGATTATTTCCGTGAAGAGTATAACAAATTATCTTATTTTTGAGTTTTTAAAAAAGTGTTTATAATTAGAGTCTGTCAATTAACTCGTAGTGTTTGTTCAGAATGTTCGAGATCAAGGCGCGCGAAAATTTTAAACCGCGGTATACTAAGGTATTCGAGGGTTTAAAATTTTGGCAGCAACGCGGATACCGGACATTATGGACAGGTCCTGATTAGTGTTCGTCAATAAAGTTGACAAAATGTTTAATTGGCCATGATACTGATTATATATTTATTTCATGTTTTTCAGCAGGACCTGATTAATGCTGATATAAAAAGATTGTTTAATTTAAGGAGGGATCATGGTATTTTTTAAACGGGCTCCGGCCCTTTTGTTTGCATTACTTTTATTTTTTCAGCAGGGATTTTCGCGAGAAAGTTTACTGCCTGTTCTGAATGATGAGCTCAACCGAGAATTTGAGATCCTCAGTAAGTTGGATCATCCTGTGTATTATATGGAATACAGGGTAAACGAAATGAATGAATATGTGATCGGAGCATCACTCGGAAGTCTGATCCGTTCACGGAACAACAGGCAACGTATAGCTTTTTCCAATGTGAGGATAGGTGATTATAATTTTGATAATACGCATTTGTTTGCTTCCCATCCTTCAGGAATGATGGCAGACGAAGGGCAAGGCGGCATCATTCCCCTGGATAATAATGAGATGGCCATTAAGCAACAGTTATGGAAGATTACAAACAGCTCGTATGAGAAGGCCATTCAACGCTATCTGACGATAAGGGAGAATATGCCTGACCAATCCGACGGGAAGAGTATACCTGATTTTGCCAAAGCTGTGCCGGAAACTTTCTATGAACCGCCGCTTACTGATGATAAATTTCCGGATGTCGCGGTCTGGGAGGGAAAGCTGAAACGGTATACGGAACTCTTTAACCAGGATTCGGGTATCTTTTTTGCCGAAGGTTATCTTGCATATTCTACCGAAAGAAAATATTTCGTTTCAACGGAAGGCAGTTCCGTTGTTCAAAATAATTCCCATTGCCAGTTACATTTTATTTGTGCTGTATTGACGAAGGAGGGTAATCCCATTCCATTTCAGAAATCATTTACAGCATTTACTCCGGATCGCCTGCCTTCGGAACAGGAGATCACCAGCAGTTTAATTGAGTTAAGAATACTGATGACAAAACTGAAAGATGCACCATTGGCAGAGGCATATTCCGGTCCTGCTATTCTCTCACCCGAAGCCGCGGGTGTTTTTTTCCATGAGATCTTTGGTCATCGTGTGGAAGGACACAGGATGCGTAATTTTACAGACAGTCACACTTTTAAAGGTAAGCAGGAGCATCAGTATCTTCCGGAATACATTTCGATAAGCTTTGATCCCCAGGCTGAAAATTACCTTGATACGGATTTGTTTGGCTCATATAAATATGATGATCAGGGGATCCGGGGACAAAAGGTAGATGTGATCCGGAACGGAGTGGTTAAAGATTTTTTGTTATCACGAGTGCCTGTAAAAGAAGGGGATACATCTAACGGGCATGGTCGTGCCGGAGCAGGTCAGGCTCCTGTTTCCCGGCAATCAAACATGTTTGTTCGGACAAAAAAGCCATTGTCTGACAGAGCGTTAAGGAAAAAATTGATCAGAACATGCAAAAGACAGGATAAGGAATTCGGGTATTATTTTAAAACCGTTATTGGCGGTTTTACACAAACTTCCCGTTATTCCCCGAATGTATTTAATATTACGCCTATTGAAGTATACCGGATATATGTTGATGGCAGGTCTGATGAGCTGGTTCGCGGGGTGAACCTGATCGGTACTCCCCTTGTAATGTTTTCCGGGATTGAAGGTACCGGAGATACGATGGGTGTATTTAACGGTATGTGCGGTGCTGAATCCGGCCAGGTTCCGGTTAGCACTATTTCTCCGGCCCTTTTAGTGAATAAAGTTGAAACACAGCGACAACCTGTTGCGGTAATGACCATGCCGGTTCTGCCAAACCCCAGGGCAACAGGAAACTCCGAATAAAATATCAGAAAAATGAAGAAATACAACGCGGCATTTGCATTGTTGTTTATATTGTTATTACCAGGAATAAATTCCGGAAAGATGTTTTGTCAGCCTGATATTGTCTTGCAGGCCATGAAGGATGAAATGGAACGCAATATGACCGAACTGGTTTATAAGGATTTTGATAAACCGTTTTTCATAAGTTATACCGTGGCTGACATGCATTCTTTGCATATAAGTGCCACCCTGGGAGCACTGATCTCTTCCGGGGAAAACAAACATAAAACATGGGCGGCAAGGGTTATGGCAGGTGACTATAAGGTGAATGATGAAAATTTTGATGGAAATCCGCAACCTTCACTTCCCGATATACCCGAGTATGACCTGCCGGTTGAGGACGATTACGACGGTATCAGACAGGCATTATGGGTTATTACGAATAATATTTATAAAAGAGCCGGTGCGGGCTATAAAAACAAGATGGAGATGCTTGAAAGAAGCGGCCTTTCTGTTGAAGACCTTGAGATTGATGATTTCAGCAGGGCTCCTGTTGTGGAAATGATCGATACCGTGATCAAACCTGATCCTGATATTGATAAACTGGAAGATCTGGTAAAACAGTTATCTGAAGTATATTACCGGTATCCTGATATTATCGATTCGGAAGTTACATTGAATTATATTTTTGCAACAGTCTATTTTGTCAATTCAGAAGGAACGACACTGAAAATTCCCCTGCAGCTGTCCATTATATCATCCTCAGCCTCAATATTCGATCCTGCCGGAAAAGAGATCACGCATCATGTAGTGACTTTTTCGCGGGACATTAAGGAACTGATTTCTTCTGATAGCCTTGAAAAAGATCTTAACACCCTGGCGGCTAACATTACCGCCGTTAATACTGCCGATCCCCTCCAGGAAAATTATTCCGGACCGGTTCTGGTACAGGGGCAACCTGCCCTTCAAATGGTCTATAACGATTTATTCAGGGGTAAGAATTCCCTGGTGGCATATAGGGAATCCCTGTCGGCTGGTCCGCAGAACAGTGTCTATTACGAACAAAATCCCAATACATTTGAAACAAAACTGAATAAGAAGGTGGCTTCCGAAAATCTAACCATAACCACAATGCCGGCTTACCCGGGTTTTTCTTTTGCTCCTTTGCCCGGTTCGTTTAAAGTGGATGCGGAAGGAGTTATGCCGGAGGATAGTTTGGTATTGATCCAAAACGGGATCCTGAAGAATTTGTTGAATGACAGGACACCCACACGATCCGTGCCCTCTTCAAACGGTTATAAACGTTTTTCACTTCACCCTTCATTTGTATCGAAAAGCATCTCTCCCGGTATTCTCAGGGTCCGATACGATTCGTCGCAATCTTGTAAAGGGTTGAAAAATACACTGATAAGGCACGCGCGGGAGGAGGGATATGAATATGCACTGATAGTGAGGTCCCCGGAGGTGTCGGGATCATATTATCCTGCCGGTATTTACAAGGTTGATATCGAAAGCGGAGATGAAAAACTGGTCAGGTCAGCTTATATTAAGAATGTGCCGGATGATCTGATGAAAAATGTAATTACTTCATCTGACAAGGAGCAGGTATTTAGCTTTTTGACCAGTGATAACACATCTTCTTCCAATAACGGAATTAATGGTTCTTCCGGCGGGATACCGGTTACTGTGACAGGTCCCGGTGCTTTTTTGTTTTCTGAAATGGAGATTGAATATAATATTGAGCCTTTATCAGGAAAGAAGCCGCCTGTTGCCAGTCCCCTGCAGGAATAGTTATGATAATAATAACTGATTCCGGCCCGACATATGAATAATGCCGGTCAGATAATATTTTTTTGTTATTTTCGTTATTATATCGACTTTTTCATTTAATAGAATGATCCAGACTCATCGTGACACTTATTTTTCGGAAAAAGGGCCGGCCTGGCAGGGGTTATTAAAGTTCTGGCTTTATATTCATGTTATTCTTTTTCTGAGTACAGGGTTGAGAAGGATTGCAGCCACCACAGGCCTGATTTTTCTGATGCTGGTTTCGGTAGCTCAATCCGGAGGTGATAATACCTATGATTTCCTGAATCTTACAAATTCAGCCCGGGCAGCTTCCCTGGGAGGTAAACTGATTACGGTGTATGATAACGACCTGAACCTTCCTTTTCATAATCCTGCACTTCTGAATGAAGAAATGAGCAATCACCTGGTATTGAATTATGTCAATTATTTTGCAGGTTTAAATTACGGGTACTTTTCATATGCAAATTCTATCGGGGAGGCAGGCAATTTTGCTGCAGGTATTCACTACCTTAATTATGGGACCTTTACAGCTGCTGATCCGATAGGAGAAATTACAGGTGAATTTACAGCAGCCGAATATGCTTTTAACCTGATATATTCACGGAAAGTCGACAGTCTGATAAGTTTCGGCGTTAATCTTAAGCCGGTTTATTCATCCCTTGAATCATACAGCTCACTAGGCATTGCACTTGATGCCGGTATTACTTATTTTAATCCTGACAGATTATTTTCTGCATCTCTTGTGATGAAAAATTTTGGTACCCAACTCACTACATATTACAAAAATGGTGATCGTGAACCGCTTCCTTTTGAAATACTTGCCGGGTTTTCGCGGGAGCTGCAACATGCGCCTTTTCGTTTTAGCTTTGTTGCCCAGCATCTTGAGAAATGGGACCTGACCTATAAAACAGAGGAAGATATCCATGATGAGATTGACCCTTTCACGGGACAGGTTGAGAAACCGGCTAAGCTTGATCAGTTTTTTGACAGGCTTATGCGCCATGTTATTGTAGGGGTCGAGTTTTTTCCGGTCGAAAGTTTCATGATACGGCTGGGTTACAATTATAAGCGCCGGCAGGAGATGAAACTGGATACACGGACGGCAATGGTCGGATTTTCATGGGGTTTTGGCATTCGCGTATCTAAGTTTCATATCAGTTATGGCCGTGCAGCTTATCATCTTTCAGGAGCCTCCAATCATTTTTCTCTCAGCACCAATCTTTCTGAATTTGGTAAAATGTTTTAAAGGGGTATGAAATTGCTATCTTCGTGTTTTTATAAACACAACTAAATGGATCCTCCGGGTAAAAAGCTCACAATTGCCATTGACGGGTATTCGTCATGCGGTAAAAGTACTTTCGCAAGGACCGTTGCCAATGATTTGGGCTACCTTTACATCGACAGCGGCGCGATGTACAGGGCCGTGGCGTTATATTGCATAAAGCACCAGTTGATCCGTGGTTACGAGGTTGATCAGGAAATGCTTACCGGGCGGCTTGATGATATAAATATCTCTTTTGAATATAATCCGGATACAGGCATTCACGAAACTTTGCTGAACGACAAAAATGTTGAAGCTGAAATACGGGGTGTTGAAGTGTCTGGCATTGTGAGTCAGATCAGTAAAATTAAGAAAGTGCGGGAGAAAATGGTTGCCCTTCAGCGTAAAATGGGAGAAAGCAAGGGAGTGGTAATGGAAGGAAGGGATATTGGAACGGTTGTATTTCCGAAAGCAGAAATAAAGATCTTTATGGTTGCTGATATGGAGATAAGAGCCAGGCGAAGATATGATGAGCTGATTACAAAGGGTATAAGGGTAAATTATAACGAGATAAAACAAAATATTGAGGACAGGGATAATCTCGATCTGACTCGTGAGGAAAGTCCTCTGATTAAGGCACCCGATGCAATTGTACTTGACAATTCGACAATGACCGTGGACGATCAGATTGAGTGGTTTGATCGATTGCTTCGGGAGTATTGATAATTATTGCATATATTCCCGCATGGGCACAGATACCGGCAAACGCAACAGGCAGGGGGCATGCTTATCAGGTGAATCATTGAAATCATTAATAATGATGAAGGTTGAAATTAATAAAGACTCGGGATTTTGTTTCGGAGTGATAAACACAATTCAGATAGCGGAAGATATACTTAAAAAAGAAGGCCATCTTTACTGCCTGGGAGAGATAGTACATAATGAAAGGGAGATCAGGCGGCTGGAAGAGAAGGGTCTGGAAACCATTACTTATGATAAATACAGGGAATTGAAAAACTGCAAAGTTTTACTACGGGCCCATGGGGAGCCGCCCGAGACATACCAGACAGCACAACGTAATAATATTGAGCTTATTGAAGGAACCTGTCCGGTTGTGCTGAAGCTTCAGGAGAGAGTAAGGTTAAGTTATGAAGAGCTTCAGCATAATAAAGGGCAGGTTGTTATTTACGGTAAAAAGAACCATCCTGAAATTATCGGGTTACTCGGCCGTGCAGGTAACAGTGCAATTATTATTGAAAAAGCTGAAGACCTTGACCAGGTTAACTTTTCACGCCCCGTTCATCTTTATTCACAAACCACCAAAAGCAGGGAGCAATATGAAGAGATTGTGAATATTGTCAGGACAAAAGCTTCAGCTTTAAAAACAGAACCATTTATAAGATGTGCAAAATCAACCTGCGGGCAAGTAGCCGACCGTGCAAAAAAATTACGTGAGTTCAGCCGCGAACATGATGTTATTTTGTTTGTAAGCGGGAAGAAAAGTTCTAACGGAAAGTATTTATTTTCCGAATGCCACGCTATCAATCCGCGAAGTTATTTCATATCTGACATAAATGAAATTGATCCTGCATGGATAGAAAATGCCGGATCGGTTGGTATATGTGGTGCTACCTCAACTCCCCAGTGGCTGATGGAGCAGGTAGCCGGGTATATTGAATCCGAACCATGAGAATAAAAATATTTTGATTTTTTTTGATGTGTTTCATTTATTTTGAATAATATATAATAGTTGTAAAAAAATTACATGATATGGGAAGAATAAACCGAATAGGAGTTTTTACTTCGGGAGGAGATTCACCCGGAATGAACGCGGCAATCCGTTCCGTTACGCGAGCGGCAATAAACCATGAACTGGAAGTTATGGGCATAATGCACGGATACCAGGGTATGATTGACGGGGATATAAGAAAGTTAACTTCCAGGGATGTCAGCGGGATTATTCAAAGAGGCGGTACCATATTAAAGACAGCCCGCTGTGAAGAGTTTAAAACCCGGGAAGGCAGAAAAAAGGCTTATGATCAGTTAGAAAAAGCCGGAATAGACGCCGTGATCGTTATTGGTGGTGACGGTTCCTTTACCGGTGCAAGCCTGATGTCAAAGGAATATGATATCCCTTTCGTGGGGATTCCGGGGACCATTGACAATGATCTTTATGGCACCGAATATACGATTGGTTATGATACGGCCCTGAATACCATTGTAACGGCAGTGGATAAGATCAGGGATACTGCCAGCTCGCTTAACCGTGTGTTCTTTGTTGAGGTCATGGGAAAAGAAGCCGGTTTTGTAGCCATGCAAAGCGGGATAGCCTGCGGGGCAAAGGGTATACTTATACCTGAAGTGAAGGGACAGCTTGACAAGCTGAGGCAGATCCTTACCAAACGGGTTAAAGAAAAGCGGTCAACAATTATTCTTGTTGCAGAGGGAGAAGACGAAGGCAGGGCAATCGATATTGCAGCAAAATTTCAGAAGGAATTCACCGGTATTGATATTCGTACAACCATACTGGGGCATATTCAACGGGGTGGTTCACCGTCTGCTGTAGACCGGTTCAATGCAAGCCGCCTGGGTGTTGGTGCAGTTGAGGCACTGCTCGATGATCAGAAAAGCATTATGGTCGGTTTAATGCAAAACGAAATTGTTCATGTCCCGTTAAATAAGACGGTGAAGTTACATAAGGACATTGACCGGGATTTAATGAATATTGCAGATATACTGATCTAACTTGTATTATTCATAAAAATGAATGATAATTATGTAATGTGTTGAAGAACATTAAAATAACAAATTAGAACCCTAATATTTATTATGCATTCATTTTTACAAAGTGCGCCAATTTCAGGGCATCTGCTTCGTTGCGAAAGCTTCGCGGTAGGCTACTACAGCTTCAGCTTCCGATGCTTTGCATCTGCCCTAAACTTGACGTATGAATAATACAGGCTAATCTGCATTATTGGTTTCGTTGTTTTAAAGGTTCTGCTATTGAAGCCTTACATTTGCCCCGGACCTGATACATGAATATTACAGGCTAAACCTGCAAGGATTTTATATACAATCTTTGTAAAATGCAGGATGCGCCTGATCAATGTGGTGTTATTCAAATTATTCCGATGGAAACTCACTGCAGTCAACATCATCCAGCCATTGTTCATATTCATCTCTCTGCGCTGCCCACTCGGCTGCTGTACAGCCCTCGTAAAAATCTGATATTGCATCCACTGCATTTTCACATGTTTCCCGTGTTGGATTATTACTATAAGTAATTACAGCATTTGAAACAGCATCAATAAGCACTTCACAATTGTCGGTTGTGGGCTCATTATCATTATCGTTCTTTGAACATGTATTCAAAATAAAAACAGAACTGACCAAAAGTACTAACAGGTAAAGTTTTTTTGTTTTCATAATTCCATTATTTATATTTTGTACAAATATAAAAAAATGCCGGATAAAGAACAATATACTATTTGTTGTAAAAATCAACTTTTAGTATTTTGTGTTATCACTTAAGAAATCAGCATTATCCTGCATTATTGGCTACGTCGTTTTAAAAGTTTAGCTTTTAACCTGGCTTATATTTATATTGACATTGCCACATCACGCCTGTTGGGTTCAACAGGTGGGGCTCATGAAATATCACTGATGTACATGATAAGATCAGACCGGTTTTCCAAAAAAGCAAAAAGAGGTGCTCTTCCGTGTCCTGATTTCTGATCTGGGTACTGACCAGCTGGTACCGGGTTAATCAAGCCGTCATTCCGCCGTCCACGGGATTGACCGTCCCGGTTATAAATTTGCTTTCCTCTCCGGCAAGGAAAATAACACAATTGGCAATATCCTCATTTGTAGCATACCGCCCGAGCGGGATCTGCTGTTCAAACTGTTTTTTTGCATCCCTGCTTTCGCCGGGATTAAAACCTTCTTCCAGTGAACGCATCATACGGTTATCCACGGGAGAAGGATTAACAGTGTTAACACGTATGCCATACGGGGCTCCCTCTAGTGCTGCAGATCTCATCATTCCTATAACTGCATGTTTACTCGTAACATAAGGGGTGACGTTTGCCGTACCCTGCATCCCGGCTACAGAAGAAGTAAGAATAATACTTCCACCGTTTTTATTTTTTTTCATTACAGGAAACACGTACCGTAAGCCGTAAAACATACCGTCCACGTTTATCTGCATTAGCTTCCTGTATTTTTCAATAGGGTAATCCTCAATCGGGGTGACGTCTCCTTCAATACCTGCATTATTGAAAAATACATCAATTTTTCCAAATAACTCCACTGCCCTGTCCACATATTTTTTTACATCTTCCTCCCTGGAAACATCAGCAACAATATAATGAACGCCGGGCATATCAATATTATTTACTGCTTTTTTTAAACCTGCTTCATCAATATCCACAAGTAAGACCATTCCGCCTTTTTCGGCCATCAGTTTTCCTGTTGCAGATCCTATTCCACCTGATCCGCCGGTTATTACTATTGCATGTTTATCCATATGTTCCATAAATATTATGTTTTATTTTAAATTATAGTTTAATTTATAAGAAATTGTCCGGACACCTAATGTATGGCATTTTGTACAAGCATAAATTCATTCAGATTCTCCATATTAATTATACCTTTGATCCTGCCTTTTGATAATACAGGCATAGCATTGTATTTTTTTTGTTGCATTAACTGAAATACTTCCTGCAATGGTGTATTCAACTCTACCGTTTCAACATCGGTTTTCATCACCTCTTTTACTTTTTCATCTTTACCGTATCTTGTAAGGCCTTCAATGATATTGTTTTTCGATACGAATCCGTGCATGTCATCATTCCCGGTAACAATAAATCCGTTGGTGGAATGGTGGATCATCAGGTCTGCCACCTTTTGCAGGGGATCATCGGGATGAATTTTTATTACATCTGTTATCAAAGCATCTTTCACCTCATAGTTATTTAATGCCTGCCGGAATCGTATAGTCTCATATTCAGCCTGTGCGCCCAGGTATACGAATATTCCAATGATTACCAGGAAAGGATTAATAAATAATCCAAATATTACGAATCCCACAGCAAACAACTGTCCGATATTTTTTGCCACCCGCGTGGCTTTTACACGATCCATTTTAAATGCCAGGGCGGCACGTAATATGCGTCCCCCGTCCATTGGGAAAGCAGGGATCAGATTAAAGGCCACTATAAACAGATTGACCAGCATCAGCATAATGAAGAAATTGTTTGATGTGATAGCTTTGAATTCTATTTGCTGAAGATCCAAATTGCCCGCGGCAGATAGGATCACCCATAAAATGGCCGCTATTATCACATTGACAATTAACCCGGCAACCGATACAACCAGTTCCTGCCCGGGTTTTTCCGGCATTTTGGTAATGTTGGCCATGCCTCCGATAGGTAAGAGAGTTATGCTGCGTACTTCACCGCCGTATTGCTGTGCAGTAAGCGCATGGCCGAACTCATGCAGGGTTACACAAACGAAAAGAGTGAGGATGAATAATACTGATAACAGAACCTGCTGGGCATTTAAACCCTGTTGAATATCAATGATCACGATCCAGGCGATCAGCAACAGGAATGTCCAGTGTATAGATACCTTGATCCCAAATGGTTTTCCAAGTTTTAATGAATATTTCATGGACATGATAACTTAAATTATGATATTATCTTTCTCATTTCCGGTCTTTCAGGTGCTTATCTGTTAATTATGCCCCGTACTTCGCGAGCTTAAGGGTGTGTGCCATTGCCAGGGGAATGATCTCACGTGCATATATAGTGCCTAGTTCACCTTGCCGGCATGTGATCTCATTGAATTGATCCGAATGGCCGCCGACCGGATAGGGTACCTTCATCAGCAGTGGAACGGGATGCCAGCTGTGGGCTTTTATAGCCGCGGGAGTGGAATGGTCGCCCGTAATGATAAGCACATCCGGTTCGTTTTCGAGAATCACCGGAAGGGCTTTATCTACCTCCTCAATTGCCGCTGCTTTGGCATCCGCATCACCGTCCTCACCTGTTTTATCAGTATATTTATAATGACCGAAAACAAAAGTATGGTCTTTCATTGCTTTGACTACTTCATCACATACCTCTTTTCCTGATTTGGGTTCCGAAAAAACAGGTATGCCAACCAGTCGTGAAACACCCCTGTACATGGGGTATCCGGCAACTGCCGCGGGTTTTAGTTTATATCTTTCCTCAAAATCAGGCCAGTTGGGAAGCATGGCGAAACCCCTGGCCAGAACGAAGTTGGTTTGCTTTTCATCGTGCAATATATCACGAAGCTGGTCAAGTATTTTTTTAACTGTTTTTGCTGTTGATGAACCGCTGTAATCACTCCTGTCAGGTTCAAGCGGAGGGACGCCGGTTTTCTGCGGATCGGTATCAGGAACATCATCATCAAGCCCTTTTCCCCTTATAACCATCAGTGCACGGTGTTCGGAAACTGTTTGAAAGAAAACTTCAAGCCCCCCAGGAGGGGCAATCTCTTTATTTATCTTTTTAACTACAGATTCATTTTTTTCGGTTGATATCCTTCCTGCACGCCTGTCGGTTACATTTCCATCATTGTCAAGAGTACAAAAATTTAGTCGTGCTGCAATATCACCTTTTTGAAGAGGAAAGTCAATGCCCAAAGCGCTTAGAACGCCGCGTCCAACCTTATAGATCAGCGGGTCGTAACCAAATAATCCCAGGTGGCCGGGCCCGCTGCCGGGTGTTACGGCAGGAGCTACCGGATGTGATAAGCCCAGTATACCGCGTACAGCAAGCTTATCCATGTTCGGTGTACGGGCCCGCTGCAGTGAGGTTCCTTTACCGTCATTATTACAGTCTCCCAGGCCGTCCATCACCAGTAATACAATTTTTTTCTCGTTAACTTCAGCTAGTGAGCTGATCAGATTTCCGTATCGATCGTTCATAATTTCGTTGTTTATTAAGTTTTGTTCATTTGTTTTATAATAGTTCTGCGAAGAACCCCGTATTTTACAGATAGAATACTGTGCCATTAATTTCAGGATTGATTATGATGAGGTTGAATAAGTGTATTCGCAACTGTTATAAATGATTGATCCAGGTGGTAAATAGTTAAGTTCTTAAAACATTTTGTAGATTTCCTTCACAGGGTTGTGTAATATTTTGCTCAGGTGGTAATAATACTGTAATTAATATTACTTCCCCCGATCCATGATTTCGAACTGCCCGCGTGGCAGTTCGACCTACTTTTTTGTCTTCCACACAAAAAAGTAGGCAAAAAAAGTCACCGTTCCATAAAAATCGCTTGATTTACTACGAAAGGTTTTCTCCCCGCGGAACCCAAACTCACTCCTCCTTCGTCGTCGCTCGGACAGGGTTCCTCCAGGGCCACCGCGACGAAAATCTTCCTTGAAATCTACGCGATTTTTCTGAGACGGATCCCGCTACTGCAAAACTCTGTATGGTTTTAAAAATAGGTGGGCTTCGCGAAACGTCGGATTCCTTTTGCATAGCAAAGCTTATCTTAAATAATGTAAGTTCCTTACGGTAGTATCCTTTCCAAATAAACCTACAACAGAACGGGACTCCGCCTTCAGGATTTTCCGTTAAAAAAAATCAAGGTGATCACCGTTAAAAAAATCGAGCTGTCCGACGTTAGGAGTTCCCGATTTTTAGGTGAGCACCTTGATTTTTTAGGAAAATACAGTCAGCGGCGGCATTTCTTTGTTTACTTTCTTTTTGCTGTTGCAAAGAAAGTAAATCGAACCGCTTGGGGAGCGGTTCAAAACAATCGGCCCTTTGAAGGCATATATAAATAAAAATAGTATTTATAATAACAATGCTATTCTATATAAGAATCCCGCGTGCACATAAAGCGTTTATCAGCAGACCCTTAAAAAATAAGTTCAAATCTGAAAGCATATTATAGCGCGTCTTTATTCCGTATTCTGAAGATGGTAACTTATCTTTGTATCATCTGATTTATTTCTTTATCAAATCAACTAAAGTCATTTTGTAATATATAAATATAACCTAAAAGAGATCTTATATGGAATTAAAGAAAGACTATAAGTATTCATTACTCGTGCCAACAAGCATGGGTGCACGGATAACACCAATCAACGGCCAGCCCGTGCATGCAAGTGACACCTATAAGCTGCAGGCTACAAGCGCCGAAACCAATGTGGCCAGTGTTTCATCCTACCTTGGCCTTCCTGTCAAAGTACTCACCACATTTGTAAAGGGAAGCCCTGTTGCCCGTTTCATTAAAGATAACCTCGGAAACCGGCACATGGATTATGAAGGCCCGGAAGTTGACCAGGGCGGCCCCTGGGGATACCGTCACCAGTTCAACATAGCTGACAGTGGCTATGGTTCGCGAGGACCCAGGGTACATAACGATCGTGCAGGTGAAGTAGGACGGACATTAAATGTTAAAGATTTTGATCTTGATCGTATCTTTGGCAAAGAAGGTGTACAGATCATTCATCTGTCAGGGCTTATCGGTGCATTATCAAAGGAGACCAGCCGGTTTTGTCTCGAACTCGCACGTGCAGCAAAAAAGTACGGTACACTCATCTCTTTTGATCTGAACTACAGGGCATCTTTCTGGAAAGGCCGTGAAAAAGAACTTCGTGACATTTTTCTTGAGATTGCCGGCATATCGGATATCCTGGTTGGAAATGAAGAGGATTATCAGCTGTGCCTCGGGATTGAAGGCCCTGAAGCAGGCGGCAAAGATATAAATGCCAAAATAGAAGGATTTAAAACAATGATCAACAAAGCAAAAAAAACTTTACCCCATGTATCGGTATTCGCCACAACCCTGCGCCAGGTTGTCAGCACGAACAGCCACCTGTGGGGTGCAATTATGGCTGAAGGCAATAACTGGCATGTTGTTGAACCACGCGAAATAACAGTACTTGACCGTATTGGCGGCGGTGACGGGTTTGTCGGCGGCATGCTTTATGCTATCCTGAAAGGATGGGAAACCGAAAAATGGATCCAGTTCGGCTGGGCTACCGGCGCATTGGCGACTACCATGCTCACCGATTACGGCCAGCCTGCCGATGAGGACCAGGTTTGGAGCATCTGGCAAGGCAATGCCCGTGTAAAACGGTAATATCCGGCGGTTTAAAGAAAGCGCCGGGAACAATGTCTGCCCGTAATAAATGAACACTATATACCCCTCCCCACCTGTCACTGGCGCAGGGCTCCGGCCTTGTGCCCAAGATGGTGAGTTTGGATTCCATACTCTACTCTAACGCAGACATGTTGTCCGTGCCTCTCTATTTATCACTGGCGCAAGGCTCCAGCCTTGTGCCCGGGATGGCGAGTTGACGGCTGGCGCTGTGAAGATAAAAATTTTAGTGTTAATTCTAAAACCGTACCTGGATCAAATAAATGTTGCGCTTTTAAAATGTATTGTGATTGCTACTTATCGTTTTAAATAAATCGTTTCTAACTCTGGCTTGACTGGCAAAATCAGCCCAATGTTTTACAACGTCATTTATCCGCATTTACCGGCTTTGTTGGGAGCAGACAAAGCAGGGGGTTGCTTGTGTGACAGGTGGTTTGGCTGCGTGGGGTTAAAGTTCTACGCTTACATGAAGTTTTCCTCCTAATCCGGTTTCAATAATTTTTCGTAAAGTAGAGATCCTTACATCACTTGAAGCCCTTTCTATTTTTGATATATAAGCTCTATTTACATTCAACTTTTCAGCCAGTTCCTGTTGGGTTAAATGTGCTTTTTTACGTGATTCTTTTACCAGTTCAGCAACCATGTAAGCTTCTGCTTTTTGTTTAAAGTCTTCACGGCTCTTTGTGCCTTCTTTACCATACTTTTGGTCTAAAAGCTCATTTATTGTTTTTGGATTTGTCTTCATAATACATCCTCCTTAATTTTTTTGCCTGTTCAATTTCTTTTCGTGGTGTTTTTTGTGTCTTCTTTTGAAAGCCATGCAATAAAATCACCAGTTTGTTGTCATCAAAAAAAGAAAATATCCGGTAAATATTGTTCCCTACTTCGATTCTGATTTCATAAATTCCATCTTCAAGATGGTTAAAGAACTTGGTTGATATTCTTTGCACAGATATTACAATTTGCAAAACATAATCAACTTTATCCTTAACTTTTTGAGGGAGTGGATTATAAAACTCCCAAAAATAATCTTTGTATGGTTCAAGTATTCTCATAATTATACGACAAAGGTAACTAATTAGTTTCTATTTTCATTATTTTAATAAATGATATTTCTCCAACTCCTTTTGCAAGTCCTCCAAGTTGTCCGTCCTGTACCTTTCTGTTGAGCTTACATATTTATGTCCTGCAATAAATTGCACTTCCCGCAGGTTGTAATGTTTCAGCCAGTTTGTAATCACCGAAGCCCTTATCTTTTGCCTGGAGTACGCGGAAGGCAAGGGCTAAAAAACACAAAGGAGCTGCCATGAGGAGGATTGAGCAGCTTGCTTTGGTAGTCGATTATCCGTGCTGTTTGTTCGGGGCTTTCATCCACGGCAATAATAAACAGCCGGCTCATGTTGTCCTTGTATATATGGCCGTGTGTGGTGGCGCACATCGAGGCCATCGGGCCTCTTACGACGCGTTTTGCCCCGCGGCTGTTGCCATTGTCGTCTTTCTGGCTGGTACTGCTGCGCAGCATGTTGTTACTAATGAGTTCTAGCCATGCAAAGAGGGCTTCTTCTTTTAATCCGTCTACATCTTCCAGGCACAGCAGGCGGTGTTGCAGGTCGTATTCGCCGTAGTTGTACAGGCTGTTGTCGGTTATCCTTGTAAACCGCTCGACCCGTTCCTGGGGCATTAAATCGGCCACTTTGCCCAAAAGGTGGGTTTTACCGCTACCGGAACTCCCTTGTATAAGCGCATGCAGGGTGTCGGGCATTTTGTAGCTGCTGGCGATGATAAAAAGGAATATGCGGTTGTTAAATTCCCCGGTGATGCCGGATTTACCGATAAGTTCGTTAATTCGGTCTATTAGTTTTGGTTTGCTTAAAAAGTCTTTGCATTTGGATTGGGTGGGCAAATCGGGCGTTGGGTCGTTGTCTTTGGGGCTGTTTGTTTCCAAACCATTCTCCCGGTGTTTTTCCAAAAGGTCGCATAATTCCGATAAATCATTTTCTATTAAATCGCTGCGCAAATCAAGTTTTTCGGCAGCTTCCCTGGCTTCCTCGCGGGTTTGCTTTTCTTCGTACAAATCCAATCGGCAGCGGTATTTCAAGGCGGTTTCCAGGTGCTGTACATCAAGGCTTATCAGCATTTTGTCGAGTTGCCGGGGCAGGCCGCCTTTTACGATATATCTTGCTGTTTGTGTTTCGTAGGTGATTTTGTTGGGGTTGGTTGTGTTTAAGGGTGATGTGTTAATGTGTTGATGGTTTGATGTGCTGATGTGTTGATTTTTGGCAGTAGTGGTATTTTCAATTAAAGATGGTTCAAATGAAGAAAAAATTTCATGCTCATTTACAGGCTTTCTCTCATTAATTAGCTGGATTAAGCAATCTTTATCATACTTTACAAATAGCGAGTTTATATCTTCCTTTTCGGGCGTGGTAACGGCTGTTATTTTTATCCCGCCTGAGGCGGGAGTTTTTATCTGCTGCATAATTTCGCTCACATGCTTTATTCCATCCAAGCCGCCCTGGTCGCCATCGAAGAAAATGATTACTTCTTTTAAGTTTTTGAGGTTCTTTACCGCTTCCTGGGCTTCTTTTACAAAGGCCAGGTTGCCGTAGCAGCTTAGTATTTTGAAGTACTCGGTTATTTCGGGTATTTGTAAAAGGGTTGCTGCATCTATGATGGATTCGGTAAAGATTAGTATTTATGTGTTTTCATTTGGATAGCAGGGATATAATCCGCTGCGGTTTTCGCTGTAGTAGTGCTTGCCAAATTCCAGTGAATGACTGTTTTTTCTTCCCGGCAAGCTATTCATTATCCTGCGGCCATAAAGACTTACGGTGTTACCATTTTTATCTTTGAGCGGGAAAACAATGCATTCGCGTATTTTCTTGTAGTACGTACCAGAGTTGTAACCAATTTGCAAAGCTTTCCAGTCCAGTCCCCGGCCGGTGCAGTACCTTTTGGCTTTGTTGCTTCGTTCTATGGTGTTTTGGAACAGGTGCAAGGCACTTATGGCCTGTTATCCGGCAAAGAGCGGCAATCCTTTCATAAGGTCATTTACCTTTTTTCTCACGGAAGTAATGATCTTATCATCATCGTGATGTGTGATAACTTCGTCCATCAGTTCCACAATTGTCACAATGGTATCTTCCTTCACTCCCCTGCTTGTAATTGCCGGGGTTCCTACCCTTATGCCTGATGTTTGAAAAGGCGAACGGCTGTCGAAGGGTACCATATTCTTATTAACGGTAATATCAGCTTCAACCAGCAGGTTCTCGACGGCTTTACCAGAGAGGTCAGGCATTTTTGACCGCAGATCGATAAGCATGGAATGATTATCCGTGCCTCCGGAAACCACCTTATAACCTTTTTCTATAAATGCCATTGCCATGGCACCGGCATTCTTGATCACCTGCCCTGTATATCCTTTATACTCATCGCTTAGCGCTTCACCAAAAGCAACGGCTTTAGCAGCAATAACATGTTCGAGCGGCCCGCCCTGTATGCCCGGAAAAACAGCTGAATCAAGCATCTGGGTAAGAGTCTTAAGCTTACCTTTTGGTGTGGTAACACCCCATGGATTCTCAAAATCCTCTGCTACCAGGATCATTCCGCCCCTGGGGCCCCGTAAGGTTTTATGAGTGGTAGTGGTTACAACATGGCACCAGGGGAATGGGTCATTAAGGTAACCGGTAGCTATCAGACCGGCAGGATGGGCAATATCAGCCATGAGGATGGCTTTTACCTTATCAGCAATATCCCGCATTCGTTCATAATCCCAGTCACGCGAATACGCCGATGCACCGGCCACGATGAGTTTAGGTTTTTCCTTCATGGCCAGTTCTTCCATCTTATCATAATCGATCAGGCCGGTCTTTTCATCAAGGCTATATGCTAACGGCCTGTATAGAATACCCGAGTAGTTAACATTCGAACCGTGAGTCAAATGGCCGCCATGCGACAGATCGAGCCCCAAAAAGGTGTCCCCGGGTTTCAATAAGGCAAGCATTACAGCAGCATTAGCCTGTGCTCCCGAATGCGGCTGAACATTGGCCCATGTTGCACCGAACAAAAGCTTTGCCCTGTCAATGGCCAGCTGCTCCACCTCATCCACAACCTGGCAACCGCCATAGTAACGTTTGCCGGGCAATCCTTCTGCATACTTGTTTGTCAGGCACGAACCCATAGCCTGCAATACCTGGTCACTCACAAAATTTTCCGAAGCGATAAGCTCCACCCCGTTAAGCTGCCGTTGTCTTTCTCTTTCAATAAGATTAAATATGGTATAGTCTCTTTGCATATTTATAAGCATTAATTAAAATTACAGATTCCAAAAATACGGTTTTCATCGTATCAATGAAACGATACCTAAAAGAAATGTTATGAACAATTGTTAATTACATTATGTCTTTATTATTCATGCATCAGGTTCAGGGCACATGACCGTTGGTTTAAGTCTTCAGCTTGTAGTTTTAAGCTTCAGTCGCTATTTTCCATCCTTCATTCAAATACTTTTACACGATAAAATTTTATTTTATCAATTTTTTTTTATTTTTATACCGGTTTCAGATACAAATACAGATGTTGCATCGAAAAACGCCACTGAAAATCTTCAACACATGAGATAACCATTTACTCACTTAAAAATTTTTAATTATGGCAGAACAACAAGAACAACCCCAGGTACAGCAACCACAGGTACCGCCACAGCTTCCCAATGCAACAGCAGTGCTGGTTTTGGGTATTTTATCCATAGTGTTCGGATGTATATTCGTGGGACTTGTCATGGGTATAGTAGGTCTGATATTATCCAAAAAAGGCAAAGAACTTCACGAACAGAATCCTACGGGATATTCGGGATGGGGTTCACTAAATGCAGGAAGGATAATGTCTATCATTGGTATTGTATTGGGTGGCCTTTACATATTATATTATATTGTAGTGGTTGCCATTATTGGTGCAGCTGGATTTCCTTTATTTGAATATTTTAATTAGTGTTTTTCCATAAAGTCCCATTTGCCGCGTTACGCTTGTCCGGAAATTGCTTATTTACGACAAGTATACTCCACATTTCCGGACTGCGCAAGCCTTGCAAATGGAACATTCTGAACAGACACATGACAGGCTAACAGTTTGCTTACTTTATAGACAGACTCTAGTCTGACAGATCAATAAATCGAAAATAAAAAAGGCCGGCTTTTCTAACCGGTCTTTTTTTTATTCCTCAGAAATATCCATCAACCACTGGCGATATACCGAAAACATGTTGGATTTGGAAAGAAATCCAACATATTTACCATTATCGATCACCGGAAGGTTCCATGTATCATATTTCTCAAATTTTTCCATCACCGATTCCATTGAATCGTCTGAAGAAACAAAGGTAGGTGGCAATTGCATTACATCCCTTACAAAGGTAGTATCATACATTTCTTTATCGAATATAATATGCCGGATACTGTTCAGCAGGACAATTCCCACAAGCATTCCCCTTTTATTCAAAACGGGGAATATGTTTCTTTTTGACTTTGAGATAACTTTAACCAGGTTACCAAGTGTATCATCAGGTGATACCGGGTGAAAATCCATTTCTATTACCCTGCCGATATTCAACAATGTCAGAATTGCCTTATCCTTATGATGGGTTATTAATTCGCCCCGTTTAGCTAATCTGCTGGTATATATGGAGTGAGGTTCAAAATACATGATCGTTATGTAAGCCATTGTACTGGTAATTATCAGTGGTATAAACAAAGCATAACCTCCCGTTATTTCAGCGATCAGGAAAATAGCTGTAAGCGGTGCATGCATCACCCCGGCCATTAACCCTGCCATACCTAAAAGAGCAAAATTACGTTCGGGAACATCTATAAAATGAAAAAGATTAAGGAGTCTGGCAACAAAATAACCTGTCACGCCTCCCATAAACAAGGTAGGGGCAAAGATCCCTCCTACCCCGCCACTCCCTGTTGTTACAGCCATTGCCACAACCTTGAAAAGAAGAATAAAGACAAGGAAAATAACGAAAACCCAGAAGCCTCCTCCTAACCTTGAAAACAGACTGCCATTCATAAGGGTTGAAGCATCCCCGTGAAGCAAAACATTCAGGGTATCATAGCCTTCACCATAAAGCGGCGGAAGGAAAAAAATAATGACCCCAAGTGCTACTCCCCCGATGATCAGTTTATTATAAGAACTTTTGATCTTATTAAAAAGGGATTCAATAAACAATGTTCCCCTTGTAAAATAAAGTGACAGCAGTCCTGTAAGAATACCGAGAATTATATAATAGGGAATGTTACTCAGGGAAAAGGGATTTTCAAGCTCAAAGCTGAATATAACACCTTTGCCGAGAAAAAGGTATGAAATAGTAGCACCTGTAACCGAGGATATTAAAAGGGGAATGAGGGACCACATAGTAAGGTCCAGCATCAGCACTTCGAGGCCAAAAACAACAGCAGCTACCGGCGCCTTGAAAATACCTGCCAATGCTCCGGCTGCCCCGCAACCTATAAGGATAATCCGCGTTTTGTAATTCATCCTGAACAATTGTCCCAGTGAAGAGCCGATAGATGAACCAGTGAGCACGATCGGGGCTTCCAGTCCCACCGAACCGCCAAAACCAACCGTGAACGTACTTGCAACCAGTGAAGAAAAATTGTTATGAGGCTTTATGATACCGTTCTTCTTTGAAATGGAAAACAATATCCGGCTTATGCCGTGGCCAATATTATCTTTCACAACATACTTCACAAACAAAACAGTAATTAATATCCCTGCCAGCGGATAAGCCAGGTACAACCAGTTAATACTCTCATCAGTAATTTTGTGGGTAAGCAAATAGTGAGTATAGTGAACGGCATTTTTCAGTATTACTGCAGCCAGCCCGCCAAGTATACCTAATATAAAGCTTAATAAATAAACAAAATGCCTTGGTGGCATATACTTTTCCCGCCAGATCAAAAACTTCCCTGAAAAATCATTAAAATTCATTATTCTGTTTTGTGTAATTATTATTTAAAAGTCTAAATCCCGGCGTTCGAAGCCCAAAACAAAAACATTTTACTGCTTCAGGCTGCATTATTCACACATCTGGTCCGGACCAGATGCAAGGTGCCAAAAGTGAAAAAAACATCAATGCTCCGAAAACTCCTCCAGCATCTTGCGATACGCTGAAAAAACCTTGGCCCGGGACAAAAATCCAAGATATTTTCCGTGATCAATGACAGCAATATTATATCGTCCGCTCTCCTGGAATTTTCCTGCCACCACTTCCATGGTATCATCAGGATTAATAACATTATCCGGCATAAACATCAGGTCACGTGCGAATACCTTGTCATATAATTCGCGATTGAACATAATATGCCGGATATCATCCATTTTCACAATACCGCGAAACATTCCGTTCTTCGTCACAACCGGGAAAATATTCCGGTGTGCATGCGTTATGACCCTTATAAGATCACCAAGTGAATCATCCGGGTGTACAGTACTAAAATCAGTTTCAAGAAGTTCATTAATATTAAGCCTCATCAAAACGGCCTTATCTTTATGATGAGTTATTAGCTCACCTCTCTGGGCAAGCTGGTATGTATAAACCGAATTACTCACGAAAAGACGGATGGTAGCATATGATATGGTAGAAACAATGATCAGGGGCATAAATAACTGATACCCCCCGGTGATCTCAGCAATTAAAAATATCGCGGTAAGCGGTGCATGTATCACACCTGCTATCATGCCAGCCATCCCGACAAGTGCAAAATTGCTCTCGGTAAGCGAAACATCAAACAGGTTTACAATCTTTGAAAATACAAGTCCGGCATTGGCTCCGATAAAAAGTGAGGGTGCAAATATACCGCCCACCCCCCCGCTGCCAAATGTAACGGAGGCTGCAACAACCTTCATAAAAATCACTATAATAAAGAAAAAGACCACTGCCACGAAACTATTTTCCAGACTTTCATACAGGGTATTCTCAAAAAGGTAGCTGTAGTCACCGCGCAGGCACTGGTTGATAACCTCGTAACCTTCACCAAAGAGAGCGGGAATAACAAAAACAAGAATACCGAGTATTGCCCCCCCAACAAGCAACCTGCCTAACTGAAATTCAAGCTTTTCAAACATCTTTGCTATCCACATGTACACGCGGATAAAATAAACCGAGATAAATCCCGTAACAATACCGAGCATCATATAATAATGAATATGCCCCATCATGAAGCTGTTTTCAATGACAAAAGGATAAAGAACATTTTGTCCCAGGAACAAATAAGAGGTTAATGCTGCTGTTGCCGATGAGATCAACAAAGGTACAATAGCCACCATTGTAAGATCAAATACCAGCACTTCAAGGGCAAATACAATACCTGCAACCGGGGCCTTGAAAATCGCGGACATTGCTCCTGCAGAAGCACATCCAAGCAACAAAATCAACTGTTTATAATTTAATCTCAGAAAACGGCCCAGATTAGAGCCTATAGCAGCGCCGGTTGCGACAGTGGGGCCTTCAAGTCCGACAGAACCTCCGAATCCCACGGTGAGCGCACTGGTAATAATAGAAGAATATAAATTATGACCGCGTATATAACCATTGGCTTTTGAAATCGAATAAAGTACACTTGGAATACCATGTTGTACCTGTCTCTTGTTAATATACCTGATAAAAAGAACAGTTAATAAAATACCTGTAAAAGGATACAAAATATAGAGGTAGAATGAACTATTTAATGCAAATGTAACGAGACTGGTCTGTATGAAATGTACCAGATTTTTAATAATAACCGCTGCAAACCCGACTGCAAGCCCGATAAAAATGCTTAATATCACGATAAGCTGACGGTCGCTTATGTTTTTCGAACGCCAGCTTAAAAAGCTGTCCATGAATGTATGCTTTTCCATCGACGCCAAAATTACTATATCAATGCATATATAAAAATAAAATGATTCTGAAATTAAGCTGTATTACCTTTATTATTTATGCATGACATATCATAATTTTCATACATTTAAATAAATCTTTGGCCCGGCGAATCCAATAATACAGGATTTTCAATACTGTTTAGAATTGTTCCGTTATTTTTGTATGTCGATTTATTAAACAGAATTTCAGACTAAAGGGTGAAGGGTTTCGTTTATTAATAAATTGAGGCACACTTAATAGAGTCTGTCAATAAACTCTTAGTGTTTGTTCAGAATATTCGGGATCAAGGATCATGATCATTTTAAACCGCGGTATACCAATGTATTTGAGGATTTAAAGTGTAAGCAGCAACGCGGATACCGGACATTATAGACAGACACTAAACTCATACCGTTAAACCATGATAAAAAACCCGGAAATCTCAACATGAATAATATTTTTCCTGATAAAATAAATTACCGCTACGGATATTCCGGTATCCGGATAATCTTAATACTGGTATTTTCTATTACCTTTTTGGGAAATAACAACGGACAGGTCGGCTCAGGACCAGGACCACCCGAACTGGTATTGGTTACTGTTGATACGGCAACCGGTAATGTGGTCATTTCATGGAATCACAGTCCTTCTTCCAACGTTACATATTATGCTATTGAGGTAATGTACCTGCCGGGAATAAATGAGCCTACAGGCCTGACCCTTGACAGTATACCCGCCACTGATACATTCTATGTATACAAATTCGCGCAAGCCGGTTACCAGTCGGACGGATACAGAGTCTATGCCATTGATAATAACAGTGACCATGGGATTTCAAGCCGGGTTGACAGTACGATATATACCAGTGCGCTATTTGACTCCTGTTCCTCTTCAGTAACACTTAAATGGAATGACTATAATTCATGGAGCGGGGAGGTCTATAGAATATACCAGGAAAGTGACCATGGTTCACCGGAGTTGATCGCAGATGTGCCGGAGGGTACTAACGAGCTGATCATTGAAGACATAGAGGCAAATACTCATTACGGCTTTTTTGTTGAAGCCGAACATCCCGGTGGTCTGAGATCCCATTCAAACAAAGATACGGTTATTACAAAAATGTCACGCGGGCCTGAATATATTAATGCCAGGTATGCCACCCGGGGTGAAAATAATTCGGTATATATTTCTTTTTTGATCGATGAAAATTCCGAACTCGACAATTATATTCTGATGCGTTCGGATTCACCGCTGGAAGGTTTTGATACTATTGCATCATTAGTACCTATGAACAGCGAAATATACTACACTGATTCTGAAGCGAATATTGAAGACGGCCCTTTCTACTACAGGCTGGCTGCTGTAAACAATTGCAATCAGCTATCAACAGCATCCAATATTGCCGGCACCATCCTGCTGGAAGGGGAAAAAACCGGTGATCAAATCAACCTGTCATGGAATCCCTATCTTGAGTGGGCAAACGGTGTCGATGAATACCGGATTTTTCGAAGATTTGGCGATGATGATCATGAACTGATACAAACAAGCCTTTCAACTGATTTTACGGATAACGGGATCGAAGATCTGCAATATACGGAACTACCTTCACGTGTTTGTTATGAGATCCGCGCGTATGAAGAATATGCTAGCCAGGCAGGCATACAGGGCTCAAGCACAAGTAACGAAATATGCTTTGATATTCGTCCTAAACTCCTTGTGCCTAACGCATTCACTCCCGACAATGATGGTGTAAACGATACATTCGGGCCTCTTCTGAGTTATATTCCCGGCGACTATCTTTTTCAGATATTCAACCGCTGGGGAATGAAAATTTTTGAAACACGTGACCCGTTTGAAAAATGGGATGGCTCAATTAATGGTAAACCTGCGCCTGAAGCTGTATATGTTTATTTCATATCTATCAATAAAGGCACGAAAATTGAAGTACAACAACAGGGTCATATAACAGTGGTCTACCCCTGACCCTTATCATTAAACAAGTATTATTCATTTTTTATCACTGCTAACTGTTTTCCATTAAAATCCATTAACTTTGTATTAGCAGAAAAGGAGCATTCGCATGTCCGGTACACAATTGATAAAAGAAATAAGAAGTACAGAGGAGGCACGAATTCATGATGAATTTAATCGCCTGGTAAACAATTGTGTCAGGTGTAATAAAAGGGGCGATAAAGCCTTATTGAGAAAAGCCTTCAAAGTAGCTTTTGCTGCACATAAAGGTGTACGGCGAAAATCAGGTGAACCCTATATCATTCACCCCCTGAGGGTTGCCCGTATTGTTAATCAGGAAATGGGACTCGGTGTCAAATCAATGGTATGTGCATTATTACATGATGTAGTTGAAGATACCGACTACACACTTGAATATATTGAAAACCACTTCGGGCAAAAGATTGCATCCATTATTAACGGACTGACAAAGATCTCTGAAGTATTCGATGGAAATTCTACATTGCAGGCTGAAAATCTTAGAAGGATATTACTTACTCTTTCGGATGATGTCAGGGTTATTCTTATCAAACTTGCCGACCGTTTACATAATATGCGTACTCTTGACAGCATGCCTCTCCACAAACGGATGAAGATTTCCAGTGAGACTATTTACCTGTATGCCCCGCTTGCCCACCGGCTTGGTTTTTATTCAATAAAGACAGAGCTTGAAGACCTGAGCCTGAAATACCGTTATCCTGAGATATATGATGAACTTGACAAAAAGATAAGGGAAAAACAAAAATCATACAGGGCTTTTATCGAGGAATTTTCAGAACCCATAAAAGAACGCCTTCAGTCGAATAACATACTGTTCAGCATAGACGGACGATACAAATCCATTTATTCAATATGGCACAAAATGCAAACCAAAAATGTGCCTTTTGAGGAAATATATGATCTGATGGCCATTCGTATCGTCTTCAATCCAACCAAAGATATTCCCGAAAAAACCCAGTGCTGGAACATATATTCCATGATCACCGACATTTATATGCCTAAACCTGAGCGGATAAGGGACTGGGTAAGTACTCCCAAGGCAAACGGATATGAAGCACTTCACGCGACGGTTATGGGGCCACGCGGTCACTGGGTAGAGATACAAATAAGGTCACAACGTATGGATGAAATTGCCGAACATGGTTTTGCCGCACACTGGAAATACAAGCAAAATCAAAACCAGGAGGGTGAACTTGATAAATGGATCAAACGAATACAGGAACTGCTGCAAAACCCTAATTCTGATGCCCTTGAATTCCTGGATGATTTTAAACTAAACCTATTTTCCTCGGAAATTTTCATATTTACACCTAAAGGCGATGTAAAAACCATGCCGGTTGATATCACTGCACTTGACTATGCCTATGAGATCCATACCGAGATCGGGCACAAAGCAATTGGTGCCAAGATCAACCATAAGCTGCTTCCTTTGCAGCAGAATCTAAAAAGCGGGGATCAGGTGGAGATCATTACATCAGACAAATATCAGCCAAGAAGGGAATGGCTGGATAAAGTCAAAACAGCAAAAGCAAAATCAGCTATTAAAGATTATATAAAAGCAGAGACAAAGAACCGCATTGAAAAAGGGAAAAAAATACTTGAAGAAAAACTAAGTGAAATCAAACTAAAGCCAAGCGGAAGGATATTTAAGAAATTGCTTCCCTATTATAAACTTACTTCCAAGGAGGAATTTTACAGTAAGATTGCCACGGGTATTATTGAACTGAATAATCTGAAAAAGATCCTGAAAAAGAATGCGAGCAATAAATGGATACGATACTGGGGATTGCAGTTTTCGAAGTCTTCTTCAAAAAAGGCTGAACCCGATGTTCATATCAAAGCCAAAGAAATTAAAAACAATTCACCGATCATACTTAAGGAAAACCTGCATGAAGCCGAATCCGAATATATCATAGCCAAGTGTTGCAACCCTATACCGGGTGATGATGTTATAGGTTACAGAACTTCGGATGGTGATATTATTATTCATAAATCAAAATGCCCGAACGCTATCAAATTACTTTCAAGCAGAAGTGATGAGGTTGTGCAGGCAAAATGGACTTCGCATAAATTTTTATCCTTCCTGGTGCAAATCTCGATCAATGGAGTTGATCGTTTCGGTATATACAACGATATTACTACAGTTATTACCAAACAACTGAATGCAAATATCAGGACCATTAACCTGGCCAGTCACGATGGTATCTGGGAAGGCTCCATCGATCTTTATGTTCATAACACAAAAGACCTTAACAACCTTATCATGAATATCGGGAAGATCAAAGGCGTGGAATCCGTTAACCGTGTTGAAAATCATTAATAAACTTCCCGGCAGTTCGGTTAACCTGTATTATGCATGCAGGTTAACATCATTTGACAGTTGCAAGTAAAAAATAATCTGAAGACGAAAGTCCATGACAAAAACATTATCATGCTTTCGGCTTCCGGCTTTCGACTTTCGACTTCCGGCTTTCGACTTTCGACTTCCGGCTTTCGACTTTCGACTTCTTATGACCCACCCCTGCCCTCCCTTGGATTTTCAATATATGCTATTCAAAAATATCCGGAACGACATTAACGATTATTCAAAAAATCGTTATATTCGTACCTTATTTTTAATTAGTCTAATTTATGGTATCGGACGAAACTAAAGAGACTGTAAAAAAAATTTTCACAACATATTTGGAAAAAAGGGGCCACAGGAAGACTCCTGAAAGATATGCAATACTGGATGAAATATATTCAAGAGAGGGCCATTTTGATATTGAAACCCTGTATATTTTTATGAAAAACAAAAATTACAGGGTGAGCCGGGCTACTTTATACAATACTATTGAGCTGTTACTTGATTGTAATCTTGTAATAAAACACCAGTTCGGTAAAAATATCGCACAATTTGAAAAAGCTTATCAATGCATACAGCACGACCATATTATCGACCTTGATACCGGAAAGATTGTTGAATTTTGTGACCCACGATTGCAGGAGATCATTGAAACTGCCTGTGAACTAAATGGTTTTACACCCTCACACCACTCCCTCTACATATACGCTAAAAATAAAGATCCGCAAAAGAAAAGCAGGTAATTACCAAATCTGCCGCAGACTCGCGCGCGATGGCATCGCGTGCGTATGAATCAGGCTCGAGCGCGTTTGCAACGCAGATATCGGACATTATGAACAGACACTAAATAGAGTGGAATCCGGTATCCACTATTCCCTAAATAATTTGTAACTTGCGCGGGTTCAAAAATAATTCAGAATAAATGAAACCCTCACCATTAAGAGAGTTCAAAATATGCGGCACAAAGATAAAAGGACATGAATATTTTTATAACCAGGTTATTGGTGAGGGTTCACCGAGCACCTTATTAAATTATTAATTTGCGAGGTAACATATACCACCAACTTTGATTAAACGAAATAACAAATTATTTACTAATAGCTTAGCAAATATATATAAGAATGAAAGTTGATGTTTTATTAGGCCTTCAGTGGGGTGATGAAGGTAAAGGGAAAATTGTTGATGTATTAACCCCGGAATATGATGTGATAGCGCGTTTCCAGGGAGGTCCCAATGCAGGTCATTCACTGGAATTTGGTAAAATAAAACATGTTCTTCACTCCATCCCGTCAGGAATATTTCATAAGGGACAGATCAACGTGGTGGGCAACGGAGTGGTGATCGATCCGATCATATTTAAAAAAGAGATAGAAGAGATCCGGGAGTTGGATGTTGATCTCCATAAAACATTACTTATATCAAAGAAAGCCCATCTTATTCTTCCCACACACCGTATTCTCGATGCAGCATCTGAAATAGCCAAAGGAAAAACAAAAATAGGCAGCACACTGAAAGGTATCGGCCCGACATATATGGATAAAACCGGAAGAAACGGGTTACGTGTGGGAGATATCATTATGCCCGGATTCAGGGACAAGTATGAGTTTCTGAAAGAAAAACACAAAGACATATTGAAACAATACAATTATTCCTATTCAATTGACGAAATTGAAAATGAATGGTTTGAAGGAATTAAATGTTTAAAGGAATATGAGCTGGTTGAATCGGAATACCTGCTGAACGGTTTTCTGAATGAAAACAAATCAGTCCTTGCCGAAGGTGCCCAGGGAACCCTGCTTGATATTGATTTCGGCTCATATCCATTCGTAACGTCTTCAAACACAATTTGTGCCGGTGCCTGTAGCGGACTGGGAATAGCACCAGGTAAGATCGGTGATGTTATAGGAATTTTCAAGGCATACTGCACGCGTGTCGGTAGCGGACCTTTTCCCACGGAATTAACGGACAAGACAGGTAATGAACTTCGTGAAAAGGGAAAAGAGTTCGGGGCAACTACAGGCCGCCCCCGGCGGTGCGGATGGCTGGATCTTACAGCATTGAAATATTCCATTATGTTAAACGGCGTAACCCGGCTTATAATGACAAAAGCCGACGTCCTTTCCGGGTTTGAAAAATTAAAGATATGCACATCCTATAATACTTCTGACGGGAAAACAGACATCTTCCCCTTCACATTCGACGAATCAATACAACCCGAATATATAGAACTGCCTGCATGGTCGCGAGACATTTCTGAAATGAGCAATATAGAAGAATTGCCAAAAGAGCTGCTGGATTACATCAGCTATATCGAAGACGAAGTACAAGTGCCGGTAACCATAGCATCTGTGGGTCCAAGCCGGAAAGCCACCATACATCTGAAGTAAGGCATAATAAACAGGGGCTGAAGCTTAATGCCCAAAGCTAAAATCAGCAAAATGTCTTTTACTTGTACTGCCTGCAGGGGGGTTACTGTCAGCCGTTAAATTGTAGGTTTCTCCAATCCATGTGCCCGCGGGCCTTTCTCATGCTTGTATAAACGGTAGGCGAAAATAAAGCCGAGAATGCCGAGAATACTGAATAACCACATACCCAGATTATATCCCCCGGGATTGGCCGCAGATGCATTTTCATGTTCATTCGCCCAACCGATAAGCCAGGCAAAAAATGCCACACCTGCCTGCTGTATCAGTGTCATCAAAGCATAAGCGGTCCCCAGCCTCCTTTCATCTACGATATATGCCACCGAAGGCCACATTACTGCCGGGATAAGAGAAAATGCGATACCCAGCATAGTAACAGGTACAAAAAGTGAAATATCGACATATATCATCATTAAATACACGGGCATTATCAATATGGCACCAATAAACATCATACTGGCCCTTCTGCCTGTCTTGTCAATAAGCAGCCCGATCAGCGGTGTGGCAAACATAGCCGTTAACGCGAGAATACTGTTCAATTGTCCCGCCAACTGATCTGACAAACCATGTGCCTCAACATAAAACTTGGGCGCGAATCCCCGAAAAGGAAACACTGCAGAATAAAAGGTCATGCATAGCAACACAATATACCAGAATGAAGGTGTAAACTTAACAAGGGAACGCAATTCAAGCTTATCTGTCTCCCCTGCTTTTTGCAACACATTCTTTTTATCGGCATTCCATTCCAATATATAATATGCAATACCGGCCAGCATACATAATGATCCGATGACAGCAGCCAGGATGAGGGGCTTTTGCCAACCCGTATAAAAAGGTTCGGCCCATACATTGGAAAGGTCTACCGCATACGTCCCTAACCTGGCAATAAATAAGTTTATGCCTAAGGCAAAACCCAACTCCTTACCCTTGAACCATTTGGCAACTGCAACAGTAAGTGCGACAATCAGGGGTTCGGCACCAAAACCGAGAACAAACCTGCTGATCAGCATAGACAGAATACTGTTACTGTATGCAGTATAAAAACCTGATATTGTGCATATTGCCCCAAACAATAAAATGGAAAGCCGGGTGCCGAACTTATCGATAAACATGCCGCTAAAAAAAAGTACCCCGATAGCAGCAATACTGTACATTGAATATAATAACCCATATTGTTCGTCGGTAAATCCCAGTGAGGATTTCAACTCAAGGGCAACATAGGCTACACTGTCATACAAATAATAATTGCCAAACATGGCAAAACTTGCAATGATCAAAACGATCCAACGATAGAATGCAGAAGAAGCTTTCATAGTATGGATTATATCGCATGTCAATCATGCTTACCAGGCAGCATAATAATAACTATATTCTGAAAATAAACATAAATTATTAATACGGTTAAAAAATCAAAGCCTAAAAATAAGAGTTTTTTTATAGCTGTGACCTTTTAATAATCATAGAAAGATAAATTTCAATAATTTCTATTCAATTTAAATTAAATTATATATAAATTTTAAAATTTAATACAAGTGTGCTGCAAGAAAATTCATTTTTTAAAAATAGTTTAGCATCTTTGCAAGCTCATAAAATCAGTTTAATTGTCAATTCATCGAATAATAATTATAATTACAAGTAAACAAATTATGAAGGATACTATTGTTATATTATGTGCCGGCGGGCCTGCCCCCGGTATAAATACGGTAATCGGATCAGTCACAAAAGTGTTTTTAAATGCAGGATACAGGGTGCTGGGAATGCATGATGGGTATAAAACATTATTTACTGATGAGCCTAATTTTGAAGACCTCGACTTCGATTTTGCCGATAAGATATACACCCGCGGAGGGTCAGCCCTGAAAATGAGCAGGTATAAACCAAAAGACAATGAATTCAATGAACAGTTCTTTATAGACAATAATGTCAAATTGCTGGTCACTATAGGCGGTGATGATACTGCTTCCACGGCTAACCGCTTATCCAAATTCCTGGCATCAAAAAAGCTCGATGTATCAAACATTCATGTACCGAAAACAATTGATAACGACCTGCCGCTACCGGAGGGAAGCCCTACTTTTGGTTACCATTCGGCAAAAGAAGAAGGCGTCAGGCTGGCAACAACAATATATGAGGATGCACGCACCAGTGGCAACTGGTTTGTCGTATCAGCCATGGGGCGTGAAGCCGGACACCTGGCTTTTGGCATGGGTACTGCCTGCCATTATCCCATGATCATTATCCCTGAAATGTTTAATAAAACCAAAATTACATTTGACAAGATAACCAGTCTGGTTATATCTTCAATGGTAAAACGAAGGATACACGGCATTGAATACGGTGTTGCCATTGTGAGCGAGGGTGTTTTTCATCATATGAGTGACAAAGAGATCGAAAGTACAGGAATAAATTTCACATATGATGATCACGGTCATCCTGAGCTTGGAAATGTCAGCAAATCACATATCTTCAATATGATGGTCCAGCACAAACTCAAAAAACTTGGGCTTGACATAAAAAGCCGGCCCAGCGAACTTGGTTATGAGTTACGGTGCTGCAGACCCATTGCCTTTGACCTTACATACTCCACCTTACTTGGTATCGGGGTTTATAAACTTTTTGTCGATGATATCAGCGGTTGTATGGTAACTGCCGATCCGGCCGGCAATATATCACCTTTGTTTTTAGCAGATGTTGAGGACGAACATGGAAAGATCAAACCGCGCCTCGTAAATATTAATTCGGAAAAAGTACAGCTTGTATTCAGGAATAATCTTCAATACATCACCAAAGTCGATTATGATGAAGCAAAAAAATACCTTCCGGAACCCGAAGAATACGATTTTTTCAAAATACTAAACTGGTAAAATCCTGAAAAAAAGCAGAACAAAGCGTTCTGCTTTTTTTATATTTGTGTATATTTAGAGTGTGTCCATAAACTCGCAGTGTTTGTTCAGAATGTTCGAGATCAAGGCGCGTGAACATTTTAAACCGGAGAATACTAAAGTATTTGAGGATTTAAAATGTGAGCAGCAACGCGGATATCGGACATTATGGACAGACACTATTTATCATAACCAGGATGCTTCATTAATCTACCTCAACCATGATCAACATAAAAAGAAAAAAAGGAACAATAGCCATCCTGACCGGCGGTGGTGACGTTCCCGGCTTGAATCCGGCCATCCGTGCAATTACCATCCGCGCCCTGAGGGAAGGTTACCAGGTTATCGGACTGCGCAGGGGCTGGGCAGGCATACTCGAACTTGCACGTGATAAAAAGGCCGATAACAGTGACAAATACATGGAATTAACCGAAGAGATAGTTAACAAAGCCGGAAGAACAGGCGGCACCTTTATACACACTTCGCGCACCAGGCCCAGTCATATTCCCAAAATCAATGTACCCGAACAATATAAAGATAAGTATACCGATGATATAAACGACCTTACATCTGAAGTGATTAAAAGCCTTGAATATCTGGGTATTGATTACCTGATACCCATAGGTGGCGATGACACTTTAAGCTATGCCGTAAGGCTTTATGCCGAAGGGGTAAAGGTATTGGCCATACCCAAAACCATGGATAACGATGTCCCCGGCACCGATTATTGCATTGGTTTCAGTACCTGTGTAACACGCACTATTCATATGTGTAATACATTACGCACATCGGCAGGCTCACATGAAAGAATCCTGGTTCTTGAAGTTTTTGGCCGTTATGCCGGATTTACAGCTATGCTCCCCACTATGGCAGGGGCAGCGAACCGCTGTGTGATCCCGGAGTATAAGTTTGATGTGGAAAAACTGACAAGGCTATTGGTTGGGGACCGCAATGCCAATCCGAGCAGATATTCGGTTGTTCTGGTATCCGAAGGTGCTATGTTTACCGGGGGTAAGGATATGATCTACAGGTCAACTGAAAAAGATGCATACGGCCATATGAAACTCGGAGGTATCGGAGATGCCTTATCAATCAAGATAAGAGAATTATCACCCCGGTTTAACAATAATAAACGTATAAATGTTATAACCCAGCAATTGGGTTACCTGGTCAGGGGAGGAGATCCCGACGCGATTGATTCTATCGTACCCATGGCATACGGGAACCTTGCACTTGATCTGCTTCTGAAAGGTATACACGGGCGCCTTGTGGTATTAAGAAACGGACGCTATGATAATGCCCCGATAGATGTGGTTACCAGTACAAATAAGCAGGTGGATGTTAAACGCCATTATAATGCTGAACGTTTACGCCCGCATTATAAAAGCTTTGAGTTTCAGCCATTGTTTATTATGACAGGCAGTAGTTAGCATCTGTCCATAAAGTTGGCAAAATATTTAACCGGACATGTGTCTGTTCAGAAAGTTGGCAATATGTTTAATTGACCATTACCTTTTTATATGAACCCATGCCCGCGGAACCAGTGTAGAACGAAAATTCGGGATATCGTTAACAGCTGCCTGCAGATTATCATACGACTGTGCTGAAACCCTGTTAAATCCGTTTGCTGCATGAATAATACGGGCCTGGTACCCTTTTTCACGTAGGTTTTCGGCATACCGTTCTGCATAATTGTTGTTCAGAAAACTTCCAACGATCATATAATAACCGGGGCCGGCTGATGACACGGTAACTTCCTTTGCAGGTTCTTCTGCAATGTCTTCCTCTGTTTCCATATCCATTGGTTCCACAGGAGGAACAATTTCAGAACTGTCAATTTGCTCTTCCTCATCGTCCGTATATTCCAATAAGGTATCTACCTGGTTTGTAAATAATTTATGCTTCTCAAAATATTTACAACCTGTCATTAATAAGGCTGTCAATACTGCCAATATAATAATCCTTGCTTTCATAACCCTTTTATTTAATCTTAACTTTATGTGCGAAATGCCAGGCAATGCATTGCCATACCTGTTATTTTATTTTGTTTTAATCAAATGTTCAACTATTGTTCATTTTTTTGTTATTACGGTTTTTTTTACAAATGGTTCACATTTAGTTAAAAAAACTAACCATTAAACCGTTTTATAATCAGCCGTTTCGTGCACCGCACTTATTACCGGGGTTTGATAACCGCACGTATTACACTTATATTATGAGCTTTATTGAAAAATATTAAAACAACAAACAGATTCTATAAATTAAATCATCGTTCATTCTTATATAGTTACAGTCCCTGAACAGACACATGACCATTTAAACATTTTGACTAAACTGCCATTCGCATTTTTTACAACTTTCCTGTTTTATCCTTTCCAACCATACGTTTATGGAAAGAATTCAGAAGATTCGTCAATGGATAAAATCATTCTTTGTAATTACACGTATAGTATAAAAATGAAACTATCGATCGTTAAACGAACTATAAGTAATGCAAAATAAAATAACAAATATAATGTATGACTGGCAAAATTATAATGTCCTGCTTGTTGAGGATGATGAAATGAGTTTTAAATACATGGATATGATCTTATCACGCAGGACAGGTATTAATGTAATACATGCAAAAAACGGGCAGGAAGCGATAGATCTGGGTAATGAAAATGATTCCCTTGATATTGTTCTAATGGATCTTCAACTGCCCGATGTGGATGGTTACCGGGCAACTAAAATAATAAAAGCCGTAAAACCTTACCTGCCAATCATTATCCAGACTGCCAACTCCTGGAATGATGAAAAAGAACGATGTTTTTCAGCAGGTTGTGACGGTTATGTTACAAAACCCATTAATCTGAATTCTTTATTTGCACAAATGGATAGTTTTCTGCGACAGTATGCACCCCTTAAAAAACGAAACATTACGGCTGATCATAATAATTCCTGAATAGTTACTGAAGGATCCCAGACTCACTTTTCTTTCGTCTCCCCACGAGCCGGGGTTTCGAACTGCCCGCGTGGCAGTTCGACCTACTTTTTTCTTCAGCAAAAAAAGTAGGCAAAAATGCCGCCGTTCCATAAAAATCGCTTGATTTACTACGAAAGGTTTTCTCCCCGCGGAACCCAAACTCACTCCTCCCTCGTCGTCGCTCGGACAGGGTTCCTCCAGGGCCTCCGCGACGAAAACCTTCCTTGAAATCGTACGCGATTTTTCTGAGACGGGGTCCCGCTACTGCAAATCTATTTGCTAATTTTAATGAAAGTGGGCTTCGCGGAACACCGGCTTCCTTCTGTCATAGCACAGCTTAACATATATAATGTAAGTCCTTAGGGTAATATCATTTTCAAATAAACCAACAACAGAACAGGACCCCCGCCTTCAGGATTTTCCGTTAAAAAAAATTTAAGGTGATCACCGTTAAGAAAATCGAGCTGTCCGACGTAAGGAGTTCCCGATTTTTAGGTGAGCACCTTGATTTTTTAGGAAAATCCTGTCAGCGGCGGCATTTTCGCCTATTTTATTTGCTGTTGAACTTAGCCGTAGGCGGTCTCACGACCCGTCAGGGGAGTAAAAAAGTAGGTCGAACCGCCTGGGGAGCGGTTCGAAACAATTAGCCCTTGAAGGGCATTATTTAATAAAACAAGCCTTTCCCAAATAAAAGCCACTTTTTTCCCCGATTGGAACAGTAAAATCTGAAAAATTGTATATATTGGCGGCCTAACCCGGGTAATCCGGATGGATTATTTATAACTTCCCCTTATTAAACCAATAACAAATGAAGACCATCAATGAATTATTCCTTGAGAGTGTAGATAAATACTCAAAAAATATTTTTCTTCTTGAAAAAAAAGATGTGCAATACAAAGGCATGTCTTACAGTGAGATCAAAGATCTTGTATTTCGCTTTTCTGCCGGACTTATAAGTCTGGGGTTAAAAAAAGGCGACCGTGTGGCATTGCTTTCCGAAGGAAGAAATTACTGGGTGATAAGTGAGCTGGGGGTCCTGTTTGCCGGAGGTGTCAGTGTCCCCCTTTCCGTCAAGCTTGCCGAACCAAATGAGATCAAATTCAGATTAAAACATTCAGGCACAAAAATGGTCATCGCCTCGCAAAATCAGGCGTCAAAGATCGATGTTATAAAAAAAGGCCTGAAGGACCTTAAAAATGTTATTCTGCTTGACTCAAAAGATAACTGTGACAAAGATGAGATCACAGCTGAAGATGTAATAAAAAAAGGTGATGAATACCTGGAAAAACACAGGGATAAATTTGAAGAACGCTGGCAATCGGTCACAGGCGATGATTATGCAAATATTTGTTATACCTCCGGCACAACTGCCGACCCTAAAGGAATCATCCTTTCGCACCGGAATTATACTTCCAATATTGAACAATCACTTAGCCTGTTTACCATTTCGCGGGACTGGACAACACTGATGATCCTGCCATGGGATCATGCTTTCGCCCATACCTGCGGCATTTATGCATTAATGGCATGCGGTGCCAGTGTAGCATCCATTAAAGTTGGCAAAAGCCCGATCGAAACTCTTAAAAATATTCCTGTCAATATTAAAGAGATCAAACCGAACTTTTTATTAAGTGTTCCCTCGCTCGCCAAAAACTTCAAAAAGAACATTGAAAAAGCTATCCATGAGAAAGGTCCCGTAGCAGAAAAACTGTTCAACAGGGCATTGCGGCTTGCTTATTCCTATAACGGGCTTGGAAATGATAAAGGAAAAGGATTAAATAAATTAAAAAAACCACTTTATAAGCTTTACGATAAGATCCTTTTCAGCAAGATACGAGAGAATTTTGGCGGTAATCTCGAATTCTTTATCGGAGGAGGTGCATTGCTCGATATTGAGCTGCAAAGGTTTTTTTATGCCATTGGCATGCCCATGTACCAGGGATACGGACTTTCGGAAGCATCACCTGTTATTTCCTCGAATAACCCCACGATGCATAAGATGGGAACATCAGGAAAAGTTGCAGATAATATGGAATGTATAATATGTGATGATGACGGCAATGAAATGCCCCCGGGTGAAAAAGGAGAAATCGTGATCAGGGGTGAAAATGTAATGAAGGGATACTGGCAAAACAAAACCGCTACGGGAGAAACTATTAAGGACGGATGGCTTTATACCGGAGACCTGGGATACATGGACAAAGTAGGTTACCTATATGTCCTTGGCAGGTTCAAAAGCCTTCTTATTGCCGATGACGGCGAAAAATACAGTCCTGAAGGCATTGAAGAAGCCATGACGGAAAACTCAGCCTACATTGATCAGTGTATGCTGTATAACAATCAGCAGCCTTATACCGTCATTTTACTTTATCCGAATAAAGAAGCCCTTAAGCGATGGGTACATGACAACGGAGTGAATCTGAACCAGGAAGAAAGCCTTGAGAAAATATTGTACCTTATCAATTCTGAAGTCAATGTTTATCGCAGCGGTAACAAATACGAACATATGTTTCCGCAGCGCTGGCTACCAGCTTCCATTGGCATATTAAATGAAGGATTTACGGAAGAAAATCATCTTATGAACAGTACGATGAAGATTGTGCGGGGTAAGATCATCGAACGGTACCAGGATTTTATAGACTACCTGTACACACCCCAGGCTAAAATAATATCCCATGAGCGCAATATGGAGGCATTAAGCGCGCTGTTGGAGTGATCCGTCAAAATTTTCATAAGCCCGGTGGTTAATTATAACAAATATTAATATTTTTGTTGTTAATTCAAATATATCTCTTCCCGGGTGTTTGAATTATAAAGAAGGGTGGAGAGACTAGGCTCAGAGAACCCCTGGCAACCTGCTCACTTCTGTGTAGTAAGGTGCTAAAACCTATTCCCTGGCAAAGGGAGATGATAATTGAACACAACAATCAGAATAAGCATTTGTTCTATTGTAATAAAACCAACAGGTAAATTATATGACAAAAAAAGATATCCGGCAGGAACTTCAAAAACGCATCCTGCTTCTCGACGGGGCCATGGGAACCCTTATCCAGGAACACCATCTTGAAGAGAAGGACTACCGGGGAGAAAGATTTGCCGACTTTCCACATGACCAGAAAGGAAATAATGACCTGCTCTCAATAACGAAGCCGGATATTATCAAAGATATACATCGGCAATACCTCGAAGCAGGAGCAGATATAATAGAAACCAATACTTTCAATGCCAACCGGTATTCCCTGGCCGACTATCACATTCAGGATCTTTCCTATGAGATCAATCTTGCATCGGCTAAGATCGCCCGTGAGGCGGCAGATGAGTTTATGAAGGCGCATCCCGGAACCACCAAATATGTAGCCGGCGCCCTGGGCCCGACAAGTAAAACAGCATCACTCTCCCCCGATGTGAATGACCCGGGCTTTCGCGCGGTTAACTTCGATGATCTTTCACAGGCATACGGAGAGCAGGCAGAAGGACTGCTTGACGGGGGTGTTGACCTGCTGCTTATTGAAACTGTTTTTGATACTCTTAATGGCAAGGCTGCGTTATACGCCATTGAAGAGGCCTTTAAGAAAAAGAACAACAAAGTGCCTGTTATGATATCAGGCACTATTACCGACCAGAGTGGCCGTACTCTATCGGGACAGACCATTGAAGCATTTATGAACTCCGTAACCCATATTGAATTATTAAGCATAGGGGTAAATTGTGCACTGGGGGCGAAAGAAATGCAACCATACGTGGAAGAACTGGGGAAAAAGGCACCATATTTCGTAAGTGCACATCCCAATGCCGGCCTGCCCAACCAGTTTGGAGGATATGACGACACTCCCGAATCCATGGCCGGGCAGATAAAAGTCTACCTTGAGAAAAACAGCGTTAATATCATCGGAGGATGTTGCGGCACAACACCTGCCCATATCAGGGCGTTTGCCGAACTGGCAAAACAATATAACACAAGGGAACTGCCACCTGTTAACAGGCAGACACGGCTGAGCGGACTGGAACCTCTTATTATAAACAGGGAAAGCAATTTCATCAATATAGGCGAGCGTACCAATGTTGCCGGCTCAAAAAAGTTTGCCCGCCTGATCAGGGAAGAAAAATACGAAGAAGCATTATCGATAGCAAGAGACCAGGTAGAGGGCGGAGCCCAGATCATTGATGTGTGCATGGACGATGCCATGCTCGATGCTGAAAAGGCTATGGTCAGGTTCCTTAACCTCATAGCTGCCGAACCCGATATTGCTCGTGTACCTGTTATGATCGATTCATCAAAATGGTCGGTGCTGGAAGCCGGGCTGAAATGTGTACAGGGAAAATCCATTGTCAATTCCATTAGTCTTAAAGAAGGTGATGCTATTTTCATGGAACAGGCAGCGAAAATATTGCAATATGGCGCCGCGGTTGTGGTAATGGCTTTTGATGAGAAAGGACAGGCCGACTCGCTGGAACGAAAGATCAGTATATGTAAACATTCATATGACCTGCTTGTCAACAAGGTAAACTTTCCTCCCGAATATATCATATTCGACCCGAATATTCTGGCCATTGCCACGGGCATGGAAGAGCATAACAACTATGCAGTGGATTTTCTAAATGCTGTAAGATGGATAAAGGAAAATCTCCCATATACCAAAGTAAGCGGGGGAGTAAGCAATCTGTCCTTTTCATTCAGGGGCAATAACATCGTGCGCGAAGCCATGCACTCGGCCTTTCTGTATCATGCCACACGGGCAGGAATGGATATGGGCATTGTTAATCCGGCCATGCTTGAGGTTTATGATGATATCTCCAAAGAACTTCTTGTACTTGTTGAGGATGTTATACTGAACCGCCGTCCGGATGCCACCGAGAGGCTTATTGGCTTTGCCGAAAATGTTAAACAAACGGGAAAGAAAGAGGAAAAGATCAATGAATGGCGTAAGGGTACTGTTGAAGAAAGGTTAAGCCATGCTATGGTAAGAGGTATAATCGATCATATTGAAGAAGATACTCTTGAAGCCCGTGAGAAATATCCCCGTGCACTTAATGTGATCGAGGGGCCTCTCATGGACGGGATGAACATTGTTGGCGACCTGTTTGGCTCGGGAAAAATGTTCCTTCCCCAGGTTGTGAAAAGCGCACGCGTAATGAAAAAAGCAGTAGCCGTGCTCCTGCCCTATATAGAAAAAGAAAAATTACTGGATGATACCCCCGGAAACGGCAATGCAGGCAGGATACTTATGGCCACGGTTAAAGGGGACGTGCATGATATAGGTAAAAATATTGTTGGCGTTGTCCTTGGATGTAACAATTATGAAGTGATCGACCTGGGAGTGATGGTCCCCACTGAAAAAATACTTGAAGCGGCTGTCAGGGAAAAAGCAGACATTATCGGTTTAAGCGGACTGATAACTCCTTCTCTTGAGATCATGGTGGATGCTGCCCGTGAAATGCAGAAAAGAAAAATGAATATCCCCCTGCTAATAGGAGGGGCAACCACCTCGAAGATCCATACGGCAGTTAAGATAGAGCCTAACTACAATTCTCCCGTGATCCATGTGAAAGATGCATCAAAAAGCGTGGGTGTTGTCAGTAATCTTATCAGCAAAAACCTGAAAGACGGGTTTGTAAAAAGCACCCGTTCGGAATATGAAACCCTGAGGAACACTTATGCCGGCACACGGGAAAAGGTCAAATACATTACGCTTGAAGAAGCACGCGAAAATGCCTTTAAGGCCGGCCGGGAAAATAATGATATTATCAAACCCGGGTATATGGGTGTTCATGACATTCAGGATTTTCCGATAGAGGAGATACGCCCTTATATCAACTGGATATTCTTTTTCGTGGTCTGGCAGCTTCGGGGCAAGTTCCCCGATATACTTGATCATCCGGAGATGGGTGAAGAAGCCCGGAAACTATTTGATGATGCTAACAGGATGCTCGACCGGATCATCAGTGAAAAGCTGCTAAAGGCAAAGGCTGTTTTCGGCTTTTTCCCTGCCAGTTCAACTGGTGATGATATAGAGGTATATGATCCTGAAAAACCTGCATCTGTATTAACACGGTTCATTAACCTGAGAAACCAGGTTAAAAAAGAAGACGGACAACCCAATTTATGCCTTGCTGATTTTATTGCCCCCAAAGACAGCGGCATAAGGGATTATATAGGTGCTTTTGCCGTAACTGCCGGACTGGGTATTGAAAAGATGATATCCGAATTTGAAAAGGACCATGATGATTACAGTATCATTATGGTTAAAGCACTGGCCGACAGGCTGGCCGAAGCCCTTACCGAGCTTATTCACCTTAAAATACGAAAGCAATACTGGGGCTATGCCCCGGATGAAAATCTAAGCATTAAAGACCTTTTTCTTGAAAAGTACCGGGGTATAAGGCCGGCACACGGATACCCGGCATGTCCCGATCATTCGGAAAAAGAAACCCTCTTCAACCTGCTTGAGGTTACAAAACGCACCGGTATCAGCCTCACATCCGGTTATTCCATGTACCCGGCAGCGTCGGTCAGCGGACTGGTCTTTGCTCATCCGGAATCGAAATATTTCTTTGTAGGTAAGACAGGCCGCGACCAGGTGGAGGATTATGCCTCCCGTAAGGGTGTTAGTGTGGAACAGGCAGAATCGTGGCTGGCATCGAATTTAAACTATAAGTAAATTATTATCCATCACCTGCGCAAGGCTATTATATAGAATATTATTGTTTATATTTTTCCTCCCGCAGGCTTTGGTTTCGAACTGCCCGCCAGGCAGTTCGACCCACTTTTTGGCTACCACCCAAAAAGTAGTCAAAAAGGTCACCGTTCCACAAAAATCGCTTGATTATCTACAGAAGGCTTTCTCCCCGCGGAACCAAACTCACTCCTCCTTCGTCGTCGCTCGGACAGGGTTCCTCCAGGGCCCATGCAACGAACGCCTTCCTCGAAATACTACGCGATTTTTCTGAGACGGCCCACGCTACTGCAAAACTATGTGTTGATTATAAAGGAATTGGACTTTCCAGAGCATCGGCTCTCTTCTCTTATAACAATACTATTCTATATAAGAGCCTGGCGCAAGCCTACAGCCTTATGCCCGCAAAACTTAACTCCCCCACATTCCCTTCACTTCCCTGCAGCCGGTTCCCGGATCAGGAAGAGCTAAAGATTTATAAAATATGTAAACGGACGGGTTAGGACCCTCCTGTTATTTTAAAAACATTTATATAAATTTGCATTCATATCATTAAAAGTTCTCATGAAAATATCCGAACTCTTCAAAACAAACGAAAAAACCTTTTCATTCGAATTCTTTCCGCCCAAAGATGAGATCTCGGCCGTTGATTTTGGCATTAACATCGGAAGGCTCATGAGCCTGTCACCATCCTTTATTACAGTGACCTATGGTGCGGGTGGTTCGACAAGGGGCCGGACTTTTGCACTGGTGGATTATCTTCAAAACAGGATCGGGCTCACCACCATGGCCCATTATACATGTGTTAATGCAACACGGGACAAGATCAGGGAAGACATGAAGCAACTGGACTCCATTGGTATAGAAAACCTAATGCTACTGAGGGGTGACCCTCCTAAAGGCCAAAATGAATTCATACCTGCAGAAAACGGTTTCCGTTACGCCAGTGAGCTTATAAGCTATGTAAATCAAAATTTCGATTTCTGCACAGCGGGAGCCTGTTATGTTGAAAAGCATCCCGAGGCACGGTCATTTGATGAAGACCTGCAAAACCTGAAGAAAAAAGCCGATGCCGGTGCGGAATTTCTGATCAGCCAGTTATTTTTTCAGAATGATTTTTACTTCGAATTTGTAAAAAAAGCACGTGCAGCCGGCATTCGGTCAAGGATCATCCCGGGCATCATCCCCCTGACAGCCTGGCGCCAGATCGAACGCTTCACAAAAATGTCGGGCACCAAAATACCCGGAGAGCTGATCCGCCGCTTTGAACAATATAAGGACCAGCCCGGCAAAACATACCGTATTGGTGTTGATTATACTATCAACCAGTGCAAAGAGCTTCTATATAAAGGAGCTCCCGGCATACATTTCTATACCCTGAATAAATCCCGGGCCACTGTTGAGATTTTTGAAGCCCTGAAAAAATAAGAACAGCGGGGTTCCTACCCGCTGCATTCAAACTTTCCTTATTTATTTGCGCGGTCCGAAAATGTGAGAGCCACAAATCACAGACTTGCGGCATATGGGAGTTTACTTAATGATCAATTCCCGGACAAGCGTAACGCGGCAAATGGTATATTATGGACAGACTCTACTTAAACCCCAGGGATATTCTTGAGTGTTTCCAGCAAAAAATTCCAGAATTTCAGCACACTTGCGATATTTACCTTTTCATCGGGTGAATGCGGGTACTGAATTGTCGGCCCGAAGGAGATCATATCAAGTCCGGGATAGATCCCTCCAATGATACCGCATTCGAGCCCGGCATGAATGGCCTTAACATCAGGTTTCTTACCAAATTTCTGTTCATACACCAACCGGCATATGCTTAAGATAACCGAGTCCTTGTTGGGTTTCCATCCCGGGTATTCACCGGTAAACTCCACTTCACCCCCGGCCAGCTCAAAAACCGCGGCCATACGTCCGGCAAGCTCATGTTTTGCCGTATCCACCGAACTTCTCAGCAGGCACTGCAGAGTGGCAGACCCCTTCCCTGCCCTGAACACTGCCAGGTTAGTCGAGGTTTCCACAAGGCCGGGTACTGCATCGCTCATTCTTATAACACCATTCGGACAGGCATACAATGCACCGATCAGCTTTTTCGCCTGTTCGTTTTCAATGATCTTTTCCGGCATATCTGTCTCCTCCAGTTTAATCTGCAGATCAGGTTCCGTGGCCTGTAATTCATTTGTAATGGTCAGTGTAATATTTTGTATAAAAGTCTCAAATGCTTTTTTATTATTTTCAGGAACAGTGATCACCGCATCCGCTTCACGGGGAATAGCATTGCGCAGGCTGCCACCTTCACCATGCGCGAGAGAAACGCCATACTTATTAAGAGAGCTCCAGAGTATCCGGTTTAACACCTTAATGGAATTTCCCCTGCCAAGGTTAATATCCAAACCTGAATGTCCGCCCTTCATTCCGCGGACAGATAATTCATAAGCTATCGATCCTTTGGGTGCCGGCTGTTCATCCAGGCTAAACCGGATATTTGATTCTATTCCACCTGCACACCCGACATATAGCTCACCCTCTTCTTCCGAATCGAGATTGATCAGTATCTGTCCGTCAAGCTGACCCGGTTTAAGTGCAAAAGCACCTGTCATGCCGGTCTCCTCATCTATAGTCAGCAGAGCTTCCAGCGGGCCGTGGACAATGTCATCAGCTTTAAGAATTGCCAATATGGATGCTACGCCGATACCATTATCCGCGCCAAGGGTTGTTCCGTTTGCCGTAACCCAGTCGCCATCTATATATGCTTCAATGGGGTCTTTAAGAAAATCATGCTTCTTATCGCTGTTTTTCTGCGGAACCATATCAAGGTGTGATTGCAGTACCATTCCTTTACGGTTTTCCATACCCGGTGTAGCCGGTTTTTTAATAATTATATTGCCTGCCTCATCAACTAAAGTAACCAGTTGAAGTGATTCCCCGAAATTCTTAACATATTCCACCACCTTTTCCTCGTTTTTCGACGGACGGGGGATAGCACAAAGTTCACTGAAAATTGACCATAAGGCCCTGGGTTGTAATTGATCGATCAATGTATTCATAGTTTTCGCGGTATAAAAAATAATAGTATGCAATAACAATATAATGTCTCAAACGTAAAGATGGTAATTTTTCCCAAAAATATCCCTGTCAATTATCATGGCAATTCACAGTATATAAAAATTTATTATACCAAAATCCAAACTTCGCTTAATAAAAACCGTAAATATTCATACATTTGCATATATATATTTATTCAAAACATATTTTTTATGGGGTTTAAAAGGTGGATACCGGGTATTGCAATATTACTGATCTTCTCCGGCCTTCATGCACAAAAAAAAGAGGCTGAAAATATTAAATGGTATACAATTGAAGAGGCCGTTAAACTGACCAGGGAAGAGCCGAGGAAAATTTTCATTGATGTTTATACTGATTGGTGCGGGTGGTGTAAAGTGATGGACAAAAACACATTTAACAATGGTATTATTTCATCTTACATGAACAAAAATTTCTATCCTGTTAAATTCAATGCCGGGCAAAAAAATGATATCGTCATAAACGGACAAACATACAAATTTATTAGCCAGGGAAGCCGGGGATATCATGAACTGGCTGCAGCATTATTAAACGGTAAGCTTAGTTATCCTTCTGTAGTGTTTCTCAATGAAGATCTAAAGATCATTCAACCTTTTAACGGATACATCAAACCCATGCAATTTGATCAGATCATGAAATTTATCGGTGGCAATCATTACAAAACACAAACATGGGAAGTTTTTCTCTCGGGTTATGAATCACCTATCAGCAGGGAAGAAGGTAATCAGTAAACCTATTACCTACAATATTAATACCGGTTAAACATTTTGACTACTTTATAGACGAACCCTACTTACCCTGAACTGTCATTGGCACAACCACTCCATACTGGTATACGGGCAATGCGGCTTCGGCCAGAACCCTGCTGCCTAAAATCAGTTTCAGGTATCCTTTATCAGGGATCCTGTAAAACAAGGTATTCTGTACGGGTGATCCACTATAAGGATAGTTCAGGTTTTCCAGGTTTTGTGTATGCCCTTTATCGGAGATTTCAAGCACTGCCGGTTTACCCTTAATATCGTTGGCACCGAGTAATCCGGCATTATCATCAAACCGAAAAAGAATAAGCCTTGACATATCTTTTGATGCCTCGGGAGTATAAAGATAAGTCTTCTCATATTCTTCAGTGATGGTTTTACCGATAAACAAGGACAAATAGTTCTCCTCCAGTGCATTAAGAACTTCCACACTCACCCTGGCAGCTTCACCTTCGGGCATAAAATCATACCTTGCCGCGAACATGTGAAATCTTCTCTTTCGTATTTTTATGAGTGTCTGCACTGCTTCCCGTGCTTTTTCCTCATGGGTTTTGGCAACAAGCTCTTTCTTCAGATGCGGAACCCTTACGAAAGTTGAATCCCTGAACAACTCCCTGAACAAAGTATCAGTATCTATTTTTAAAGGCTTCTTCAGTGAGAGGTCTGTAAAGTAAATTCTATCTTTATCACCGGCCATGTCCCCTTCATAATCAACAGTTTTTTCATAACTCCCTGCATCGAGGATCAGCCCTTCATTTTTAAGCCGGAAAAATGAATTTTCATGTATAGGCAATTCATTGCTCCTTACCGAATAAAAATACCCGGGATCAATTTCCACGCGCGAAGTAATATCGACATTATCAATTTCCCATTTCACAGACGGCTGATGAGGAACGCCGTCAATACCAAGATATTCCTTTGCATACATGTGATATGGACCGGGGATAGTTTTTGTTTTTATTACCGTAACTTTCACCTGCAGCACTGTCCGGGGCAAGCCATAAACAAAAGAACTCTCCTCAAATTGTGTTATGTCCTGCACGTTAGTCACGTAGAACTTTGAAGGCACACTGCACCCCCCCATAAACAACATGGCCATCCAAATAAAATATTTCTGCATTGTGTCTGATTTATGTTTCTGTTTACCACTACATTTTATTAAAGTCCTGCAACCCCGGCAGTGATTCACTAAACATGTTATTTACTTTCAGCGGATTTAAAACGCGCCCTTCTTCTCTCCGGTATCCAAAAATGCTTTCCCGATATAATTAATAATATCCGTAGCAATAAGAGCCTGCTGACCGGTATCATGCACTGCCAGATCGGCTGCCCTGCCGTGCAAATACACTCCCGTGATGGCAGCATCTGCCGGGCTGTACCCCTGTGCAAGAAGTGAAAGGACCATTCCGGTCAGCACGTCTCCCGTACCACCGGAAGCCATACCCGGATTTCCTTTTGTATTAAAATAACAACTGCCATCGGCTAAAGTTATTGCCGTGTGAGCACCTTTTAACACAACAATGAGTTTATGCCTTACTGAAAAATCACGTTGAAACCGGTTACGTTCATAACCGCTCCCGAATTTTTGTGTAATTCTCTCAAATTCTTTTGGATGTGGAGTTAATATACTGTTTTCAGGGATCCGCCCTATCCATTCCTTATTCTCTCCCAGGATATTCAGTGCATCCGCGTCGAGCACAAGCGGCCTGTCAGCTTTTTCAATTAAATTCAGCAATGCTTTTTTCGTATTACTCCTTTTCCCCAGACCGGGCCCGGCTGCAACAGCATTAAAATCTGAAAGATCCGGGAATCCGGTAAAAATTATATCCGACTGATCGATACTTATCAGGGATTCCGGTACGGCAGTCTGCATAATATCATATCCAAAACGGGGAATATGGGTGGTGACTAATCCGATACCGGTGCGTTGCGCAGCCCTCGAGGCCAGAATAGCTGCACCCATCATTCCATATGAACCGGCAATTAACAAACCATGTCCATAAGTACCCTTATGTGAAAATTTATCCCTGGGCTTTAGAAGCGAAGCCACATCTGATGTTGAAAGATAATTAAACGGCGTTTTGACTTTTTCAATGAAAGCGGGATGTAATCCTATATCCATAACAACATATTCACCTACATTCCGGGCATTTTCAGGAAAGAAAAAGGAAAGTTTCGGGAACTGAATCGTAAGGGTGTAATCTGCCTGAATTATATTATCGCTGTTGTTTCCTGAATTATCCTCCCCGAACAGGCCACTGGGAATATCGATGGACAATACGTTTTTACAATTATGCTGATTGATATGCCTCACCAGTCCGGCAGCCGTTCCCTCAAGAGGCCGGGATAAACCCGAACCGAAGAGTCCTTCGATCACAATATCGTTTTGATCAATATCCGGAAAATCTGCTTCCGATGTAATTTCAACAATCTTTACTGATGTTTCCTCCTTAAGGCGTTTTCTGTTGATCTGTGAATCGGGTGAAATTTTTCCGGAAATATTCAGCAGGTAAAACGAAATATTCGTGAACTGCATTTTATAAAGCAGGCGAGCCAGCGCCCATGTATCGCCGCCATTATTCCCCGGGCCTGCAAAAAACTTAAACTGATCATAGGTGTGACAATGGGAGCTCACCCATTCAACCATTCTGCAGGCTGCACGTTCCATAAGGTTTACGGAAATAATGGGTTCATTTTCTATGGTATATTTATCGGCCTCCTTAACCTGTTCTGATGTGAGTAACTTCATATATTTAATTTTTATTATTAATGAGTTTATTGACAAACTCTAACAAATATCATATAAATTTAAAAAGAAAAATAGTTTTTTTGGGATCCAGCGATCACAAACAAATATAATGAGACATACGGTAAAAATGCACATGCTATAAAAATCTTTTTATATTTGTCGAAACAAATAACCACATAATACTACAACATGGCTAAAGAAAGAAAACACCCAAGGGGACTGACAGTTTTGTTTTTCACTGAAATGTGGGAAAGATTCGGGTTTTATCTCATGCTGGGTATATTCACCCTGTATATGATAGGCCAGGCTGATCCCGGTGAAGCATCCATTTTTCACGGGTTAAGCTTTTCACTGGAGAAAGCAGCCGATGTTTACGGTACTTACCTGGCGCTTGTTTATCTTACTCCCTTCTTTGGGGGTCTAATCGCTGACAGATTACTGGGATACAGGGTTTCAATCTCCCTTGGCGGCATATTAATGGGAACAGGTTATCTTGGCTTATCCATACATAATGAAACGATCTTTTTCATTTCACTGGGACTGATCATTCTTGGTAACGGATTTTTCAAGCCCAATATATCGGCCCTTGTCGGCAAGCTTTATGATAACGACAAATACAGGGATAAGAAAGACGCGGGATTTAACATATTTTACATGGGCATCAATATCGGCGCTTTTGTATGTAACTTCATAGCAGCCTTCCTCAGGATCAATTATGGCTGGGGCTGGGCTTTTGCAGCTGCCGGTATAGGTATGTTTGCCGGACTTATCTGGTTTTGGACCGGCCAGCTTTATGCCAAAGATATTAAGGAGGTGGACAC